>BNJT01000135.1_pt1 | contig 328977 bp, 399 predicted proteins | sample 8540491 | NCBI WGS metagenome assembly BNJT01 (sample SAMD00202455, study PRJDB9452) | human saliva metagenome | host: Homo sapiens | reverse complement strand
ATTTCTTCCCTTTTTAAAATGATTCTTTGTATGAGGATTATTTTGGTAAACTCTTTGTCCTTTTCCTTCTTCTGCTTCCGCTATATTTCGGTATTTATGCGGTAGATGGTATCATGAATTTTAGTAAAAACAAAGAAATTAATAGAAGTAGATGAGCAGACCTTCACCTATTATGGGAAAACTTTTTGGCCGAAAAACGTTTGAAATCCCCTTATCTGATATTGACCTTGTCATGAAAGATTGGTCAAGTCCCATAGCCGATATTAAGCGCTCTTCCTCTCTTCTTTATTATTTGAAGCGAATTGAATATTTTTTATACCCCCAATTTGAATTGGGTGATAATAAAAGATACCGGGTTCTGATGATACTATTCAAAGATAGTGAGACGGCGATCAAATTCGATAAAAAACTTGGTTTTCAGTTGCCAAAGAAGAGAAAATATGTTGCAAAGAACCAAATCATACGAATTCGCGTTGATAGAGGAGAGGTTTTCTCAGACCAAGAAATAAATGACTATATAAACGAAAGGAACGGTCATGATAGATAGAAAAGTAAATAACAAATTTAAACTTGTATCCAAATACCAACCGTCTGGGGACCAACCGCAGGCCATCGAGCAGTTGGTAGATAACATCGAGGGTGGAGAAAAGGCGCAAATCCTGATGGGAGCAACTGGTACAGGGAAAACTTATACCATGAGTCAAGTCATTGCCCAAGTCAATAAACCAACTCTAGTCATTGCCCACAATAAGACCCTAGCAGGCCAGCTCTATGGGGAGTTCAAAGAATTTTTCCCAGAAAATGCGGTTGAGTATTTCGTATCCTACTATGATTATTACCAGCCAGAAGCTTATGTGCCGTCGAGCGATACTTATATAGAAAAAGACAGTTCAGTCAATGATGAAATTGATAAACTTCGCCACTCCGCGACTTCAGCACTCTTAGAGCGTAACGATGTCATCGTTGTAGCATCTGTGTCTTGTATCTATGGTTTGGGTTCTCCTAAAGAATACGCTGATAGCGTGGTAAGTTTGCGTCCGGGTCTTGAGATTTCTCGAGATAAACTGCTCAATGATTTGGTGGACATTCAGTTCGAACGCAATGACATTGATTTTCAGCGTGGAAGATTCCGTGTACGTGGGGATGTGGTGGAGATTTTCCCAGCCTCTCGTGATGAGCATGCCTTTCGTGTTGAGTTCTTCGGAGATGAAATTGATCGTATTCGTGAAGTCGAAGCTCTAACTGGTCAAGTTCTGGGCGAAGTGGATCATTTGGCGATTTTCCCAGCCACTCACTTTGTGACCAATGATGACCACATGGAAGTAGCTATTGCTAAGATTGAGGCTGAGTTGGAAGAGCAGTTAGCTATCTTTGAGAAGGAAGGTAAGCTCCTTGAAGCGCAACGCTTGAAACAACGAACAGAATACGATATCGAGATGCTTCGTGAGATGGGTTATACAAACGGGGTTGAAAACTACTCACGCCACATGGATGGACGAAGCGAAGGAGAGCCACCGTACACCCTTCTTGATTTCTTCCCTGATGATTTTTTGATTATGATTGATGAGAGCCACATGACCATGGGACAAATCAAGGGCATGTACAATGGTGACCGTTCACGTAAGGAAATGTTGGTGAATTACGGTTTCCGTTTGCCATCTGCCTTGGATAATCGTCCCCTTCGTCGTGAAGAGTTTGAAAGTCATGTTCACCAGATTGTCTATGTTTCAGCGACACCTGGTGATTATGAACACGAGCAGACTGATACCGTTATTGAGCAAATCATTCGTCCGACTGGTCTTTTGGATCCAGAAGTGGAAGTCCGTCCGACTATGGGACAAATTGATGACCTCTTAGGTGAAATCAATGCCCGTGTTGAAAAGAACGAGCGTACCTTTATTACAACCTTGACCAAGAAAATGGCTGAAGACTTGACTGACTATTTCAAAGAAATGGGCATCAAGGTCAAATACATGCACTCGGATATCAAGACTTTGGAGCGAACAGAGATTATCCGTGACCTGCGTTTGGGAGTCTTTGATGTCTTAGTTGGGATTAACCTCCTTCGTGAAGGGATTGACGTGCCTGAGGTAAGTTTGGTTGCCATTCTCGATGCTGACAAGGAAGGTTTCCTTCGTAATGAGCGTGGACTCATTCAGACCATTGGTCGTGCTGCCCGTAATAGCGAGGGGCATGTCATCATGTATGCTGACACTATGACTCAGTCTATGCAAAAAGCCATTGATGAAACAGCTCGTCGTCGTAAAATTCAGATGTCCTATAATGAAGAACACGGCATTGTCCCACAAACTATTAAGAAGGAAATCCGTGACCTGATTTCTGTGAGCAAGGCTATTGCTAAGGAAGAAGACAAGGAAGTTGATATCAATAGCCTCAATAAACAAGAACGTAAAGACCTTGTCAAGAAACTGGAAAAACAAATGCAAGAAGCCGTCGAAGTGCTTGACTTTGAACTAGCAGCTCAGATTCGTGATATGATGCTGGAAGTCAAGGCGTTGGATTAGATAGGATAAAGTGAATGAAGATTATCATTAAAACAATGGAAACTCCTGAAGAGATAGAAGGCAAGTCTCTCGTTCACTGGCAAACGTGGAAAGAGGCTTATGACGATCTTTTACCTGCAGAATTTCAGGAGACGATGACATTAGAAAGATGTCGATTCTTTAGTCAAAAATATCCAGAAAATACATTGATTGCGATGAATGGAAAGAAGGTTGTTGGATTTATCAGCTATGGAAACTTTCGTGATGAGACTATTCAAGCTGGCGAAATTATTGCCTTATATGTTTTAAAAGATTACTATGGAAAAGGTGTGAGTGAACAGTTAATGCATGCTGCATTTGTTGCTCTCGATCATTTTTCTGAAATTTATTTATGGGTATTAAAAGAGAATCAGCGAGCCATTGCTTTCTATCAAAAAATGGGTTTTACTGTTGATGGCCAAGAAAAAATACTTGAACTTGGAAAACCTGTTAAGGAATTGCGGATGATGTGTTCTTCAAATAAAAATTCCTAAAAGACGTATCTATCAATCTTTGAACTATTATCAATTAATCAAGTGTATAGAGTGAAAGAGATAGAATGAAACAAAGAGATGAAGGTGAGAACGAATGAAAATTTTAGTCATCAATGGGCATCCAGATCCAGAGAGTTTTTGTCAGGCAATTTTTCAAACTATTGTCGAGACTATTGACTCAGGTCGCCATGAACTTGAAGTCATCAACCTTAATGAAGAGGACTTTGATCCTGTTTTACGTTATGGCTATCGAAAACGTATGGAAGAAGATTCTTTTATCCTTCGTTCTCAGGAATTAATAAAGTGGGCAGATCATTTCATATTTGTTTATCCTATCTGGTGGAGTAGTATGCCTAGCCTTATGAAAGGCTGGATTGATCGGGTCTTTACACCTGGAATTGCTTACTCTGCTAATGATCAGGGGAGTTTTATCTGGAATTATCTCAGAGGCAAGCAGTTTAAAAAGTTATTAAAAGGGAAAACGGCCTGTATTTATGCGACCTCGATGGCGCCTACTTGGTGATACAAAATCTTTTCAGGTCCCATTAACATTCCAGATAGCTATGGAATATCCGTCTTAAAGAATGCGGTCTTGAATCACTGTGGAATTAAAACTAAGCGCGTGTGCGTACTAGGTGAAGTTGGACGGGATGTGAATACAGCAAGTATGCGTGAAGAGCATCTCCAAAAAGTAGCAGAAGAAGTTAAAAAACTATCATGAAACAAAAAAGTAAGAGACAGAAAACATTAAAAAACACTAGAAATCAAAGCAAAAGATAGGAATGCTAAATTGCATGAATCTTTGACTGATGAAGCATACAAAAGTTGCTTTTCTACTTGATGCAAGCGTTCTGTTGTTTTCTGCTCTAGGAATATCATGTCTATTGTACGGGACAACCCTTATTCCAAGTACCTATCGGGAACTGCATTATAGTTTTCCACTTTATTTAAATATCGTTCTTTTGGTGAATGCATCTTATCATACTTTCCTTCGTACCTTTAGGAAAGACTGGATTTCCTTGCGAAATTTTGCAGAAGTGTTTTTATATCCTAACGGAATTGCTTGTGTATTACAGTTAACGATTGGGATGACCTCTAAAACAGGAAGATGATTACTTCCGATATGGGCATTAGACTATCGCTATATCTGGTTTCCCCTCGTTACTTATTTCATTTTCTTTCTAGTGCCTATTGTGACAATTATAATTTCCAAACATATTGAAAAGAAAAAGGAGGAAGAAAATAATGGGGAAAATACATTCAAATAAAAGAAATTCAAATACAAAAAAGAATCGCCCAAGGAAAGAAAGTTTTCAGCTCTGGCTAGATTCTCATAAATTTTTAGGATTCTTCTTGATCCTCGGTCTTATCCTAGCAATAGGACTAAGTTTGAATCTAATTTTTGAAAGTCTCCCTATTCCTTCACCATACAGAGATATCAACTATAGTTTTCCACTATATATAAATCTTTTTTGTCTGGTATATCGATTATTTGACTATTGGTTCCTAGACTTTGTCTGGGGCAAGGATGACAATAAAAAGATTTGCAGATTTATTTATCTATCTTAATAGTATCGGTTTAATAGTTCATCTCTTTATTGGGATTAGTGGGAAAAATAGTAAAGGGATTTTGCCTTCTCTCTTATCTCTAGATCACCGCTACATCTGGTTTCCAATTCTTACTTATATAACCTTCTTCTTAGTAGCTACTTTGATCATTTTAATTTCCAAATATATTAAAAAGAAAAGGAGTTAATCATGCTAAAACATCTAACTATATTTAGGATTTTTTACCTTATGTTTCTTGTATTTGTCCTGATTCATTTTATCTTAGGCTTGTTCGGTTTTGCTTTTACACCTATTGTGTGTAACATCTGGTTATTTAGTCTTTGCCTTACTTTGTTTATTCATCCATGGACTATCTTCTATAAAACTAGAATCTTTCAATGGCATCATCTAATCTTTCAGGCTCTCAGTGGCTTTTTCGCTCTTTTAATCTGGTTGATGATATTCTTTTTCCTATCTTTTATTCCAGACTCAGCCATGCCTATCAGTATAGACTATCAAGTTAATAGTAAAGACAAAGAGATAAGGATTAATAGAGGATTTTTTCTTGATGATATTCGAGAGTATCACGACTGGATTAATCCTTTGATTATGAAATCTAAAGTTAAGTACATGATAGAAAATTAACCCTTAGAAAGTGAATCCTATGTCTCGAGCACAATTAACGATTTTAACAAATATTTGTCTGATTGAAGATCTTGAAAAGAAGCGCGTGGTTATGCAGTATCGTTCGCCCGAAACCAACCACTGGTCTGGTTATGCTTTTCCAGGAGGTCATATTGAAGATGGAGAGGCCTTTGCAGAGTCTGTTATTCGTGAAATCTATGAAGAAACAGGTCTAACTATCAGAAATCCTCAACTAGTTGGTATTAAAAATTGGCCACTGGATACAGGTGAGCGTTATATTGTCTTTTGTTACAAGGCGACTGAGTTTACTGGTAAGCTTCGTTCTTCAGACGAAGGAGAAGTATCCTGGGTACAAAAAGACCAGATTCCAAATTTGGATCTGGCCTATGATATGTTACCTTTGATGGAGATGATGGAAGCTCCAGATAAGTCAGAATTTTTCTATCGTTATCGTACAGAAGATGGATGGGAAAAGGAAATATTCTAATCCTTTACTAAATAACCTAACTTGTCCAAGGCCTTCTCGATATAGAGAAGGTATTGTTCGTTTTCAGCTTCGACTAGGTGATAATGGACGCCATCTGTTAATTCAGATAAAGGGCGAAAATCTGAAGTCTTAACTTGCTCTAAGAATGCTGAACGTCTACGGCGACAAGAGAGTTTGAGCAGAGGTTTCAATTTCTCCGTAGACAGGATGATCAATCTAGATATTTGTGAACACGTCCACCATTATCGACGATAGCTAGGAGTTCTTGTACCGATTTCTTCCATCTCCATGTTTAACTTTAAACAGTTTATGTACATAAGGATTTGATTTACTTTCCTTATAGATATAGCCACGATTGGTTGATAAGATAGGAGCACCGTCTGCACGAAGAACTGCAATGTCCTGAACGATAATCTGGCGAGTGACATGAAAATGTTCTGCTAAGCTTTTTCCGTTTAGAGGTTTTTGAGCTTCTTTTAAGAGTTGTAGAAGTGCCTCTTTTCGATTTTTTGTCATATTCTTCTTTCTTAACGCTTAACGGCGTTTTTTTAATGCTTTATAAACAGCTAATGCTAAGTAATAGTCTACCATACTATGAATAATTGTACCAATACCAACCAAGACAAATAATACATAAAACATATTTTCTACATTGGTTCCAGTCCCTGCATAAAAGATAATACATGCAAAAACTTCGGCGATGGCATGAACCAAACCTAGGATAAAGTTAAAAATCAAAGAGGACTTTGGATTATCTAAGGTTTGAGGATGTTTTTGCAAATAGAAGGCTCCCAAGGTGCCGAAAAAGATATGGGAGAAAGCTCGAAGTACAATGACAATTGGATAACCAGCCATGAGGAATCCTAGGCTAGAAGCTATAATGACAAAGATTGCCATCCAAGGAGAAAGGAACATAGCGATAAAGATTGCAACGTGGCTTCCTAGAGTGTAAGAAGCAGGTGGAATAACAATCTTGAAGGGCATTATTAAGGGGATCAGGATTGCGATTGCAGTCAGCAGTGCTGTCAAAGTCATAAATTGTGTTTTCTTATGTATATTCATAATAACTCCTTTTTAAGTGTATATACAGATGTATCGTACAATAAATAAACCGACATGTCAAGTATAAAAACTCTTATCACATGTACATTTCAATCTAAAATAAAAAAGAAATTTTTTTAAAAAAACAGGAGAAAACTCTTGCTTTATATTCTCAAGTATGTTAAACTAATAAACGGTTTGAAAAAACTGCCTAAGACAGTAGGGGAGCAAGACTCATAAATATCCTACCGAGGACAAAACGTATCATGTAAAAAGAAGCGTATTGTACTTTCGTGTCTAGGTTTGGGCGCGTTTTTCTTTTGGAAAAATTCCCCAAGCAAAATAATTACGGAGGTGAACACACTAATGAGTGAAGCAATTATTGCTAAGAAAGCGGAACTAGTTGACGTAGTGGCTGAGAAAATGAAAGCTGCTGCATCTATCGTCGTTGTAGACGCTCGTGGTTTGACAGTTGAACAAGATACAGTTCTTCGTCGTGAGCTTCGTGGAAGCGAAGTTGAGTATAAAGTTATTAAAAACTCAATCTTACGTCGTGCGGCTGAACAAGCTGGACTTGAAGATCTTGCATCTGTTTTTGTTGGACCATCTGCAGTAGCATTTTCTAACGAAGATGTTATCGCACCAGCGAAAATCTTGAACGACTTTGCTAAAAACGCTGAAGCACTTGAAATCAAGGGTGGTGCAATCGAAGGCGCTGTCGCATCAAAAGAAGAGATCCTTGCTCTTGCAACTCTTCCAAACCGCGAAGGACTTCTTTCTATGCTCCTTTCTGTACTTCAAGCGCCAGTGCGCAACGTTGCTCTTGCAGTCAAAGCGGTTGCAGACAACAAAGAAGACGCAGCTTAATTATAAGCTACGCAGCGTAGCCTAGCTACAAAAAAATAAAAAAATTAAATTTTAAAACTTATTTGGAGGAAATAACAATGGCATTGAACATTGAAAACATTATTGCTGAAATTAAAGAAGCTTCAATCCTTGAATTGAACGACCTTGTAAAAGCTATCGAAGAAGAATTTGGTGTAACTGCAGCTGCTCCTGTAGCTGTAGCTGCTGCTGGTGGTGCTGAAGAAGCTGCTAAAGATTCATTTGACGTTGAATTGACAGCTGCAGGCGACAAAAAAGTCGGCGTTATCAAAGTTGTACGTGAAATCACTGGTCTTGGTCTTAAAGAAGCTAAAGAACTTGTTGATGGTGCACCAGCACTTGTTAAAGAAGGTGTTGCAGCAGCAGAAGCTGAAGAACTTAAAGCTAAATTGGAAGAAGCTGGAGCTTCAGTTACTCTTAAATAATAGAGCGACTACATTTGTAGCTTAAAAACATGATTAAACCGCTATTCTTAGGAGTAGCGGTTTTTCTTTTTATTTGTAAAAATAGATATGACCATCCCAGATATGTTCTCTATCCCCTTCAGAAATTTCTCTGTTAATATGTTTAGATTTTTTTAGTGCCAGTTTTAAATAATCAATAGCGTCTTCTTCGATTTGTTTAGATAATTTAGACATAATTAACCTCTTAATAAGTTGTTCTATACTAAGTATTATATCAATTTATGTGATAATTTTTTCAAATTGTCCTTGTTATCCTAATATAATTCCTAAGAAAATCAAGTTTTGATTTTTGACTGGGGGTTTGGGGGTATAGCCACCATAGTTTCTTATCGTTGACTGGCAAAACTGAGAAGTTTTTGATCGGCTGGCGATATGATTTTTGGGATATTGTGGACACAATATCTGAGCTCACAAAAGCCGAAAAAGAACCTTTTGAGGCTTTTAGGAAGCAACCGTATCCCATACGGTATCGGGGATGACCCGATAGATGCAAGTAGAGAAGGAGTATGACAAGATGACAGACCAATACCGCATTATCCGTAAGGAAATCAATCTGACACCAGAGGAGCTGGAACAGATTCAGAAGCTGATGAAACAGATCATTTGCGGTAAGCAACTGGATAAGAGACAGCCCTAAACCGAGGACTATTTCAGAGAGCAGTTTGCGACACGAGCCATTGAGCAGCGATTGGATTTTCTTTTGCCTAGAGCCCGTGACCTCTCTCGTCTTTTGAAAATGGCAGAGCAGTTAAACCTGACAATCTCCCTGAAGAAAAAGCATGTGACCTTTACCTTGACTGAGAACGGTCGAACCATTTCTATAGAGAATAAAAAGGTCAGTACGAAGAATTTGTACGATGTCCAGTTCTTTGAGGATTATTTTGACCAAAGAGAAAGCATAACAGAGTCTGACTTGGCTAACTTTGTCTATGATTTGAAGACCTATCAAGAAGATCAGGACAAGGATAAACTCTCAAGTAAGGAACTCCTAACAGCCTACAAGGAGTTCAAAGAGAAACATGACCAGGTTCAGGAGTTTGAAGTTGTCCTAGCCGAGCATCAGATTGATAAGGTGGTCAAGGAAGGTCTTTTCATCAAGATGAATTACGGCGTCAAAAAAGACGGCTTGGTCTTTATCCCAAACCGAAACTTGGATATTCATGAGAACGAACAAGACAAGTCCTACCATGTCTTTATACGAGAGACCGCCCAGTTTTTTATTTATAACAAAGAAAGTTCAGACCTCAATCGTTACATGAGAGGGCGTGAACTAATCCGTCAACTTACTCACGACAGCACGCATATCCCTAAACGTAGGCGGCCAACCATTGCCAACCTCAAAGAGAAAATCGCAGAGGTGAATCTTCTTATCGAATTAGACCTTAACAATCAGTCTTATCAGGAAATCAAAGATGAGTTAATCAAGGAAATCGCCCAGCTAGATTTCACCATTACAGATTTGCAGAATAAGGTTGTTCATCTTAACAAGGTAGCAGAGATCTTAATCAATCTCAACAACTCAGACCCAGAAAATAGAAGACTGGCAAAATATGACTATGCCAAGATGAACCTGACTTCAGCTATCAAACTGGAGCGGGTGGAGAAAGAAATCGAAGAAAATCAAAGATTTTTGACTAAATGGATAGATGATTACGAATATAAGGTTAGGAGATTAGAGAATTTTATCAATATACTTGGTAACACAAGAAATCAAAATGTTACCAAATTAGAACGGGAAACAAAATCAGTATAGTTATTTGAGATACCATGGAAAAATTATAAGGCTGATAGTATTAATTTCACTATCAGCCTTACAGGTTATTTAACGTTTCAGAAAAACTATAATGTCAAGATTAACTAAACAGTATCTAATTCTTTCAAATAATTTTCTATCTTCATCAACATTAAAGGATTGTTATAAATCTTACATAACTCTCTTGCTTCTATATAATAATTTTTGACTTGTTCTTTGTCTAGAAATTTGGATCCAGCATTTCCTACAAGAATAAGTAGGGGAGCCAGTTGGTAGCTTGTCTGTCTTTGTTTACAGAGTTCAATCGTCTCAAGAGCTTCTTGGATGGCTTCGTTATATTTTTCCTTTGACACTAGGTAGTGAGCGTAGTTGTAACGAACTCTGATGTAGCCAAATAAAAACTCTTGATGCTCAAAATTTTTTGTCTGATATAACTCCATCAAATGAGAGTAGTTTGCCTCATATTCTTGTTCACGACCTACTAGGGAATAGAAATTAGATAGAGTATTCAATGCCTTTAAATAAATCAGAGTATTTGAGGAGACTTTTAATAATATATTTTCCAATGAAGAAATAGCCTCACACTTACTGTCATATTGATAGAAGTCAATAATAGCTTTAATCCATTCAAGGTAAATTCGATCTTCTAGTGTTAGAAAAGTACTTCGTTCAATCTCTATTCTATAAATATATTCCAAATCATCATAATTTCTATCATCTAATAGGCGAGCAGATAATTGCTTGAAATTAGAGAGGTTAGATTTAATTTCAATTTGTTCATTAAAAAAATAATCTAATGGTACTTCAAGTCGTTGTGAGAGTTTGAACAAAAGGTCTGCAGAGGGAATGAAATGCCCTCTCTCAATTTTACTAATCTGGCTTTGTTCACAAATTCCTTCTGCAAGAGTTTGTTGGGAGAGTCTCAACTCTTTTCTTTTCAATCTGAATTTCTCTGCGAGTGTATTCATTAAAGATAATAAACCTTCCTATTTACTTAATTTCATTATAAAATTTTTAGTTCAAAATAGCAAGTTAAAGGAATAAATTATTCTTTATGGTAATAAAAATAAAAAAAAGTTCAAAAAACAATAAAAAATTAGCTAAATAAAAATATATATGTTAGAATAAAATCAAGAAAACAGAAAGGGGTTTCATTGCGTGAGAAAAAAACGTGGAATTGTAGGTAAGTACGTATGACATACAAAAACATGTTATTAGGTAAAATGAAATACTTAATCCTGTTTTTGATTGGCATCCAGAGTGTCTTACTTGCTCTGGTGGCAATTTTTTTAGCAGGTTTACAGTATCAACAGTCATGGCAGAGTTATAATCATCATTCCGAGACCGTAACAGTTTATCTTCAGAAGTTAACAGAAGAGCAATCACAAGATGTATTTAATTATTTTTTAGAACAGAGCGACTTGTCCATATGGACAAAACGTTCTGAAAGTAGTGATACAGGAGAAGGTCTAAATAGGATTTATATAGACATCCTTGGTAGCTCTGCTGGTTTTTCAGATTTTGAAAGTACGGGTAAAATAGTTGTCTCACAACAACAATTTGCAAATTTATTATTTCATAGTGATAATAGTATGACTATTGGACTTGACAAAGGCTCAAATAATATGCTTTACGAGCTTCCAGATTTATTATTTAGCACACCTGTAGTCATTGAACGATTAGATTATACTTTCCAAAACACTAATACGATTAATGGGATATACCATATCAATGGTCTCCACGATGCTGTCTCAAGAGATAACTTTCTGTTGAATCTTTCAAAGATGTCAGGTATTTCTGTTGAGGATTTGACAAAAGAAAGTTTTGGAAGTAGTACTGATCAGGGAATTTGGGGAATAATACTTGCTATTAGCATCTTAGTAAATGCCTTCATTTTACTGATTCTATTCTTAATCTGTGTTCTTCAATCCTTTAAACATTTCGGAACATTGATTCTTTTAGGATGGGATAGAAAAGAATTATGGTCTGCTTTTTTCAAAAATTCTCTACTATTTTCAATCTACATTATTCCAATTATCTCTTTATGTAGTTGGTTGTTGTCAGGCTGGTCTAGTTTTGGTTTATCATCGTTTATTCTAGTTTTTGCTGGAGTCAGCCTCTCAGTCTTGTTGCTACTATTGATATTCATTATTCCAACAATTATTGTTTATTCGGTGTCTCCATTAGCAGCAATTCATAAACGATTACCAATGAAGCCTTTAATGGTAACCTGCTTGTTATTCTATACCTTGGTGGCTGGTTTGTTAATCGCAGTCAGTTACTCTTTAGATGCTCCAATGAATCAGTTTATTGATAATATGAAAGTATCTAGGGAGTGGAAGAATGTTGAAGATATGTACGTTATATCCAGCTTTGTTGAGGGAGATGATGTAGGTACATATGCAGGAACTACAAATTCCCTTGAGCATAGTATGTATCACTTTTACCAGCGTATATCTGAGCTTCCAGGTGTCTATATTGCCCAAGGACAATTTCTTAATCAGGAGTCCCTTGATGCAGTCTATGGGACATACCAGCATGTCCCTAAAAAACCATTTTGGTATTTGAAATTCTCCTATAATTACCTGCAAGACCTAGGTATTCCCCTAAGTGATGAAGAGTTGCTAGAGATGAGGAATGGTACTCGACTTTATCTTCTACCTAACACGCTCAATACAGAAGAACTTGAGGTGATGAAGGCGTATTTACAGGAAAGTGTCACTGTAAAACCGGGAGATTTACAAACTAATTTCACAGAAAATCCGAAATTTATGTTCAAGGTTTATCAATCGTCTCGACCAATATTTACTTGGTCAGATTCCATTTCTTATGGTACAACTAGTGAGAATCCAGTTATTTTTGTCTCAACACCAGAGAATTTATACTTCATGGAGTCGGCAAACTTAGTTGTTAGTGGCTATAATGGTCTTATGAAAATTCGTGATAGGGAAACGATGGAACAGGTAGTGTCCGTTTTAGAAACAGAATTTCCAGATTTAACGGATAATCGGTTGAGTTTTACAACTGTCAAGAACTTTATCAATGGTCTTCAAAAAGATCTGAGTTATACATTTTATCTTTTCGGAACGATCATAGCGATTATCATAATTACGATGATGGCTATTTTCTGGAGTTTTGTCTTAATGTACCGCTTGTTATTTAAAGAAAAATTGTATGTTCAATACTTTATGGGATTCTCACCATGGAAAAGATATATTGGTGTGCTTTCTCTCATTATTAGTTTTTCTGTGATGGAACTAATCGTTTCTATCTTAGTGGGTTCTAAGTTGGGAGTATTCATGACACTAGCTACATTTGCTTTTCAGATAATGCTTCTTTACTTCAGTTTGTTCCGTAAAGAAGGAGAGAGTATCATACAATTATTTAAGGAGTAATCTCATGTCTAGAATTTCAGTACAAAATGTATCAAAACAATTTGGTTCAAGAGAAATTTTCAAAGACTTAAGCTTTGATATTGAGGAAAATGAATTTGTAGCTTTAGTAGGACCTTCTGGTTCTGGAAAATCGACTATCCTCAATATGATTGGACTATTGGATACTGTTGACAGTGGTAAAATCCTAATCAACGGAAAAGTTTTGCCTAAGGTAAATTCGCAATCAGCAGTTCATTACCGAAGGAATGTCATCAACTATCTTTTTCAATCCAATGCACTCATTTCTACATCTAGTGTGAAAGATAACCTGATGCTTGCCATGACTTTTTCGAATTTCTCTAGACAGGAGAAGGAGCAGAGAATCAAGGAAACGCTAGAATTTGTTGGTCTACAAAATCGGTTAAATAGTAAAATCAATGAATTATCGGGAGGTGAACAGCAGAGAATTGCGATTGTGAGAGCTATTTTAAAGCCCGGAGATATTGTCCTAGCAGATGAACCAACCGGATCGTTAGATCCTGAAATGTCTCAAAGCATTCGATTTGATTCGAACTTTGAGAAATCAGTTTGGTAAAACAATTTTGGTTGTTACGCATAACATGGAGCAAGCACGGCAATGTGATAGGATCATTTCACTGGAGTCGGTTCTTGCAAATTAACTCAACCATTATTAGCAGTTGATACGGTTACTTTTTATGGAGTATCGAAGGCGGAGAGTTCAAACATGAAAAAATTATTTATACTCATATCCAACCTGCTTGCTAGTTTGTTCTTTGTTTGGGTATTTACCATTTGGACTGATACATATGTCTCCCATTATTACCCCAACGTTGTTGTACGTGATTCTTCCCCTGAAACAACTTTTCAGCATGTTGCTACACGCTTGGAAAAACTAGCAGAAGAAATGGATAGCTTTATTGCGATTCAACACCAAGATCTTAACTCAGAAGGTACTACAGTTTTTTCTTATACGACCTTTGGGGACGGAAAGTTGCCTGATGGGCTTCAGGAAAAAAATCTAGAAGATGCTCAAAGTAGTAGTGTTGTAACAAACTATTTTGTATTCGATGGACACCTAGATATTCACTTGCTAAGGGAGGAGCTAAGTCAACTTGGCTTGACTAACATGCACCTGATAATTCCATCTAAACTATCTACGTTAATGGCTATCTTTAGTAACGGATTTCAGTTAATCAGTCTATTGATTTTCATCTTAACCTTTGTAGCACTGACTTTAATTAGTCAAATTAGCCAATTACGGTCGTCGGGCATTCGCCTCATTTCAGGAGAGAAACGGTGGTCCATTTTCCTTAGACCAGTTGGTGAGGATTTGAAAGGGATAGCTGTTGGTTTCAGTTTAGCTGGCGTGCTCGCCATTCTTATGCAAAAAATTCTGTCGCTTCCAACGCAATCCCTAATGACCATAGGAGAAGGCTTTGCTCAGTTATAATCTCATCTTGTTGTCGATCTCCCTGTTTTTTTCGCTCAACTCTTCGCAGTTGGGATAAAAAAGATACACCTGATGCAGATTATAAAAGGGCAATTGCCTGTCAGAGGAATCATTAGTTTGATTTTAATCAGTCAACTATTAGCGATTATTATTGTAACGCTGGGAATAGGGAGTAGCTTAAAGTATTCCCAAGCCTGGCAACAGCATCGGATTGGACAAGAGGTTTGGAGTCAGGAAAGGCAACTGATTATCCTATCTATCAGTCGTGACGGAACGAGTCCTGGTTTTGATGAACAAGCTCAAAGGAAACTCAGAACTTGGTATCAATTGATGGATCTGGCTGTTTCAGAACAAAAGGCTTTCTTATCTAGACACCAGTTAATTGACCGTACTTTGCAAAATGGCATGGCTTCCTCCAAAAACTTGACAACCTCTACAGAATGGCACGATTACAGCCCGAATGGCAATGTCCTTATCGTCACACCGCAATACTTGGAGCGTCAAAACATTCCTGTAGATACAACTATTGAGCAAAAGATGAATCACCTTGATGTAGGGGAGTTTGTCTTATTGCTGCCTGAACACCTCCGTTCAGAGGAAGAACATTATAAATCTGTTTTTGAAGACGACTTAACCAGTCGCATGTCTAGTCGAGATGAACGACAGCAAATGACTGCTACGGTAGGTTATTTGGAATCAGGTCAGGATCGTTTTGTGTATAATACGACCCCTATTTCTTACCAGCAGTTTTTGAAAGATCCAATCATCATTGTTATAACACCCCAATCAACTGGTCCACAGTCCATTTTGTTTTGGGTAGACGCAGTACAGAACTACGTTCTCTTTAATCAATTGTCTGATGCCCAGGAGCTTATCCAGAGACAAGGCATTGAAAATTGGGTCTCAGAAATGCAAACAGGTTACCACAACTACATCACATTATTGGATAATATCCAGAGGGAAGGTTGGGTAATGCTAGCAGGAGCTGTGCTTGGGATTGCAACTTCAATCTTGTTGTTTAACACTATGAATAGGCTCTACTTTGAAGAATTTAGACGTGCCATTTTTATCAAACGCATTGCAGGTCTCAGGTTCTTAGAAATCCATCGCACTTATCTCTTTGCTCAACTTGGTGTGTTTTTACTGGGATTTGTTGCGAGTGTATTTCTTCAGGTAGAGATACTAGTTGCTTTCTTAGTCTCGTTACTCTTTACTGGTCTATCTCTTTTACAGTTACATGTCCAAATGCAGAAAGAAAACAAGATGTCCATGCTTGTTTTGAAGGGAGGTTAATATGATTGAACTTAAACAGGTGAGTAAATCTTTTGGAGAACGAGAGTTATTTTCGAATCTTTCAATGACATTTGAGGCTGGAAAAGTCTATGCCTTAATTGGTTCAAGTGGTAGCGGAAAAACAACCTTGATGAACATGATTGGGAAATTAGAATCTTATGATGGGACGATTTTTTACCGAGGTAAAGACTTGGCCAATTATAAATCGAGTGATTTTTTCCGTCACGAATTGGGTTACCTCTTCCAGAACTTTGGCTTAATTGAAAACCAAAGTATTGAAGAAAACCTTAAGCTAGGTCTCATTGGTCAAAAGTTGAGTCGGTCGGAACAGCGGTTGAGGCAGAAGCAGGCTTTAGAACAGGTCGGCCTGGATTATCTTGACCTAGATAAGCGCATTTTTGAGTTATCGGGCGGAGAATCGCAACGGGTTGCCTTGGCAAAAGTTATCTTAAAGAATCCACCCTTTATTCTGGCAGATGAGCCAACAGCTTCAATAGACCCAGCAACCTCTCAGTTGATTATGGAGATTTTGCTATCTCTTCGAGATGATAATAGGCTAATCATTATCGCAACACATAATCCGGCAATTTGGGAGATGGCTGATGAAGTGATCACGATGGATCGTCTGAAATAAAAATCCTTGTTTTTAATTGCACGATGAGTTACTGAAATATTATCATGAATCAATAATTGGAGTTAATTTAGAATTGTACTTTATTAATATTGAGGTAACTTTTTCTTGATAAAGGAAGAAATAGTGGAGAGGAAGTTAGAATGAAAAAATTCGACAATTATATTATTGAGAAGCCTTGAGATTCTAATTCAGATAAACTGCAAAAAAGCTTAATAATTGAAAGTTTGGTAGATGATATTTTGCAATTTTCTCTCAGAATCAACAATAGTGTAGGAGAGATTTTCCTCCTACAACCGTTTCAAAAGAAATATTTACCCATTGGGAGAAGATGTTGCAGTGGATAATGTGTTACTCACTGAAAAATATAATTTTCAACTAAAAGATTTTGAAGGATTCATTTCAAAATAAACAATAATTAAAGAATAAGAGAAAGAAGCAGCAAGTCCGAATGAACTTGTTGCTTTTATGGTTTTATTGAGACTCTTGATTATAAAACGTTAGATGGTAAAGAATCATTTCATTTATTGTTTACCAGTTTATTAAAATGGCTAGTATAGTGTAATTTTAACTCGTCTTCTCCTAAAATATCGAGAACTTGTATAGCTTGTTTCATTGTTTCAATACCACTACTTAATTCCCGCTTAAATTCATAGTAACCAGTTGCATAGAGAAAAACTGTCTGTTCATAGAAGTTAAATTCATTATCTAATAATGTTTTTATCTCACTAATTAAATAGGAGCAATTTGAAAATTCTTCTTTATCGATACTAAGAATGAAACAATTTATGGCAAGTTGAGTAACCATTCGTTTATTTGTTTTATTTAAAGAAGAATAGATGTGATTGTTTAACATTTCCTTTGTTAGTAAGTAGAAAGATTTGTAGTTAATTGTTCGCACACAGTTAGCTAATAATATGATTTCATAGTAACCCCAATTTTCAACTTTGAAGAGATAATCTGTTAGTTGAAGTAATTCTTCATCTGATGGAATGATCCTCGAATCCATTGTGTGTAGAATGGATTTTACCATAGTTTTCTCTAATGGATCTAGAGTGTAATTTGTAGTGTCAGATAGTAGGCACGCTATATTATCAATACTTTGTGATGAGTATTGTTTACGAATATATTGAACTAGGTTAGCAAATGATTCACTATTGGTGTAGTCATCATCGTGTAAAATAAGAAACTCATCTAAGGTAACGTGCAACTTGTCTAAAATATTGATAAGCCTAATACAAGATATTTCTGATTCCCCTCGTTCAAAACGAGATATTTGTGATTTAGATAGACACTCATCTGCTAGAGAGCAAATACTCATTTGTTTCCCTTGTCTAACTTTTCTCAATGTTTTTCCAAGATGTAATTTCACCAAATTTCCCACTTTCCCAACAAAAAAATTATTGAATTTTATTTATTGTACAATAAATGAAAACAGAAAGGAAGTCTGAAGATGAAGAAAAATTTAAAAAATTCCCTAATTTTATTGTTGGTAATGGATATTACTATTGTCGGCGGATAAAATGTTTAGGTGTACACCTAAGTCTTTAGATATCATCTAAAGACTTAGTACTGGTTGGAGGATACGATGAAATTTAGTATGGTTAATTATTGGTTAAATTATTTTCCGGAGTATAGTTTAGAAACGTTTGAAGTAGAATAGATATTAAGGACCTATCTTTCTCTTATTCCAAAGACTCAGTTCCTGTAATAGAAAATTTAAATTTGACTATTGAGTCAGGACAAAGAATTGCACTAGTCGGTCAACCGGGATCAGGAAAAAGTACATTATCAAAAATACCATCAGGATTATATAAGATTGATACAGGAAAAGTTTTATTTGGTGGTGTAAATATTAATCAAATAGATAAAAAAATATTAAGTCAAAATTTAGGAGTAGTTCTACAGAATTCATTTTTATTGAACAGAAGTATTCTTGATAATATAACTTTAAAGCACGAAGTTACTTCACAAAAGATATAGAAAGTTTGTAAAGCAGTTCAAATCTATGATGAAATCATGGCTATGCCGATGAAATTTAATACTATCATCTCAGAGATGGGTTCAAATATTTCAGGTGGTCAAAGACAACGGATAGCACTGGCACGTGCATTAATAAATAATCCTAGTATTGTAATTTTAGATGAAGCAACTAGTGCATTAGACACTATTAATGAGGAAAGAATAACAAAGTATATAAAAAGTCAGGGCTGTACTCAAATAATTGTAGCTCATAGATTGTCAACGATTAAGGATGCGGATATTATTTTTGTAATGAAAGATGGTAAGATTGTTAAGTCAGGAAATCATAAGTACTTAATGGCTCTTGGTGGAGAATACTACAGCTTATATACAAAAAGGAAATGAGGTGTAAGAAAATGAAGAAAGAAAATGAATATGTAATTTCAACAGCAGCCTCACTAGGGGTGATGATTGGAATAGTGTTTGCAATTTTTTTAGATTTTCCAGTTGAATATGGTATTTCTTTAGGCTTGTTGAATGGAATAGTATTGGGTTCGCTGATTGTTTACAAAAACAATAAGAATTAAGCATAATTTGTTGCTGTAAATAATAGAGCGACTACATTTGTAGCTTAAAAACATGATTAACCGCTATTCTTAGGAGTAGCGGTTTTTCATTTTGTTCGATAAGGGGTAAAAAGGGAAACGATGTCAAATTGGTATGTCTATTTTATATCATTTAGAAAAGATTCCTTATGAAAAAAATTTACTTTTTAATTTCATTTTGTTATAATAGATGACAAGAAAGAATATCTTATCAGTAAATCCTAAGCGAGCCTGTGGTAGTGAAAGTCAGGTGATTGAGAGATAAGTGTGGCGCTTTTGGTATTTTTTTAAAAATAATGAAGTAATAAATTAGGGTGGAACCGCGTTTTTGACGCCCCTAGGTCACTTGACTTAGGAGCAAAGGCACGGTTTTTTTGTGTTCTGAGTCGCAAACAAACATTTAAATTAAGGAGTATTCAATGTCTAAGAAATTAACATTTCACTGCGTCAGCGGCAGATACCTCCTTACAGTCGGACTGCCCCACGCTTAGCACTAAGTTGCCAGAGCTAGATGCAGTACTAACTCGTCTTGCCTCGTATGATCGACGAGGCAGACTCGTGTCGCAAGAAATTATAGAAAAAGGAGAAAACAATGTCTAAAAAATTGACTTTCCAGGAGATCATCCTTACTTTGCAACAATACTGGAATGACCAGGGTTGTATGCTTATGCAGGCTTATGATAACGAAAAAGGTGCGGGAACCATGAGTCCTTATACTTTCCTTCGTGCCATTGGTCCTGAGCCATGGAATGCAGCTTATGTAGAGCCATCTCGTCGTCCTGCTGACGGTCGCTACGGTGAAAATCCAAATCGTCTCTACCAACACCACCAATTCCAAGTGGTCATGAAACCTTCACCATCAAACATTCAAGAACTTTATCTTGAGTCTTTGGAAAAATTGGGTATCAATCCTTTGGAACACGATATTCGTTTTGTTGAAGATAACTGGGAAAACCCATCAACTGGATCTGCAGGTCTTGGATGGGAAGTGTGGCTTGATGGTATGGAAATCACTCAGTTCACTTACTTCCAACAAGTCGGTGGTTTGGCAACTGGTCCTGTTACAGCCGAGGTCACTTATGGTTTGGAACGTTTAGCTTCTTATATCCAAGAAGTAGACTCAGTTTACGATATTGAGTGGGCTCCAGGTGTTAAATACGGAGAAATCTTCCTTCAGCCAGAATACGAGCACTCAAAATACAGCTTTGAAGTTTCAGACCAAGATATGCTTCTTTCTAACTCGAGAAATTCGAAAAAGAAGCAGGACGTGCGTTAGAGTTAGGTCTTGTTCACCCTGCTTATGACTATGTTTTGAAATGTTCACACACCTTTAACTTGCTTGATGCACGAGGAGCTGTTTCCGTTACAGAACGTGCCGGTTATATTGCTCGTATCCGTAACTTAGCCCGTGTCGTAGCTAAAACATTTGTAGCAGAACGCAAAAAACTTGGTTACCCACTTCTTGACGAAGCCACACGCGCTCAACTCCTAGCAGAAGAGGAAGAATAGAAAGAATTACAGGAATAAATGACTGAAAGTCGACCGTAGGTCGCTAAATAAAACAAGACCGCTGTAGTGAAAGTCGGATAAGAAGTTTCTTATCCGACTGGGGAACTGACGAGACTTAAGGCTTGGCAGTTAGCAATGAAACCGAAGGTTTGCTTGCGTCCCCCACTACTAAAGGTCTTGTTGAAGAACATTAATTGTGTAAAGGAAGAAACATGACAAAAAACTTATTAGTAGAACTAGGACTCGAAGAGTTACCAGCCTACGTTGTCACACCAAGTGAAAAACAACTCGGCGAAAAAATGGCAGCCTTCTTGGATGACAACCGCCTTTCATATGAAGGGATTCAAACATTTTCAACTCCTCGACGTTTAGCTGTTCGTGTACTTGGTTTAGCTGACCAACAGACTGATTTAACTGAAGATTTTAAAGGACCTTCTAAGAAAATCGCCTTGGATGCAGAAGGAAACTTTTCTAAAGCAGCACAAGGTTTTGTCCGTGGGAAAGGCTTGACTGTAGAAGATATTGAGTTTCGTAAAATCAAGGGCGAGGAATACGTTTATGTGACTAAGCATGAGCCTGGAAAACCTGCCAAGGAAGTTTTGGCTGGTATCCCAGAAGTGCTTGCTTCCTTGACGTTCCCTGTCAGCATGCACTGGGCTAACAACAGCTTTGAATACATTCGCCCAGTTCACACCTTGACCGTTCTTTTGGGGAACGAGGCGCTTGACCTTGATTTCTTGGATATCCAATCAGGCCGTGTGAGCCGTGGACACCGTTTCCTCGGACACGAAGTGGAAATCACCAATGCGGATTCTTATGAAGAAGACCTTCGTACGGTTTATGTGATTGCAGATAGCAAAGAGCGTGAAAACATGATTCGTGAGCAAATCAAAGCTATCGAATCAGAACAAGGTGTTCAAGTCCAAATCGAAGAAGGTCTTTTAAACGAAGTCTTAAACTTGGTCGAATATCCAACCGCTTTTATGGGTAATTTTGATCCTAAATACCTAGAGGTTCCAGAAGAAGTTTTGGTTACTTCTATGGAAACTCATCAACGTTATTTTGTTGTCCGTGATTTTGAAGGAAATCTAAAACCAAACTTCATTTCAGTTCGTAACGGAAATGCTGAACACTTGGAAAATGTCATTCGAGGAAATGAGAAAGTTTTGGTTGCTCGTTTGGAAGATGGAGAATTCTTCTGGCGTGAAGACCAAAAGCTCAAGATTGAAGATTTAGTTGCTAAACTTTCACACGTTACCTTCCATGAAAAGATTGGTTCACTTCGTGAACACATGATTCGTACAGGGCAAATTGCTATCCTGCTAGCAGAAAAAGCTGGTCTATCAGTTGATGAATCTATTGATCTTGCTCGTGCTGCAGCCATTTATAAATTTGACCTCTTAACCGGTATGGTTGGTGAATTTGATGAGCTTCAAGGAATCATGGGTGAGAAATATGCTCTTCTGGCTGGTGAAAACGCGGTTGTAGCACAAGCTATTCGTGAGCACTATCTTCCAGACTCTGCAGAAGGTGTCCTTCCTGAATCTAAAGTTGGAGCAATCCTTGCACTAGCTGATAAATTGGATACTCTTTTGTCCTCTTCTCTGTTGGTTTGATTCCATCTGGTTCAAACGACCCTTATGCTCTTCGTCGTGCGACACAAGGGATTGTCCGTATCTTGGATGCCTTTGGTTGGAATATTCCAATGGATGAGTTAATTTCTAGTCTCTATGCTCTTTCATTTGATAGTTTAACTTACGATAACCAAGAAGAAGTGCTTAACTTCATCAAAGCTCGTGTTGATAAGATGATGGGTTCTACTGCAAAAGATATTAAAGAGGCTGTTCTAGCAAGTTCAAACTTTTGTTGTCTCTGATATGATTGAAGTAGCAGAAGCTCTTTCAGAAGCTGCGAAAACTGAAGATTACAAATCATCAGTTGAGTCATTATCTCGTGCTTTTAACCTAGCAGAAAAGGCAGAAGGTTCAGTCAAAGTTGATTCAAGTCTCTTTGAAAATGACCAGGAAAAAGAATTAGCTCAAGCAGTAGAAAAACTTGAATTGAAAGGTTCAGCAAGTGATAAATTAGATCAACTATTTGGTCTTAGCCCAGTTATTGATGCTTTCTTTGATAACACTATGGTTATGGCTGAAGATCAGAAGGTTAAGAATAATCGTTTGGCTATTCTAGTTGAACTTGTCAATAAAGCAAAAACAGTGGCTGCTTTTAACCTTCTTAATACAAAATAGTAATTGAAAAGTAGATTGGAGATCCAAATATGACACCAGAAAAAATCGCTCGTATTAATGAACTTGCTAGAAAGAAAAAAACAGAAGGCTTGACTGCGGAAGAAAAAGTAGAACAAGCCAAACTTCGTGAAGAATATATCGAAGGTTATCGTCGTGCAGTTCGTCATCACGTTGAAGGAATCAAAGTGGTGGATGAAGAGGGTAATGATGTCACTCCTGAAAAACTTCGTCAGGTCCAACGTGAAAAAGGTTTGCACGGAAGAAGTATGGATGATCCAAATTCATAGATTGAAAAACTCGGTTAGATTTATCTAACCGAGTTTTTATGTAAAGATGAAGCTAAATGTAGTTGACAATATAACTATTTGCTTGCTCCAGAAGTTGCGTCTGCACTATTATTAGAAGATTCAGCTCCACTACCATGGTTTGTTGATGGGGGAACAGCTCCGTTACCAGCGACTAGCCGTTGACCAGTTTCTTGTAGGTACCAGTCAAGCCATGGTTGGAAGTTAAATACGATTTCATTGATACCGGCGTATGATCCGTCAGGATAGTACATAGCTTGGTAGTTGTGAGTGTTGATAACACCAGCTGGAGAACCTGGAACAATGGTACGTACGTATTCTTGGTTTCCATTGCGAAGTGTACCGATAACCCACTCTACATTTTTCATACGTGCGGGTGGTAGTGAACCATGGATTGTTGACATTCGGCCACCTGATTGGGAAGGAACTCGCTTCGCAAACATAGTATTAGGGTCTTGATGAACATTGTTGTAGTAAAGGAATTGGTTGTTATCATCAGCATATGTCAATTCGAAAGGCATAGCTTTCAAGAACATGTCAATTTGGTTTACTGTAAGGATACCATGGTCAAGTTTGACGTATGTATCACCTGAAACAGCACCTGTAATTTCTGCAACTTTTTCTACCCATTCTGGATCATCTGGATCAACTTCTGTAATAGTTGTGGCAATTGGTTTTCCACAATCCAAGTCTTCTGGTTCAATTGGTTTTGGTTTTTTCAATTTTGAAACGACTCCTACGTATTTGACAAAATTATCCAAGCAAGTTTCAAGGAATTTTACAGTTCCTTCGTTGGTGATGTTTCCATCGTTATCGAAAGCTTCTTTAGCTTTTCCAAGAAGGAATTCATTACCTGGTAATGTGTATGCATTTACTCCTGGTGCATCTAGAATCTTTCGTAGATGAACTTGGGCACGTGAAGTACCTTGGTCGTAGTATGATGCTCCCACAATCATAACAGGTTTGTTTTCAAATGGATGAACTTCGTATGAAAGCCATTCAAGGACTGACTTAAGTGAAGCAGAAATAGTGTGGTTGTGCTCTGGAGTGGCAATAATGACACCATCAGCACGTGTAATTTTGTTATAAAGAAGACGCAACTGGAAGCTTTCGTCCCATTTTTCGTCTTGGTTAAACATTGGAACTTGGTCGATTTCAAGAACTTCTAATTCAAATTTGAATTTTAAACTGCGACGGATGAATTCCAAGAGTTTGCGGTTATATGATTGATCGTAGTTTGATCCAACAAGTCCAACAAATTTCATTCTATTTTGTCTCCTATCTTACAAATTTTCCCAGTCAAATTCTTCTGCATCTTTGCGAAGCAATTCTTGTGCGCTACGCAATTTTTCAGTAATCTTGACAAAGATACGGAAGTCGTCAAAGATGGCATCCAATTTATTGATGACATCAAGATCTACCAAGTCACCATTCTTATCAAATGCTTGAAGAGAATGAGAAAGCAAGAATTCATCAGGAAGAACTGTTGCTTTAATCTCAGGAGCATTCAAAATTTGACGAAGTTGCAATTGAGCACGTGAAGAACCAAGTGTACCATATGAAGCACCAGTAATCATAATTGGTTTGTTCAAAAGTGGGAATACTCCATAAGAAATCCAAGCTAGGGCGCTCATAAGAACAGCTGGAATTGAGTGGTCGTATTCTGGTGTACCGATGATAACACCATCAGCTGTTTCGATTTTAGCTACAATTTCCATAGCTTCAGCTGGAATTTGTTTGTCGGCTGGTTTGTTAAATACAGGTAGATCCTTAATTTCTACCAATTCGATTTCTGCTTTATCAGCAAAGTGTTTCTGCATATATTGAAGCAGTTGACGGTTTGTGGAACGTTTTGAGTTAGTTCCTACAATAGCAATAAGTTTAAGCATAGGCTTTCCTTTCTCTTTTTTCATTATTAATAAATTATCTTTGGATTCCAGATGAACAAGCTAGGTGTCCATCTTTGTCAATGAGGATGGCTTCTATACCTTCAATATTTTCGACTTGCCACATAATAGAAGCGCTACGTTCGCCAAATAATCGTGTGGTCCATATCTCGCCGTCAACAGAGCGGTCAGATATAATGGTTAAACTAGCTAAATCCGTTTCAATAGGATAGCCTGTTTCACTATCGAAAATGTGATGATAATCCTTGCCATTGATTTCAAGATGACGTTCATAAATCCCAGAAGTAACAACTGATTTTCCAGTAATAGATAAGGTCATCAGGTGATTACCACGTGGATGATTCGGGTCTTGAATGCCGATTTGCCAAGGTTGACCGCTTTTTGCCTGGTTATTACCAATTGTGAGGATGTTTCCTCCAAGATTGATAAGAGCAGAAGTAACGCCATTCTCTTTCAAGAATGTGGCAACCTTATCCGCGCTATAGCCCTTTGCTAAACACCCTAAGTCAATTTTCATTCCCTTTTTTTCTAGGAAAACCGTAGAATTGACTGAATCGAGTTTAATAAAATGAGGGTCTATTAGTGGTAAGGCCGAAGCAATTTCTTCAGGGCTTGCAAGCTTTGCATCGGAAAAACCAATGCGCCAGGTTTGAACCAAAGGCCCTATACTAATATTGAGATGACTTTTAGGTGCTAGACTGTGTTCTAGACCTAATGAAATCAGTTCAAACAAATCAGGATGGACTTTAACTGGGGCAATACCTGCCTGATAGTTAATTTCCATTAATTCAGATTCAGTACTGTTAGCATTGAAGCGGAATTCAAATTCCTTGAGCAAATCAAAAGCTTGACGGAGAAGATTATCAGCTTGTTCATGTACTAAGGAAATAGTAATAGTAGCTCCCATTAATCGCTCAGATGATGAACTGAGAGGCAAAGAATCAACTCCCTTCAAATCACTCGGAAATAGCTACAAATCTTGAATGAATAAGAAATTTAAAATTTATAATTTATTTCCATATAAATAGAATATCATAAAGTCAGCGTTTTCACAAATTATTTTTTGCAAAAAGTCAAGAAAAATGCTCAGAATAATAATTATTAAAAATTAGAGATTCAATAATCTTAATTTATAATATATTATTTTGTTAAATTTAGTCAAAATTAAGCGATTTCAAACAAAAAGACTTGTAAACGCTAACAGAAAGTGTTATAATATCAAGGAAAAAAAAATTAAAGGTAGGATTTATCTTATGAGTAAAATCGTAGTTGTGGGTGCTAACCACGCTGGAACTGCATGTATCAACACTATGTTGGACAATTTTGGAAACGAAACGAAATCGTTGTATTTGACCAAAACTCAAATATCTCATTCCTTGGATGTGGAATGGCACTTTGGATTGGTGAGCAAATCGACGGTGCTGAAGGCTTGTTCTACTCTGATAAAGAAAAGCTTGAAGCTAAAGGTGCGAAAGTTTACATGAACTCACCTGTACTTTCAATTGACTATGATAACAAAGTTGTTACTGCAGAAGTTGAAGGAAAAGAACACAAAGAATCATACGATAAGTTGATCTTCGCTACTGGTTCTACACCAATTTTGCCTCCAATTGAAGGTGTTGAAATTGTTAAAGGAAACCGTGAATTCAAGACTACTCTTGAAAACGTACAATTTGTTAAGTTGTACCAAAATGCTGAAGAAGTTATCAACAAACTTGCTGACAAGAGCAAACACCTTGAGCGTATCGCTGTTGTAGGTGGTGGTTACATCGGTGTTGAACTTGCTGAAGCTTTCGAACGTCTTGGAAAAGAAGTTGTACTTGTTGATATCGTTGATACTGTATTGAACGGATACTACGACAAAGACTTCACACAAATGATGGCTAAAAACTTGGAAGACCACAACATCCGTTTGGCACTTGGTCAAACTGTTAAAGCTATCGAAGGTAACGGTAAAGTTGAACGCTTGGTAACTGACAAAGAAACATTTGATGTTGATATGGTTGTTCTTGCAGTTGGTTTCCGTCCAAACACTGCTCTTGCTGATGGTAAGATCGAACTCTTCCGTAACGGTGCTTTCCTTGTTGATAAGAAACAAGAAACATCTATCCCAGGTGTATACGCTGTTGGTGACTGTGCGACTGTTTATGACAACGCTCGTAAAGACACTAGCTACATCGCACTTGCTTCAAACGCTGTTCGTACTGGTATTGTTGGTGCTTACAACGCTTGTGGACATGAACTTGAAGGAATCGGTGTTCAAGGATCAAATGGTATCTCAATCTATGGTCTCCACATGGTTTCAACTGGTTTGACACTTGAAAAAGCTAAAGCTGCTGGTTACAATGCTACTGAAACTGGATTTAACGACCTTCAAAAACCAGAATTTATGAAACATGACAACTATGAAGTAGCTATCAAGATTGTCTTTGATAAAGACAGCCGTGAAATCCTTGGTGCTCAAATGGTATCTCGCGATTCATCAATCGGTATGGCTATCCACATGTTCTCACTTGCTATCCAAGAACATGTTACAATTGATAAATTGGCATTGACTGACCTATTCTTCTTGCCACACTTCAACAAACCATACAACTACATCACAATGGCAGCATTGTCAGCTGAAAAATAATATCTATTAAAACAGAAGAGCATGCTCTTCTGTTTTTTTGTATATTGAAATAAAAAAGCAATCCTATAATGGGATTGCTTTTCAGTTCAAATTGCTAGTTTACCTAGGATCAAATGTAAAACCTTCCCCTAGGATTTCATGGGCTTCAGTGATAGTAATAAAGGCCATAGGATCAATGCTGTGAATCATCTCTTTCATCTTAACCATCTCATTTCTAGCTACGATACAATAGACAATCTTTAAATCGTTTTTACTGTAGTAACCTTGACCTGAAATAAAAGTAACACCACGTCCAAGCTCGTCATTAATTTTATCAGCTAGTTCCATTGGTTTTTGAGTGATGATCATGAAGCCTTTACCAGCATAACCTCCTTCTCCAATCAAATCGATAACTCGTGATACGATAAAGTCAAATAGAAGAGTATAGGTTACTAGGCGTAGATCTTGGAAGATAATTAAAATTAGCATAAGAATGAAGAAGTCTAAGCCAAATAGTAATTTTCCGACTGAAATATTGGTATATTTATTAAGGATTCGAGCAACGATGTCAGTTCCACCTGTAGTTCCACCAGCATTGAAAATAATTCCTAATCCAACTCCTAAGAGTACTCCTGAGACTAAGGCTACGATAACTAAATCACCTTCAAGATTAAACTGAAGAGGAATCTTCTCAAAGATAGCCAGCCAGACGGATACTGAGATGGTTCCCAGGAGACTCGAATATAGAGTCTTTGCTCCAAAAATTTTCCAAGCGAGAATAAAGAGCGGGATGTTAATGATGATGTTCATCAATGAGATAGGAATATTAAAGAGATAGTAGGTGATCAAGGTAATCCCTGTGGCTCCACCTTCAAATAAATGATGTGGGACTACAAAATATGTAAGTCCGAAGGCAAATATAGCAGCACCTAGTATGATAGTCATGATAGACTTAATATGGTTATACATTCAGAGAAAGACCTCCTTTTTATAGTACTAAAAATTGTAGCATGGAAGCTTAGCTAAATTTCATGGATTGGATTTTATCTGGATTTGGCGTTACTCGGAGAGTTTTTTGCCCTGTATAAGTAACGAAACCAGGTTTTCCACCAGTTGGCTTATTTAGTTTTTTAACCTGAATCATATCAACTTGTACTAAATTAGATAAGCGAGCTTTTGAGTAGTAGGCTGCAAGTTCAGCAGCGTCTGTCTTGACCTCGTCAGATGGGTCGAGATTTCCTGAGATGATGACATGACTTCCAGGAATGTCTTTAGCATGGAACCAAAGCTCATCTTTTCGAGCCATTTTAAAGGTTAATTCATCATTCTGGAGGTTATTTCGACCAACATAGATGATAGTCTTGCCATCACTAGCAAGATATTTTTCAGGTTTTTTCCGCTTATGAAGTTTCTCACGTTGGCGTCTTCTGATGAAGCCTGTTTCAATCAACTCCTCACGAATCTCAGCGATTTCATCCAATCCAGCTTGATTAAGAACTGTCTCAACACTTTCCAGATAGAGAATGGTTGACTTGGTTTCTTCTATCAGTTCTGTCAAATATTTAACAGCTTCTTTAAGTTTCTGGTAGCGTTTGAAGTAGCGTTGGGCATTCTGGTTGGGAGTCAAGGCCTTATCAAGCGCGATTGTAACTGGTTGATTAGTGTAATAATTATCCAAAACCACCTCATCTTGGTCATTTGGAACTTGATGAAGAAAAGTCGTTAGTAACTCGCCTTTTTGTCGGAATTCCTCAGCATTTTCGGTAGCAAGGAGTTCTTTTTCTTGTTTCTTAAGCTTTTGACGATTTTTTTGCAGTTCATTTTCAACTCGGCGAATGAGTTCGCTAGCCTGTTGTTTAACACGGTCGCGTTCAGCCTTGTCCTTATAATAGCTATCTAATAGCTCTGAAAGGCTATTGAAAGATTCACCCACACGATTTGAAAAAGGTACAGAGCTAAATGAGATTTCTGTAAGATAAGGGTTTGTTTCTTGAGAGAAAAAGTTACGGAAGGTATTTAGTTTATCATCAAGGAGTATTTTCTCCAATTCCATAGCCGTATCACGTCCCAATCCTTGGAAAAGATGTTGAAGGTTCTTTGTAGTTAATTCTTGAGTTTGGAGAATTTCAAATAGTTTTTCATTCTTGATAGTAAAAGGATTAAAGGCATCTGAGCTTGGAGGAGCGATGTAAGTAGCTCCCGGTAATAAGGTTCGATAGCTATTTTGAGAAAAACCAATATGTTTGATAACTTCGAGGATTTTTTGCTCAGTTTTGTCTACCAAGAGAATATTACTATGTTTTCCCATAATCTCAATGATAAGAGTCGCCTGGATATGATCTCCAATTTCATTTTTGTTAGAAACTGTGATTTCCACGATACGATCATTATCAATTTGTTGGATAGATTCAATGACAGCACCTTGAAGATACTTCCTTAAAACCATAATAAAGGTTGATGGCTGTGCAGGGTTTTCAAAAGATGATTCAGTTAATTGAATACGACCAAAAACTGGATGGGCAGAAAGGAGCAAACGATGACTTTTACGATTGCTTCGAATTTGCAAGACTAATTCTTGCTCAAAAGGTTGATTAATTTTCTGGATACGACCATTTACTAATTCTGTTCGTAATTCCTCAACCATGTGGTGTAAAAAAAATCCGTCAAATGACATGGTTCTCTCCTCGTGATTGTATTACATAGTATTATATCAAAAAGGTAGAATAAAATCATAGAAATATGGTATAATAAAGCCAAGTAAAGAGAATCGAGAAACACATGTTTATTGAAATAGTAGATGAAACTGGAAAAGTTTCAAACGAAATTCTACAACAAACTCAAGAAATTTTAGAGTTTGCTGCCAAAAAGTTAGGAAAAGAAGACAAGGAGATGGCAGTTACTTTTGTGACGAATGAGCGGAGTCATGAACTCAATTTAGAGTATCGAGATACAGATCGTCCAACTGATGTCATCAGTCTTGAATACAAGCCCGAGCTAGAGATTTCTTTTGATGAAGAAGATTTAGCCAATGATCCTGACTTGGCAGATATGTTGTCAGAATTTGATGCCTATATCGGTGAACTATTCATCTCTATTGATAAAGCGCATGAGCAAGCTGAAGAATACGGTCATAGTTTTGAACGTGAGATGGGCTTCTTAGCAGTTCACGGCTTTTTACATATTAACGGTTATGATCACTACACTCCGGAAGAAGAAGCGGAGATGTTCGGTTTACAGGAAGAAATTTTGACTGCCTATGGACTCACAAGACAATAAGAGAAAATGGAAAAACCGTGACCTAATCACAAGTTTGGAATTTGCTTTTACAGGAATTTTGACTGCGATTAAGGAAGAACGAAATATGAGAAAACATGCGGCGACAGCTTTAATTGTCATTCTTGCAGGTTTTGTTTTTCGGGTATCACGAATCGAATGGCTTTTTCTTCTTTTAAGCATTTTCTTAGTAATAGCATTTGAGATTCTTAACTCAGCTATCGAAAATGTTGTGGATTTGGCTAGCCATTATCACTTCGACATGCTGGCAAAGAAGGCTAAGGACATGGCTGCAGGTGCAGTCCTTGTTGTTTCTGTTTTAGCAGCTTTGATCGGTTTACTAATCTTTATCCCTAGAATTTGGGATACACTATTTATGATAATGAGGAAATAATGACATTTAAATCAGGCTTTGTAGCTATTTTAGGACGTCCTAACGTTGGGAAGTCAACATTTTTGAATCACGTAATGGGTCAAAAAATTGCCATCATGAGTGATAAGGCGCAAACAACGCGTAATAAAATCATGGGAATTTATACCACTGATAAAGAACAAATTGTCTTTATCGATACTCCAGGGATTCACAAGCCTAAAACTGCCCTCGGAGATTTTATGGTAGAGTCAGCATATAGCACCCTTCGTGAAGTGGATACTGTGCTTTTTATGGTTCCTGCAGATGAGCCACGTGGTAAGGGTGATGATATGATTATCGAACGTCTTAAAGCTGCAAAAGTTCCCGTAATTTTAGTAGTTAATAAAATTGATAAGGTTCATCCGGATCAACTTTTGGCTCAAATCGATGATTTCCGTAATCAAATGGACTTCAAAGAGATTGTACCAATCTCAGCTCTTCAGGGAAATAATGTATCACATTTAATAGATATCTTAAGTGAGAATTTAGAAGAAGGTTTTCAATATTTCCCAGCTGATCAAATTACAGACCACCCAGAGCGCTTCTTGGTTTCAGAAATGATTCGTGAGAAAGTTCTTCACTTAACTCGTGAGGAAATCCCGCATTCTGTTGCAGTTGTGGTGGACTCTATGAAGCGTGATGATGAGACGGACAAGGTTCATATTCGAGCCACCATCATGGTTGAACGTGACAGTCAAAAGGGTATCGTCATCGGAAAAGGTGGCGCCATGCTCAAGAAGATCGGAACCCTTGCGCGTAAGGATATCGAGCTCATGCTAGGGGATAAAGTCTTCTTAGAAACTTGGGTCAAGGTCAAGAAAAACTGGCGTGATAAAAAGCTAGATCTTGCTGACTTTGGCTATAATGAGAAAGAATATTAAGTAGAGGTGGGCTCGTGCCTGCTTCTTGTTTTTACAGAAGGAGGATGTATGCCTGAATTACCTGAGGTCGAAACAGTTCGCCGTGGTCTCGAAAAATTGATTCTTGGAAAAAAGATTTCTAGCATAGAGGTTCATTATCAAAAAATGATCAAGACCGAATTGGAAGAATTTCAAAAGGAGTTACCTGGTCAGGTTATCCAGTCGATGGGGCGACGTGGAAAATACTTGCTTTTTCACCTGACAGACAGGGTATTGATTTCGCACTTGAGAATGGAAGGCAAGTATTTTTATTACCCAGACCAAGTGCCAGAACGCAAACATGCTCATGTGTTGATTCGCTTTGAAGATGGTGGTACTTTGGTGTACGAGGATGTCAGAAAGTTTGGGACCATGGAACTGTTAGCACCTGAGCTTTTGGAATCCTACTTTATCTCCAAAAAGTTAGGTCCAGAACCTACCAAGAACGACTTTGATTTACTAACTTTTGAAAAAGCTCTTAAGAAATCTAAAAGGCTAATTAAAACTCACTTGTTAGATCAAACTTTAGTCGTAGGTTTGGGAAATATTTATGTAGACGAGGTTCTTTGGAGAGCTAAAGTACACCCAGCTAAATCTTCACAAAAAGTAACAAAAAAAGAAGCAAAAGCTATTCACGAACAAACCATAAGCGTTTTGGAGCAAGCTGTTGACAAGGGTGGCTCTACCATTAGAAGTTATACCAATGCCTTTGGTGAGAATGGTACTATGCAAGAATTACACCAAGTTTATGATAAAGCCGGCTTAGCTTGTTCACGATGTGGAACTATTATAGAAAAAATTCAACTAGGTGGACGAGGAACTCATTTTTGCCCAAGGTGTCAAAGGAGAAGTTGATGGGAAAAATTATAGGTATCACAGGAGGCATTTCTTCTGGAAAATCAACTGTAACAAATTTTTTACGTCATAGAGGATTTCAAGTGGTTGATGCTGACGCTCTAGTACATCAGCTTCAAGCTCCGGGTGGTAGACTCTATAATATTTTAGTAGAGCATTTTGGCAACCAGGTTGTTTTAAAAAATGGACAACTAAACCGTCCTCTACTAGCTAGTCTGATTTTTTCTAATCCTGAAGAACAAGAATGGTCAAAAGAAACTCAAGGTCAAGTTATTCTTGAAGAGTTGGCCGCTTTAAAAAATCAGTTAGCTCAGACTGAAGCTATCTTTTTTATGGATATTCCCCTCTTATTTGAACAAGGTTATGAATCTTGGTTTGATGAAGTATGGTTAATCTATCTAGATAGAGAAACTCAGATTGATAGATTGATGAATAGAGACAAACTATCTCTAGAAGCTGCTGAATCTCGACTTGCTTCACAGTGGCCTTTAGACAAAAAGAAAAAACTTGCGACTCACATTATTGATAATAGTGGAAGTCTAGATCAACTATTGAGTCAAATCATTTCTCTACTAGAGAGAGGTGAGTTCCATGAAAGAAATTAATTGGAAAAACAATCTTCGCATAGCTTGGATTGGATGTTTCTTGACAGGGGCTTGTGTATCCTTGGTTCTACCTTTTATGCCAATTTTTGTTGAAGAATTAGGAGTTGAACCAAGTCAGGTCACTTTCTATTCAGGGATAGCTATTTCAATCTCTGCTGTTTCGGCTGCTTTTATATCGCCTATTTGGGGGATTTTAGCAGACAAATATGGCCGTAAACCTATGATGATTAGAGCAGGGATTGCTATGACTATTACTATGGGAGGCTTGGCCTTTGTACCAAATATCTTTTGGCTTTTAGTCTTACGCTTTTTGAATGGAGTATTTACGGGATTCGTACCAAATGCAACTGCCTTAATAGCGAGTCAAGTGCCAAAGGATAAGTCAGGTTATGCTCTGGGAACAATAACATCTGGAGTTTTGGCAGGAACACTTTCAGGCCCTTTTGTTGGAGGTTTGATTGCAGAAGTATTTGGAATTCGAAACGCCTTTTTAATGGTTGGGGCTCTGGTATCTTTAGCTTCTATCTTGACTATATTCTTTATCAAGGAAGATTTTCAGCCTGTAACCAAAGAAACTGCAATTCCAACAAAATATTTATATGCTAGTCTGAAGTATCCATACCTTTTATTTAACTTATTTTCAACAAGTTTTGTCATTCAATTTGCAGCTCAATCTATCGGACCTATTCTCGCTCTCTTTGTTCGAGAACTAGGGCAGAAGGAGAATCTTCTCTTTGTCTCTGGTGTAATAGTTTCTAGCATGGGTTTATCGAGTATGATGAGTGCAGGTATTATGGGACGATTGGGAGATAAAGTTGGCAACCATCGACTTCTGATCTTAGCTCAAGTCTATTCAGCTGTAATATACGTACTTTGTGCCAATGCTACAAGTCCATTTGAACTGGGAGTTTACCGCTTTCTATTCGGTCTAGGGACAGGGGCCTTAGTTCCCGGTATCAATGCTATTCTTAGTAAAATGGCTCCAAAAGCTGCTATTTCGAGAGTATTTGCTTTCAACCAAGTATTTTTTTACCTAGGAGGGGTGATTGGTCCTCTAGCAGGTTCATTAGTAGCAAATCAATTTGGTTATAACTCTGTATTTTATGCAACAGCAGCCTGTGTTGCTCTGAGTTGTATTTTTAACCTTATCCAATTTAGAACATTATTAAAAGTAAAGGAAATCTAGTGCGTGTCAAAATAAATCTGAAATGTTCCTCTTGTGGAAGCATGAATTATCTAACCAGTAAGAACTCAAAAACTCATCCAGATAAGATCGAAGTTCTAAAATATTGTCCAAAGGAAAGAAAAGTTACTTTACATCTTGAATCTAAGTAGAAATTATGATAAAATAATAAGGATTTTAAGGAGTTTGATATGTATAACCTATTATTAACCATTTTATTAGTATTATCCGTTGTGATTGTGATTGCAATCTTCATGCAACCAACTAAGAATCAATCTAGCAATGTATTTGATGCCAGTGCAGGTGACTTATTCGAACGTAGCAAAGCGCGTGGCTTTGAAGCCGTGATGCAGCGTTTGACAGGAATCTTGGTCTTTTTCTGGCTAGCCATTGCCTTAGCATTGACGGTATTATCAAGTAGATAAGAAAATAATGGGCGAGACTAGGTCTTTGCCTATTTTTATTTTTATACTCTTCAAAAATCTCTTCAAACGACGTCAGCTTCCATCTGCAACCTCAAAACGGTGTTTTGAGCAACCTGCGCCTAGCTTTCTAGTTTGCTCTTTGATTTTTATTGAGTATTAAATGATGTTTGAGAAGGTTTTACACTAAAAAAAATATAACAATCTAGAAAGAAAACATGAAAGATAAAATAAAAGAATATTTAGAAGAGAAGGGAAGAGTTACGGTAAATAATCTAGCTCAAGCTCTGGGAAAGGAGAGCTCTAAGGATTTTAGTGAGCTCATCAAAACTTTGTCTCTGATGGAAAGAAAGCACCGGATTCGCTTTGAAGAAGATGGTAGTCTCAGTTTAAGCAAAAAGAAGAAGCATGAAATTACCCTTAAAGGGACTTTTCATGCTCATAAAAACGGCTTTGGTTTTGTCAGTTTAGAAGGTGAAGAAGACGATCTTTTTGTTGGAAAAAATGATGTTAACTATGCTATTGATGGGGATACTGTAGAGATTGTTATTAAGAAAGTTGCAGATCGCCAAAAAGGAACTGCTGCAGAAGCTAAGATTATCGATATTTTAGAACACAGTTTAACAACAGTTGTTGGCCAAATCATTCTTGATGAGGAAAAACCCAAGTATGCAGGTTACATCCGTTCAAAAAATCAAAAGATTAGTCAACCAATCTACGTTAAGAAGCCAGCTATTCAATTAGACGGTACAGAAGTCCTCAAGGTCTTTATTGATAAGTACCCAAGTAAGAAACACGATTTCTTTGTCGCTAGTGTCCTAGATGTGGTTGGACATTCAACAGATGCGGGGATTGATGTCCTCGAGGTCTTGGAGTCAATGGACATTGTATCTGAGTTTCCAGAGGCTGTTCTTAAAGAAGCGGAGAGTGTTCCGGATGCACCATCAGAGAAGGATATGGAAGGTCGTCTGGACTTAAGAGATGAAATTACTTTACCATTGATGGAGCGGATGCAAAAGATTTGGACGATGCTGTTCATATCAAACCATTGAAAAATGGAAATATCGAACTAGGTGTTCATATTGCCGACGTTTCTTACTATGTGACAGAGGGATCTGCTCTAGATAAGGAGGCCCTTAATCGGGCAACATCTGTCTATGTGACAGACCGTGTAGTTCCAATGCTGCCAGAGCGCCTCTCAAACGGTATCTGTTCTCTTAACCCTCAAGTGGACCGCTTGACCCAGTCTGCTATTATGGAGATTGATAAAAATGGTCGTGTTCGTAATTATACGATTACACAGACTGTTATCAAGACAAGTTTCCGTATGACTTATAGTGATGTCAATGACATCCTAGCAGGTGACGAGGAGAAGAGACGAGAGTATAAGAAAATTGTTCCTAGTATCGAACTTATGGCCAAGCTCCATGAAACTTTGGAAAGTATGCGAATGAAGCGTGGTGCTTTAAATTTTGATACCAATGAAGCTAAGATTTTAGTAGATAAAAAAGGGAAACCGGTTGACATTGTTCTTCGACATCGTGGTGTTGCTGAACGTATGATTGAGTCCTTTATGTTGATTGCTAACGAAACGGTTGCGGAGCACTTCAGCAAGCTGGACCTACCTTTTATCTATCGAATTCACGAGGAACCTAAAGCTGAGAAAGTTCAGAAATTTATTGATTACGCTTCAAGTTTTGGATTACGAATCTATGGGACTGCCAGTGAGATAAGTCAGGAAGCACTCCAAGATATCATGAGTGCTGTTGAAGGAGAGCCATATGCGGATGTATTGTCCATGATGCTTCTGCGTTCCATGCAGCAGGCTCGTTATTCTGAGCATAATCACGGTCACTATGGATTAGCTGCAGACTACTACACTCACTTTACCAGCCCAATTCGCCGTTATCCAGACCTCTTGGTTCACCGGATGATTCGTGACTATGGACGTTCTAAAGAAGTAGCGGTGCATTTTGAACAAGTCATTCCAGAGATTGCAACTCAATCATCCAACCGTGAGCGTCGTGCCATCGAGGCAGAGCGCGAAGTCGAGGCTATGAAAAAAGCTGAATATATGGAAGATTATGTTGGTGAAGAATATGATGCTGTCGTTTCAAGTATTGTCAAATTTGGTCTTTTTGTTGAATTACCTAATACAGTCGAAGGCTTAATTCACATCACAAATTTGCCTGAGTTCTATCATTTTAATGAACGTGATTTAACCCTTCGTGGGGAGAAATCAGGAATAACCTTCCGTGTAGGCCAGCAGATACGTATTCGTGTCGAAAGAGCCGATAAGATGACTGGCGAGATTGATTTCTCCTTTATTCCAAGTGAATTTGATGTCATTGAAAAAGGTTTGAAAGACTCTGGTCGTAAGGATAGAGGTCGTCGTTCGGATAAGAAAGAAGACAAGAGAAAATCTGGTCGCTTAGGTGATAAGCGCAAGCATTCTCCAAAAGACAAGAAGAAAAAAAGCAAGAAACCTTTTTATAAGGAAGTAGCAAAGAAAGGAGCCAAGCATGGCAAAGGGCGAGGGAAAGGTCGTCGCGCAAAATAAAAAAGCGCACCACGACTATACTATCGTAGATACGCTAGAAGCAGGAATGGTCCTGACGGGAACTGAAATTAAGAGTGTACGAGCAGCCCGCATCAATCTGAAAGATGGGTTTGCCCAAGTGAAAAATGGGGAAGTTTGGCTGAGTAATGTCCATATCGCTCCTTATGAAGAGGGAAATATCTGGAATCAGGAACCCGAACGCCGTCGCAAACTCCTGCTCCATAAGAAGCAAATTCAAAAATTGGAGCAAGAAACCAAAGGAACAGGTATGACACTGGTTCCTCTTAAAGTCTATATCAAAGATGGCTATGCCAAGCTCCTTTTAGGACTTGCAAAAGGGAAACACGACTACGATAAACGTGAGTCTATCAAACGTCGTGAGCAGGATCGTGATATTGCGCGTGTTATGAAAGCTGTTAACCATCGATAGAAGGATTATACAAAATGGAAAAACTAGTTGCCTACAAACGCATGCCTGTCTGGAATAAAGACACCATGCCAGAGGCTGTTCAAAGAAAACACAATACTAAGGTTGGAACCTGGGGCAAGATTACTGTATTAAAAGGTGTTCTTAAATTTATTGAATTGACTGAAGAGGGAGAAGTTATAGCTGAGCACCTCTTTGAAGCAGGTGCTGATAATCCTATGGCACAACCTCAAGCCTGGCACAGAGTGGAAGCTGCCACAGATGATGTGGAGTGGTACTTGGAATTTATTGTAAACCAGAGGATTATTTTCCAAAGAAATACAATAGCAATCCAGTTCATTCGGAGGTTTTAGAAGCTATACAGACCGTGAAACCATGTAAGGCACTAGACCTAGGATGTGGTCAAGGAAGAAATGCACTCTTTCTCGCTCAACATGGCTTTGATGTCACAGCTGTAGATCAAAATGAGCTATCTCTTGAAATCTTGCAGAGCATTGTGGAGCAAGAAGATTTAGAAATGCCTGTCGGTATCTACGATATCAATTCAGCTAGCATCGGACAAACTTACGATTTTATCGTATCAACGGTTGTCCTTATGTTTTTACAAGCAGATCGTATTCCGGCTATTATCCAAAACATGCAGGAGCAAACCTCAATTGGGGGTTACAATTTGATTGTGTGTGCTATGGATACAGAAGATTATCCATGTTCAGTTAATTTCCCATTTACCTTCAAAGAGGGTGAGTTGGCGAATTACTACAAGGACTGGGAATTAGTGAAGTACAATGAAAATCCTGGTCATCTCCACCGTCGTGATGAAAATGGAAATCGTATCCAACTACGTTTTGCAACAATGTTGGCAAAAAAAGTAAAATGAACATTAAGCGAGTAGATAATAGATATTATCTACTCATTTTTCTTAATGTAAAGTTTGAGGTCTTATAATCCTATTTATGTTATACTAGGTGTATAGATAGCGTTTTCAATTAGATAAGGCATAAATATCTCATTAAATTTCAGTAATTTCATTTTAAAAGTACCTACAATTAGTAGTATGTTCTCGTTCAGGAGGAAAAAATGTCCCGTCTCTTAGTTAAAATTTTTAACCATCACACCATTGAGAAAAATGTCTATCCAGCCTTCCTAACTGAAAGTGATGTGATTCTTTTTTTATCCTTAAGTAAAATCAAGGATGAAGAGAAAATATCCTTAAAACATTTTTTGATAGAGCAGGTGCCTCACATTAAACAAGTGACTTTTCGTCAAATAAGCCTTGAAAAATTTTCCGAAGAATTGGATCCTGTCTTAACAAATTATAAAGAGGTTGCCTTAGATGTTTTCGGTAACGATTCTTTACTTGCTATCAAGCTATATGAGTACGGAATGGAAAGAAAACTTTCTATTCATGCCATAGATGTTGAGGGAGAGAAACAATATTCCTGGGATGCTGGGAGATTAGTCGAAATTAATTTAAACATTCCTTCTTTATCGATCCAGCAATTGATAGAATTGCGTGGTGGTAAACTCATTAAATCGAAACAACATAGGTGTAGTCAGAAACAAATTGCTGCCATCAAAAAACTAGCAAACTATGCGATTTCAAACCCAGAACAATGGTATCAAGTTACTCAATTCTTCGCTTTAGCAAAAACTGGAGATTTTCACGCTGAAACAGGTAAGATTTTAATGAATAACGGGAAACGATATCCCTATCCAGCGGCATTGATTTCCCTATTGACTGAAGCGGGAATGCTATGCATTGATGAGGATAAGACGGATAAAGTCATTTATACTTTTCCAAGTTCAGAAGCTCAATTAACTTGCCGAACAAAGGGGCATATTTTAGAATTATATCTTTACCTTTTAGCAAAAGAATCAAATTTTTTTGATGAATGTATGATAGGTGCTGAAATAGACTGGAATGGTATTTTTCCTGAGATAGATAACGTACAAAATGAGATTGATGTCGTACTTCGTAAAGGAAGATCCATTATTTTTATATCTTGTAAAATGACAGACCTATCAGTTGAAGCCATCAATGAACTGGAGGTTTATGCCAACCATTTTGCAGGAGAATCTTGTCTGAAATTAATCGTGTGTTCGGGAAAAATCAATCCTGTCTATGCGAATCGTTGTCATGAGTATGGCGTCTTAGTTATAAAGAATAACCAGATTTCAAATCTCATTCCAATGTTAGAAAAGAGATTGAAAAGAAAATGAAGATAAGAAGAAGTAAATCCTAAAACTGTTTTATAGTTGCGTAAAGACTGGTCTTTCCAGTCTTTTTTTAATTTTTTTCGAATAGAAAAATATAGGAGGACTAAATGTTTTTAGCAAGAGATGAAAAAGGGGATTTAGTGAATTCTTTGGAAGATGATTTAGTTAAACAAGATTACACTTGTCCAGCATGTGGATCCATAGTACAACTAAGAAGAGGACAGAATAAGAGGGCACATTTTGCCCATCAATCTCTAAAGAACTGTCAGCTGTTTCATGAAAACGAAAGCCCTGAACATTTAGGAAACAAGCAGGCTCTTTTTTATTGGGCTAAAAAGTATGATGAGGTGTCTTTGGAATTTACTATATCTCAATGTCAACAAATCGCAGACATTTTAGTAAGAGGAAACTTGGCTCTTGAAATTCAATGCAGTCCCATAAAACAAAGTATTTTGGCTGAAAGAAGTAGGGGCTACCGTAGTCATGGTTTTAAAGTTCTTTGGCTATTAGGAGAAAAACTGTGGTTAAAAGAACGTTTGACGCAACTACAAAGAGGATTCCTTTACTTTAGTAATAATATGGGGTTCTATGTATGGGAATTGGATCTGAAGAACGAATTGCTGCGACTTAAATACTTGCTTCATCAAGACTTACGTGGGAAATTACATTATCAGACCAAAGAGTTCCCCTATGGGAAAGGTAATCTCTTAGAAATATTGCGTATCCCTTATCAAAAACAAAGACTACAGTGCTTTACTGTTGAGCAAGATAGATATATCTGTTCTTACATTCGACAGCAACTCTACTATCAAAATTCTTACTGGATGAAAAAGCAATCACAAGCATATCTAGTGGGGAAATTTACTTAATCTAAAGTTTCAAGATTGGTGTCCTCAAGTAAGTCCTATTGAAAATGGGAATTTTTATCAAGTTGACAAAGACATCAGTGATTATTATCTACATTTTAAATCTTACTATGAAAATAATCCTCAATTGAAACATCAAAAGCTTTATCCGCCAGCCTTTTATCAACAGTATTTTCTGAAAAATGTGGTAAAATAGAAAGGATGGAGGAAATTTATGGTATTACAAAGAAATGAAATTAATGAAAAATATACTTGGGATCTATCTACTATCTTCGCTACTGACCAAGCTTGGGAAGAAGAGTTGGCACTTCTAAGCAAAGACACGAAAGAATCTTCTAAATTTGAGGGAAGACTTTTGGAAAGTGCTGCTAGCTTATTAGAGATTACAGAGCGTTATTTGGATTTGAGTCGTCGTCTTGAAAAACTATATGTCTATGCTCATATGAAAAATGACCAAGATACGCGCGAAGCAAAGTACCAAGAATACTACGCCAAGGCTATGACACTATATAGTCAATTAGATCAAGTCTTTTCTTTCTATGAGCCGGAGTTTATGAAGATTACTGAAGAACAGTATCATGCTTTCTTAGAGGCAGAGCCAAAACTTCAGATATATAAACACTTTTTTGATACATTATTGCAAAATAAGGATCATGTTCTTTCTCAACGTGAAGAAGAACTACTTGCTGGAGCTGGAGAAATTTTTGGTTCGGCTAGTGAGACTTTTGCAATCTTGGACAATGCTGATATTACCTTCCCTTATGTACTAGATGATGAAGGAAATGAAGTGCAACTATCATACGGGACCTACTCACGCTTAATGGAATCAAAAAATCGTGAGGTACGTCGTGGCGCTTATGAAGCTCTCTATTCAACTTATAAGCAGTTCCAACATACATATGCTAAAACACTTCAAACAAACGTAAAAGTACAAAACTATCGTGCTAAAGTGCGCAATTACCAAAGTGCACGTCAGGCAGCTCTTGCAGCTAACTTTGTCCCTGAAAGTGTATATGATAATCTGGTGTCAGCTGTTCGTAAGCATTTGCCACTTTTACAACGTTATCTTGACCTTCGTTCAAAAATCTTAGGTATTCCAGATCTCAAAATGTACGATGTATACACACCACTTTCATCGGTTGAATATAGTTTTACTTATCCAGAAGCCTTGAAGAAAGCCGAAGAAGCTTTAGCTGTTCTTGGTGATGATTATTTGGCTCGTGTTAAACGTGCCTTTAGCGAACGTTGGATTGATGTTTATGAAAACCAAGGCAAGCGTTCAGGTGCATACTCTGGTGGTTCCTACGATACTAATGCCTTTATGCTTCTTAACTGGCAGGATAACTTAGACAATCTCTTTACCCTTGTACATGAGACTGGTCACAGTATGCATTCAAGCTATACTCGTGAAACCCAACCATACGTTTACGGAGACTATTCAATTTTCTTAGCAGAAATTGCTTCAACTACTAATGAGAATATCCTAACGGAAAAACTGTTAGAGGAAGTTGAAGATGATGCAACTCGCTTTGCTATTCTCAATAACTTCTTAGATGGTTTCCGTGGAACAGTCTTCCGTCAAACTCAATTCGCTGAATTTGAGCACGCTATTCACCAAGCTGACCAAAATGGAGAAGTCTTGACTAGTGAGTTCTTAAATGAGCTTTATGCTGACTTGAATGAAACATATTATGGTTTGAAAAAAGAAGACAACCCTGAAATTCAATATGAATGGGCTCGTATTCCTCATTTCTACTATAACTATTATGTTTATCAATATTCAACAGGTTTTGCTGCTGCTTCAGCCCTAGCTGAAAGATTGTTCATGGTAGTCAAGAAGATCGTGACCGCTATATTGATTACCTCAAGGCTGGTAAGTCTGATTATCCACTCAATGTTATGAAAAAAGCTGGCGTTGATATGGAAAAAGAAGACTACCTCAACGATGCTTTTGCAGTCTTTGAACGTCGCTTAAATGAGTTTGAAGCACTTGTAGAAAAATTAGGATTGGCATAAGATCCATGGTAGAATCTTATAGTAAAAATGCCAATCACAACATGCGTAGACCTGTTGTCAAACAAGAAATCGTTGATTTTATGAGAAATCGTCAAATGCAGGTGACGGGGCCACTGAAAGAACTTGAGGACTTTGCTCGCAAAGAAAATATTCCAATTATTCCTCATGAAACGGTTGCTTATTTTCGTTTTTTGATGGAGACTATGCAACCTAAGAATATCTTAGAAATTGGGACTGCTATCGGTTTTTCTGCTCTCTTGATGGCTCAACATTCGCCAGAGTCTAAGATTACCACGATTGATCGTAATCCTGAAATGATTGGCTTTGCCAAGGCCAATTTTGCCAAGTTTGATAGTCGCCAGCAAATCACATTGCTTGAAGGTGACGCAGTAGATGTTTTATCCACTCTCACTGAATCTTATGATTTTGTATTTATGGATTCTGCTAAATCTAAGTACATTATCTTTCTTCCTGAAATTCTAAAGCATTTAGAAGTTGGTGGAGTAGTAGTCTTGGATGATATTTTTCAAGGTGGAGATGTGGCAAAGGATATCATGGAGGTTCGACGTGGTCAACGAACCATTTATCGTGGATTACAACGGCTTTTTGAAGCGACTTTGGACAATCCGAGTTTAACAGCTAGCCTAGTTCCTCTTGGTGATGGCATACTTATGTTGAGAAAAAATAAAGCTGATGTTGAATTACCAGATTTTGAGTAATTTTTAGATATTTTTAAGACAATTTAGTAAAATAGTTAGGGTAATAGTTTTTCTAACATAAAGGAGTAAACATGAAGAAAAAATTTTTGGCTGGTGCCATTACATTATTGTCAGTAGCTACTTTAGCTGCATGTTCAACTAGTTCTCAAGGAACTGACTTAATCAGTATGAAGGGTGATGTAATCACTGAACATCAATTCTTTGAAGAAGTTAAGAATAATCCAACTGCTCAACAAGTCTTGCTTAACATGACGATTCAAAAGGTTTTTGAAAAACAATACGGTTCAGAAATTAGTGATAAAGACGTTGATGATGCAGTAGCTGAAGAACAAAAAAAATATGGAGACAGTTATCAAACTGTTCTTGCTCGTGCAGGTATGACTGCTGAAAGCCGTAAACAACAAATTCGTACAAGTAAGTTGGTAGAATATGCTGTGAAAAAGGCTGCTGAAGCAGAATTAACTGATGAAAACTACAAAAAAGCATATGAAGAGTATACTCCAGAAGTAACTGCTCAAATCATCCGTCTTGATAGTGAAGAAAAGGCTAAGGAAGTACTTGCAAAAGCAAAAGAATCAGGAGCTGATTTTACTCAACTTGTAAAAGACAATACAACGGACGAGAAGGCAAAAGAAAACGGGGGCGAAATCACATTTGACTCTGCGTCTACAGAATTGCCAGCAGCTGTTAAGAAAGCTGCTTTTGCACTAGATGTTGATGGAGTATCAGATGTTATTACTGCTCCAGGAACCCAAGCATACACAAGCAATTTCTATATTGTTAAATTAACGAAGAAATCTGAAAAATCAGCTAACTGGGAAGACTACAAAGAAAAACTTCAGTCAGTTATCTTAACTCAAAAACAGAATGACGCTACCTTTGTTCAAGGAGTAATCGGAAAAGAACTCCAAGCAGCAAATATTAAAGTTAAAGATCAAACCTTCCAGACTATCTTTACACAATATATTCAAGGTGACTCTTCAAACGAAAATAACACAACTACAACATCTAACTAATATTAGTTATAACTACCTTTCGTTTTCGAAAGGTAGTTTTTTGCTGACGATATTGTTGAGTACAAACAGAAATAGAATATCTGATTTATTATATTTGGTTAAATAAATGCTTTAATGGGTGAGAGTTTTTTTCTAGTCTAAAAAATGGTATAATAGTTAACAAAACTATAAATAATAGAAATTGAATTTTCTGATAGATGGTGAAGTATGAAAATTAGTAAACGGCACCTGTTGAATTATTCCATCTTAGTCCCTTATTTACTTTTATCTGTATTGGGATTAATAGTAGTCTATTCAACAACTAGTGCATCTTTAATCCAAGAAGGGAAGAGTGCCTTTCAATTAGTTCGAAATCAAGGTTTATTTTGGATTGTTAGTTTATTCTTAATTGCCTTAATTTATAAACTAAAATTAGGATTCTTAAAGAATGAACGCTTGCTCTTTATTGTTATGTTTGTTGAGCTAGTCTTATTGGCCTTAGCTCGTTTAGTTGGGATTCCCATCAATGGAGCTTATGGTTGGATTAAGGTTGGACCGGTTACGATTCAGCCTGCTGAGTATCTAAAGATTATTATTATTTGGTATCTTGCTCAACGTTTTTCTAAACAACAAGAAGAAATTGGTGTATATGATTTCCAAGTTTTGACACAAAATCAGTGGTTTCCGAGAGCTTTTAACGATTGGCGTTTTGTTCTTTTGGTAATGATTGGTAGTTTGGCTATTTTCCCAGACCTGGGAAATGCAACCATTTTACTATTGGTATCTATACTAATGTATACAATTAGTGGGATTGCCCATCGCTGGTTTGGAACTATCATAGGTTTGCTAGTAGGAGCGTCTACCCTATCATTGACGGCTATTAAGTTTATTGGTGTTGAGAAATTTTCTAAAATCCCTGTATTTGGTTATGTAGCAAAACGTTTTAGCGCCTTTTTCAATCCCTTTGATGATGTCGCTGGAGCTGGGCACCAATTAGCCAATTCCTATTATGCCATGGTTAATGGTGGATGGTTTGGTTTAGGTTTAGGAAATTCCATTGAAAAACGAGGGTATCTACCAGAAGCCCATACGGATTTCGTCTTTTCGATTGTTATCGAAGAATTTGGATTTGTTGGAGCTAGTCTTATTTTAGCCCTTGTTTTCTTCTTGATTTTGCGAATTATTTTGGTTGGTATTAGGGCTAAGGATCCCTTTAATTCGATGATGGCTATCGGTATCGGTGGAATGATTTTAATCCAGGTATTTGTTAATATTGGTGGTATTTCGGGTTTGATCCCATCTACTGGAGTTACCTTCCCCTTCCTATCTCAAGGGGGAAATAGTCTCTTAGTTCTTTCTGTGGCAATTGCTTTTGTACTGAATATTGATGCCAGTGAGAAACGTGCGGGGCTTTATAACGAATTAGAAACACAATTCTAAGATGACATAGGTAAGAAGGAGAAAAATAAATGTCTCTTCAAAAAAATTAGAAAAATTTTAGTAATAAAACTGTTGTTCAAGAGGAAGTGCAAATCTTAACGGATTTACTTGAAGAAATCACAAAAAAATATGCTTGCACCTGAGACTTTTGATAAAATTATGCAGTTGAAAAGAATTATCAACGTCTGAGGATTATCAGGGTCTCGACAAGATTGTAACCACTCTTTCAAATGAGGAGATGGTCTATATTTCTCGTTATTTTTTTCAATTTTACCTCTACTGATTAATATCTCAGAAGATGTTGACTTAGCTTACGAAATTAACCATTTAAATAATGTTGATCAAGATTATCTAGGTAAACTTTCTACAACCATTAAAAATGGTCGCTGAAAAAGAGAAAAATGCTACAGAGATTCTTGAGCAATTAAATGTTGTGCCAGTTCTAACTGCTCATCCAACTCAGGTACAACGTAAGAGTATGTTGGACTTAACAAATCATATCCATACACTATTACGTAAATACCGTGATGTAAGAATGGGCTTAATCAACAAGGACAAATGGCATAACGATCTTCGTCGTTATATTGAAATCATCATGCAAACTGACATGATACGTGAGAAGAAACTAAAGGTAACTAATGAGATTACCAATGTCATGGAGTACTACAATAGCTCCTTCTTACAAGCTGTTCCTAATCTAATGCTAGAGTATAAACGTCTTGCAAAAGAGCAAGGAATTGATTTGAAACAGGCTAAGCCCATTACTATGGGTATGTGGATTGGTGGAGACCGAGATGGGAATCCATTTGTAACAGCTGAGACTCTCAAGCGATCAGCTACAATTCAAAGTGAAGTAATCCTAAACTACTATATCAGTAAGATTTCTACTCTCTATTTGAATTTCTCGCTATCAACTAATTTATCTAAAACGAGTAAAGCTGTTGAAGAGATGGCGGAACAATCAGGTGATACATCAGTCTTTCGTGAAAAAGAACCTTATCGTAGAGCCTTCCATTTGATTCAATCAAAATTAATTCAAACTTTATTGAATTTAAAAGAGTGGGCACTTGTTGGTTCATCAGTTGATGAACGCCACTCTATTGAGACTTTTCTTAGAGCGAATAGTCACCAACAGGGTGTGATTTCTGATTATATTGGAAATCGAATTACCGGAGCTATTCAGGAATTGGCTGAAGATCGACCTCCTTATTACAATACGGTTGAAGAATTTAAAAATGATCTATATATCATTCATGATTCCTTGATTGAGAATAAGGCAGAAGCCTTAATTACGGGTGAATTTGCAGAGCTTTAGAAGCAGTAGAAGTCTTTGGTTTCTACTTGGCTTCTATCGATATGCGTCAAGATTCTAGTGTTCATGAAGCCTGTGTAGCTGAATTGCTTGCATCCGCTGGTATCAATGACCACTATAGCGACTTATCTGAAGATGAGAAATGTGACTTGCTCTTACATGAGCTGCTAGAGGATCCTCGCATTTTGTCTGCAACTCATGCGCAAAAATCAGAACTGCTTGAAAAAGAATTGGCTATCTTCCAAACTGCTCGTGAATTAAAAGACCGCTTAGGGGAAGATGTCATTCGTCAAACCATTATCTCTCACGCAACTAGTGTGTCTGATATGTTAGAACTTGCTATTATGCTCAAAGAAGTTGGCCTTGTGGATGCAGAAAAAGCGCGTGTTCAAATTGTTCCTCTATTTGAGACTATTGAAGACTTGGACCATTCTGAAGAAACCATGAGAAAATACTTCTCACTCCCATTAGCTAAAAAATGGATTGCTTCAAAAAATAATTATCAGGAAATCATGCTTGGCTACTCTGACAGTAACAAAGATGGTGGTTACCTATCTTCATGTTGGACCCTTTATAAGGCTCAACAACAACTAACAGCTATCGGTGATGAATTTGGTGTTAAAGTAACCTTCTTCCATGGACGTGGTGGGACTGTTGGCCGTGGTGGTGGACCAACATACGATGCCATTGCTTCTCAACCGCTCAAGTCAATTAAAGACCGTATCCGCCTTACTGAGCAAGGTGAAGTCATTGGCAATAAATACGGTAATAAAGACGCAGCCTACTATAACTTAGAAATGTTAGTATCAGCAGCCATCAACCGGATGATTACACAGAAGAAGAGTGACACCAATACTTCAAATCGTTATGAGGCCATTATGGACCAGGTAGTTAACCGTTCTTATGATATTTACCGTGACTTGGTATTTGGAAACGAACATTTCTATGACTACTTCTTTGAGTCAAGTCCAATCAAGAATATTTCAAACTTTAATATTGGCTCTCGTCCAGCTGCTCGTAAAACCATCACTGAAATTGGTGGATTGCGTGCTATTCCATGGGTATTTTCTTGGTCACAAAGTCGTGTTATGTTTCCAGGTTGGTATGGCGTAGGTTCTAGTTTTAAGGAATTTATTGACCAAGATCCACAAAATATCGAATACCTTCGAGATATGTATCAAAACTGGCCATTCTTCCAGTCACTACTTTCTAACGTAGACATGGTCTTATCAAAATCAAATATGAATATTGCATTTGAGTATGCTAAACTATGTGAAAGCGAAGAAGTACAAGCAATCTATTATACTATTTTGGACGAATGGCAATTAACCAAGAATGTGATTTTAGCAATTGAAGGGCATGATGAGCTCTTAGCAGAAAACCCATATTTGAAGGCCAGTCTAAACTATCGTATGCCTTACTTCAATATTTTAAACTATATTCAGCTAGAGCTAATCAAACGTCAACGTCATGGACAACTATCTTCACATGAAGAAATTAATCCATACGACTATTAACGGAATCGCTACAGGACTGCGTAATTCAGGTTAATTTTAAGATATTTTTTTATAAAATCCGTAAGAATTTTACATATTTAAAAAAATAATTCATAAAATCACTTGACAAGCATTTTTAAAATGATATAATCGAATCATTCAGAAAGTAATCATTAAAATTTTTTAGAGAGTCTGTGGTTGGTGGAAACAGATAGATGGAGATGATGAAAATTGGGCTGAATGTTATAAAGAATTTGAAATCATAAGAATTCGGTGCGCACACCTTACAGTGCAACTCGTGAAGCGAGATTGAGAGATAGGGAGGATTCCCTATAATTGAGGTGGCACCGCGCATCGACGTCCTCACACAAGTTTTTTGTGTGAGGACTTTTTCTTTTGTTTAGGAGGTATATGATGGAATTTAAACGATGGCGACGCTTGGTAAATTTATATTGAAAGTGAAATGAACATTACGAAGTTAAAGTGAAATAAGGAGAAATAAATATGAATAAACGTTTAATTGGTATTATCGCAGCACTAGCACTTGTAGTTGGAGGAAGCTTGATCTACTCTAACTTAACGAAACAAGAAACTAAAACTGAGACAGTCAACAAGACAGCTAAGGTTGGTGTTCTACAGTTCGTCAGTCACCCATCGCTTGACTTGATTTACCAAGGTATCCAAGATGGGCTTGCTGAAGAAGGCTATAAAGGCGACCAAGTTAAAATCGACTTTATGAATTCAGAAGGTGACCAAAGTAAGGTTGCCACAATGAGTAAACAATTGGTGTCAAATGGAAATGATGTTGTTGTCGGAATTGCGACACCTGCAGCTCAAGGTCTAGCAAGTGCAACAAAAGACCTTCCTGTTATCATGGCAGCTATCACAGACCCAGTTGGAGCTAACCTTGTACAAAACTTGGAAAAACCAGGTGGAAACATCACAGGGGTATCTGACCATAACCCTGCTGAACAACAGGTTGAATTGATTAAAACATTGACTCCTGATGTTAAAACGATCGGAGCTCTTTACTCAAGTAGCGAAGATAACTCTAAATCACAAGTTGAAGAGTTCAAGGCTTACGCTGAAAAAGCTGGTTTGAAGGTAGAAACTTTTGCAGTTCCGTCTACTAACGAAATTGCTTCAACAGTAAATGTCATGACTGGAAAAGTGGATGCAATCTGGGTTCCAATTGACAACACAATCGCATCTGCGTTCTCAACTGTAGTATCAAGTAACCAAACAGCTAAAAAACCAATCTACCCAAGCGCAACTGCAATGGTAGAAGCGGGTGGTTTGGCATCAGTCGTTGTGGACCAACACGATCTTGGTGTGGCTACTGGTAAAATGATTGCCAAAGTCTTGAAGGGTGAAAAGCCAGCTGACACTCCAGTCAATGTCTTCTCAACTGGTAAATCAGTTATCAACAAAAACTAGCTCAAGAACTTGGAATCACGATTCCTGAATCAGTTCTTAAAGAAGCTGGTCAAGTAATCGAATAAGAATAAAGGAGGAGTTGGAGACATCTCCTCTAATTTTTAAAAGAAGGAAATGAATGTAACATGATAGTATCGATTATTTCACAAGGATTTGTCTGGGCTATTCTAGGTTTGGGAATCTTTATGACCTTTCGAATCCTCAACTTTCCAGATATGACAACCGAGGGTTCCTTCCCTCTAGGTGGAGCTGTAGCAGTAACTCTTATTACACAAGGGTTTAATCCTTTTCTTGCTACATTTGTAGCTGTTGGAGCAGGTTGTCTTGCAGGTTTAGCGACTGGTCTTCTTTACACGAAAGGAAAGATTCCAACACTCTTGTCTGGTATTTTGGTGATGACTTCTTGTCATTCTATCATGCTCATGATTATGGGTCGGGCAAACCTTGGGCTCTTAGGAACTAAACAAATCCAGGACGTTCTTCCTTTCTCATCTGAGGTTAATCAATTATTTACAGGTTTGATTTTTGTAACTTTGGTTATCCTTCTTATGCTTTTCTTCCTAGATACTAAATTGGGGCAAGCTTATATTGCAACAGGAGATAATCCGGATATGGCTCGTAGTTTTGGTATCAATACGGGACGTATGGAACTTATGGGCTTGATCTTGTCAAATGGTGTTATTGCCCTTGCTGGTGCCTTAATTGCCCAACAAGAAGGTTATGCGGATGTTTCTCGTGGTATCGGGTTATCGTAGTTGGTCTTGCAAGCTTAATTATCGGTGAAGTACTCTTTAAGAGTCTTACATTAGCAGAACGCTTGGTTACTATTGTCGTTGGTTCTATTAGCTACCAATTCTTGGTATGGGGAGTCATTGCTCTCGGCTTTAACACAAGCTACCTTCGACTATATAGTGCTCTTATCCTAGCAACTTGTCTAGTCATTCCAACACTTAAGGATAAATACTTGAAAGGAGTCAAGTTAAGCAAATGACAGCAATTGTAGAAATAAAAAATGCCACAAAAATTGTGAAAAATGGATTTGATGAAGAAAAGATTATCCTAAACGATGTTTCGCTCGATATTTATGAACATGACTTCATCACAATCTTGGGTGGAAATGGTGCAGGAAAATCAACACTCTTTAATAGCATTGCAGGAACTTTGCCCTTGACTAGTGGGAGCATTCGTATTATGGGTGAGGATGTGACTCATTTTAGTCCTGAAAAACGTGCCAAGTACCTTTCTCGTGTCTTTCAGGATCCTAAGATGGGAACTGCCCCTCGTATGACGGTTGCAGAAAATCTCTTGATTGCTAAGTTTTGTGGTGAAAAACGTGGACTTTTTCCGAGAAGACTATCAGCTTATAAGGAAGAATTTCAAGCAACTATTGAGAAAGTCGGAAATGGTCTAGAAAAACACTTGGATACACCGATTGAATTCTTGTCAGGTGGACAAAGACAGGCCTTGAGTTTATTAATGGCGACCTTGAAGCGTCCAGAACTCCTGTTATTGGATGAACACACAGCAGCTCTTGATCCTAAAACAAGTGTGGCCTTGATGGAATTAACAGATGACTTTGTCACCAAGGACAAGCTGACTGCGCTTATGATTACCCATCATATGGAGGATGCTCTCAAATATGGAAATCGTCTCATTGTTATGAAGGAAGGACGAATCATCCAAGATTTAAACAAGGATGAAAAAGCCAAGATGAAGATTTCAGATTACTATCAGTTGTTTGAGTAGATGATTTTAAATAATTGATATAAAAACTTGGAAGTGGAATTTTTACTTCTAAGTTTTTTAGTTGTTTTTAAATATTATTTATATTTCCTTTATTGCCAGTTTTACTTTATAATAGAATCAATCTAAGAATCTTAAACTTTGATAGAGGAGTAAGGAGATAAAAACATGGCATACACACAAGAAGATTTTCAGGAATGGATTTTCCAGATTGGATTTAAGATGGACTATTTCACAAAGGAGTTTGCGGAGAAAGAAGGGCTAAATTTAAACTATAGTATGCAGTCCTTGGATGATTTGGAGGCTTGGATCTTAACTCACTACGATGACCACCATGCTTTGATAGCAGACCGCAAGATGTTGGATTATTTGACCGTTTATATCGGCGAAACCTTTCGCAAACACCTAGGAGGTAAATGGTATATTGACCTTAAAAATAAAAAGAACGCCTATTATTCTATGCCTGTATTGACTGATCCATCCTATAGAGGAGTGGTATACAAAGCACCATTGACTTATGCAACAGCTTGTATCAGTAGAAAAGATGGTCAGTATATTAGCAGGATATTGAAAAATAACCTCGAAAATCAAGTGAAATAGGCTTTAATTTTTTCTATTTTTCTTTCAAATATAAGAATGGTTTGCTCAAAAGATTCATTTTTTCATGACATCTGGAAACTTATGAAATAGCCTCATGTAAAGTGTATGAAATGGTTTACTTTTTTTCTGAAATAAGCTATACTATATAAAGTAAACTGTGATAAAATGGAGGTATTGTCTATGGTTGACAAGAGAGTCATCGAAGAAATCAAAAACAATACCAATATTGTCGAAATCATAGGAGAAGTGATTTCTTTACAAAAATCTGGACGGAACTTTTTGGGGCTCTGTCCTTTTCATGGTGAAAAGACCCCTTCCTTTAATGTGGTCGAAGATAAGCAATTTTACCACTGTTTTGGTTGTGGTCGTTCCGGAGACGTCTTTAAGTTTATAGAAGAGTATCAACAAGTAACTTTTGCGGATGCAGTAAGGATTCTAGGTGAACGTCTTGGGATAGAGATTGTTAGAGCTATCCATAATCAAGTACAGCAAACTTCACCTCATCAAAATCTCTATGAGATGCATGACAAGGCTGCACGCTTTTATCATGCTATCCTTATGACGACAAAGATGGGTGAAGAGGCAAGAAACTATCTTTATAAACGCGGATTAACCGATGAGGTTCTAAAGCATTTTATGATTGGTTTGGCTCCTGCTGAACGTTCTTATCTTTATCAGCGTTTGTCAGATGACTACAGTGAGAAAGACTTATTGGATTCAGGTCTATTTTACCTGTCTGAGACTAATCAATTCTTTGATACTTTCCATAATCGTATTATGTTTCCACTGTCAAATGACCAAGGTAAGGTTATTGCTTTTTCTGGTCGTGTTTGGCAAGAAGCAGATTCTCAAACAGGGAAGTATAAAAATAGTCGTGCAACGGCAATTTTTAATAAGAGTTACGAATTATATCATTTGAATAGGGTAAAAAAAGGTTCTGGAAAAGCTCCTGAAATCTACCTGATGGAAGGATTTATGGATGTTATTGCTGCATACCGTGCTGGTATTGAAAATGCAGTAGCTTCCATGGGAACTGCTCTAACAAGTGAGCATGTCAATCATCTAAACGATTTACCAAAAAGGTTATCATTACATATGATGGAGATAGGGCAGGTCAAGCTGCGACGGCGAAAGCTCTTGAAGAGCTTGGTGATTTACCTGTTCAGATTGTTCAGATTCCTGATGCTATGGATCCAGATGAATATTTGCAAAAGAATTCTCCAGAGGATCTGGCATATCTCTTAGCTAATACTAGAATAAGTCCGATTGAGTTTTATATTCATCATTATAAACCTAGTAATAATGAAAATCTACAAGCACAAATCGAGTTTATTGAGAAAATTGCTCCTCTTATCGTTAAAGAACCATCTATCACAGCTCAGAATACTTATATTCATTTACTGACGGATCATTTACCTTCTTTCGATTATCAGCAAGTTGAACACATTATTAATGAGAACCGTGTAAGACAAAGACAGGAAAGGGTTAAGCAGGTAACAAATCCTACGCCTATCACAATGCCAGTGACAAAACAGTTAACCGCTGTGATGCGAGCTGAGGCTCATATCCTCTATCGGATGATGGAGCACCCATTAGTTCTTAATGATTATCGACTAAGAGATGATTTTGTTTTTGAGACACCTGAGTTTCAAACCTTGTATGGACTTTTAATTGATAATGGGTCTATTTCCTCAGAAGATTTGTCACGTCAGACAAAAGAGGTTGAAAGTGCATGGTACCAAGTCTTATCTCTAGATTTGCCAGCAGAAATGTCGCCACAAGAGTTGGTGGAGGTTGAAGAATCTAGAAAACGTGCGCTAATAAATCAACAAAATTTACAAATTAAAAAGAAGGTTCAGGAAGCAAGTCATATCGGGGATACTGATACCGCTTTGGAAGAGCTTGAACGCTTAATTGCCCAAAAAAGAAGAATGGAGTAAGAATGGCAAAAAAACAAAAAGAAGTAACCACTTTTGATGTCCAAGTAGCAGAATTTATTCGTAATCATAAAAAAACGGGTACAGCTACAGATGAAGAAATTAATAATGTCCTTGTAATTCCTTTTGCCTTGGACGTAGATGGTATTGAAAATCTTTTGCAACGAATTCAAGATGCTGGGATTTCTATCACGGATAACGAAGGAAATCCAAGTGAACGTGTCTTAAGTACAGAGGAAGAACCAGAACTTAGCGATGAAGATTTAATTGGTTCAACATCTGCCAAAGTGAATGACCCTGTACGCATGTACTTGAAAGAAATTGGGGTAGTTCCACTTTTGACTAACGAAGAGGAAAAGGAATTGGCCTTGGCCGTTGAAGCAGGAGACGTTGAAGCTAAACAACGTTTAGCAGAAGCCAATCTTCGTTTAGTAGTATCCATTGCAAAACGCTATGTCGGACGTGGCATGCAATTCCTTGATTTGATTCAAGAAGGAAATATGGGATTGATGAAGGCCGTTGATAAGTTCGACTATTCAAAAGGATTCAAATTCTCAACTTATGCAACTTGGTGGATTCGTCAGGCTATTACACGTGCTATTGCTGACCAAGCTCGTACCATCCGTATACCAGTTCACATGGTTGAAACTATCAATAAATTGGTCCGTGAGCAACGTAATCTTCTTCAAGAGTTGGGACAAGATCCTACTCCTGAACAAATTGCTGAACGTATGGATATGACTCCTGACAAGGTTCGAGAAATCTTGAAAATTGCTCAAGAGCCAGTTTCTCTTGAAACACCTATTGGTGAAGAGGACGATAGTCATCTTGGTGACTTTATCGAAGATGAAGTGATTGAAAATCCAGTTGACTATACAACTCGTATCGTCTTGCGTGAGCAGTTGGATGAAGTTCTGGATACTTTGACTGATAGAGAAGAAAATGTTCTTCGTCTACGTTTCGGTCTTGATGATGGTAAAATGCGTACTCTAGAAGATGTTGGTAAAGTCTTTAATGTTACTCGTGAGCGTATTCGTCAGATTGAAGCTAAGGCCTTGAGAAAACTTCGCCAGCCTAGTCGTAGTAAACCACTTCGTGACTTTATCGAAGATTAAAATTGGAGGATTACACATGGCTTATACAGAAGAGCAAATTGAAACTATCAAAACACGGATTTTGACAGCTCTAGAAGAAGTTATCGACCCAGAATTAGGAATCGATATCGTCAACCTAGGTCTGATTTATGAGATTCGATTTGATGGTGACACCGGTGATACTGAGATTGATATGACCCTAACGACTATGGGTTGTCCATTAGCAGACCTCTTGACCGATCAAATTTATGATGCTATGACGGATGTACCAGAGGTTACTAACGTTGAAGTGAAATTAGTTTGGTATCCAGCTTGGACGGTTGAAAAAATGAGTCGCTATGCACGTATCGCTTTAGGTATTAAATAGAATGATATAAAAAAGAAATAGTATAAGTGTTAGGAAATTCCCTAGCTTTTATGCTATCTCTTTTTTAATTTGCTGATTTTCTTTCAATAAAATGATATAATGGATAGTATGGAAAAAGAGAAATTACGCATCAACATGCTAAGTTCGAGTGAAAAGGTAGCAGGACAAGGAGTTTCTGGAGCTTACCGTGAACTTGTGCAACTTTTGAAACGAGATGCGAAAGACCAACTAATTGTAACGGAGAATCTTCCTGTAGAAGCTGATGTTACTCATTTTCATACAATCGACCTTCCTTATTATCTGTCAACTTTTCAAAAGAAGCGTTCAGGTCGTAGGATTGGTTATGTCCACTTCTTGCCTGACACCTTAGAAGGTAGTTTGAAGATTCCATTCTTTCTAAAAGGGATTGTTAAGCGCTATGTGTTTTCTTTTTATGACCGTATGGAACACTTGGTCGTGGTTAATCCTACTTTTATCGAAGATTTGGTTGCAGCTGGTATTCCTCGTGAAAAAGTGACCTATATCCCTAACTTTGTTAACAAAGAAAAATGGCACCCACTTTCTGCAGAAAAAGTAAGTCAACTTCGACAAGATATGGGGTTGAGTGACAATCAATTTGTAGTAGTAGGAGCTGGGCAGGTTCAGAAACGTAAGGGAATCGATGATTTCATCACTCTTGCTGAGGAACTACCGGACATCACCTTTATTTGGGCTGGAGGTTTCTCATTTGGTGGGATAACCGATGGTTATGAACGTTATAAAAAAATCATGGATAATCCACCAGAGAATCTGATTTTCCCTGGAATTGTTGAGCCAGAACGGATGAGAGAACTCTATGCTTTGGCAGATTTGTTCTTACTTCCTAGCTATAACGAGCTCTTTCCGATGACCATTCTAGAAGCTGCGAGTTGTGAAGCTCCCATTATGCTTCGGGACTTAGATCTTTATAAGGTGATTCTAGAAGGCAATTACAGACCAACCACCGATGTGGAAGAGATGAAACACGCTATTATGGAATATAGAGAGCATCCAGAAGATTTGAAAGAGTTAAGAGAAAAGGCCAAGGCTATTTCAGGAGAATACTCAGAGGAGCATCTCCTTGAAATATGGCTAAAATTCTATCGGGAGCAAGCGGCTTTTGGAAAAAAATGAGGTAGTATATGCGAATTGGATTATTTACAGATACTTATTTCCCACAGGTTTCGGGTGTTGCGACTAGTATTCGAACCTTAAAAACAGAGCTTGAAAAGCAAGGGCATGCAGTCTTTATCTTCACGACAACCGATAAGGATGTCAATCGTTATGAAGACTGGCAGATTATCCGTATTCCTAGTGTTCCTTTCTTTGCCTTTAAAGACCGTCGTTTCGCTTACCGTGGATTTACGAAAGCTCTTGAGATTGCTAAACAATACAAACTCGATATTATTCATACCCAAACTGAGTTTTCTCTTGGTTTATTGGGAATTTGGATTGCTCGAGAACTGAAAATCCCAGTCATTCATACCTATCATACGCAATATGAAGATTATGTCCACTATATTGCTAAGGGGATGTTAATTCGTCCAGGTATGGTCAAGTATCTTGTTCGAGGTTTTTGCATGACGTTGATGGAGTCATTTGTCCGAGTGAAATTGTGCGGGACCTTTTATCTGACTATAAGGTGAAAGTTGAAAAGCGTGTCATTCCTACTGGAATTGAACTTGCCAAATTTGAACGCCCTGAGATTGGGCCTGAACACATTAGTGACTTAAGGGATAAACTAGGGATCCAACAAGACGAAAAGATGCTTCTAAGTCTTTCTCGAGTTTCTTACGAGAAGAATATTCAAGCAGTTCTTAAAGCTTTACCAGATGTCCTAAAAGAAGAACCAAATGTTAAACTGGTTGTAGCTGGAGATGGACCTTATTTAGACAATCTTAAGGAGCAAGCAGATGATTTAAAAATTCAAGATTCTGTTATCTTTACAGGTATGATTCCGCCAAATGAGACGGCACTCTATTATAAGGCAGCTGATTTCTTCATATCGGCTTCTACAAGTGAGACTCAGGGATTGACTTATCTGGAAAGTTTAGCTAGTAAGACACCTGTTATTGCCCATGGTAATCCTTATTTGGATAATCTCATAAATGATAAAATGTTCGGAACTCTTTATTATGAGGAAAGAGACTTGGCAGGAGCTATTCTTGAGGCTTTACTTGCTACGCCGTCAATGGATGAAAAACACTTGGCTGAAAAATTATATGAAATTTCTGCTGAGAACTTTGGTAGAAGAGTCCATGAATTTTATCTAGATGTCATTATTTCAAATAATTTTGCCAAAGAAACAGGGGCTGACGAACCGGTTACAAAACGTATTTTAAAGACAGTCTTCTATATTCCGCAACAGGCTGTTACCATGCCAGTTAAAGGTTCGAAGCGTATGCTTAAGGCATCTAGAAAACAATTAAGAAATTTAAGAAAATATTTAAATGATTAATCAAATCAAAGAAAGGAAATAAAAATATGAAAAAGAAATTTATGAGAAGTGGTAGAGACCAAAAAATTGGTGGAGTTTGTGCTGGTGCAGCCCAATATTTTAATATTGATCCAACTCTTGTACGTGTTATTTGGGGAGTATTAGCTTTCTGTTATGGAGCAGGGGTTTTAGCCTACTTAATTTTATGGGCAGTAGCTCCAGTTTCAGAAGATTTTTAAAAAATTAAAATTTATTTAAAGAAGGAGAATAATATGGCATTTGGAGATAACGGTCAACGTAAAAAAACTTTTTTTGAAAAATTGACACTTTTCATTGTTATGATCATGTTGTTTGTTACCTTAGCAGGAATCTTTGCCACAGCACTAGGTGTATTGAGCAGATTCTAAAAGCTATATAAGGATTTATAGACTATAGTGGTGCCTGGGTTATCCCAGCCCATTTTAAAGCGAGAAAAGAATATGAGTATGTTTTTAGATACAGCTAAGATCAAGGTCAAGGCTGGTAATGGTGGCGATGGCATGGTTGCCTTTCGTCGTGAAAAATATGTCCCTAATGGAGGACCATGGGGGGGAGACGGTGGCCGTGGTGGTAACGTTGTTTTTGTCGTAGATGAAGGCTTACGCACTCTAATGGATTTCCGTTATAATCGTCACTTTAAAGCTCAGTCTGGAGAAAAAGGGATGACTAAAGGAATGCATGGTAGAGGAGCTGAAGACTTGATTGTCCGTGTGCCTCAAGGAACAACTGTTCGTGATGCGGAAACTGGAAAAGTTATCACAGATTTGATTGAGAATGGTCAAGAGTTTATTGTTGCTCACGGTGGTCGTGGTGGACGAGGAAATATCCGTTTTGCAACACCTAAAAATCCTGCTCCTGAAATCTCTGAAAACGGTGAACCAGGTCAGGAACGTGAATTACAGCTAGAACTAAAAATACTAGCTGACGTTGGTTTAGTTGGCTTTCCTTCGGTTGGAAAATCAACTTTACTAAGTGTCATCACATCTGCAAAACCTAAAATCGGTGCTTACCACTTTACGACAATTGTACCAAACCTTGGAATGGTTCGTACCCAATCAGGGGATTCATTTGCTGTAGCTGATCTTCCTGGTTTGATTGAAGGTGCCAGTCAAGGCGTCGGCTTGGGAACACAGTTCTTACGTCATATTGAGCGTACACGCGTGATCCTGCATATCATTGATATGTCTGCTAGTGAAGGACGTGATCCTTATGAAGATTATTTAGCTATCAATAAAGAGTTAGAATCTTATAATCTTCGTTTGATGGAGCGTCCACAGATTATTGTTGCTAACAAGATGGATATGCCAGATAGCCTAGAAAATCTAGAAGAATTCAAGAAAAAATTGGCTGCTAATTATGATGAATTTGAAGAATTACCACCAATCTTCCCAATTTCAGGTTTGACTAAGCAAGGTCTTGCACCTTTATTAGATGCAACGGCTGAGCTTCTTGATAAAACGCCAGAATTCCTTCTTTATGATGAGTCAGAGATGGAAGAAGAAGTATACTATGGCTTTGATGAGGAAGAAAAAGCCTTTGAAATCAGTCGTGATGACGATGCTACTTGGGTACTTTCTGGTGACAAACTTATGAAACTCTTTAATATGACCAATTTTGACCGAGATGAATCTGTTATGAAGTTTTCACGTCAGTTACGTGGAATGGGTGTCGATGAGGCTCTTCGTACTCGTGGTGCTAAAGATGGTGATCTAGTAAGAATCGGTAAGTTTGAGTTTGAATTCGTGGACTAGGAGATAGCTATGGGAGATAAACCGATATCATTTAGAGATAAGGATGGAAATTTTGTTTCTGCAGCAGATGTTTGGAACGAAAAGAAACTGGAAGAACTCTTTAACCGACTCAATCCTAATAGAGCCCTGCGCTTAGCCCGTCGAAAAAGTGATAAAAATCCCAAAGCTTGATTCAATTTTTCTTACTCTTTGGTAGTGAGTTAATGGTGGAAAAAGGGAGAGGGCCAGCTTTATCTGTTTTTGAGAGATTACGTCATGAATTCAATCTATCTTAAAAAGTTTTTAAAACTTTTGAACCATTTTAAAAGACCAATAATGAATGAAATCTTTTTAACATCAGATTTAGAAATGGATAAGGACCATACTGAAAATCCATTTTACTAATCTCTTCGGGCAAGCTTCTAACAGTGTTGCCTTAATGGCACAAAATGATATTATGAAAATAACCCGAGGTCTAGGTGTTAATGAACTTGGAATTTATTTTTATGGTCAGTCAAATGAATCGCTTTGTGAGCTAAATTCACGTATGGATGGAATTTTAGCTGAAATTACTTTTGGTGACATTGTATTTGTCCAATCACCATCTTGGAATGGGATTAAGTTGGATAGTCGCTTTGTTGATAGGTTAAAAATGCTTGATGTTAAGTTGGTGATGTTTATCCATGATGTTCCACCTCTCATGTTTGAGAGTAATTATTCTCTCTTGTCCCTTTATATCGACATGTACAATAAAAGTATGTAGTAATAGTTCCATCAGAGCAGATGTACCGTAAATTGGTTGCAGAAGGATTAACTGTAAAAAAATTTGTTGTATAGAAAATGTGGGATTTGACCCATCAATTAGATCTGCATACCCCTCAGTTTGAGAAAAAATTATTTTTCTCAGGCAATGCCTCTCGTTTTCCTCATATTGTGGCTTGGGAGTATGAAACTTCACTTCATATTTTTGCGCTTAAGGAGGAAGGAGTTGACTACTCTAAGGTTAGTTTCGAAGGCTGGCGAAGCCAACAAGACTTGCTACTTGAACTTTCTAAAGGAGGCTTTGGGCTTGTCTGGGGAAATTCGGAAGACTCTGAAGATGAGAGGGATTATTACAAGGAAAATATTACCTATAAGCTCTCCACCTATTTAGCAGGTGGTATTCCTGTTATTGTACTAGACTATTTCTCTAATTCTGATTATATATGTGAGAAGGAGTTGGGTTTGTCGTATCCAGTCTGGAAGAAGCCAATCAGCTTGTTCAAGAATGCACTGAGGACCAATATAACTATATGGAAAAAAAAGCCCAGTTTATTTCTTATTTGATTCGAAATGGATATTTTACCAAAAAATTATTCGTTGATTCAATGATGGTTATTGATGATTAAAAATAACTAACCAATTCTAATTATCTAAAGGATACTATGGAGTTCTTCAAGTTTAAGTTTGAAGAACTTTTTTAGTTGCCAATCTGTAATTGCCTGAATTATCCTCAATAAAAATAGTGAAATGTTATTGATAAATCCTAAAATATGATAAAATGTAAGCAGTAAAGTGTGTTTCAGATACCATCAATTAGAGCACCAATGAGACTTTGAAATTAGTTTAATCGAGTCAAAAGAAAGAAAAGTATTTAAAGTAAAATGATAAAACGATCAGTAGTTGGGAAACGATTTTGTTGGACGATTTTTTTCGTCTTTATTTATGTTTTGGGAAGTAAAATTTCACTCCCCTTTGTCGATTTTTCAAAAGCTCTTAATGTGAACGAAAGCACTGCTACAGGTTTAGAATTAACAAGTGCTGTTACTGGAGGAAACTTGCGAGGAATGTCTATTTTCTCTACAGGTCTGTCACCCTGGATGTCTTCAATGATCTTGTGGCGGATGTTAACAGTATCTAAACGTTTTAATTTAGAAAAAACTAGTACAGAGATAGTTGAACGAAGAAAAATGTATCTTGCTCTTGCTTTGGCTATCGTTCAGGCATTAGCCATATCAATTTACCTACCCTTACAAACAAATTTGGACTCTGTTTTTGTTGTAACTATAAATACCATGATAATGATTGCAGGAACTTTTTTCCTAGTCTGGCTAACTGATTTAAATTCAGCATTGGGATTAGGTAGTTCTGTTGTCCTTATTATGGCGGGGATGGTTTTGTATTTACCAGAAGATATTATGGGGATTTTGACTAAAATGGATATTCGTCCAACTTGGTATTTAATGGGTTTTGCCTTTATTGTAGTTTTTGTTTATACGGCTGTTTTAATGGAGTATGCTCGTTATCGTATTCCTGTTAATAAACTCGGGATACATAATAAATTAAAAAGTTATACTTTTTAGACATTAAATTAAATCCTGCTGGTGGGATGCCTTTCATGTATGCAATGACCCTAGTTTCTATCCCTCAATATATTCTATTATTGATTCTTTATATCGATCCTAATGCTAAGTGGGTGGCTCAGGTAGTGAAGCGACTAGTCTTAGGGGAACCATTATGGATTCTACTCTATATTCTTATGATTAGCCTTTTGTCTTTTGCCTTCGCCTTTATCAATGTAAATGGAGAAGAAGTAGCAGAAAAAATGATGAAGAATTCAGAGTATATCGACTCAATTTATCCAGGCCAAGATACTAGAAAATATATTAATGGAACAGTTTTGAAATTAACTATTTTTGGTACTCTATACATTATTCTTTTTACGGCCCTCCCGTTCTTGGTGTTACTTTGGGATAAAGAATTGTTACGCTTGGTAATGATCCCAGGAACCTTCCTTATGTTTGTTGGGATGGTTTCCAATATTCGGGAAGAAATTCGAGCCCTCCGAGTGAATCAGAGATATACGAAAATATTCTAGGAGTTATCATGTATTATTTTATTCCTGCCTGGTACGGAACAGAACGTATCTGGCATAGTAATACGAGTCCTTGGTACTGGATCCAAGATTCGGTCGAATTTGACGATACAATAAATCAACTACGCATCTTTCAGAATGCTGGGATTGAGAGATCAATTATCATCCCTCACTATAGTCCGCAATTACGATATTTTTTACACCGTCAAGATTTACTGGAGACGGATTATATTTCTGTTTTTGATAAATTACAGGGAATTTGTCCAGATATAGAAATGACACCCCTCCAGTTTGAAGATTTGAATTGGCCGAGCGATACGACTTTTGTCTATACTCCCTTTCAAGTTGTAGCCTTTTGTAAAGGGGAACAGATTGCTAAAATCGATATGGGGGTGGATGGGAATTTATTGACCATCACACATCTTAGTCGTGGTAAAATCAGCTATATTGAGTATCTTGATGACCGTGGGTTTATATCTAGTGCAGTTTATTATAAGGATGCTAAACCTTATTTTCAAGAGTACCTTAACACTGATGGAACTTGGGTTTTGAGAGAATTGATAAACGATGATAGGCCATTGGTCATTGTCAATGAGGAATTTCAAGATCTTTTTAACAAAGACATATACGAAGAGATTCAAGAAGTTATTAGAGAAAAAATAAAGGTTCTATTAGGAAACTTGTTACCAAATCAAGACCAACTTGTAGTTGCTGCACACCCAGTAAACCTACCATTTTTAGAAGAGACTGGAGAAGGGATTAAAAAAGTCCTATCCTTTTACGGCAATCGCCAAGCCATATCAGTTTCAGACACTTCGCTTCAGTTATCTTTCAATGATGTAAAACTGATTATTACAGATACTGAGAAAAACAAAGATGCCATTCTTGAAATTTCGCCTAACTCACAATCTAAAATTCATAGGGTAACTTCTTTTGATTCTCGCTTGAGATTGGGTTCCAGTCAAGAAAGGAATGAATCTAAAATCTATTTTTACGTAGGTGAATACTACTTCCTTTCTAGAAAACTCCTTAAAATACTATTGGAGATTATAGCTAAGAATCCTTTATTTGAGATTGTCTTTGTTTTTTATAATGCATCTGAGGAACTCTTACTGACCTTAAGAGGGCAACTAAATCAGATGATAGAAGAACTCGCTTTGGATGCAGTTCGTGCAGTATCTTCTTCGATAGACTTTGGAGAAAATGAAATACAGGATGATCTTTTATTAGTAGAACCGGAATACCGTTACCAAATAAAGAACTTCTTTAATGAGGATGATATTATTAAAGAATTAGAAAAAACTCGTTTGATTATTGATTTAAATGAGGAACCGAATCTTTATACGCAAATTGCTGGAATTTCAGCAGGAATTCCTCAAATTAATCAAAAGAATACCGAGTACGTCGATCACTTAAAGAATGGCTATGTCTTAACTAAGGGCGAAGGTGAATTAGAGAAAGCCATGAACTACTTCTTAAAGGACTTAAAACCATGGAATGAATCCTTGATTTACTCTATTGAGAAGATCCAAGAATATACTGGTCAACGTCTAATCGAAAAATGGGAAGGATGGATGAAGGAGTAACATGGATGATATGTTGAAAACAAGCCATATTCTTCAAATTGGGCCTTCCAATTGGGAGGGAGAAATAGAAGTTCCAAAGGGATTGGGTTGGCACTATTTTTCTAGTTATGGTTTGCCATCTCTACAAGAGTATATGGAAGAAAATGAAGTCTCTGAATTCAAGGCTTTAATCCTAGATCGTCCTGAAGATCTACTTCATCTAAAAGATGATTTAGAATGCTTTAAACCTTATACAGTCTTTTATGATAAATCCTTTGAGCGGAACCTTTTTTCAGAAGAATTGGAGTATTTGCTTCGTTGGAAAAAAGTACAAGCTTGGGATTTTTCAGATAAAGAAAAGTTTATCTTTTTGGTGGATCGTTTCCTATACGATAAACAGTATGGTGATGCCTTTAGTGCCCAGAATATTAGAATTCGCCCCGATTTTTTAGGTGTTCAGACAGTTCTAGGGAAACATTTCTTACAAGTGGATGGATGCTATGGAAAAGATTTCACACCCTTAGCCCAATGGAATTTCAACTATGTATATAAGGGAACAACTCCCATCAATTTTTGGCTAGAGTATGAAAAAGATGTGAGTTGCCAGCTGCAGTTACGTCTCCTGTTTTTCCAAAGCGGTAGTCTGGGGGATTTGAAAACAGAAGTTGTTTATTCTGAGTCGGATATGGACCACCCTATTTTAATTGATGAAAGAGACCCTTATTATATAGCTTTTTCACTTGAAGCAAGAGGTAAAGGAAAAATTAAAATTGGTGCTTTGCATAAACGCTTTGCTCACGGACCTTTTGGAGAAATGACCCCCGGTGCAGTAACCTTAAGAGATTCTAAGAGACAGGAAGTTTTTGCTTATTTTCATCCTGGAGATTTAAAACCGCCACTCAATATTTATTTTTCGGGTTACCGTCCTGCGGAAGGGTTTGAGGGATTTGTCATGATGAAAAGAATGAAAAGCCCTTTTATTCTTTTTTCAGATCCAAGATTGGAAGGTGGTTCTTTCTACTTGGGTTCAAAAGAGTTAGAAAATAAGATTCGGGATTATATTGACCAACAGCTCCGTTGGCTAGGATTCCAGTCAAAAGACATGAATTTTTCTGGTTTATCAATGGGGAGCTTTGCTGCTTTGTATTATGGAGCAACATACTCACCGCATGCAATTTTAGTTGGGAAACCTCTTGTAAATTTAGGTGATATAGCAGCAAACCTGAAATTTAAACGACCAGATGATTTTGCAACCTCCTTGGATATGATGCAGTTGATTGTTAATCAAGTTTCTTCAACTGGAGTAGATTTATTCAATCAGCGTTTTTGGTCTTCGTTTAAGAAAGCAAATCTAGCAAATACTACTTTAGCCTTTGCTTATATGAGGGATGATGACTATGATCAGTTAGCCTATTCTAAGATATTAGAATCACTCTATAATTACCCAGTGAGGATTATAAGTTCTAGTCGTCCCGGTCGCCATAATGATGCAACTGCACCGATTGTTGAGTGGTTTGTAACTCAATACAGAGAAATCATGGAAAGAGATTTTGGCAGAATTGAATGATGAATAAGAGACAAGTTGAAACTAAGCACCTATATTGGGGACCAATTGCAAGTGCAGATTACTTATGGGGATCAACGATTCAAAAACTTGCGAAAGATAGGGTTCTATTTAAAAATCCCTTGATGCCTTCAGGTCAGATTGTGAAAAAATGGCAGTCCATTACACGTTATGACGGAGATCGGATGGCGCCTAGTCTTCCTCTCTTAAAGAGAGGGAAAGCCTATAGATTAGATGTATCCATGTCGTCTAAACCTGCCCACACAGTCTTGGTGGAAATTGTATTTCAAGATCGCTTCGGTGTAACGGTTGAACGCAAAGTTACATCTGATGGCAGTCTATCTTTCTATATCCAGAGCAAGCCTATGCCTACCAAGTACGCTTGCTTAGTGCGGGGATGCAAGAATTTACATTTGACTATTTCATTATTTCATCCATTTCGTCTGAGGAGGCAGGGGTTCCCCTTTAGATGAATCATACTGCTAGTAAAAGAGGAACAAATTGGATTACTATAAATTAAGAAAAATAAAAAAGATCCTAAAAAAAGTCAATAGGTGGAAGGATCATATTTCTCAGTTATCAGACCAAGAACTACAAGGTAAAACGATTGAGTTTCGTCAGCGATTAGCCCAGGGTGAAACCTTAGATGATCTCTTGCCAGAAGCATTTGCAGTTGCTCGGGAAGCAGACAAGCGTGTTTTAGGAATGTTCCCATATGATGTTCAAGTTTTGGGAGGAATTGTTCTTCATCAGGGAAATGTCGCAGAGATGAATACAGGTGAAGGAAAGACACTGACAGCGACCATGCCTGTCTATCTAAATGCACTTGAAGGTAAGGGAGTTATGGTTATTACGACCAACACTTACTTGGCAACACGGGATGCAGAAGAGATGGGGAAGGTCTACCGTTTCCTAGGTCTAACAATCGGTGTTCCCTTGAAGGTGAGCGAGGAAGAAGAGTTAGATCCTGAAGTTAAACGGGAAATTTATAAGTCGGATGTCGTATATACGACAAATACCAATCTAGGCTTTGATTACCTAACGGAAAACTTAACAGCCTCAGTGGACGGCCAGTTCTTGGCAGACTTTAACTATGCTATTGTCGATGAAATTGATTCTGTTTTATTGGATAGTGCTCAAACGCCTTTAATTATTTCTGGATCGCCCCGAGTCCAATCAAACCTCTATGGGATTATTGATACCTTGATTCAAACCTTCAAAGAAGGAGAAGACTACAAGTTTGATGAAGATAAGAAACGTGTGTGGTTAACTCCTAAAGGGGCCCGAGCAGCCGAAACCTTTTTGTCTATCGAAAAACTCTATGATCCCCAATATCGTGATTTAGTTCGGCATATCAGTCTGGCTCTTCAGGCAAACAAAAACTATATTAAGGATAAAGATTATGTCATCCTTCCTAATAAACGGGGCGTAATGGAAATTGTCCTATTGGATCAGGCGACTGGTCGTTTGATGGAAATGACTCGTTTACAAGGAGGACTTCACCAGGCTATTGAGGCCAAGGAAGGTCTGGAATTATCACAAGAAACAAGGGCTATGGCCTCCATCACCTATCAAAACCTCTTTAAAATGTTTCGTAAACTTGGAGGGATGACAGGAACTGCGAAGGTTGCTGAAGCTGAATTTTTAGATACCTACGCTATGGCGGTTATAAAAATTCCGACAAATAGAAAGAAAATCCGTAAGGATTTACCAGATGAAATCTACCAAACCTTGCCAGAGAAAATCATTGCTTCTTTAGAGTTTGTGAAAGATGTTCATACCAAGGGCAATCCAATCCTTGTTTTCACTGGTTCAGTGGAAATGTCAATTTTGTACTCAAATCTTCTTTTACGAGAGGGAATTGCTCACAATCTCTTGAATGCTAATAATGCTCCTCGTGAAGCTCAAATAATTTCTGAATCTGGTCAAAGAGGAGCAGTGACAGTAGCAACCTCTATGGCTGGACGCGGAACAGATATTAAATTGGGCCCCCTGGAGTTGCTGCATTAGGTGGTCTGGTTGTCATAGGTACTGAACGTATGATGAATCAACGTATTGACCTGCAAATTCGTGGACGCTCAGGTAGACAGGGGGATCCAGGTTGGACCAAGTTCTTTGTTTCTCTTGAGGACGATTTGATGAAAAACTGGGGGCCTGATTGGATTCAATACACCTATCAGGATTATGATGTAGATGAGAGAATTGGATCGTTCAAGCCTTTGACCAGACGTAAGTATAAGAACTTGGTTGAAAGAGCTCAAAATGCCAGTGAAAGTTCAGGTCAAGCTAGTCGAAGAATGACCTTAGAGTTCGCGGAGAGCATGAATATCCAGCGTGATTTAGTCTACAAAGAACGCGATTGCTTAATCAAACAAAAAGGTCGTCTAGATCATATTGTGGACCAGGTTTTGGGCGAAGTTTTTAGCCAGATTGCTAAAAGTGAAGACTATAAAGACTCTGTAGTGTTTACCGATATATCTTGGATAATATTAGCTATCAAGTTGATCCACTTAAAGCCCGTAGCTATGATCACTCTATGAAGATGAAGGAAAAATTTCTTTGGAACCTTGCTCAGGATGAATTAAAAGCCAAGTATGAGATTTTAGGTACCGAAGAAGTAATTGCTCAATTTCAGCGGATGGCCATTTTAAAAGCCATCGATGAAAACTGGGTTGAACAAGTTGATTATTTGCAACAACTTCGTACTGCCTTATCAGGTCAGTATACCAGTCAAAAAAATCCCCTAGTTGAGTTCTTCCAAGAGGCCTATCAATCCTTCGATCGAATGAAGACACAAACTAAAGAACAGATGATCCGAAATCTCTTGCTCAGTAGAGTAGAAATAAATAATAAAGGGGAAATAGTACTACATTTCCCATAAATACGAGGACCTTATGACAGTATACAATATCAACCTTGGTATCGGTTGGGCCAGTAGCGGCGTAGAATATGCTCAAGCATACCGTGCCAAGTTATTAAGAAATATCCAGCAACCTGCAAAATTTGTTTTTATGGATATGATTCTAGCTGATAACTTGCAACATCTAACCGAAAATATCGGCTTTAAAAATGATGAAATAATTTGGCTCTATACCCATTTTACTGATCTTAAAATTGCTCCCACGACTTATAGTATCGATGAGGTATTGGCTGGTTTTGATGGAAAATCAAGTAGAGAAGAAACGGATGGAAAAATCAAACGCTTTTTCTATGAGGACCAGGATTTTTTCTTGACTTGTTATCTTCGTAATGAAAATAGTCCTTATGTGGAACGTTGTGAGTATGTGTCCAGAGGAATTTTAGTACGAAAAGACTATTTCTCTTATACTCGTTACTGTACAGAGTACTTTATTCCTATGAACAATCAAGCTACCTTAATCGAGCGCCGCTTTTATAATGAAGATGGTAGTGTTGCTTACAGTATGCAGATGGCAGATGGGCGTGAGGTATACCGTTTCCCAGATCGCTATTTGGTTGGGCGACAGGAGTTAATTCGTTATTTCATGCAATCCCTTAATTTGACCAAGCAAGATCTTGTTATTTTGGATAGGGAGACAAATATAGGGCAACCAATCTTTGAGGAAGCTCAAAAGGCACACCTTGGCGTTGTCATTCATGCGGAGCACTATAGTGTCAATAGTACCGATGATCAGTATATTTTGTGGAATAATTACTATGACTACCAATTTACAAATGCGGACAAGGTGGATTTCTTTATCGTAGCGACTGATCGTCAAAAGGAAATATTATCAGAACAGTTTGCAAAATATACAAATCATTGCCCTGCTATCTATACAATTCCAGTCGGAAGCCTAGCAAGTTTACCAAATTCGGATCAGCGAAAGCCTTTTTCAATCATTACAGCTTCTCGTTTGGCAAGTGAAAAACACATCGACTGGTTGGTTCGGGCTGTTGTTCGGGTCAAAGGTGAGATTCCAGAGCTTTCTTTTGACATCTATGGAAAAGGGGGAGAAGAAGGCAAAATTCGTTTTCTAATAGATGATTTAGCTGCTTCAGAATACATAAAACTAAAAGGTCACGCGGATTTAGCAGAAGTCTATAAGAATTATGAGATTTACCTTTCTGCATCAACGAGTGAAGGCTTTGGTTTGACCCTAATGGAGGCAATTGGCTCAGGTTTAACCATTATCGGTTTTGATGTGCCCTATGGCAACCAAACCTTTGTTGTGGAAGGGAAAAATGGTTACTTGATTCCAAATTCGGTAGACCAAGTTGTTGATCGGATTGCTGATGCATTCTCAGAAAAGATTGTAAAAGTCTATCGCAATCATGAACTTGAGTCGATGAGGCAAGCGTCTTATGCTCGTGCAGAAGATTTTTTAACTATCCGAGTGGAAGAGGCTTGGCGTCAGTTGATAGAAGAGGTTACCCATGTTAAATCTGTTTGATAGTTATTCTCGTGAAAGTCAGGATCTGCTCCATTCATTAAAGGAAGCAGGGTATAATCACACAACTGTTGTGTTAGAGCCAAACGGTTTTTTACCAGATGGGGTAGAATCTCCTTTTATCTACTTTTTAGGACAAGAACCACTTGAAAGACGTGGTCGCTACTTTAATGAAGTTAAGGTACCTGATTTCTGGGAGATTTCAGGGGATAATAGCATGGGGCGAGTGACCTATTATGGTCAAGAAAAAGCAAAAATTTATTACCATACAGAATCTTATAAACGACTTGTTGAAAGAGTTGAATGGTTGGATGATAAGGGACAGACAGTCTTAATTGAACGTTATGATCAATTTGGTCGCCACATAGCTACAACTACCTGCAATTCAGAGGGTCAGCAACTTGTGACTACTTATTTGGAAGAAGGGGTTGAGCGTCTGACAGAAAATCACCGTACTGGTGACCTCATTTTGACATTGAAAGAACAACCGATGAGGATCTTCAAAAACCGTTTAGATTTCTATGTCTTTTATCTAGAATACAGAGGATTCGATCTTGATCGGATAATCAATAATACTTTAGCCATGTCCTTTAGTGTCAGTCTGAAATTAGGGAATAAGGGAATTGCTGGTCAGGATCTACTAGTCTGGCAAGAATCATTATCGGATAACCTTCCTGGGAATATGCAGATTATATTAACAAATCAGTCGGTTCGCACCAAAAAAGATATTGATTCCACAGACAGAAACCTACCACCGTGCTTTTTACAATTAACACCAACCGAGCAACACTCTTTCTTTGGGCCACTGGGCTATATCTATGATTTCACTAAGAATGATGATATTCGTAAGGATGCCTTTGTTTTGACAAATTCAGACCAGCTTGAAGCCATGTCCTATCTAGTGACTCAAGCACCAAATGTGACATTCCGAATAGCTGCCTTGACAGAGATGTCTCCAACTCTCTTATCTATGGTTCAGTATCCAAACGTTGTCCTATACCAGAATATCAGTCAAAACCGAATTAAGGAATTGCTAAATGTTTCTAGCATCTATCTGGATATCAATCATTATGGTGAGGTGCAGGGGATTGTTCGTAAGACATTTGAACACAAACAAGTGATTCTTGGTTTTGCTCATACCCTACATGATCGTCGCTATATTGCGCGGGAAAATATATTTGAACAAGGGAAAGAAGCGGATCTTGTAAATCGAATAAAGGAAATATATCAGTCAGTTGATAGGTATGAAGAAGCTCTTGCAAGTCAAATCAGTCAATCAAGTGCAGTTGATAAGGAAGTATTTCGTGCTCGTTTTCAAGCAGGATTAGGAGATGAAAATGTCTGAACAAAAGAAGGATTTATTTTACAAAGAAGTTGAAGGCCGAATGGAGGCTCTTAAGAGACGGCCACCGGAAAAGGGGAAAAAACGACCCACTCAGAAAGAATGAATGTCATCTTTAACGTTGTGATTGGACTAGTTATTTTACTAGGTGTTTTATTCACGCTTTTGCGTGTCCTGGGAGGAACATAGGATGGATTTGATATTTGCAGTTGGTATTTTTCTAATCTCCCTTGTCTTAGTCGTCTTAATTATTCTACAACCTCGACAACAGCAATCTTTATCAACAGACGCAACAAGCAATCTAGGGAAGCCAAACTATTGGCGCTCACACCGCAGCCTCAAACTTTCAACATTGGTGATGAGCATTATTTTCCTCCTACTCTTATTTTTACATATGGTGATGTCGCAAGGATGATTTTATAAAAATCATTGGGATCACACCAGCGATCTGGAGAAGTAGGATAATTTATCTAATACACTACTATGTAAAATGATTATATGGAGAAGACGCCCAAGTCTTCTCCTTTTATTATCTATAAAAAGAGAGTTATTTTGAGCTCCTGGATTAGAAAGGGAGAGCGTATTTGGGTGAAAATTAGAATCGTCTATTAACTTTCCTATTTCACTAGTATTTACTATATAAAATCTTTAAACAGACGATATGGAAAGTAATATTTTTTCCCATTTTTAGGTTGGTGAAGTCAGGTAATAACTTGTTGATACTAGCTATTTCAGTCCTTGGATGGTCCATGTTATTTTAGATAAGGTTAAAAGATAGTAGTTAATGAAAATCATCATAAAATTTAGGTAAATTTATTGAAAAAGCTTGATAATCGTGTATAATCAATAGTGAATAATTTTTGGGGAGAGTAGAGTGATATTTAAACGAATGAGTAGAAAGTCCTTGGAGAATGAGCGGGCTACTCGATTTAAATTAGTTAAATCGGGTAAAAGTTGGATGCGCGTGGCATCTACAAGTATCTCTTTCTTTAAAGGATGGATGAAAAAAGACAAGCAGACACCTACTTCGTTAAAAACTAGTCCTTCATATTTCTTGAAAGGGATGATTACAGTAGGGACCATCTTGGGAGCAACAACTTTATCTCATACTACCTATGCGGAAGAAGAAGTCAGTAATGAGATCAGCTTAGAATTGGACTCAGAAGTAGGAGTAGTTGGAAAAGACAGTTTGGTATTAGCTGTTGTCGAAGAATCAATAACAAGCGGCAAAGGTTCAGATTCAGCTAATAATCCTAACCAATCTGTTTCTGAAGTAGGGTCTTCATCAGTACTCACTTCCCTCGCCAGCTCAGAGTCTGAAAATGGATCGGCTAGAAATGCTCGTTCTGAAATTCAACTTGATGAGGATTCATCCTTTAGATTAGATGAAATCAAAGAAAACCAACTCAAGATTGTTGCACAAGACATTTATGCTTTCATTGACCAAGTGAAGGATTTAGAAGGCGGGGAAGAGCTTTCTCTTATAGGAGAGCAAACACTAGTCTCTCTTCGTAAGGAACTTTCAAATCCTTCATCTGAAAGAGAAGCAGTTTTTAGTCAAGCTAAAATGGTTCGAAATCGTCTTGTCAATACAGTATTACGGTCAAATTCAGGTGGACGTGATTCTCGTAATCATAAAGTAATAGATAAGAATCAGAGTTTACGAGCGCCTTTTGTCTTGAGTGGTCCTGAAAATAATCATCTAATTACAGCCTATAATTCAGATCCGGTCAGACTTCAATATATTGTTAGAGAACAATCTGGTGGTGTTGTTTTAACCTATATGGGTTATTCTCCTGACAGTGAGCGAGTTGAGGGTGTACTGGTTCCAAATGCCACCTTAAAATCTTCATTTGCACCTATGCTTATTGAAGGTAAAGTTGGTGATAAGGAGATAGTTGAGCCGGGGAAAATTTATACTATTACGGTTCGATTTACCAATTCACATAATCAGTTCATTGAGCGGTCCTTCCGGATTAAGGTCTTGCCACAAAATGATGGGATTCGAAATCCAATTACAAATGTAAAGGCCAATACACAAGTGTCTGATCTCTCAAATCTGACGGATGATGAAAAAAAGCAATTGTGGGAAAAGTTTAAAAAGGTCAACTCACTACTTGTTTCATCCAAAGATTTCAAATCTTTCTCAGTGTCGTCTACAGGTGAAATTACGGTTGTATTTAAAGATAATACTTCCAATACAGTGACCGTTCCTTTGACAGAAGATCCAAGTAAGCAGTCAATTTCAACAAGCCTATCTCTGAGTTTGTCAGAACTTGCAACTGTTTCTGAATCCGAGTCTACATCGGAGTCAGATTCTCAATCAGTCTCTGCCTCAGAGTCTGCATCAGTATCGGAAAGTCAGTTAGAATCTGTCACAGAATCAGTCAGTGTGTCAGCATCTAAATCCATTTCTGAATCAATTTTAGAATCGGTAAGTTCTTCTGAATCAGAATTAGTTAGCGTGTCAGCGTCTGAATCAATTTCTGAATCAGTTTCAGCAAGCACATCCGAATCAGTAAGTTCTTCAGAATCAGTATCAACATCAGAATCAGAATCAGAATCAATATCAGTATCTAAGTCAGAGTCTGTATCTAAATCAGAATCAGTTTCAACATCTGAGTCAGTATCAAGCTCAGAATCGGTTTCAACATATGAGTCAGTATCAAGCTCAGAATCGGTTTCAACATATGAGTCAGAATCAGTTTCGACATCTGAGTCAGTATCAAGCTCAGAATCGGTTTCGACATCAGAGTCAGTATCAAGCTCAGAATCGGTTTCAACATCTGAGTCAGTATCAACATCAGAATCAGTATCAGTATCAGTATCTAAGTCAGAGTCTGTATCTAAATCAGAATCAGTTTCAACATCTGAGTCAGTATCAAGCTCAGAATCGGTTTCAACATCAGAGTTAGTATCAACATCAGAATCGGTTTCAACATCTGAGTCAGTATCAAGCTCAGAATCAGTTTCAACATCTGAGTCAGTATCAAGCTCAGAATCGGTTTCAACATCAGAGTCAGTATCAACATCAGAATCAGTATCAGTATCTAAGTCAGAGTCTGTATCAACCTCAGAATCAGTTTCAACATCAGAGTCAGTATCAAGCTCAGAATCGGTTTCAACATCAGAGTCAGTATCAACATCAGAATCGGTTTCAACATCTGAGTCAGTATCAAGCTCAGAATCGGTTTCAACATCAGAGTCAGTATCAACATCAGAATCGGTTTCAACATCAGAGTCAGTATCAAGCTCAGAATCAGTATCAACATCAGAGTCAGTATCAACATCAGAATCAGAATCGGTTTCAACATCAGAGTCAGTATCAAGCTCAGAATCGGTTTCAACATCAGAGTCAGAATCAACATCAGAATTGGTTTCAACATCTGAGTCAGTATCAACATCAGAATCGGTTTCGACATCAGAGTCAGTATCAAGCTCAGAATCGGTTTCAACATCTGAGTCAGTATCAACCTCAGAATCAGTTTCGACATCTGAGTCAGTATTAAGCTCAGAATCAGTATCAACATCAGAATCAGTTTCGACATCTGAGTTAGTATCTAAGTCAGAGTCTGTATCTAAATCAGAATCAGAATCAGTATTAACATCAGAATCAGTTTCGACATCTGAGTCAGTATCAACCTCAGAATCAGTTTCGACATTAGAGTCAGTATCAAGCTCAGAATCGGTTTCAACATTAGAGTCAGTATCAGAGTCAGAGTCAACCACCGCCTCGGTCAGCTTTTCAGAATCATTAAGTACATCTGAATCAGAATCAGAGTCAGCGAGCCAATCAGTTTCAGAATCTGTAAGTACTTCAGAATCGGTATCAGCGAGTCAATCAGTATCAGAATCTGTAAGTAAGTCTGAATCAGTATCAGCAAGTCAATCTGTATCAGAGTCAGAATCTGCATCTGTAAGTACTTCTGAATCAGAATCAGAGTCAGCGAGCCAATCAGTATCTGAATCCGTAAGTGCGTCTGAATCTGTAAGTACTTCAGAATCGGTATCAGAAAGCCAATCAGTATCTGAATCTGTAAGTATGTCAGAATCAGAATCAGCAAGCCAATCAGTTTCGACAACTGAGTCAGTATCAAGCTCAGAATCACTGTCAACCTCTGTTTCTGAGTCATCTTCTAACTCGTCATCAATTTCTGAAAGTGAAAAACCTCAAGGTGAAGTTATCATTACTTACATCCGTGAGAATGATGGTAAGGAAATTAGAGTTCCACGTCAAGATACTCCTAAGTCAGACTACAACACTCCATACGATACTACTGAAAATGATGAACTACCTAAGTATATTGAGTTTGAAGGTAAGAAATATGAGCGTGTACCGTCTGGAGGTTACCCAGTAGGTAAAGTTGATAGTGAAGGACATCTTGAAAGCTCAGATCCAATCAAAGGTAAAGTAGAAAAACCACTTTCTAAGATTACTTATGTTTATAAAGAGGTTAAAGAAGAGCCATCAACACCAACAGGTAACGTTTATGTTCACTACGTGGACACCGATGGTAAAGTCATCGAAGGTGACAAGAATGTAACTTATGTATACAAACCCGTGAAAACTCCGACCCCAGTTGAACCAACTCCAGAGCAACCATCTAAACCAACTACAAGTCCTAAACAACTTCCTAATACTGGTACAGCTGATTCAGTTGCTACGAGTCTAATGGGAGCAATTACAGGTCTTGCAAGTCTTGCAACTCTTAGTCGTCGTAAGAAAGATGAAAACTAATTCTTAAACTTGAGAAATTAGCTTCATTTTAAAAAAACTAAAACTAGAAGAAGTTGTCAAGCCTCAAAAAGGGAACATATTGTTCCCTTTTTTCTTGTCTATAGGAGACTTATAGATTTAAAAATCCCTGAGATTTAAGATCTCGGGGATTTGTATAAATTAAGAAGAAGTAGGCTCTTACTATGCGAATTTTAGAATGGAATAGAAAGGCTAGAATGCTCTAAATCAACAGTTAGGTGATAATCTGAATTATCTCGAACAGTGATTTCAAAGTCAGTTGTATACAGAACTAAGCGTAGAGTATCTCCTTTTTGAAGTTTATAGATTGTTGGTTGAAGTACAAGTTGGAATTCCATCCATTCATTTGGAGTAACTTCCTTAATATCCAATAAGCCATCGCGATTTTGAAGATTGAGATATCCTTTAGTGATTACTCGTTGGGCACTTTGACTATATGGTAACTCAAAGAGATTATCTAACATATGATATCGACCATTATCAAGAGTACGTACTGATAAGATTCCTGGATATGGTTGAAGGTATTTCTTTTGCCCCAGTTCAAGGAGTTGAGCAGATAGCAAACCTTTATTGGTGCTTGACTTGAGTCGGAAGTTAAGTTTGACACGGCCATTAAGGTGGATATCTTCAGTCACAGCTAGGTCGATAGTGAGTTGATTGACCTTACCTTGATATAGTTCATTATTAAAGGTTAGATAGCTTTTACCAAAACGTTCAAAATCAGAATCTTGATATCGGTTTTGAATGATAGCTTCTTCAGTACCTAAAGTGAAAGTTTTATGTTCAATTTGATTTCCAAAATCATCTAAAATCATCCAACTTTGCTCGGCAGTATTGTCTTGCCAGATTACTGTAGGTAGTTGATATTCTGTTTTTTGTCCTAATAATCTTTGTGTCAAAAGGGCATTCATGGACTCACGGAAGTCTACAGACTGCCAGTTGTTGATGTATACATGGGCACCATTATGATAGAAGAGGTGTTTCTTAATGCTACTTGGAAGTGCATTAAACATTTGATAGACATGGAGTGGTTTCACGTTCCAATCTTGTGAACCGTGTGTAAAAACTACCTCGGCTTTGACCTTGTGGGCATTGAGCAGATAGTTGCGTTCATGCCAGAATTGATTGTAATCACCAGTTTTGCGGTCTAGATTTTTCTTAAGTTCTTCTATGGAAGCTTTATGAGCATCGTTCCCACGAATATAGTCACCAGCTAAGAGATTACGTGAGTAGGTCAGTTCATCGAGTGAGTCCAGGTCCTCACCTGGATAACCTCCAGGACTTGTGACAAGTCCATTCTCACGATAGTAGTTGTACCAAGAAGAAATTCCTGCTTCAGCAATAATGACTTCTAAGCCATCAACTGCAGTAGTCGCAATACCGTTGGACATTGTACCGAGGTATGATAGACCTGTAGTCGCAACTTTACCATTTGACCAATCAGCCTTTACTTGGCGCTCACGACTATGGTCAGTAAAAGCACGACAGCGCCCATTGAGCCAATCAATGACATTTTTATAGGCTTCGATTTGTCGATAATCACCATTAGGCATGATTCCTTGAGAATCCTTGGTGCCAAGTCCTGATACATAAATATTAGCAAAACCTCTAGGAAGGAAGTAGTCATTTAGAGTGTAACTGCTATTGATATGAGTAAGTTTTTCTTCCGCTTCAGTGACAAGTTGAGCTTGGCCGACAGGATCAACCAAATCTAATGTAGGCTCCTCCAAGCTAATCTTGTGAGGTTCTTTAACTGTTAATTCCTCCTCCATTTTGTAGAGGGCCTTATCACTTGCCTTGTCATTAGTTCCTTGATGATAAGGACTAGCTGTCATGACTGCAGGGATTCTTCCTGAGAAAGTTGGACGGATAATATTAACCTTGACCAGGTCAGGTAAGCCATCCTTATCTGAATCAATACGGCTTTCTACATAAACAACCTCACGAATGACATTGTTTGTAGAAAAGGTTGCCAAACTCTTGCCATTGAAGTAGTGGTAATGATTGTCTTCAGGAATAAATCCATCACTAACCAATTGATCGATGAGAGTATTCCCTTTTTTGGTACGTGTATTAAGAAGCTGATAGATATTATCAATCAGGTCTCCATAGACGATAGGAAAAGCTGTTTCTTCATGGAAAGCAAGAGCGTGTTCGAAGTCTGTTAGATAGCTAAATCCAAGTAATTGAAAAACTACAGTGTAGAAGATTTCAGCAGTCAACTCTATCTCAGAGTTAAAGAAAGTGAGTAGGTCTGTTTTCTTATCCACTGCTAAAGTTGAAAGTGGATAATCCGTATTTTTGTAATTAAAAAAACAAGTCCTAACAAATGACTCAAACTGGTCTTTTTCAGAACCAGTAGGGTCAAGACTAAAACCAAGTTCAGTTAATTCTTTTAAAGCATCTTCCTTTGAGACAGGAAAGTAGCTAAATTGATTATAGCGCATAATAATCTCCTTTGAGAATGAGGTTAAAAATATTATATCAAAAAACCAAATGAATAGATAGCTTGGTTAACTAGCTTTTGAGTATCCCTTAAGGTTATGCTATACTAGATATATGTTAGATTTGGAGAAATACGGCGTGACCATGTGGGAAGAGGAGAAAATTCTCTCTTTCCGTCAAAAACTTTTAGCTTGGTATGATGAAAATAAGCGTGATTTACCTTGGAGAAGAAGTAAAAATCCATACCATATTTGGGTATCTGAAATTATGTTACAACAGACAAGAGTTGATACAGTTATTCCATATTACGAACGTTTTTTAGAATGGTTTCCGACTGTAGAGAGTTTGGCAAAGGCAACCGAGGAACGCTTATTAAAGGCATGGGAAGGTCTTGGATATTATTCTCGTGTTCGCAATATGCAAGCAGCAGCTCAGCAGATTATGAATGAATTTAATGGAGAGTTTCCATCAACTTATGAAGATATTTCAAGTTTGAAGGGGATTGGTCCCTATACAGCAGGGGCAATTTCTAGTATTGCTTTTAATCTTCCCCAACCTGCGGTTGATGGGAATGTCATGCGTGTTTTGGCTCGCTTATTTGAAGTAAATCACGATATAGGAAATCCCAGCAATCGTAAAATTTTTCAAGCTATGATGGAAATCTTAATTGATCCAGATCGTCCAGGTGATTTTAACCAGGCTTTGATGGATTTAGGTTCCGATATTGAAGCACCTGTCAATCCTAGACCTCAAGATAGTCCAATTAAGGAATTTAGCGCAGCTTATCAGCACGGGACTATGGACCGCTATCCTATTAAAGCGCCAAAGAAAAAACCAATTCCAATATATCTAAATGCATTAGTGGTATCAAATGAAAAAGGGCAATTCTTATTGGAAAAGAACGAGAGCGAAAAGCTATTAGCTGGTTTTTGGCATTTTCCATTGATAGAAGTTGATGAATTTTCAAAAGAGGAAGATGAACTTAACCTTTTTAGTCAGGTATCGGAACCAACCACACAGTTTGGACCATCTCCTAAATCAAGTTTTGAACAAGATTATAATCTTGTTGTTGATTGGGATGACTACAAATTTGAAGAGGTTAAGCATGTTTTCAGTCATCGTAAATGGCATATTCAAATTCTAACAGGAAAGGTAGAAAAATCTGAAGATTATTCCGATAGAGAAGTTCTTTGGCTAAGTCCAGAAGAGTTTGTACATTATCCCATTGCTAAACCCCAACAAAAGATTTGGCAAGAGTATTTAAAAAGAGACCATTAACATTAGTGTATCGTGTCTTCTTTTTGATTTTTTGGTATAATGAGATAAGGAAAAGGTGAACAAAATGAAAAAAATATTGATTGTAGATGATGAAAAACCAATCTCGGACATTATTAAGTTTAATATGACTAAAGAAGGCTACGATGTAGTAACTGCCTTTAATGGTCGTGAAGCTATTGAATTATTTGAAGCTGAAAAACCAGATATTATTATTTTAGACTTAATGTTACCTGAGATTGATGGACTTGAAGTTGCTAAAACGATTCGGAAAACAAGTAGTGTGCCAATAATCATGCTTTCTGCAAAAGACAGCGAGTTTGATAAGGTTATTGGACTAGAGCTTGGAGCTGATGACTATGTGACCAAACCGTTTTCAAATCGTGAATTACAGGCCCGTGTTAAAGCTTTGCTTCGCCGATCTGAGCTATTAGCATCAGATAGCCAAGAAACAGAAGCAAAATTGCAAAGTATTCAAATCGGTGATTTAGAAATTCTTCCAGATGCTTATGTAGCAAAGAAATACGGAGAAGAATTAGATTTGACGCACCGTGAATTTGAGCTATTATATCACTTAGCTACGCATATTGGACAGGTCATCACTCGTGAACATCTGCTTGAGACTGTTTGGGGCTATGACTATTTTGGCGATGTTCGAACTGTTGATGTGACCATTAGACGTTTGCGTGAAAAAATCGAAGATACACCAAGTAGACCAGATTACATTCTAACTCGTCGTGGTGTTGGATATTACATGAGAAATAATGATTGAAATAATTAGACAAACAATATTAACCAGAGATTTCGTCTTTGGACTCATTTTAATCGGATTTATCATGCTTGTCACCTTTCTTTTATTAGAAAACCGCAGAGATAATATCCGTCTCAAACAACTGAATCAAAAGGTCAAAGACTTGATTGCTGGAGATTATTCTCAGGTTTTGGATATGCAAGGAAGTTCAGAGATAACTAATATCACAAATAATCTTAATGACCTATCTGAAGTTATCCGCCTAACTCAAGAAAATCTTGAGCAAGAGAGTAAAAGATTGAATAGTATTCTCTCCTACATGACGGATGGAGTCCTTGCAACCAATCGTCGTGGTCAGATCATTATGATTAATGATATGGCTAAAAAACAACTTGGTGTTGAGAGAGACGAGGCTCTGAATCAGAATATTTTAGAATTGCTTAGAATTGATGACGAGTATGAGTTGAGAGACCTAATTACTCAAAGTCCGGAATTGATGATAGATTCTCAAGATGTGAATGGAGAATACATAAGCATTCGTGTGCGTTTTGCTCTTGTTCGTAGAGAATCTGGCTTTATTTCAGGTCTTGTTGCTGTATTACACGATACAACTGAACAAGAGAAGGAAGAACGGGAGAGAAGGCTCTTTGTATCGAATGTTAGCCATGAACTGCGAACTCCTTTGACCAGTGTAAAATCTTATCTAGAGGCCTTGGATGAAGGTGCTTTGTCAGAACCAGTTGCGCCTGATTTTATTAAAGTATCATTAGATGAGACCAATCGAATGATGCGAATGGTAACAGATCTCTTACATCTATCGCGTATTGATAATGCTACTAGCAACTTAGATGTTGAATTAACTAATTTTACTGCATTCATTACCTTTATCCTCAATCGTTTTGATAAAATCAAAAGTCAGGATGAGAATCTGAAGTATGAATTAATTAGAGATTATCCAATTACTTCCGTATGGATTGAGATCGATACAGATAAGATGACTCAGGTGATTGATAATATTTTAAACAATGCTATCAAGTATTCCCCAGACGGTGGGAAAATCACTGTTTCTATGAAAACAACTGACGATCAAATGATTCTATCTATATCCGATCAAGGATTGGGAATTCCAAAACAAGATTTACCTAAAATCTTTGACCGTTTCTATCGTGTGGATCGTGCTAGAAGCCGTGCTCAAGGTGGAACTGGTTTAGGATTAGCCATTGCTAAGGAAATCATCAAGCAACATAATGGATTTATCTGGGTCAAAAGTGAATATGGTAAAGGCTCAACCTTTACTATTGTACTTCCTTATGATAAGGATGCTGTAAAAGATGAAATTTGGGAGGATGAACTAGAAGACTAGAATGAATGAAAAAGGATTTAAATATAGTATTTTAGCATCGGGTTCTAGTGGAAATTCGTTTTACTTAGAAACACCCAAAAAGAAGATTTTGGTTGATGCAGGTTTATCTGGGAAAAAGATTACGAGTCTTTTAGGTGAAATTAATCGGAAGCCTGAAGATTTGGATGCCATTCTGATAACTCATGAACACGCAGATCATATCCATGGAATCGGTGTTCTGGCTCGTAAGTATGGAATGGATCTTTATGCTAATGAAAAAACTTGGCAAGCTATGGAAAATAGTAAGTACCTAGGAAAAGTTGACTCTTCTCAAAAACATATCTTTGAAATGGGAAAAACTAAAACTTTCGGAGATATCGACATTGAGAGTTTTGGTGTTAGTCATGATGCAGTCGCTCCCCAGTTTTACCGCTTTATGAAGGATGACAAGAGCTTTGTTATGCTGACAGATACAGGTTATGTTAGTGACCGTATGGCCGGCATTGTCGAGAATGCAGATGGCTACTTGATTGAGTCTAATCATGATGTAGAAATACTTCGAGCGGGTTCTTACGCATGGCGACTCAAACAACGAATCCTATCCGACCTAGGCCACCTCTCAAATGAAGATGGTGCTGATGCCATGATTCGCACACTAGGTAATCGTACCAAGAAGATTTACCTAGGACATCTATCTAAAGAGAATAATATCAAGGAGCTAGCCCACATGACCATGGTCAATCAGTTGACTCAGGCAGATTTAGGAGTAGGAGTGGATTTTCAAATTTACGATACGTCTCCAGATACTGCAACACCACTAACAGATATATAAAAAAAGAAGGCAGACGCCTTCTTTTTTTATATATTTTTACAATCCAGCAAATTCTTTGATTTCTTGAGCTGACATAGAAGAATCACAACGGACCTTAATCTCTCCATTTTCAACATGCACAAAACCTGGTACAGTTGGGATTTCGTAACGTGATCGGAAGTCTTGCAATGCATCTAGTTGACTTGGTTCTTCACTATCGATGAAATAGATGTGTGCTTTTGTTTCAGCTACCACACCAGCCAAAGTGCCAGCAAATTTACGGCAGTAAGGACAAGTTTTACGACCAATAAAGAAGGTTGCAGTTTCTTTATTATCAAGAGCTTCTTGGGCACGCGCAACAGTTGTAACTTCAAGATTTTTAATATTTTCTAAGAATTGTTCCATAGGAATACCTCATTTAATTTGATAAATCTAGTATGCCATAAAGTCTTTAAAAATGCTTAGATTTGATACGAAAAAAAGATGAGATTAGTTAATCTCATCTTTTAATTGTTTATTTTACAAAGTCATTAATTTCAGCTTCGATATTAGCAATCTTAGCTTGTGAATCTTCGTTGCTTTCTCCAACAACGGCAATGTAGAACTTGATTTTTGGTTCAGTACCAGAAGGACGAACTGCAATCCATGAACCATCAGCAAGTGTGTATTTCAATACATCACTTGGAGGAGTGGTCAAGGCTGTCACAGTGCCATCAGCTGCAGTAGAAGTTTGTGCTTTGAAGTCTTCTACGACTGTGATTTCTGTTGCGTTCCATTCTTTTGGACCATTTTCACGGAATTTCGCCATAATTGCTTTGATTTGTTCAGCACCATCGACACCTGAAAGGGTAACAGAGATTGTCTTTTCTGCGTAGTAGCCGTATTCTTTGTAGATTTCTTCGATACCGTCAGCAAGTGTCAAACCACGAGAACGGTAGTAGGCAGCAAGTTCAGCAACGACAAGAACGGCTTGGATAGCATCTTTATCACGTACGAATGGTTTAATCAAGTAACCGAAGCTTTCTTCAAATCCCATCATGTATGTGTGATTGTGTTTTTCTTCAAATTCTTGAATTTTTCAGCGATAAATTTGAAACCAGTCAAGACGTTGAACATAGTTGCGCCGTAGCTTTCAGCAATCTTAGTTACTAAGTCAGTTGATACGATAGATTTGCAGAGAGCGGCATTTTCTGGAAGAGTTCCAGCGTTTTTGTGTGCCTCCAAGATGTACTTGGCCATGATAGCACCGATTTGGTTACCTGAAAGGTTAAGGTAGCTGCCGTCTTTTTGAAGGACTTCAACACCGACACGGTCAGCGTCAGGGTCAGTTGCAACAAGAACATCTGCACCAACTTGACGACCAAGTTCTTCAGCAAGGGCAAAGGCTGCTTGGCTTTCTGGGTTTGGAGATTTAACAGTAGAGAAGTCTGGGTCTGGAGTTGCTTGAGCTTCAACGACTTGAACAGAATCAAATCCTGCTTGAGCAAGAGCACGACGAGCCAACATTTCACCAGTACCATGAAGTGGTGTGTAGACAATCTTCATGTCTTTACCAAACTCTTCAATCAAGGCAGGGTTGATGTTTACGTCCTTCACTTCTTTGAGGTATTCAACATCGACAGCTTCGCCGATAACTTCAATCAAGCCAGAAGCTTTTTCAGCTTCTACATCAGCGACTTCTACAGCGAAAGGATTGTCGATAGCACGGATGTAGGTAGTCAAAGCGTCTGCATCGTGTGGAGGCATTTGTCCACCGTCTTCACCATATACCTTGTATCCGTTAAACGGAGCAGGGTTGTGGCTGGCAGTAATCATGATACCCGCGAAGCAGTTGAGGTGACGAACAGCAAATGAAAGTTCTGGAGTTGGACGGAGACTTTCAAAAACATACGATTTAATGCCGTGTTTAGCAAGAACTGCAGCAGACTCAAAGGCAAACTCTGGGAGAGAAGTGACGGCTATCATAAGCGATGGCTACACCACGTTCTTTTTCGTTTCCACCTTTTGATTCGATCAAACGAGCCAAACCTTCAGTTGCTTGGCGAACAACGTAGATATTAATGCGGTTTGTACCAGCACCGATTAATCCACGCATACCAGCTGTACCGAATTCAAGGTTAGTGTAGAAGGCATCTTCTTTAGTTTTTTCATCCATGCTTTCCAAATCACGACGAAGGTAATCTGGTAGATCAGCAAAATCAGCCCATTTTTGGAAGTTTTCTTGATAAGTCATAGGAAATCTCCTTTAATATATAATCTAATCGCTTAAATTATACCACGATTTGAAGTTTTAGTAAAACGTTAGCATGAGTTTCTGAAAAAGTTATGAAATGTACCTAAACCACAAGTCTTGAATGGCTTATCGAAACATGCTATACTAACTGTATGATTATTTTACAAGCTAATAAAATCGAACGTTCTTTTGCAGGCGATGTTCTATTTGAAAATATTAATCTACAAGTAGATGAAAGAGATCGTATTGCTCTCGTTGGGAAAAATGGAGCAGGTAAGTCGACACTATTAAAGATATTAGTCGGGGAAGAAGAGCCAACTTCAGGTGAGATTAATAAGAAAAAAGACATTTCCCTTTCTTACTTAGCACAGGATAGTCGATTTGAATCCGAAAATACTATCTATGACGAGATGCTTCACGTCTTTGACGACTTACGTACTACTGAAAGACAACTTCGCCAAATGGAGCTAGAGATGGGGGAAAAGACAGGAGCAGATCTCGATAAGCTCATGTCAGACTACGATCGTCTATCTGAAGAATTCCGTCAGGCTGGAGGATTTACCTATGAAGCTGATATTCGCGCCATTTTAAATGGTTTTAAGTTTGATGAGTCTATGTGGCAGATGAAAATAGCCGAGCTTTCTGGAGGTCAAAATACACGTTTAGCTCTGGCAAAAATGTTACTTGAAAAACCAAACCTTTTAGTTTTAGATGAACCAACCAACCACCTGGATATTGAAACCATTGCCTGGTTAGAAAACTATCTGGTTAATTACAGTGGTGCCTTGATAATTGTTAGTCACGACCGTTATTTCCTCGATAAGGTAGCAACCATAACGCTCGACTTAACCAAACATTCTTTAGATAGATACGTAGGAAACTACTCAAGCTTTGTGGAGCAGAAAGAGCAGAAGTTACTGACTGAAGCTAAGAACTACGAAAAGCAACAGAAGGAAATTGCTGCTTTAGAAGACTTTGTTAACCGAAATCTTGTTCGAGCATCGACAACCAAGCGTGCTCAATCTAGACGTAAACAACTGGAAAGATGGAGCGTTTAGATAAGCCAGAAGCTGGGAATAAATCAGCCAATATGACCTTTCACTCTGATAAAACATCTGGTAATATTGTGCTAACAGTTGAGAATGCTGCCATTGGATATGATGGAGAAATATTGTCAGAGCCTATCAACCTCGACCTTCGTAAGATGAATGCCGTAGCAGTTGTAGGTCCGAATGGGATTGGAAAGACAACCTTTATCAAGTCTATTGTTGATCAGATTCCTTTTATAAAGGGTGAGAAGCGTTTCGGTGCAAATGTTGAAGTTGGCTACTATGACCAAACTCAAAGTAAGTTGACACCAAGTAATACAGTTTTAGATGAACTTTGGAATGATTTTAGATTGACGCCAGAAGTGGATATCCGAAATCGCCTAGGTGCCTTCCTTTTTTCAGGTGATGATGTTAAGAAATCAGTTGGCATGCTTTCAGGTGGAGAGAAAGCTCGCTTGTTACTGGCTAAACTATCAATGGAAAATAATAACTTCCTGATTCTTGACGAGCCGACTAACCATTTGGATATTGATAGTAAGGAAGTTCTGGAAAATGCACTGATTGACTTTGATGGGACTCTTCTATTTGTCAGCCATGACCGTTATTTTATCAATCGTGTCGCTACACATGTTCTGGAATTGTCCGAAAATGGTTCTACCCTCTATCTGGGAGATTATGACTATTATGTGGAGAAAAAAACAGAGCTAGCAACTAGTCAAGTGGAAGAAGCGGCGGCTTATAGCCAAGAAAAAGAAGCTTTTCCAGTTAATGACTATCGAGCCCAAAAAGAAAGTCAAAAAGAACTTCGTAAGTTGATGAGACAAATCGAAAACCTAGAGGCAGAAATCGAAAAATTAGAAAATCAAACCCAAGCTATTTCTGAGCAAATGCACACTACCAATGATGCGGATGAACTAATGCAATTGCAAGCAGAACTAGATAAGATTAGTCAGCGCCAGGAAGAAGCTATGCTGGAGTGGGAAGAACTATCGGAGCAGGTATAGATATAAATAAAAAGCAGTGATAATACACTGCTTTTTCAATTATTAATAATATTCTATCTATAATCCACCCTGAGGGAATCGAACCCCCATCTCAAGAACCGGAATCTTACGTGATATCCATTACACTAAGGGTGGAAACTTCCCTCATTATATCAAAAAATATGGTGTAACTCAAGAGTCATCTAAAAGATGAAATATACAATAAAAAAGGATTTAGACAATATCTAAATCCTTTTAAATGTTTATTTTTTTTCAAGAAGTGCTTTGATTTCTTGAAGAACTTCCAATTCAGTTGGACCTGCTGGAGCTTCTTCAGCTTCTTCTTTCTTACTAAGGCTTTGAGCTTTTTCAATTCCTTTAACAACAAAGAAAAGAACAGTACCTACAACAACAAAGTTGATAATAGCGCTCAAGAAACTTCCGTAAGCAACACCATTCCATGAAAGTTCAGCGATACGATCAACTTTCGCAGCTTTCAAAGCTGGGTTCAATAGAAGTGGAGTGATGATATCGTTAACGAATGAAGTTACGATAGCACCAAATGCAGTGGCGATGATCACACCGACAGCAAGGTCTACGACATTACCGCGGAGCAAAAATGCTTTAAGATCTTTTAACATTTTCTTTTTCCTTTCGAAATTCTTCAGTCTATATTATATCGTAAATTTATGTTGAATGCAAGAAAAGTGCTCATTTATTTTTAAAAACAAAAAGCTTGCTAAAAAGGTAATTTAAGACAACAATTGTAACTTGAGCGAGAACTATTTCAATCGTATTAATTATATTAATATCATCACCTACAAATTGACCAATTATATGAGGAAACTTGGTGACAAAAATAAAGGTTAGTGCCATATCAAGTAAGAAGGTAAAAAATCTAGCTCCAGAGAATTTAATGAGACGTCCAAACCAATTTTCTCGTTTTTGTTTAAAAACAATAGTGTCATTTGTAAAGAAAGCAAATAGGATACCGGTTATATTACCTAGAGCAGTAGCTGTTAATTCTTGCTGAGTCAAGTAAAAAATAATCATTCGAGTACCTACAGAAACAACAGTAGTAGCAACGCCGAAAAATAAATAAGATAAAATTTCGTTATCGAAGAATTTTTTAATGTATCTTTTCATAAGATTAGTATAGCATAAAGCATTTAAATGTGCTATACTAATCAAGTTGACTTGCTCAACCCTTGGTGCTTAACTTCTTTCACCAAGCATATTAAAGCGGTGGAGCCGCTAAAGGAGAAAACATGAAAAAACTTACTGTCCGCGATTTGGCTGATATTGCCATTGTCGCAGCAATTTATGTGGTTTTGACTATTACACCACCACTCAATGCCATTAGCTACGGAGCTTACCAATTCCGTATTTCTGAAATGATGAACTTTCTAGCTTTTTACAATCCTAAGTACATTATTGGTGTTACTCTTGGATGTATGATAGCTAATTTCTTCAGTTTTGGACTCATTGATGTCGCTGTAGGTGGAGGATCAACTCTGGTCTTCCTAAGCTTAGGAGTTTGGTTGTTCAGTAAATATAGTAAAGACTATCTTTTTAATGGATTAATTCGAAAAGATCATTTCTTCTTTTCAATTCTGTTTTCAATTTCAATGATCACCATTGCTGCTGAATTAAACATTGTAGCAGAAGCACCATTCTTCTTTACATGGTTCACTACCGGTATCGGAGAATTCGCTTCACTAATTGTCGGTGCGATTATCATTGGTAAAATTGGTCAACGTATTGATTTGACTAGATAAAAATATTTTATCAACCATTCGTAAAAAGGGCTGAACTTTGTTCAGTCTTTTTCTTTGTCCATGAACCTAGAAGCTCAACAAAAGTGGTATAATAAAGAAAAAAGGAATTATTTTAATATGTATAGTTATCGTATTTCAGTTTTTGAAGTCCTTTGGAAAAATCAGGTCATTAGATTTTTGTTAATTTTTTTAGCACTATTTTATTTCTATCTTTTTTTCCAAAGAGTTAAGACATCCTTAAAAAGTGGTGGGAGTATTTTGGATCCTTTTCATATTGCAAAGGGAAGATTATACATTCACACGATTATTCTTTTTAGAAAAAGGATTGTTCCTCTAGCTGAAATTAGACAGATTGATATTGATTACGTTCGAGGGAGAAGAATGAATGGGGACAGGTATCATCTGTATTTTACAAGGAAAGATGGAAAATCTTTTACTTTTCATTTTGGGAAAAGCAAAAGAAACGAGGAGTTAGTGAAAAATCTTGCCAATGTGGCCAAGAAGTGCCATATTAAAATAAATCAAATACAGTAAGAAATGATTTTTTGAAATCTTTACCAAAGTTTTAGTATTTTATGATAAAAAATAAGCTATCACATTTTTGTTATTTATGTTATAATATTCACAAAGAAAAAAATTAGGAGTTATTATGGTTTCATCAGAGTTCATTTCCAAAATAGAGTATAACTGTCATAAAAAAGAGGGTTTATTCAATAAAAATAAATTTAAGTACGCTATTCGTTCCATGTTTGCTGGAGCATTTTTGACCGTAACGACTGCAGCTGGAGCTATCGCAGCAGATTTATCGAGTTCTATCGTTCCAAACAGTGGTAAGTTCCTTTTCCCCTTTATTTTCGCTTGGGGACTGGCTTATATTGTTTTCTTGAATGCTGAGCTGGTAACTTCAAATATGATGTATCTAACAGCTGGTGTTTTCTTGAAAAAGATTGATTTGAAAAAAGCCTTGTCTATCTTGTTCTACTGTACTTTCTTTAACCTTGTCGGAGCAATTCTTATCGGATGGGTATTTGCTAATACATCAGCCTTTTCTCATCTAACAACGGATGGTTTCTTAGCCACAACAGTCCAAAAGAAACTGGCTCGTCCGAATGATTTAGTCTTACTTGAAGCAATTTTGGCTAATTTCTTTGTTAATATTGCCATTATGTCTTTTGTTCTAGTTAAAGATAGTACAACAAAACTCTTTTTGGTAATTTCAGCAGTTTATATGTTTGTCTTTTTATCAAATGAACACCTTGCCGCAAACTTTTCATCATTTGCCATTGCAAAATTTAGTATGATTTCTGATCAGCTTGCTCACTTTGATATTCCAAATATTCTTCGTCACTGGGGTGTCACCTTCATCGGCAACTTTATCGGTGGTGGTCTCTTAATTGGTCTACCTTATGCCTACCTTAACAAAGACGAAGATACATACGTAGATTAAAAGTTGGATTGATTCCAACTTTTTCTTTGTTTATCCATGCTATAATGAATATAGCAATAAGGATATAGAGGAATATCATGAATGAAATTAAATGCCCCAATTGTGGGGAAGTCTTTACAGTTAATGAAAGCCAGTATGCTGAGCTATTATCTCAGGTCAGAACGGCAGAGTTCGATAAAGAATTGCATAATCGTATGAAGCAAGAGTTGGCCTTGGCTGAGCAAAAAGCCATGAATGAGCAACAGACCAAACTGGCTCAAAAAGACCAAGAAATAGCTCAACTCCAAAGCCAAATTCAGAACTTTGATACGGAAAAAGAGTTGGCAAAGAAAGAAGTCGAGCAAAGTGCTAGTCAAAGCTTGTTGGCGAAAGAAAAAGAAATCCAAGCACTGGAGAATCAGTTGGCTACCTTGCGCTTAGAGCATGAGAACCAACTGCAAAAAGCTCTTTCTAGTATAGAGAGTGAACGGAAAGAACTGCAGCATCAATTACTTCTTCAAGAGAAGGAAAACGAACTGAACTTAGCTTCAGTAGAACGAGAATATAAGACTGAGTTAAGATTGGCTAATGAGCAAGTTGAACTGTACAAGAATTTCAAGGCTCAACAATCGACCAAGGAAATCGGAGAAAGTTTAGAGAGATATGCGGAAAGTGAGTTCAACAAGGTTCGTAGCTTTGCCTTCCCCAATGCCTATTTCGAAAAGGATAACAAAGTCTCTGCACGTGGGTCTAAAGGGGACTTTATCTTCCGTGATTTTGATGAAAATGGGCTAGAATTCATTTCCATCATGTTTGAGATGAAAAATGAAGCTGATGGTACGGAGAAGAAGCATAAGAATGCCGATTTCTACAAGGAGTTGGACAAGGATCGTCGTGAGAAGAACTGCGAGTATGCCGTATTAGTGACTATGCTTGAGGCTGATAATGACTACTTCAATACTGGAATTGTTGACGTCAGCCACGAGTATGAAAAGATGTATGTCGTGCGCCCCCAGTTCTTTATACAACTAATCGGGCTCTTGCGCAATGCTGCTCTTAACTCCCTAAAATACAAGCAAGAATTAGCACTAATCCGAGAACAAAATATCGATATCACCCACTTTGAAGAAGACCTGGATGCCTTCAAGGTTGCCTTTGCCAAGAACTACAATTCAGCTTCTGTTAACTTTGGTAAGGCTATCGATGAAATCGACAAGGCCATCAAAAGGATGGAAGAAGTCAAGAAATTCCTAACAACATCAGAAAACCAACTCCGCCTTGCAAACAATAAGTTGGATGATGTTTCCGTTAAAAAATTGACTCGTAAAAATCCGACCATGAAGGCTAAGTTTGATGCTTTGAAGGGGGAATAGAAAGCAGTGGAAAATGAATTATTAGTATTGAATACTGAAGAAGTAGATGAATCACAAAGTTTATATTATGATGAATTGGAAGAACTACTTGAGCAACAATTTGAGATGGAATTTTCTAATCTTGAATCGTTACAAACAGAGTTTAAAGAAATAGGATCACCTGATAAGTTAAGTGAAGTTATTTTAGATGAAATTTGGAATCAATTTGGGAATCAGATTGGTTTAGATATGACAAGTGACACGCTTCTTAAGCAGTATAACGATAAACATCCTAATGGTTATACAAAAGAAGAGGGTGCTAAAATAATGAAAGATAAAAGGTATACTAATGCAAATAATGCTATGAAAGAAAAGCAAAAATCTGGAAACTTAAAGGATGAATATACTGGTAAAACATTAAAAATTAATGATAAAGCTAATTTGGATCACGTCATACCAAGAAAACAGATTTTTGAAAACACATGGAGGAAAATAGCAGATATTGAAACTTCTGATTTAGCCAATAAATCAGAAAATTTAGCAACAACTAATGAATCACTTAATAAAAAGTAAAGGTGCAAAATCTAATAGCGAGTATATAAAGGATGGAGAAGTAAGAGAAAAAAATCTAAAAGAACAAGTTGAAAGAGCTAATAAAAAAATTGATAAGATGAATATCTCAGATGCCGAAAAGCGAAATCTTAAGGCTGAAAATAATAAAAAATTAAATGATAAATTGGCTGCTGATTCAAAGAAGATGCTTAAAGCTGAAAAAAGTGCAAAGAAAGCTATGTATAAACCAATAGCAAAGAAAGCAGCAGTTAGAATGGCGAACAAGGCAGGTAAAGACGCAGTTAAAGCTATGTTTGTTGCAGCGTTATTTGGGATGTTGAAAGAAATAATGAATGCTTTAGTAAGATATTTTAAAGCAAAGAAACAATCTTTTGATACATTTATAGAGGAAATGAAAAAAGCACTTCATTCCTTCTTTAATAAAATTAAAGATTTTATCAAAGTTGGTGTAGACAGTTTTGTTGGGAGTATAGTGGGAGAGATTATTGGAGCAATAAATCAAAAATTAAGAAGGCTTCCAAACATGGTCAAACAAGTATTTGGGTCAATCAGAGAGAGTATTTCTTATTTATCGAATCCTGAAAATCAATCTCATTCTGTTGAAATTAAAATTGCCCATATATCAAAAATCATTACTTCTGGTTTGGTTGCTGTAGGAGCAATGTTTTTAGGAGAATATTTTGAACAGTTCTTAAATAAGATACCAGGTATGACTTTTGAAATAAAACTTCTAGGAACACTTGCTAATATTTTAGGGATGTTCTTAGCAAGTTTACTAACTGGAATCTTGGGGGCGATAATCATTAACGGACTAGATGGCTTTATATCAAGGAAACTACAAGATGAGAACAAAAAACAACAAGCTGATAAGAAGAACGAATTGCTAAGAATTCAGGATGTTCAAATTTTTGTTGCTGAGCAGAATGTTGCTGTTAAGCGAAATGATATATTCATTAAGATGGCTAAGAACCATCAAACTAAGAGAACTTCTTGGTAATGTTCAAGAGGAGTTTTCTAATTCAAAGATTGATTTCAAACATCGATTATTAGCTAACGAAATGTACTTTGATGAAAAGCAAAGTGAACTTGAAGAAATGCAAAGTGCATTAAACGATTTATTATAGGAGAATGTTATGTCAGAAGAATTAGAGATTCAGGTTTTAGCAAAGTCTGAAAGATTTAATGAGAAAAAAGAAGCGTTGAAAGCTTTTAGTGAAGAAATTCCAGAACAATCAGATTTACCGACTGTCCCACAAGACGATCCTATGCTAGGATTCATTGGTATGGAATATGATGTTAAAGGTAAGGATTTAAACGCTCTCACCGATGCTGTTCAAAATAGAATGATTGAACAAAACAAGCATATTAAAAAGATTATTCAGGAATTTAATACCATTTATGAAACATTTCAAATATTAGATGATGACTATATTAAAAGAATTTCAGAATCTTTGATTGCAGCCAAAGAGGCAAATAATAAAGCTATGCAGGGATTGCACGAGATAGAAGAATATCAAACTGGTAATAAAAAATTATTAGATGATGTTTTTAAACAGAATAAAGATTTAATTGATATATTGAAGAAACATCATAAAAAACTAGAAGAGTTAGAACAATTTGAAGATAAGCAAAGTGAAATTCAAATTGAAATTGATAGTTTAAAAGCGAAGCTAAAAACATTAGTGGAAATAGAAAATAGTTTTAACGATTTGCATTTACAAGTTGAAGAAACACAAAATAATTTTAAAAATTACCTTGATGAAATCAATAACAAATCAATAACAGAGGGAAATAATCTAAAGTTAGTTGTTGAAGGTCTTGAAACAAAATTAGAAGAAAAGCAAAAGGAGATTGTTTTTCTAAAAAAAGGATTCTATACTCTAGGAATCGCCGTTGTTTTAATAGTATTATTTCTATTGTTTAAAGGTATGTAGATGATTAGTGAAACTTATTTAAAATTGTTAAAATCAGAAGTGAAAAAGCTTGATGAATTAACAAATAATTCTTATGAATTTGAGACTGTTATTCAAGAAATTGTTGATAATAAGAAGCATTCAGAATTAGAATTAATAAAGCGCTTAGGAAATTTATCAAATAATGATAAATTTCCTAAAATTAAAGAAAGACAGTCAACGGTTTTAGAGTTACTGTATAAATATCTTGGTTCTAGATTAATAGATAGTGAGTACGCTATTTTAAAAGAAATCAATGCCAAATCATTTGAGGAGCTGTCCGATGAATTAAACTCCCTGATAGGATTAGAAATTGTAAAGAAAGAAATAGAAGACCTAGCAATTTTTAACAAAGTTCAGAAAAACCGAGAAAAGATTGGGTTGAATAAAACAAATAGAACGATGCACATGGCTTTCCTCGGGAATCCAGGTACAGGTAAAACAACAGTTGCTAGAATTGTTGGTAATATGTATCGTTCTCTAGGAATACTAAGTAAAGGTCATTTTATTGAGGCGACTAGAACGGACTTAATAGCTGAATACCAAGGACAAACAGCTTTAAAAGTTAAAAGACTAATCCAAAAAGCTAAAGGTGGAGTTTTATTTATTGATGAAGCGTACAGTATCACAGAAAATGAAAAAAGTGACAGTTATGGTCGAGAGTGTTTGACTGAACTAACAAAAGCTTTGGAAGACTATCGTGATGATTTAGTTGTAATTGTAGCAGGATATGATGACCTAATGAAGAAATTTTTTAATTCTAACCCTGGTTTAATATCACGATTTAATTATTTTATTGAATTTGAAGATTATACAGTTGATCAAATGTTCGAGATTTTTCTATCATACTGTAAGAAAGAAGACTATATTTTAGAAGAATCGGCTGCAGATAAGTTGAAAACATGTCTTGAAAAACAAAGTGATATTTCCGAAAATAAGAATACGAATGGTCGGTTTGTAAGGAATGTATTTGATAAGATAATTATGAATCAAGCAAAGCGTTTAAGTAAACTTTCTTTGGCTACAAAAGAAAATTATTTAACAATTCTTGAAGAGGACATATTTTAAATAAAATAGAAAGCAACAAATGAACGGTATTATCAACTTAAAAAAAGAAGCAGGCATGACCTCGCATGATGCGGTTTTTAAATTGCGTAAGATTTTAGGGACTAAGAAGATTGGCCATGGTGGGACCTTGGATCCTGATGTGGTTGGCGTTTTACCTATTGCAGTTGGTAAAGCTACGCGCATGGTAGAGTTTATGCAGGATGAGGGTAAGGTCTACGAGGGGGAAATCACTCTGGGATATTCTACAACGACCGAGGATGCTAGTGGAGAAGTTGTCGCAGAGACTCCCGTTTTGTCTCCACTGGATGACAAGCTTGTCGATGAAGCCATTGCTAGTCTGACTGGACCTATCATTCAGATACCACCTATGTATTCGGCTGTCAAGGTCAATGGTCGTAAGCTCTATGAGTATGCGCGTGCTGGTCAGGAAGTCGAGCGTCCAGAACGTCAGGTGACCATTTATAGTTTTGAAAGAACCAGTCCCATTTCCTACGAGGATAAACTTGTGCGTTTTACATTCCGAGTAAAATGTAGCAAGGGAACCTATATCCGTACCTTATCGGTTGACTTGGGAGAAAAACTTGGTTATGCGGCTCATATGTCACATTTGACACGGACAAGTGCTGCAGGTTTACGACTAGAAGATTCCTTGACCTTGGAAGAAATTGCAGAAAAAGTAGAGGCTGGACAACTGGACTTTCTCCATCCACTCGAGATTGGGACAGGGGATTTAGTTAAGGTTTATCTTACTCCGGAACAGGCAGAGGAAGTCCGCTTTGGCCGCTTTATTGAGTTAGAGCATACAGTAAAAGAAGTAGCTGCTTTTGAGGGGAAACGACTTCTTGCTATTCTGGAAAAACGTGATCATCTCTACAAACCAAGAAAGGTTTTGATTTAAGGATTAAATGTCATAGTAAATAGATGATCTCGTCTCATCGTTTCTTGTTTAAAAATAACTATTTATGATGTATTCTATATGTTTAAATTAATGTCTGAAAGGCTTGAAAACAGGGTGATATTTGACAGTTTTGCTTGCTTATGATAATATTTAATTTAAAGAAATGCTAGAAAAATCAGAGGATATTATGAGTATTGAGATGACTGTCAGTGAGATTGCTGAGGTCTTGGGTTTATCTCGCCAAGCAATCAATAATCGTGTCAAAGAATTACCAGAAGAAGACACAACAAAAAATGACAAAGGGGTTACTGTTGTTACTCGCAGTGGCTTGATTAAGCTAGAAGAAATCTACAAGAAAACAATTTTTGAAGATGAGCCTGTTAGTGATGAGGTCAAACAACGAGAGTTGATGGAAATCCTGGTTGATGAGAAAAATTCTGAGATTATTCGCTTATATGAGCAGTTAAAAGCTAAAGATAAGCAACTCTCTGAGAAAGATGAGCAGATACGAGTGAAAGATCGTCAAATTGCTGAAAAAGATAAGCAATTGGATCAACAACAACAGCTAACACTTCAAGCCATGAAAGATCAGGAGAATCTTCAGTTAGAGTTAGAACAAGCTAAGCAAGAAGTTCAAGCAACGAAGAAAGGCTTCTTTGCTCGCTTATTTGGAAAATAAGAAAAAACTGCTTGGTTTTATAGATAAACCAGGTAGTTTCTTTTCTTTTAGTAGTATAGATTAGGAATATGTTGTATGGAAAAATTAAGAGAGTATATCTCCTTTGATTTAGAGTTTAATCAGCATGAAGGTGTAACACATCTGATACAGGTATCGGCAGTACATTTTAAAGATAGTCAAGAAATAGCTGCATTTGATTCATATGTTTATACAGAGGCTCCTTTAAAAAGCTTCATAAATGGATTGACTGGTATTACAGCTCAAACCCTAAAGAATGCACCGAGAGTTGAACAGGTCCTTGAAGATTTTAAGACTTTTGTTGGCGATTTCAATTATTGGTTACAATGCTACTAAGAGTGACTTACCGATATTGAAAGAACATGGTTTTGATTATACAAGTCAATACATGGTCGATGTCTATAACGAAGCATTTGAACGTCGAAGTACAGACCTACATGGAATCTTAAATCTCAAGTTACAAACTGTAGCTAAATTCTTAGGTTATAGTGGTCAGTCGCACAATAGTTTAGAAGATGCTCGTATGACTGCTCGAGTGTATGAAGCTTTTCTGGAGTCAGATGAGAGTAGACTCTTACTCAATTCTCAAAGTAGCCTCAATTCGAATCCATTTGGTGCTTTGGATTTATCAAAACTTTTTGATTAGGAGTTTTTATGAAACCTGAAAAACCGAAAAAATTGGGTTTTAAAAAGATTTACCTTAATCTAGATAAAATCCTCTTTCTATTCTTTCTAATTTTTATGTTGGTTGACTATATCTGGTTGCCACTTAACTCAGTGATAGCTGGATTTTTACTAAGTCAGACTGGATATTTGTTTATTTCCTACAACAATATTTTTGAGATAATAAAAAATGCTCCCATTGTTAGTCTTGGATTCGTTATTTTAATAGCTATCAATTTACTGGTAGCCTATTTTCAACTTAGTATTCTCTTTATTGGAGCTCGCCACCTCCTATATCACGAAAAAAGGACTCTTATAGAATATAGTCGAAAAGTATTTCGTGAAAGCCTCGCTTTTATGAAGAAGATGACTATTTCAAAAGCTCTGTTTATCTTTTTATTTGTAGCAATGCTATTTCCTTTTATCAGGAAGATATTTAAGATTTATTATTTAAATAAAATTGTGATTCCAGAGTTTATCCAAACCTATATGGAAGAGAACTACTGGTTATGGTGGGTAGCGATTATTAGCTTATCACTCCTATTCTTTTATATTTCTGTTCGATTGGTCTTCACTCTACCAAAAATCTTTTATGATAATATGACTGTGAAGGAAGCGATTATTTATAGTTTGGATAAAACTAAGAATTTCTTTTGGTTTTATGCCTGGCATTTATTCTTAATTATTGTAAAAACCAATCTTTTCTTTTATCTTCCTCTCGTACCTTTACTATCAACCCAGTATATAGTAGATAGCCTTACTCAGAGAGAATCTTTACTCCTTGCTATTTGCAACTTCGTTCTTATCAAGAATTTGCACTATATGGCACTGACCTATTTCCTTGTGAAATTTACGTCCTTCTTAACAGGAGAAGAGCTTGACATTATGCCAAGGCGAGAGAAGGACCATATCATGAGATGGGGGGTCATGGTTTGTGCAAGTATTTTCTTTGCGATTGAAGGATATAATTATCTGGAAGCTCCAGTCGTCAATCCACCGCTTGTGATTTCACACCGTGGTGTATCGAATGGAAATGGTGTCCAAAATACAGTAGAATCCTTAGAAAAGACAGCGCAGTTAAAACCAGATTTAATCGAGATGGATATCCAGGAAACTAAAGATGGTCAATTTGTTATGATGCATGATGCTAATCTTAAAGGCTTAGCTGGTATTAATAAAACACCACAGGATTTGACCTTAGAAGAGTTAAAGCAGATTGACATTCATGAGAATGGTTATGAGACAAAGATTTCAAGTTTCGATGATTATCTGGCTCGTGCAAATGAATTACATCAGAAACTTCTCATTGAAATTAAGACCAGCCATAAAGATAGTCCGCAGATGATGGAACATTTTCTAGAAAAATACGGTGCAAAAATTAAGGTTTATGGTCATCAAATGCAGTCCTTAGATTATAAGGTTGTTGAAAAAGTGAGAGTGTATGACATAGATATTCCTGTCTACTTTATTCTTCCCTATAATTCTGTTTTTCCTAGAACGGTTGCTACAGGCTACACAATGGAGTATTCTACTTTAGATGAATACTTTGTGACGAAACTATGGAATACTGAGCAAAAACTCTATGTATGGACAATCAATAGTTCGGAATCATTTAATAAGTCTTTTCACCTAGGTGTTGACGGAATGATTACGGATGACTTGGAAAACATAAAAGAAGAACTAGTAACTGCTCAGGAAGACCCTGAATATAGTGACTTATTGCTAAATAAAGCAACTGAGTTCTTTGTTTATTAACATAAATTAAAAGAGGCTGTAAACTAGCCTCTTTTTGAGAATATAATTAAAATGGTAACTTACCAGCAAATGCTCCAAGTTTCTTTTTAGTAGTTTCATCAATTTGTTCAAGAGCAGCATTGAGTGCTTGAACAGTCATATCTGAAAGTGTTTCAATATCTTCAGCATCCACAACTGCAGGATCAAAATCGATTTTTACGACTTTTTTATCACCTGTTAAGGTAGCAGTTACAAGGTTTTGAGCAGAAGTCCCAACAAATTCTGTGGCAGCCAATTCAGCTTGGCTTTGCTCCATTTGTTTTTGAAGTTTTTGAGCTTGACGCATCATGTTTTGCATATTCATCATGGCGGTAGTTAGCTTCCTTTTCTTTTATTTTCCATTTTATTTTAACAATTTTAATTAGAAAAGTCTAATTAAAATTTCAGGATCTCTATACATATCAACCAATGATTTAAGATTTCTTTAAGTTTTATTTATTATTCTAAAGAACTCTATATTTCTTGAATGAAAAATCCTTAAATTATGATTTATAGCTTTTATAGATTAAATGCTGAAAAGGATATAGAGATGAAATTTTAATGTGATTAAATAAAGCTAGCCTTTTTCTTGCTAGGAACAATTGGTATTTCTTTTTAGATAGTGCTAGATTATGGTATAATAGTGAGGAATGAGTTTTTAAAACAAATCAAAGGAGTATCAAAATGATTTACGCTGGAATTTTAGCAGGTGGAACCGGCACGCGCATGGGTATTAGTAATCTACCCAAACAATTTCTTGAGTTGGGAGATCGCCCAATCTTAATTCATACAATTGAAAAATTTGTCTTAGAGCCAAGTATCGAAAAGATTGTAGTTGGAGTTCACGGAGACTGGGTGACACACGCAGAAGATTTAGTTGAAAAATTCCTTCCACTCCACAAGGACCGTATCATCATCACAAAAGGTGGTGCTGATCGTAATTCGAGTATTGAAAAGATCATCGAAGCTATCGATGCTTACCGTCCAATTACGGAAGATGATATCGTAGTCACTCATGACTCAGTTCGTCCTTTTATCACACTTCGAATGATTCAAGATAACATTGCTCTTACACAAAATCATGATGCTGTTGATACAGTAGTTGAAGCAGTAGATACCATTGTTGAAAGCACAAACGGTCAGTTTATCACAGATATTCCAAATCGTGCTCATCTCTATCAAGGGCAAACTCCTCAAACCTTCCGTTGTAAAGACTTCATTGATTTGTATGGTTCTTTATCAGCAGAAGAAAAAGAAATTTTAACAGATGCATGTAAAATCTTTGTCATTAAGGGTAAAGATGTAGCCTTGGCAAAAGGTGAATACTCAAACCTTAAAATTACAACAGTTACAGACTTGAAGATTGCTAAAAGCATGATTGAGAAAGAATAGACATGATTAATCAAATTTATCAACTGACAAAACCAAAGTTTATCAATATTAAATATCAGGAAGAAGAAATTGATCAAGAGAATCATATCCTCATCCGACCCAATTACATGGCGGTTTGTCACGCGGATCAACGTTATTACCAAGGTAAACGCGATCCAAAAATTTTAGCGAAAAAACTACCAATGGCTATGATTCACGAGTCTTGTGGTACAGTCATTTCTGATCCAACCGGTACCTACAAAGTTGGTCAGAAGGTTGTTATGATTCCAAATCAACCACCTATGCAAAGTGATGAGGAATTCTACGAAATTACATGAATGGAACATATTTCTTATCAAGTGGTTACGATGGATTCATGCGAGAATTTGTTTCTCTGCCTAAGGATCGTGTGGTATCTTACGAAGAAATCGAAGATACAGTTGCTGCCATTACAGAGTTTGTCAGTGTTGCCATGCATGCCATGAATCGTTTCATGACGGTATCTCACAGCAGACGTCAACGTATCGCTGTTATTGGCGATGGAAGTTTAGCTTTTGTCATGGCCAATATTATCAACTACACTTTGCCTGAAGCAGAAATTATTGTCATTGGTCGCCACTGGGAGAAATTGGAACTCTTTTCGTTTGCGCACGAACGTTATATTACTGACAGTATTCCAGAAGATCTCAGCTTTGATCATGGATTTGAGTGTTGTGGTGGTGACGGTAGTGGACCTGCTATCAATGATTTGATTCGGTATATTAAACCCCAAGGTACTATTTTGATGATGGGTGTTAGTGAGTATAAAGTTAATATCAATACTCGTGATTCATTGGAAAAAGGCTTGTTATTAGTTGGATCTTCTCGTTCTGGAAGAGTTGACTTTGAAAATGCCATCCGAATGATGGAAATTAAAAAATTTGCCAATCGTTTGAAGAATATCATTTATCTAGAAGAACCAGTAAGAGGGATTAAGGATATTCATCGAGTTTTTGCAACAGATCTTAATACTGCCTTCAAGACAGTATTTAAGTGGGAAGTCTAATAGGGGAAGATTATGAAGGAAATCGTTAAAGAGAAGATTGCCTCTTTATTATCAGGTGATGAAGAAATTCAGAGCGTTGAACAGTTGGGTGGAATGACCAATCAAAACTACTTGGTTCAAACATCCTCAAATCGATATATCGTTAAGTTTTTCGGTAAAGGTACAGAAAAATTAATCGACCGCCAGAATGAAAAGTTCAATCTTGAATTGTTGAAAGATTTAAAATTAGATGTAGAAAATTATCTTTTTGATATTGAAGCTGGTATCAAAGTCAATCAATACATTGAAAATGCTGAAACACTTAATTTAAATACCATTAAAACTAAATTTGAGAAAATTGCTCCCATTCTACAAACGATTCATGCTTCTGATAAAGAATTAAAAGGAGAGTTTGCTCCATTTGATGAAATCAAAAAGTATGAATCCTTGATTCAAGGAGAGATTTACTATCCAAACTATGAAGTTGTCAGAAAATCAGTATTTTCTCTGAAAGAAGAGCTTGAACAAATCGGAATTGAGAAGAAATCATGTCATATTGATTTGGTTCCTGAAATTTTATTGAAGCACCAGATGGGCATCTTTATCTAATTGATTGGGAATATTCTTCCATGAATGACCCTATGTGGGATCTTGCGGCTCTCTTTTTAGAGTCTGAATTTACTCCAGACGAAGAAGATTCCTTCTTGTCTTATTATGAAAGCGAACAGACACCAGTTTCTCGGAAAAAAATTCGTATCTACAAAATCTTGCAAGACATTATTTGGAGCCTATGGACCATTTACAAAGAAGAAAATGGTGCAGATTTTGGAGATTATGGAATCACTCGTTATAATAGAGCTGTAAAAGAATTGCAGTCTCAGGGAGGTATTGATGAAGACTAAAAATGGAGTTTCCTTTGGACTTATATCAGGTATTTTTTGGGGATTAGGGCTAACCATTAGTGCCTATATCTTCTCTATATTTACTGACTTGTCGCCTTTTGTAGTAGCAGCAGCGCACGACTTTCTTAGTATTTTTATCCTGCTAGGATATCTTCTCGTTAAAGAAGGCAAGGTACGTTTTTCAATCTTCTTGAACATTCGAAATGTCAGTGTTATTATCGGAGCACTATTGGCTGGGCCAATTGGCATGCAGGCCAATCTCTATGCAGTCAAGTATATCGGTAGTTCTTTGGCATCATCGGTTTCAGCTATCTATCCTGCAGTTTCTGTACTTCTTGCCTTCTTTATCCTAAAACATAAGGTTTCGAAGAATACAGTATTTGGAATTTTATTAATCATTGCAGGAATTATTGCTCAGACCTACAAGGTTGAACAAGTTAATTCCTTTATATCGGAATCCTTTGTGCATTAATTTGTGCGCTTGCTTGGGGAAGTGAAAGTGTTCTAAGCTCTTTTGCAATGGAAAGTGAACTCAGCGAACTCGAAGCCCTCTTGATACGACAAGTCACATCTTTCTTGTCCTATCTTGTTATTGTTCTCTTCTCGCATCATTCATTTGCAGAAGTGGCAAATGGACAATTGTTTGGTCTATTAATTGTCTTTGCGGCATTTAATATGATCTCTTATCTTGCCTACTATATGGCTATCAATCGATTGCAGCCAGCAAAAGCTACTGGATTAAATGTGAGTTATGTAGTATGGACTGTTTTATTTGCAGCAATTTTCTTGGGCTCGCCCCTTAATTTGCTGACCATCATTACTTCACTTATCGTAATGGCTGGTGTTTATATTATTATTAAAGAATAAAGGAGAGAACGCGTGAAAGCGATTATCTTAGCAGCGGGATTGGGAACTCGTTTGAGACCCATGACAGAAAATACTCCCAAAGCCTTGGTCAAGGTTAATGAAAAACCTTTAGTCGAATATCAAATTGAATTTTTAAAAGAACGTGGAATTGATGACATTATCATCGTTGTAGGTTATTTAAAAGAACAATTCGACTATCTTAAGGAAAAGTACGGTGTGCGTTTAGTCTTCAACGAAAAGTATGCTGATTACAATAACTTTTACTCTCTTTACTTGGTAAAAGAAGAATTAGCTAACAGCTACGTTATCGATGCGGATAACTATCTTTTCAAGAATATGTTCCGAAATGATATTGAATGTTCAACCTACTTCAGTGTTTATCGTGAAGATTGTGATAATGAGTGGTTCCTAGTTTACGGAGATGATTACAAAGTTCAAGATATCATTGTCGATAGCAAATGGACGCATCTTGAGTGGTGTGTCATTCTGGGACGCCCCAACAGCTGAGAAGATTGTTGGATTTATCAATGAAGCCTATGCAAGTGGCGAGTTTGTTGACCTCTACTGGGACAATATGGTCAAAGATAATATCAAAGAACTAGATGTATATGTAGAAGAGTTGGAAGAAAACTCTATCTATGAAATCGACAGTGTTAAAGATTATCAAAAATTAGAAAAGATTCTTTCTTCACAAAAATAAGCAACTTTTATGAACTGATACCTTACCTATTTTTACTTGACTTTTTATGTTTGATACAGTATACTAGTGAAAATTTAACCTTTAAGGGAAGTCCAGAGAGACTCACAAGGTGTCAGAGAAAAGAAACTACGATTGGAGCAAGTAAAGCAAGTGCTTATTTGCTACTTTTGTGTAAATATCTTACCTGAAACCTTGCAATTGCAAGGTTTTTCTTTATCTGATCCCCTTAAAATTTAAGGAGGAAAGGTTATGAATCCGAATTGTAAAAAACGAATGGGTGCAATTCGCTTGGAAGTGATGAGAGTAGTTTCCCAAGAGGAAATCGCGCCAGCAATCTTTGAGCTTGTGCTTGAAGGAGAAATGGTCGAAGCTATGAAAGCGGGCCAATTTCTTCATTTGCGTGTACCTGATGATGCCCATCTCTTGCGTCGTCCGATTTCAATCTCATCTATAGATAAGGCTAATAATCAATGCCATCTCATTTATCGAGTTGAGGGTTCTGGTACAGCAATCTTTTCAAGATTAAAAGCTGACGATTTTTTAGATGTCATGGGCCCTCAAGGAAATGGTTTCGATTTATCTGAGCTAGACGACTATTGCAAGGTTCTTCTAGTTGGTGGTGGAATAGGAGTTCCTCCATTACTTGAAGTAGCTAAACAATTACATGAGAGAGGTGTAGAAATTACGACTGTTCTAGGATTTTCTACTAAAGATGCTGTCATTTTAGATGATGAATTAGCCAAATATGGTCAAGTATATGTGACAACAGATGATGGCTCCCATGGTATTAAAGGGAATGTTTCTGTAGTGATTAACGAATTTGACACCGAATTTGATGCTATCTACTCTTGCGGTGCACCTGGTATGATGAAATATATCAATCAAACCTTCCATGACCATCCAAGAGCTTATCTATCTCTAGAATCTCGTATGGCCTGTGGCATGGGAGCTTGCTACGCTTGCGTATTGAAAGTACCAGATAGTGAAACAGTTAGTCAACGCGTCTGTGAAGATGGGCCTGTATTTAAAACAGGAACAGTGGTTTTATAAGGAGTGTGTCATGACAACAAATCGATTACAAGTTTCTCTACCAGGCTTAGAGTTAAAGAATCCTATCATTCCTGCTTCAGGCTGTTTTGGTTTCGGACAAGAGTATGCCAAATACTATGATTTGGAACTTTTAGGATCTATCATGATTAAGGCTACTACACTTGAACCACGTTTTGGTAATCCTACTCCACGAGTGGCAGAAACACCTGCTGGTATGCTGAATGCTATTGGTCTACAAAATCCTGGTTTAGATGTCGTACTCTCTGAAAAGTTACCTTGGCTTCAAAGGGAATATCCGAATCTTCCAATCATTGCCAATGTTGCTGGATTTTCAAAGCAAGAATACGCCGCCGTTTCTAGTGGTATTTCCAAGGCACCTAACGTGAAAGCCATTGAGCTCAATATTTCTTGTCCAAACGTCGATCATGGGAATCACGGACTTTTGATTGGTCAAGATCCAGATTTGGCTTATGATGTGGTAAAAGCAGCCGTAGAGGCTTCATCAGTTCCTGTTTACGTTAAACTAACACCAAGTGTGACCGATATTACTTCCGTTGCAAAAGCTGCAGAGGACGCAGGTGCTAGTGGTCTCACTATGATCAATACTCTTGTTGGTATGCGCTTTGATCTCAAAACTAGAAAACCAATCATTGCAAATGGGACAGGAGGAATGTCTGGACCTGCAGTATTTCCTGTAGCTCTAAAACTTATTCGACAAGTAGCTCAAACAACTAATCTTCCGATTATTGGAATGGGGGGAGTTGACTCGGCTGAGGCAGCGCTAGAAATGTATTTGGCAGGTGCCTCAGCTATTGGTGTTGGGACAGCAAACTTTACAAATCCATATGCCTGCCCTGATATTATTGAAAATCTGCCTAGTGTTATGGATAAGTACGGTATAGTAACTCTAGAACAATTAAGAAGTGAAGTTAAAAGCCAGTTTTAAATCTTTCTAACTGAAGTTTTACATCCTTATTATTTTGAAAGCGTGTGTCTTTTTGGTATAATATGACTATGATTGTAACAATACCGATTAAAACTGAAAAAGATATCGCAACACCAGGCCCAACAGTCCTAGTATTAGGATACTTTGATGGTGTTCACGTGGGTCACCAAAAGCTCTTTGATATTGCGGGCGAAATAGCCTCAAGAAAGCATTTGAGTGTTGCCGTAATCACCTTTAATGAGTCACCTAAACTAACATTACACCAATATAATCCAGAACAATTATTGCATATTCTTAATGCTGAAGAACGTGAACGTAAATTAAAACGTTCAGGTGTTGAAGCTTTGTATTTAATGGATTTTACAAGTCGAGTAGCAAATATGACTGCTCAAGAGTTTGTCAATACTTTTGTGAAAGAAGTGAAAGCAGATACGATTGTAGTAGGATTTGACTATAGTTTAGGATCTGATCGCAAATCAGCTGAAGATCTTAAAGAAATTTTTGATGGGGAAGTAGTTATTGTTCCACCAGTAGAAGATGAAAAGGGAAAAATCAGTTCTACACGTGTTAGACAATGTATTGTTGATGGGAATGTGAAAGAGGCTGCTCAGCTTCTTGGAGCTCCATTGCCATCTAGAGGTGTTGTAGTTCACGGGAATGCGCGTGGTCGAACTATTGGCTATCCTACAGCTAATTTAGTGCTTTTAGATCGAACATATATGCCGGCAGATGGTGTCTATACCGTTGATATCGAAATTCAAAGAAAACTCTATCGAGGAATGGCCAGTGTCGGGAAGAACATTACTTTTGATGGAGAGGAAGAGCGTTTTGAAGTGAATATCTTTGATTTTGATGAAGATATTTATGGCGAAAGAGTTACTGTTTATTGGCTTGATCGTATTCGAGATATGGTGAAGTTTAACAGTGTCGACCAACTAGTTGACCAGCTTGAAAGTGATGAGAAAATAGCTAGAAAATAACGATTATAGAAGTTTGGGATTTATCTCAAACTTTTTTATTTAGAAAGCTAGAATTTGAAAGAAGACAGAGGGTTATAGTTATAATAATTTTAAGGGAAAAGTTGAAAAAATACTTTTGTTTTGATATAATTTTAATATCAAACTAAAGGAGACGATTATGTTTAAGGAAAAACGAAATAAAGGTTTTGTTTCTGGACTTGTCCTTTCATTACTATTTTTTATAGTTGCTGGTGTAATGGGCTTTATGTGGAATCTTCATCAACATCCAATGAATTCATTTGGAGGGGATACTCGTTCAGGTGAAGAAGTTACGATGACTATCTATGATATGTATCCAGAAGTTGTAGGTGATGTAGATGGTGGAAGTGTCATTTACTTGGTACAATATAGCAAGGAGGGAGACGGACAGTTTGCTGTTGTTGAGGCTAAAGAAGATGATGAAGCTATTAAAAAACTCATTGATCAAGCCAAAGCAGGTACTCTGGAAGAGAACCCAGGAACCCTCATTGGTACTCAGTTGCAACCTCTTGGTACAAATGTTAACAAATCACGTAATAATAGAATTATAGACTTATCTGGTTTTATTGATTCTATTTTGGATCATAATTCTACTGTGTATCTTAACATGAATACAAGTATATATCTTAGCTTGACTGAACATTCACGTGATGGTTGGTATTATATCATTGGAGCAGCAATTTTTGGAGGAATGGGTATATTTACAGCTGTTACAGCCTTCCTACTACGAAGAAAATCAATTGCTTCTTATGAAGAACTTTATCAAACCTACCCTGAGTTACAAGGAAATCTTGAAGGAATTGCAGAACAAGCAGATTTTTATGATCAGGATTTAAAGGTTATTCTTTATAAAAACCACCTTATTACCTATTTCAAAGGAACTCAAGCAATCAATCTAAATAATGTTCAACAGCTCTATCTGGTCTCAACAACATACCAACGTAATCTCATCAGAAATAAAATTTATCAATTGTGCTATATTGTCAAGGATAGCAAAAAGAAACATCACTTAACTATTAAAACTACTAAGACAGTTCAAGAACAATTGGATGAACTCTGGGATCTTATCATTGAGAAATTCCCAGATATTCATATCGGAGTTTAAAACCAAGCATCGTTTATCGGTGCTTTTTTATTGATAAAAAAATCTTATAAAATCGAGTCTATCACTTGACATCCTAAATTTTTAGGAGTAGAATGTTTACTAGTTAATTAAATGGTTAAATACTAGTTAAGGAGTTCTAGTGAAAAAGAAAATACTAATATGTATGCTATCTTCTATATTTATTTTATTTTTGGGAGCTTGTAGTCAAGATAAGCAAAACGATGTCAAAGAATCTCATGGAATGAAAATAGTTACCAGTTTTTATCCTGTATATGCTATGGTAAAAGCAGTTTCTGGTGATCTTAATGATATTCGGATGATTCAGTCTAGTTCAGGCATTCATTCTTATGAACCATCAGCAAATGATATTGTAGCTATCTACGATGCGGATGTATTTGTTTATCATTCTCATACCTTAGAGTCTTGGGCGGGTAGTCTAGACCCAAGTCTACAAAAGTCCAAGGTTAAGGTCCTAGAAGCATCTGAGGGTATGACCTTGGATAGAGTATCTGGCTTAGAAGATATAGAAGTAGGAGAAGGTGTAGATGAGAAAAGTCTTTATGATCCCCATACTTGGTTAGACCCCGAAAAGGTAGCTGAGGAAGCCCAGATTATCGCTGATAAGTTATCAGAATTAGATAGTGAGAATAAAGATATATATCAGTCGAATGCGAAGAAGTTTATTGATCAAGCTCATGAGTTAACAAATAAATATAAACCTATCTTCGATAAAGTGGAGCAAAGAACGTTTGTGACACAACACACTGCTTTTTCTTATTTAGCAAAGAGATTTGACTTGAAGCAACTTGGTATTGCTGGTATTTCTCCTGATCAAGAACCAAGCCCAAGACAATTGACTGAAATACAAGAATTTGTTAAGACCTATAAAGTTAAAACTATTTTTACAGAGAGTAATGCTTCGTCTAAAGTAGCTGAAACGCTTATCAAGTCAACAGGTGTGAGTCTTAAAACTCTCAATCCTTTAGAGGCAGACCCACAAAATGATAAGTCTTATTTAGATAATTTAGAAGAGGATATTACAATACTAGCAGAAGAATTGAAATGAGGAAATTATGAATAAAACAAAGAAATATTTAGCTGGATCAGCAGTAGTTATTGCGCTTAGTGTTTGTGCTTATGTTTTAAATCAGCACCAAGAAGCAGAGAAGAAGGAAGATAATCGTGTATCTTATGTTGATGGGAAAAACAATGAGTCTAAAAAGAACGAAAATTTGACTCCTGATCAAGTTAGCAAAAAGGAAGGCATTGAGGCCGAACAAATTGTTGTGAAAATTACTGATCAGGGATATGTGACTTCTCACGGAGACCATTTCCATTACTATAATGGTAAAGTTCCTTTCGATGCGATTTTTAGTGAAGAACTAGTCATGAAAGATCCAAGTTATCAATTGCGTGATGAACACATTGTTAACGAAATTAAAGGTGGTTACATCATCAAAGTTGATGGAAAATATTATGTATACCTAAAAAATGCTAGTCAAGCTGAAAATATTCGTACCAAAGAACAAATTGAAAAACAAAAGCAAGAGCATACATCTGACCAAAAAAATGATTCTAAGGAAGTTGTGGAAGCTAGAGCTCAAGGACGTTATACAACTGATGACGGTTATGTTTTTAACGCTTCTGATATCATTGAGGATACAGGAGACGCTTATATCGTTCCCCACGGAGGTCACTTCCATTATATTCCTAAGAGTGCCTTATCTTCAAGTGAGTTAGCCGCTGCTCAAGCCTATCTTGCAAGTAAAGGGATTCAACCAAGTTTGACAGATTATAATGAAAAACCTAATGCCAATTTAACTCAATTTACGAATAAACTTGGAACAAATAGTCAATCAGGGAAATTGGAAACTCTCCAAGGTCTACTAGCTGAACTGTATGATTTACCAGCTAGTCAACGATACCGTGAGTCTGATGGTTTGGTCTTCGATCCAGCTAAAATTACTAGTCGCACAGCTACTGGAGTTGCAATACCTCACGGTAACCACTACCATTTTATTCCTTATAGCAGTCTATCACCTTTAGAAGAAAAAATTGCACGCATGATTCCATTGGGTGGTACGGTAGGGACTTTAAATCATTTAGAAAAAGAAAATAAACCTGAAAATCATAATTCTCATGTTTCTAACAATAATAAGGGACATGAAGACCATGACCATGGATTTGCAGTTGATCGTGTTATAAGTGAAGATGAGTTAGGTTTTGTTGTTACCCATGGTGATCACAATCATTACTTCTTTAAAAAAGATTTATCACCTGCTCAAATCAAGGCCGCACAAGATCACTTGTACGGCAATAAACATTCAGAAACTAGCCCAGATAACCACAGTAGTAAACCAGAAGAACAACATCATGATAAGCATGAAAACCATCATGAGGAAGAGCACGATCATGGCTTTGCAGTTGATCGAGTGATAAGTGAAGATGAGTTAGGTTTTGTTGTTACCCATGGTGATCACAATCATTACTTCTTTAAAAAAGATTTATCACCTGATCAAATCAAGGCTGCACAAGATCACTTGTACGAAAACAAACATTCAGAAACTAGCCCAGATAACCATAGTAGTCAAAAGCCAGAAGAACACCATCATGATAAGTATGAAAACCATCATGAGGAAGAGTACGATCATGGATTTGCAGCAGATCGAGTGATAAGTGAAGATGAAAAAGGATTTGTCGTTTCTCATGGAGATCACAATCATTACTTCTTTAAAAAAGATTTATCCCCTGATCAAATTAAGGCTGCCCAAGATCACTTGTACGGCAATAAACATTCAGAAACTAGCCCAGATAACCACAGTAGTAAACCAGAAGAACACCATCATGATAACCATGGAAACCATCATGAGGAAGAGCACGATCATGGATTTGCAGCAGATCGAGTGATAAGTGAAGATGAAAAAGGATTTGTCGTTTCTCATGGAGATCACAACCACTATTTCTTTAAAAAAGATTTAACAAAAGATCAGATTAAAGCTGCTCAAGAACATTTAAACAGTCATAAAACTGAGTCTGTTAAACCTCTTGCAAAAGATGTAGAAGCATTTTCTAGAGAGGCCAGTGACAAAGAAAAAATGGAGTATATTGCTAAGACCTACGGTGTACCGCTAGAAGCCATTCGTATCTCAAATGGATTCTTTGTATTTGGAAATCCTGATCAAGACTATGACCCAACACACATTCATCCTTATGCAATCCGTAAGGAGCACGTCCGTATTCCTCTAGTAACTGGCGACCCAGAACTTGATTTCCTAAACGAGCTTTATACAACAGCTATTCGTGACGGTGTTTCACCATATAGTTTGCAGGTTGAAAATGGAAGTTTCGTCATTCCTCACGGAGATCATAACCATTATATTAAAGTTCAAACAAAAGGTTACGAGGTCGCTCTTAAGAATAAGATTCCAGCGCTGCAATCGTCTTATCAACCAGGCACATTTGATGAAAATGCTGTAGAGCATAAGGTTGAACAGCTTTTGGCAGAGAGTCGAGAGCTCTATAAAGACAAGCCAAGCGTACAGAGACAGATTGAACTTGCTTTGGGGCAATTTTCTGAGAATATGAAGAAGCTATCAACCAACTCTACTGCAGGTTATTTGGCAGCTCTTGATCAATTTGACAAACAGTATATTCATATTGATTCAACTGTGAAGCCTACTGAAGCTAGTCCATTAGATAAAAAATACCAAGCTCTGGTGGATAAGATTAATACCCTAAATACGGATGCTTATGGACTTCCTAAGAAGGATCTCTTGGTACAATTACAGGAAAGCAAACTAGCTCAAGATGAAGCAGGATTAGATGCTATAGATGCTAAATTACAAGCTTTACAAGACTTTAATGATCGTACAGGTGTCACAACAGTCGAGTACATTAAATATTTCTATCAACATCTATCTGATGGAAGATTAAACGATAAGCTCCGCAATAAAGTTGCTAACTTAACGTGGACTCTTTATCAGTCACAATCATTCCTAAAGGCAACAGATTTAAATAAACTCTTCCCAGAAATCTATCAAACAAAATTTGAAGTAGAAGAAGCTCTTAAAAATGAGCCCGCTGTAAGTAAGTCTTCAGAAACTATCCTAGATACCGAAAAAGTTGATGGTCAGAGTGCAAAAACTGCAGTTTATGAGTTTTTGAGAGGCTTATTTGATGATATTCAACCTGAGAAACAAAGTAATCATGTCTTAAAGGGACAAGTAGAAGAGTTGCTAACAAAAGCTGAAGAATTGATTAGTCAAATCAAGGAAGAAGGTGTAAAGCTTCTTTTGCTGATGAACTTAAGAATCTTAAGGTTGCTAGTGATAAAGATAATGCTGACCTTGATGAATTAAACACTCAAGTACAGGATCTTCTAAAACGTATTACACAGACTATTCAGAAAGAAAGTCAGGAAGAGGCTCAAGATCCACAACTTTTGACTCTCTATCAACAGCTTTATAACGGCGTCATTGTCCTCCATAGCTATTTGGAGATGAATAATGGTTCAGATGCTGACTTTGAAAAAGTAGATGCTCTGTTTGATAAACTAGCAGCAGCAAGTAAGGATAAGCAGGCTCTTCTAGCAGTTGCTCAAGAAATTCTCTTATTGAACCAAGAACTTAGATCTAAAGCAACGCCAAGTCAAGAAACACCTGTTGAAACAAAACAAGAAACACCAGGTCAAGCAAGCCCTGATGAGCAAGTAGAAGCTAGATCAGTGCAGACAACAACAGAGAATACTTCTGAAACAACAACTGAACTGAATCCTGAATCAACAGAAAAAGTCTCAGATTAAAAAAAAGACGAAGTAGCTTAGCTACCTCGTCTTTTTTTAGTCTTTATAAGCTACAATTCCAATAATAGTATCAACTGCACGTTCCATTGTTTGAAGGCTAACGTATTCAAAACGGCCATGCATGTTTTCACCGCCAGCGAAGATATTCGGCGTTGGAATTCCCATAAAGGAAATCTTAGAACCATCTGTTCCCCCACGGATAGGTTCGATAATTGGTGTAATATCAAGACTTTCCATTACTGATTTAGCGATGGTGATTGGAGTCATATCCTTTTCAATGACTTCCTTCATGTTGTAATACTGGTCTGTCAAAGTCAAGGTTACACGATTGCTAGCAAGTTCTTGGTTCATCTTATCAGCGATAGCTTGCATAGCAGCTTTTCGTGCTTCAAAGGCATCCTTTTCAAAGTCACGAATGATATAGCTAGCACGCGCTTCCTCAACACTACCAGATACATCCATGAGATGGTAGAAACCTTGGTAGCCCTCAGTCAATTCTGGGCGGTCACCAGCTGGGAGTTGATTGTGGGAAGTCAATGGCTAATTGAAGGGCATTGACCATTTGTCCCTTAGCAGTTCCGGGGTGTACATTACGACCTTGGAAGTGAAGTTCTGCACCTGCTGCAGAGAATGTTTCATACTGGAGTTCACCAAGAGGTCCACCGTCAACTGTATAAGCAAAGTCGACATCGAAATCTTCTGCATCAAATTTATTGGCACCAACACCAATCTCTTCATCAGGTCCAAAGCCGACACGAATTTCGCAGTGCTTAATTTCAGGGTGAGCAGTCAAGTATTCGATAGCTGTCATAATCTCAGCGATACCAGATTTGTCATCAGCACCTAGAAGGGTAGTCCCATCAGTTGTAACCAAGGTTTGTCCATGATATTTCTCTAAGCTCTTGAAATCTACTGGATCAAGCTTGAAACCAGAGTTCCCAAGCTCGATAACTCCGCCATCATAGTTTTCAATAACTTGCGGGTTAACACCTTCAGCATTAAAATCTGCTGTATCCATGTGTGAGATAAAACCAATCTTACGAGTCAAACTAGGATCGTTAGCTGGAAGAGTACCGATAGCAAAACCGTTTGGCAAATAATAGACATTTTGCAACCGACACGTTTCATTTCTGGGATGAGGATGTTAGTCGCAAAGTCTACTTGACTCTGAGTGCTTGGTGTAGTAGTAGAATTTTCGTCTGAACGTGTGTTAACCTTAACATAAGTTAAAAAACGCTCTAGTAATGTAGGGTATTTCATAAAAACTCCTTTTTCTATGTATTTTCTTATTTACCTAAGCAGAATTGGCTAAACAATTGAGTAATAAGCTCATCTGGCGCAGCATCACCGGTAATTTCTCCAAGGATTTCCCAGGTACGGGTCAAATCTACTTGAAGAAGATCGACTGGCATACCGAGTTCGAGGCCTTCATTAACAGCTTGTAAGCTTTCAACTGCCTTTTCAATCAAAGAAATGTGGCGAGCATTAGACAAGTAAGTAGCATCTTGTTCAACAAGTCCAGCATTTTCAAAGAAGAGGTTGTTGATGCGCTCTTCAATTTTATCGATGTTTTGATTTTTGAGGACAGAAATACGGATGATATCTTCTGGAAGTTCCTCTGTTTCAATCGCTTCTGGGAGGTCAGTTTTATTAAGTAGGATGATACGGTTGGTATCTTTGCTAATTTCAAGAAGTTGTCGGTCTTGAGCAGTCAGAGGTTCGCTAGCGTTTAGGACTAGTAGAACTAAGTCAGCTTCATTGAGGGCTTTTTTGGAGCGTTCAACCCCGATCTGTTCCACGACATCATCTGTTTCACGAATACTGCAGTATCAATCAACTTCAGTGGAACACCGTTGATATTGACGTATTCCTCGATGACATCTCGAGTAGTACCCGCAATATCGGTTACGATGGCTTTATCTTCACGCAGGAGGTTGTTGAGGAGACTTGATTTCCCAACGTTAGGACGACCAATAATGGCCGTTGAAATTCCTTCGCGGAGGATTTTCCCACGACGTGCAGTTTTTAGGAGATTGGTCAAGAGTTGTTCAAACTCCATAGTTTTTTCACGGACAACAGCAGTAGTGGCTTCTTCCACATCGTCATACTCAGGGTAATCGATATTAACCTCAACCTGAGCCAAGGTATTGAGAATTTCCTGACGAGTATTGTTAATGAGGTCAGACAGGGATCCATCAAGTTGTTTGACTGCTATATTCATAGCCTTGTCAGTCTTAGCACGAATGATATCCATTACAGCTTCAGCCTGAGTCAAGTCTACACGACCATTGAGGAAGGCACGCTTGGTAAATTCACCAGGTTCTGCCATGCGAGCCCCTTCACGAATAGCCAATTGCAGGATTTCATTGGTCACGGCAATCCCTCCGTGGGTGTTAATCTCGATAATATCCTCACGAGTAAAGGTCTTCGGAGACTTCATAGCCCCAACCATGACCTCGTCCATAACCTTACCAGTTATAGGGTCAACAATGTGGCCGTAGTTCAGTGTGTGGCTGGCGACCTGACTTAAGTCTTTGCCTTTAAAAATCTTTTGCGCAATGGCAAAACTGTCTGTTCCGCTCAAGCGGACAATACCAATGGCTCCTTCTCCAAGAGGTGTGGAGATTGCAGCAATGGTATCAAATTCACGTGTAATCATGTTAATTCCTTTTTTAAAATTGAAGCCTTTTATTTACTAATATCTCTTAAAATTGTAACAAAATAAAGTTTTTTATTCAACGAATGCCACTTATAAAGAAAAGCCTAAGCAGATTGCTTAAGCTTTACTTAGTGCGCATTTCCCCTTGCGGGAAGTAAGTTCCTTCTGGCATATCGTTAATAATAACGTGAACAGCAGATTGTGGTGCACCAGTGTTACGTACCACAGCTTCAGTTACTTCCTTAGCTAAGGCTTTCTTTTGCTCTAGCGTGCGTCCTTCAAATAAATCGATGCGTACAAATGGCATAATAGTTTCCTCCACTCACTAAATGATTTCTTTTATTTTACCACATATTGCCATTTAAAGCTTTGAGAAAATATGATATACTAGAATGTAGCAAAAAATTAGAAATGGACATGAAATAGTAGGATGGCACAGTTGTATTATCGTTATGGGACTATGAATTCAGGAAAGACCATTGAGATTCTTAAAGTGGCCTATAACTATGAGGAGCAAGGCAAAAGTGTTGTCATCATGACTTCAGCTCTTGATACGAGAGATGGTGTTGGATATGTTTCAAGTCGGATTGGGATGAAAAGACCAGCAGTTGCTATTGATGATACTACGGATATTTTTGGATTTATTCGAGATTTACCTGAAAAGCCCTACTGTGTTCTTGTCGATGAAGCCCAATTTTTAAAGCGTCACCATGTTTACGACCTAGCGCGTGTTGTCGATGAGTTAGACATACCTGTTATGGCATTTGGTTTAAAGAACGACTTTCGTAATGAACTTTTTGAAGGATCTAGACATCTATTGTTACTAGCAGACAAGATTGATGAGATTAAAACCATCTGTCAGTATTGTAAGAAAAAGGCTACCATGGTACTACGAACGTTAGATGGGAAACCCACTTATGAAGGTGAACAAATCCAGATAGGCGGCAATGAAACCTATATCTCGGTTTGCCGTAAACATTATTTTGCCCCTGAAATCAATAAGGAGAATCAATAAGAATGAACATCTATGATCAACTACAAGCTGTAGAAGACCGTTATGAAGAATTAGGAGAATTGCTGAGTGACCCAGATGTGGTCTCTGATACCAAACGTTTTATGGAGCTTTCAAAAGAGGAAGCTTCAACTCGTGACACCGTAACAGCCTACCGTGAATACAAACAAGTCCTCCAAAACATCGTTGATGCTGAAGAAATGATTAAAGAGTCTGGCGGAGATGCCGACTTGGAAGAAATGGCCAAGCAAGAACTCAAGGATGCTAAGGCAGAAAAAGAAGAGTACGAAGAAAAATTGAAAATCTTGCTTCTTCCAAAAGATCCAAACGATGATAAGAACATCATCCTTGAAATCCGTGGAGCTGCTGGTGGAGATGAAGCAGCACTTTTTGCTGGTGACCTTCTAACAATGTACCAAAAGTATGCTGAAGCCCAAGGTTGGCGCTTTGAAGTCATGGAAGCCTCTATGAACGGTGTCGGTGGTTTCAAAGAAGTGGTTGCCATGGTTTCTGGTCAGTCAGTTTATTCTAAACTCAAGTATGAGTCTGGTGCTCACCGTGTGCAACGTGTCCCTGTGACAGAAAGTCAAGGCCGTGTTCATACTTCGACAGCGACAGTTCTAGTCATGCCTGAGATAGAAGAAGTAGAGTACGATATTGATCCAAAGACCTTCGTGTTGACATTTACCACGCATCAGGTGCTGGTGGTCAGAACGTCAATAAGGTTGCGACTGCCGTTCGTATCGTTCACTTGCCAACCAATATCAAGGTTGAGATGCAGGAAGAACGTACCCAGCAAAAAAACCGTGAGAAGGCTATGAAGATCATTCGTGCGCGTGTGGCAGACCACTTTGCTCAGATTGCTCAAGATGAGCAAGATGCTGAGCGTAAGTCTACAATCGGTACTGGTGATCGTTCAGAGCGTATCCGTACTTATAACTTCCCACAAAAACCGTGTAACAGACCATCGTATCGGCTTAACACTTCAAAAACTTGATACTATCTTGTCTGGTAAACTAGATGAAGTTGTTGATGCCTTGGTCCTTTACGACCAAACGCAAAAATTGGAAGATTTAAACAAATAATGAAACTAGCTCAAATTTTTAAAGATTTTGAGGAAAAGTTGATAGCTAAAGGAGAGGAAGCAGAAAGCCTCTCCTTTGTCTATCGTAGCCTAAAAAATCTATCTTTTACAGACTTCGTCTTTGCCCTCCAGCAAGAAGTAACTGAGGAAGAAAAAGAGTTTGTGGAGGAAATCTACAAAAAATTGGCAGCACATATACCTGCCCAGTACATCATCGGTCATGCTGAATTCTTTGGGATGCAGTTAAAGGTGGATGAGCGGGTCTTGATTCCTCGCCCGGAGACAGAAGAGTTGGTGGAGCTCATCCTAGTTGAGAATCCAAAGGAAAATCTCAAAGTATTGGATATTGGGACAGGAAGCGGTGCAATAGCCCTTGCTTTAGCTAAAAAAATAGACCAGATTGGTCAGTTACAGCTGCTGACATTTCACAGGATGCATTAGATATAGCAGAAGAAAATGCTAAACTGAATTCTGCAGATTTAATTTTTATAAAATCCGATTGTTTCTCCGAAATCTCATCAAAATATGATATAATTGTATCCAATCCACCCTATATTTCTCGTAGTGATGAGTCAGAAGTTGGTTTGAATGTACTACATTCTGAACCCCATCTAGCACTCTTTGCTGACGAGGATGGTCTTGCTATCTACCGCAAAATTGCGGAGGAAGCCAAAGATTATTTAACTGATGGTGGTAAGATTTATCTTGAAATTGGCTACAAACAAGGTTTTAGTGTTCCTACTCTTTTTAAGGAAAATCTTCCCGATAAGAGAGTGCGAACCCTCAAAGATCAATTTGGCCAAGATAGGATGGTTGTAATTGATGATTGATAGAATAAAGCATGAGTTGAAAAATGGTGGTGCAGTAGTCTTACCGACAGAAACAGTTTATGGTCTTTTTGCAAAAGCATTAGATGAGAAGGCTGTTGATCATGTCTATCAGCTCAAAGGTCGTCCTAGAGATAAGGCACTCAATCTAAATGTTGCTAGTTTAGACGATATCTTGAACTTTTCTAAGAATCAGCCAACTTATTTACAACAATTGCTTGAAAGTTTTTTGCCAGGCCCTTTGACCATAATCTTAGAAGCTAATGACAAGGTTCCTTACTGGGTCAATTCAAATTTGACGACAGTTGGATTTCGCATTCCGAGTCATCCTATCACCTTGGAATTGATTCGTGAGTTTGGTCCTCTAATCGGACCATCTGCCAATATTTCCGGTTGTGAGAGCGGAGTTAACTTCAAGAGAATTCTAGAAGATTTTGACCAAGAAATCTTGGGGCTAGAAGACGATAGTTTTTTAACAGGTCATGATTCTACTATTCTTGATTTAACTGGTAAGAAGGTAAGAATTTTACGGCAAGGTTCCATCACCCAAAAAGACATTCTTACCAAGATTCCCGAAATTCCTTTTGAGGAGGTTTGATATGCTACGTGCTTTGAAAGCAACAGATGTTGCATCGATTCATGAGATTAACAAAGATGCTTTAGGTTATACTTTTAGTCCAGAGGAAACGGCTAGTCAACTGGCTAAGTTGTCTCAAAATCCCCATCACTTCCTACTTGGTTATGAGGATAATACTAGTCATGAACTAGTTGGTTATATTCACGCTGAGGTTTATGAGTCTCTCTATTCTAAAGCAGGATTCAATATCTTAGCCTTGGCAGTGTTGCCGCAAAGCCAGGGGAGAGGATTTGGTAGAGATTTACTTGAAGGGTTGGAGAAAGAAACAAAAAGACGGGGTTATGAGTTTATTCGATTAAATTCTGCAGACCATCGTATAGGTGCGCATGCATTTTATGAAAAAGTTGGTTATACTTGTGATAAGATGCAGAAACGGTTTATTAAATTACTAAAAGGAGAAGACCTATGATTTTTGACAAAGATGATTTTAAAGCTTATGACGCTGATCTTTGGAATGCCATTGCCAAAGAAGAGGAACGCCAACAAAACAATATTGAGTTGATTGCTTCTGAGAACGTTGTATCTAAGGCTGTAATGGCAGCGCAAGGTTCTATCTTGACTAATAAATACGCTGAAGGCTATCCAGGACGTCGTTACTACGGTGGGACAGATGTTGTAGACGTCGTTGAAAGCTTGGCGATTGAACGAGCAAAAGAAATTTTTGGTGCTAAGTTTGCTAATGTACAACCCCACTCAGGAAGCCAAGCAAACTGTGCTGCCTATATGGCTTTGATTGAGCCAGGTGACACTGTCTTGGGGATGGATTTGGCAGCAGGTGGGCACTTGACTCACGGAGCTCCTGTTAGCTTCTCAGGTCAAACCTACAACTTTGTCTCTTACAGTGTCAATCCTGAGACAGAAGTCTTGGACTTTGATGCTATCCTGAAACAAGCCCAGGAAGTTAAACCAAAACTAATTGTTGCTGGAGCTTCGGCTTATTCGCAAATTATCGATTTTTCAAAATTCCGTGAAATCGCAGATGCTGTTGGTGCAAAACTCATGGTTGATATGGCTCATATTGCTGGTTTGGTGGCAGCTGGTCTTCATCCAAGTCCAGTTCCATATGCACATATCACAACGACAACGACCCACAAAACACTTCGTGGGCCACGTGGTGGCTTGATATTGACTAACGATGAAGAACTTGCTAAGAAAATTAACTCAGCTATTTTCCCTGGTATTCAAGGTGGACCGTTAGAGCATGTTATCGCAGCAAAAGCTGTTTCATTCAAAGAAGTATTGGATCCTGCTTTTAAAGAATATGCTGCTAATGTCATCAAGAACAGCAAGGCTATGGCAGATGTCTTCTTGCAAGATCCTGATTTCCGTATTATTTCTGGCGGAACTGAAAACCATCTTTTTCTTGTTGATGTAACCAAGGTTGTAGAGAACGGAAAGGTTGCTCAAAACCTACTTGATGAGGTTAACATTACCCTAAATAAAAACTCTATCCCTTACGAAACCTTGTCTCCATTCAAGACAAGTGGAATTCGTATCGGAGCAGCCGCAATAACTGCACGTGGTTTTGGTGAAGAAGAAAGCCGAAAAGTGGCAGAGCTCATCATTAAAGCACTCAAGAATGCAGATAATGAAGCTGTATTAGAAGAAGTAAGAAGTGCAGTCAAAACTTTGACAGATGCCTTCCCATTATACGAGGACTAATACTTTTATGGACATTTATATTAAGAAAGCCATTATCCATCAGTTCAGCCCTGTTGACACGGAGTTGTTTCTAGCGGATAAGTTTCTCAATATTACTCCAAAAATCGAAGAATACCTACGCAAAAAGGTTGAGCGTGTGTATTCAGATGAAGCTAAGACTGGGATTTTCGAAGAAGAAAATCCCTTCTTCAATCACATCACAGACGATTTGTTGGAGACTTCAGTAACACTAGCCAATCTTTGGAAAGAAGAGTTCAGCATTTCTGAGAATCTCAAGACTAATGATTTAATTTTCGTTCAGTTCTCCAAAGATGGCGTAGAGCATTTTGCTTTTTTACGTATTGCTTTACGCGAGACTTTAACTCACCTTGGTGGAGAGGTCGATAATCCAATCAGGCTGACTCAGAATAACTTACCTGGTTTTGGAACAGGTGCTGATGAAGCTTTAGTCGTTAATCTACAGACTCGTAAATACCACCTCATTGAAAAGCGTATCAAGTACAACGGAGCCTTTCTCAATTATTTTTCAGAAAATCTCCTAGCTGTAAATCCTAAAATTTCTCCAAAGAAATCTATCAAGGAACTTGAAAAAACAGCTCAAAAGATTGCCGAAACCTTTAACACAGATGATTTTCAATTTCAATCCAAGATAAAATCAGCAATTTTCAATCATCTAGAAGAAAATAATGAACTTTCTCCTGAAAAATTAGCCAATGATCTTTTTGACAATAATCTTACAGCTCGACTTAGCTTCATTGACCAGGTCAAAGAAGCAGTACCAGAGCCAGTACAGTTTGATGAGATTGACGCCAGTCGTCAGTTAAAGAGATTTGAGAATCAGAAACTTTCCTTGTCAAACGGAATTGAACTCATCGTACCAAACAATGTCTATCAAGATGCGGAATCAGTTGAGTTCATTCAAAACGATAATGGAACCTATTCTATCTTAATCAAACATCGAGGATATACAAAGTAAATAATGTTTAAATTTATACGAAGAATGCTGGTACTAGCAGTCTTCCTTTTCGCTGGATATAAAGCTTATCTGATTCGTCAGGATGTCAAACAAGTCATGACCTACCAACCTATGGTTCGCGAAATCTTGAATGAAAGAGATACCCCAGCAAACGAAGAGCTTGTGCTCGCCATGATTTATACAGAAACTAAGGGTAAAGAAGGAGACGTGATGCAGTCAAGTGAATCTGCTAGTGGCTCTACTGATACCATAAACGATAATGCAAGTAGTATTCGGCAAGGGGTTCAGACCTTGACAGAAAATCTCTATCTAGCTCAAGAAAAAGGAGTGGATGTCTGGACAGCCATCCAAGCTTATAACTTTGGACCTGCTTACATCGATTTTATCGCCCAGAATGGGAAAAAGAATACTCTTGTACTGGCTAAGCAATACTCCAGAGATACAGTTGCGCCTATATTAGGAAATACAACAGGTAAAACCTATCGCTACATCAATCCCATTTCTATTTTCCAAGGTGGAGAACTTTATGTGGATGGGGGAAACTATTATTACTCTAGACAGGTTCAGCTAAATCTCTATATTATGAAAATTTTTAATCTATTTTAAGAGGCTGGGGTAAAAGTCCTAGCCTCTCAATTGTCTTTGGATTGTCGAGCAAGACGCAGTGGTTGAGTGGGCTCTACTACGCTGATTTCATCAGCTTTTACAGCCCTACTCAACTGTGCGGAGGTTGGACGACGAAATCGAATTCTAACGAATTACCGATTTCTGTCCCACTCTCTTTTATAAGTTTTCTTTAAGGATACTTTAATATGCTAGAGTGGAAAAGGAGGAACGTCTCATGCGAAAGAAATTCTTTCTGACTAGCGCTGCAGTACTTTTAGCAGTTGCAACTCTGCAAAGCGCCCAGGCAGCTACTGATGTTCAAAAAAAGTAATTGATGAAACCTATGTTCAACCTGAGTACGTCTTGGGTTCTTCATTAACGGAAGATCAAAAAAATCAAACACTTAAAAAACTTGGCTATGATGCCTCAAAAGATACTAAAGATTTGAAGACTATGACACCAGAGGTCTACTCAAAAATTATGAATGTCGCAAACGATTCAAGTCTTCAACTTTATTCATCAGCAAAAAATTCAAAAAAATTAGGAGAAAAAAATCTCCCTTGAGGTCAAGATTGAGACACCTGAAAATATCACTAAAGTGACGCAAGATATGTACCGTAATGCGGCTGTTACCTTGGGTGTGGAGCACGCGCGTATCACCGTTGCGGCACCAATTCCAGTTACTGGTGAAAGTGCCCTAGCAGGTATTTACTATTCCCTTGAGTCTAATGGTGTTCAGTTACCTCAGGAAAACAAAAACTTGGCTCAGGAGGAATTAAAAGCCTTGTCAGACATCAACGATGAAAACAAGGACAAATCAGGCTATGATGCCAATAAACTGAACGTAGCCCTTGCCGATATCAAGTCTGCTATCGCTAAGGCTAAAGAGTCTAAGGGTGAACTTACAGAAGATGATGTTCGTAAGATTGTCGAAGATACTTTAAAGAACTATAAACTGGATCAAGTTGTTACAGGCAACCAAGTCAATGTCATCATCAACTTTGCCTTTAATCTTTCAAAGAGTGATATTCTTAATAACGAAGACTTTACTAAGACGCTAAAAGATCTGAAACAAAGTATCGTTGCACAAGCAGGTGATAGTTTCAGCAATATTGACCTAAACTTTGATGCCAATAAAGCTATTCAAGACGGTGGAAACATCCTTAGCTCAATTTGGCAAGCTATCCTTGATTTCTTCAAGAGTTTTGGTGCTTAGGTCAATTCATGGTATAATAGATGGTAACAGGATTGTTGCCGTCTTTTTTTGTCGGCTTATAGAAAGTGAAAATTATGTTAAAGAAAAATGATATTGTAGAAGTTGAGATTGTCGACTTGACCCATGAAGGAGCTGGTGTTGCCAAGGTAGATGGCTTGGTCTTTTTTGTAGAGAATGCTCTTCCGACTGAAAAAATCCTTATGCGTGTCCTTAAAGTCAACAAGAAGATTGGCTTTGGTAAAGTCGAGGAATATCTTACACAATCTCCACATCGTAATCAAGACTTAGATTTGGCTTACCTACGTTCAGGCATTGCCGACTTGGGACATCTAGCTTATCCAGAGCAACTCAAGTTTAAAACCAAGCAAGTAAAAGATAGCCTATATAAGATTGCTGGAATCACGGATATAGAGGTCGCAGATACTCTTGGCATGGAAAATCCTGTCAAGTATCGTAACAAGGCTCAGGTTCCTGTTCGTCGCGTTAATGGTGTTCTAGAGACTGGTTTCTTCCGTAAGAATTCTCATGATTTGATGCCTCTAGAAGATTTTTATATCCAAGATCCAGTGATTGACCAAGTTATTGTGGCTTTACGTGATTTGCTTCGTCGCTATGACTTAAAACCCTATGATGAGAAGGAACAGTCTGGTCTGATTCGAAACCTTGTTGTTCGTCGTGGACATCATTCCGGACAAATTATGGTTATTTTGGTGACCACTCGTCCTAAAATTTTCCGAGTTGAACAGTTGATTGAACAAGTCATCAAGCAATTCCCAGATATTGTGTCTGTTATACAAAATATCAATGACCAGAATACCAATGCCATTTTTGGAAAAGAATGGCGGGTTCTCTATGGTCAAGATTACATTACGGACCAAATGTTGGGGAATAGCTTCCAAATCTCTGGACCAGCCTTTTACCAGGTCAATACCGAAATGGCAGAGAAGCTTTATCAGACAGCTATTGATTTTGCGGAGTTAAGTGAAGATGATGTGGTTATCGATGCCTATTCAGGAATCGGGACCATTGGCTTATCAGTCGCTAAGCATGTTAAGGAAGTCTACGGGGTGGAAGTTATCCCAGAAGCAGTAGAAAATAGCCAAATGAACGCAGAATTGAACGGCATCACCAATGCTCACTATGTCTGTGACACAGCTGAAAACGCCATGAAAAGCTGGCTCAAGGAAGGCATCCAACCAACCGCCATCCTGGTCGATCCACCACGCAAGGGCTTGACCGAAAGCTTTATCAAAGCAAGTGCCCAAACAGGAGCTGACCGTATCGCCTATATCTCCTGTAACGTCGCTACCATGGCGCGTGATATCAAACTCTATCAAGAATTGGGCTACGAATTGAAGAAAGTCCAGCCAGTGGATCTTTTTCCGCAAACGCATCACGTCGAGTGTGTTACTCTGCTCTTAAAAGCTTAGAAACCTTTGAACGAAAGGGATAATGAAAGCCTTGATTGCAAGGCTTTTTGCTTTATGGTGGGTAAGTATCAGAGTGAGAAAATTTTTGGAATGAGTAGAAGTGATAGCTAGAAATTATCAGTTTCTATTTCCATTTACCCTGTGGGTACGTGTTTGTTTCCATTGACAAGGAGTTTGTGGGAATAGAAATGTACCCACCTTGTTTGAATCAAGTGAAGTGTAGTTGAAGGAAATCTGTTGAAAGCAATACTTCATTTTACCGAATAAGTAATAATTTAGGCAACTTCAAATCGATTAAAAAAAACTATTTTAAAGGTTAAGAGTAGACAAAAATTGTCCACTCTTTTTTGCAAACTCAATTTATCAATAAATGAAATGAGGGAATGTAAAATGAAATATTTTTGAGGTTGAGTTAGAAAATCCTGATGAATTTTTTTAAAAACTACAAACAGAAGATTTTGTGAAAGCTAATCGCTTGCTACTAAGGAAGATAATCCAGAGCGTTACAGTCTATGAAGAAAACTTCGTCATATCCTTTAAATCTGGCATCGAATTGGAAGTATGAGTCTCATTCCATAACTTTTTATATTGAACATATCATCTTGTTGTGTTATACTATAAATTGATATAAACAAAGATGTAGGAGGAACCGAAACTATGACAGCCTCAATGCGTTTAAGATAAGCTGGCAATAAAAAAAGCAGAATCTATACCCGATGATAGGCTTTTTTGTTGTGCTTATTTATACGATATTGAGCATTCATTAGTTACGGTGAGGATATTGGTTATTTAACTATACCTTTATTTAACTATGTCTTTAATATGAATGTTTCCAAATTGTATGTATGCAGACCAAAAAGCCACATTGTGGGGTTTTAGCTTGCATTTTTTTATTGCCTAGAATGCTATTCAAAAATAGAAATTCAAGCAAAAATAATATGCAGGAGATAATATAAATGGAAAAAAATACAACAATTGGAAACGAAAAATTTTATGCAATATGGGCAGGGCAAGCAGTATCATTAATCACTAGTGCCATCCTGCAAATGGCGATTATTTTTTTTACCTTACAGAAAAAAACAGGATCTGCGATGGTCTTGTCTATGGCTTCATTAGTAGGTTTTTTTACCCTATGCGATTTTTGGGACCTGCCATTGGTGTGCTAGTGGATCGTCATGATAGGGAAGAAGATAATGATTGGTGCCGATTTAATTATCGCAGCAGCTGGTGCAGTGCTTGCTATTGTTGCATTCTGTATGGAGCTACCTGTCTGGATGATTATGATAGTATTGTTTATCCGTAGCATTGGAACAGCTTTTTCATACCCCAGCACTCAATGCGGTTACACCACTTTTTAGTACCAGAAGAACAGCTAACGAAATGCGCAGGCTATAGTCAGTCTTTGCAGTCTATAAGCTATATTGTTAGTCCGGCAGTTGCAGCACTCTTATACTCCGTTTGGGATTTAAATGCTATTATTGCCATCGACGTATTGGGTGCTGTGATTGCATCTATTACGGTAGCAATTGTACGTATACCTAAGCTGGGTAATCAAGTGCAAAGTTTAGAACCAAATTTCATAAGGGAGATGAAAAGAAGGAGTTGTGGTTCTGAGACAAAACAAAGGATTGTTTGCCTTATTACTCTTAGGAACACTATATACTTTTGTTTATATGCCAATCAATGCACTATTTCCTTTAATAAGCATGGAACACTTTAATGGAACGCCTGTGCATATTTCTATTACGGAAATTTCCTTTGCATTTGGGATGCTAGCAGGAGGCTTATTATTAGGAAGATTAGGGGGCTTCGAAAAGCATGTATTACTAATAACAAGTTCATTTTTTATAATGGGGACCAGTTTAGCCGTTTCGGGAATACTTCCTCCAAATGGATTTGTAATATTCGTAGTTTGCTGTGCAATAATGGGGCTTTCGGTGCCATTTTATAGCGGTGTGCAAACAGCTCTTTTTCAGGAGAAAATTAAGCCTGAATATTTAGGACGTGTATTTTCTTTGATCGGAAGTATCATGTCACTTGCTATGCCAATTGGGTTAATTCTTTCTGGATTCTTTGCTGATAAAATCGGTGTAAATCATTGGTTTTTACTATCAGGTATTTTAATTATTGGCATTGCTATAGTTTGCCAAATGATAACTGAGGTTAGAAAATTAGATTTAAAATAAACAATATTGGAGGAATATTTATGTATCTTATTTTCATGTAACTCTTCCTGCTAAAATCGCAGGGTTTTCCCTGCATACAAGCAAATGAAAGCATGCGATTATAGACAGGAGGAAATGTTATGGAATTAATATTAAAAAGCAAAAAGACATTCGTGTGGAATTCAAAGGACGCGATGTTTTAGATATAAATGAATTAGAAGTATATGATTATGACCGTATTGGTTTAGTAGGAGCAAATGGTGCTGGAAAAAAAGCACTTTACTCAGGGTACTTTTTAGGAGAATTAACTCCCCGGGATGTAAAATGAATCGTCTGGGTGAACTTGCCTATATTCCCCAGTTGGACGAAGTAACTCTGCAGGAGGAAAAAAAGATTTTTGCACTTGTAGGCAAGCTAGGTGTTGAGCAATTAAATATACAGACTATGAGCGGTGGTGAAGAAACAAGGCTTAAAATAGCACTAGTACTTTATCGGCACAGGTTCATGGTATTTTAGCGGATGAACCTACGAGCCATTTAGACCGTGAAGGAATTGATTTTCTAATAGGACAGCTAAAATATTTTACAGGTGCACTGTTAGTTATTAGCCATGACCGCTATTTTCTTGATGAAATAGTAGATAAAATATGGGAACTGAAAGATGGCAAAATCACTGAGTATTGGGGAAACTATTCTGATTATCTTCGTCAGAAAGAGGAAGAACGTAAGAGCCAAGCTGCAGAATACGAACAATTTATTGCGGAACGTGCCCGATTGGAAAGGGCTGCGGAGGAAAAGCGAAAACAGGCTCGTAAAATAGAACAGAAGGCAAAAGGTTCTTCAAAGAAAAAAAGTACTGAAGACGGAGGGCGTTTAGCTCATCAAAAATCAATAGGAAGTAAGGAAAAAAAGATGTATAATGCTGCTAAAACCCTAGAGCACAGGATTGCGTACTTTAGGAAAAAGTAGAAGCTCCGGAAGGCATTCGCAGAATTCGTTTCAGGCAAAGTAAAGCATTGGAACTCCATAATCCATACCCTATAGTCGGTGCAGAAATTAATAAAGTATTTGGGGATAAGGCTCTGTTTGAAAATGCATCTTTTCAAATTCCGTTAGGAGCAAAAAGTGGCGTTAACTGGTGGTAATGGAATCGGAAAAAAACAACTTTAATCCAAATGATCTTAAACCATGAAGAAGGAATTTCTATTTCGCCTAAGGCAAAAAAATAGGTTACTTTTGCACAGAATGGTTACAAGTACAACAGTAATCAGAATGTTATGGAGTTTATGCAGAAGGATTGTGACTACAATATATCAGAAATTCGTTCAGTGCTAGCATCTATGGGGTTCAAACAGAACGATATTGGAAAAAAAGTTTATCTGTTTTTAAGCGGTGGAGAAATTATAAAAATTGTTGCTTGCTAAAATGCTCATGGGTAGATATAACATCCTAATAATGGATGAACCCAGTAACTTCCTTGACATACCAAGTTTAGAGGCTTTGGAAATACTAATGAAGGAGTACACTGGAACTATCGTGTTTATCACCCACGATAAACGATTACTCGAAAAATGTAGCAGATGTAGTTTATGAAATTAGAGATAAGAAAAATAAATCTGAAACATTAAATTTAAGGTAGTCGCTGGTCAGTATAGTCTGTTCTGGTTGGCGACTCCATTGTTAAAGAGTATAAAGACTTTAGATTTTATGAATATTAAAAATAGGAACAGTCAATTGAACTGCTCCTATTTTTCTGCTAAATATATTGTAGTTTTCTTATATGTATAATGATAGATTAGCGGATTCTCATCTACGGTACTTACTTCAAATATGAAGAAGTGATCGCGGTTATCTCTGGACTTTTTCCTTATTGAGGACAAAAGTAATTCTTACGTGAAGTCGCCATTGTTTTTTTAGGATATCATCAGTTAGGAAGGTCAATGGAATATTCATGTTAGAGTAGCGGTAGAAGTCACGTTCAAAATCTTGGTAGCTCTCGCTATAATAGTCCATTTGTAGGTGATTACGCTGAAACTCAAGCTGATTCATAGAGCACCTCCTCGACAAGTTCAATACTAATAATGTCTTTTAATTTCAAATTGATGTGACCTGTTGTAGTTTTTATCAAAATGAAATCTTTGGTCAGACTTGGTATTGTTCCAGTGTAGGAAACACGCTTGTTTTTTTCAATCACTTGAATGCGTGTGCGTAGCTGCCCGGCGTATACTTGACTGAGGAGTAATAATTTCTTCTCTAGTGATAAGTCAGACATGTACGTTACTTTGTTTGTATCATCAGAGAGTGCTGATGCATGTTCAGATAGGAAAAAGCCCATCCATTTTTGCATCTTTGTATCCCGGTACTCTCTTGCTGATTGAAATGGTAAATATGAACGGTCAATCATATCAAATCCTTTCTATGCAGAGGCAAGGGTATTTTTATCAAATTGAATCGTAAAACCTTGAATTCCCCCACCTGTGTAACATTCTTTAAAGCGATTGATTACCTCAGTATAGATTATCACAGATGAGCTTGTTGGCTTAATGCTAAATGTAAATTCCAATGGTAATCGGTTTTCAGATTTAGCATGTACTAGTCGTATCGATATTTCAGTTGTTTTGAGTTTTCTCTGACGAAGTTTTTGAAGTTGCTGTTTCAACGATTCCATGTAAAAAAATCTTTCAAGCATTTCAATATCATTACATCCTTTGCTACGGATTTCTGAAAAATTGTACTGTATTTTTTTCTTGTTTCATTTTAATCCTCCAATCCACCCGCGGAATGACCACCGATAAGTTTACTGCGTTCAATATTTCTGGAACCTTCAGTTAGGACGGTTCCTTTTTTTGTATGGCTAAAAAACCAAACTGTTCTCTGACAACATCAATAGCTGTCTGAAGTCTATTATCTTTTTCAATTTGTTCTACATCATCAAAGAGTGATAGTAGAGTATAGCTTTCATCTACGAAGCCACTATAAGATACACCAATTTGTCTCACTGCACCAGAGGTGTATTTTTTCGGAATAATACAAGTACATGACTCACCATTGTTTTGGGGAGATTTGCGGGTTCAATTTTATTCTGAGCATTTATAGATTTTTTCATCTCAGTCCTAGAATAGCCAATATGAATAGAAACGACAGTAGTCAATACTAGGGCTACTGTTCCGTTCCACAGTATCATTTAAAAATCATTTTCACACCCTTTCGTCTATTAGTATAGAAGAAAGCTCTCAGCACATGTTGAGGCAGTATCACTGCTTGTACGAGCTGAGGCATCAGCGAAGTAGAAGCAGATGTTCTGCCCATGGGATAGCTGTCGTAGAGTAAGGAGTTTACGACGAAACGATACGGCAACAGCGAACCGCCGAGTGTGTAGCGTTGCTGATAAAAGCCTAGAAACCTTGTAACGAAAGGGGTCAAGAAAAGCCTTGTAGGTAAAGACTTTTCTCGTTTAGTGGGGAAGTATTAAAGTGACCTCTCATATTTTCTACTAGGTTTGATAACTTATTTGAGATGGATTCTATTTCCATAAACACTGTGGGGATGTTTTTGTTACCAAAGATAATAAGTTAATGGGAATAAATGTGTCCCCCTATAAGGGACATTAGTAAGAAATTTCCAGAGTTGATTAAAATTGAGCTTGATAGCTGGAAATTAGAAAGTAAAGGGATACAACAGGTTTACAAATTGGCAAGCAAATTGATTGTATGACAAATTAGAATTTGTGGAGGTTTTCTATGAAGTATGAAGAAATTAAATTAAATATTTCAAATGATAAAATTAGCAATTACAAAGTCTTTAAAGGGATGAAGCTGTATTCTGAAATATTTAAATCCGAAGATGAAAAGAAGTTAATAAATAAAAGAGTATTTGTAACTCCAAAAGGAAACTATGTTTATTATGAAAGGACAGATATAAATTGGAACTATTGGTCAGATAAAACAAGATATGATTCGAGTTTTGAATTAAGTGATATAAAATATAATATAGTATTTGAAGTATCAACAGAATTGACTAAGTTTACAAAATATTTAGGAGAAGAAGTAGTCAAAAAAATTATGTTTAAAGAAAAAAATGGAGAAATAGTAGAAGTACTGGATATTTAGTACATCTTGAACTCCCGATTACTAGTTTAATAAAATGGAGAAGATAATGTGGACTAAACGAATACATTATTTAACAGAAGTATTTGGTAAAAATACTGAGGAAGCATATATTAAGGGGCAGTCAGCGTTATCTACTTTAATAATGAAAATAAAGGATTAAAGCAATAAATCTAAATATATCCGATTTTTATAGGATATTTCATAAAAGAATCTACATACCTAGAGTCCTATTTAGTTATGTATCTTACATAAAGAGAAAGGAATTAATTATCATGAAATTATCTTTGTATAGTGAAGTTGAACATTACCATTCTTTAAGTTCTTATTCTTTAAATGATATTACACATACTGATACCCCAAAAAATATTATTGAAAAGTCTAAAAAAGATAAGGATAGATACCCAATTGTAATACTTAATAAAGACCATAAAGTAATTGGGTTTTTTTGCCTACACCTAAACACTGGTCCTAAAGAGTACGGCTATTATCAAAATGATTATGCGCTTATTAGAGGATTTTCTATTGATGATAATTTCAGAAATCAAGGATATGGTTCTAATGCTCTGAATGGAATATTTGAATTCATAGATTCAACTTTAAAATTAGAAATTAACCATATTATATTGGCTGTAAATGAAAAAAATATATTGGCTCAAAAAGCATATAGAAATTCAGGTTTTTTTGTTGTGAAAAAAGATTTAGAAGGAAAAAGGGGGAAATTAATTATTATGGAGAAAAGCAAAAACTAGTATCATTACTAGTTTCTGCTTTTCACTAAGTCTTTAAAGTTAGTATTCTATCTTATTTCCACATTTTGAGAGAAATGATCTATATACTGAGATTTCATATTTTGCTCTTCTAAAATATCAAAGACTTGGATAGCCTGTTTCATTTTTTCAACACCAGTATCTAAATTCTTTTTAAATTCAAAGTAGCCCTTAGCATAAAGGAAAACAGTTTGTTCATAGTAATTTAATTCGTTATCTAATAGTTTTGTAATCTCTGCAATAAGAAATGTGCAATTATGAAATTTTTCTTTATCAATACTTAATATCAAACAATTAATGGCAAGTTGAGTAACTAATCTTTTATTTGTTTTGTTTAGGTGTGAAAGATATGGAAAGGTCAATAAAGTTTTATAGAGATGGTTTAGGATATAAGACTGATTGCAGAGAAAATAATCCGTCAGTATGCTTTTTTGATACTCCGGGAACAAAGTTTGAACTATTTCCTTTGGAACAATTAGCAAAAGATATTGATGAAAATAATCCACCAAAAGGGAATGGATTTTCAGGAATTACATTAGCCTACAATGTTGAACATAAAGAAGATGTAGAGACTGTAATTGCATTAGTAAGAAAAGCAGGTGGAAAAATTGTAAAAGAGCCACAGGAAGTTTTTTGGGGTGGATATCACGCATATTTTTCGGATTTAGATGGATACTATTGGGAAGTTTCATGGGGACCGAATTTTCAATTTGATGAAAATGGATTGCTGAAATTTTGAGGATAAATAGGGAAAGAGTTTGCCATAAAGTAAGGAATATTTGATTTTGAAGGAGGTAATCATAGTGAATGAATTTAATGAATTTGTTCGTGAGATTTTTTCTGCAGCAGGTGATATTGTCATAAGATCCATGATGGGCGGCTACCTTATATATTTTAACGGTAAGCTGATAGGGGACATTTACGATAATGAACTATTTTTAAAGAGAACGCCGACATCGGACAAACTTCTTGCAGACTCAGAATTGCGTTATCCGTATGAGGGTTCAAAGACATTGATGTATGCATTCGACAGATTTGAGGATATGGATTTGATTACTGAGCTACTGAAAGGTATGTATGCGGAACTGCCAGAAAAGAAACCCAAGAAAGCTAAATTCAACAAGCTTCAGTTTGTTGAATTTAGCAAGGTACAAGTTTTTATGAGATGAAGCCTATAAAATTTGTACGGATACTGTAGGGTAAGAAAAGAAAAAATATTTTCATTCTAAAGTTTAAGTTTAAACATTAACTCTATCCCTTTCGTTCTATAATATAGAAGTTTACTAGCACCACATGTTGAGGCAGTATCACTGCTTGTACGAGCTGAGGCATCAGCGAAGTAGAAGCAGATGTTCTGCCCATGGGATAGCTGTCGTAGAGTAAGGAGTTTACGACGAAACGATACGGCAACAGCGAACCGCCGAGTGTGTAGCTTTGCTAGTAAAAGTGTAAAAGCCTTGGAACGAAAGAGATTATGAGAATCTTTTAAGTTAAGACTTTCTCTTGTGTGTCTGAAAAGTCTGTGACTTGTATTCCTTAGTCACCTTATTTACAATTAACTAAATTCTATAGTTAATAAAAATTGAGAGGTTTGTATGTGGACTGAACGCAAACAGTATTTAACCCAATTTATCGAAATTTCGGACTATTTGAAAAAACACGGTTTCTTTCACGATTTTTTAATTGGATCATTCTCTTATGATAGTCAGGAAAAATCCATTTTGTTAACCATTGAGGAAGATTTTACTTCAACTGATAATACCAATTCGCCTGCCCTTGTATGGAATTTAAATTGTGAGGGGGTGCATGATTTCTTAATGGAAGATATGGATGGCCTTTCCAAGTGGTGGATCTCTGAAATACTGATGGATGACGATGATATTCAGTTTCAACTCGTCAACGGATATTTTTCATTTAAAATGGAATCTGCATCTTTAGGTATTCCTCAGAAAATAAATCAAAATTCTGTCCCTAAAGTTTCTACTTTACATATTGACTACCTTATTCAAGAGTTTAAAGCGGGTATGAATGTTGATGAAACTTCATTTACTTTTGAGAAGGATAATCAGGATCTTTTACGCTATATTGGTTATTCAGAAAATGATCCCCTACCATATTGGGCTGGTCTCTGTGACTTACCTGATGGTAGAAGATTTCGAACAGCTGATGAACTTTTTGAAGCAAAGATTTATGATGGTAAATCACTAAAAGAGAGGTGGGATGAAGTAACTATTTATAGTATCAATTCTTTGCCACTTGATGATTGGTTGAGTTGTTTGCCACATTCCGTTGAGACAACTGTTTATGAACCAGAAGATGATTATGCTCTGTATATCAATGGTGTTGAACTTGAGGGTTTTATTGATGAAGATTCTATATGTAAGACATGTGGTGCTAATCAATGCTATTTGGACGATTATGATGAATATTTTTGCCCCTATTGTAATTTATGGATGTATAAAGATTTTTGGGATAGTGATGAAACACACTATTTTAAAAAAAGACCCCTAGAACCAGAGTTGTTATGGAAACCAAGTAAAGAATTGAATTTTTGTAATGTTCGATTCTTTCCGAATGACAAAGAATATGTGTATTATTGTCCTGATGAGTCAATAGAGAAATTTGATTGGGTAGAAGTTCCTGTTGGGAACAAATCTCATTTAAAAGAAGCACAAGTTACTGAAGTTTTCAAGAGACAAGCCAATAAACCGCCATTTCCTCTTGAAAAAATAAAAAAAGTAGAACGAAAACTATCTACTATAAACGAAAAAATTTTAGAAACTCAAAATAGTCTATTAAGTGAAGGAGTTATCTGCGATTTATCAGAAGCTAAAAATATAGTAAACTCTAAGCAAGCTTATGATATCCTAAAAACGCCAATCGGAAACTTTTGGTTAGAGCTTAATGGTTCCCCCATAAAAATTTCCATTGGCGCACATTATCCAAATAATGATGAAGAATACTATGTGGAGGCTTCTTATTACATAAAACCTCTCAATCCAGATTTTAAAAAGTTTAAATCGTTGACAATCTGCTCAGATATTGATTTAAGAAGTTCTAGATTAATGGATAATTTAGGAGGTGAGCATAAAGAGGGTTATAATTGGCAAGTCGATAATATTGATTTAGGTATTGTGGCTCATCCATATTCTTATCTAGAAGAGGAAGTCTCTGAAACACCCGTTGGAGTTCCATATTATGCGGAATGGATTGAAAAATATAAGGAACTCTATGGATTTACAGTTGCTTGGAAGTATTTTGTATCTGATGATGATTTGTCAGTTTGGTTTAATACATAAAATATTACTAATTATTCTGCTCATATTATAAAACAATTCTAAAAAAAGCTTTATTATTCTAGTCTTTTTTGTTGCACTTCATTTTACAACAGGGAAAGGCTATAATCGAAAATATGCTTAAGAAATCGATTTAGGAAGTATACATTGAAAGACATGGCAAAGGAAGAGCGACCTTTTATGTAAAAAAGTAGCTAAATAACTAGATTTTAAGGTAAAATTATGAGGAACAGTATTAAGTTTATACACGATAGAAATAGCAACATCCTTTTCAGCCTTCATGATAGCAGGGTGAAAGAAATAAAATATCACAACAAAACATTGACCTTAAAAGTTGATAAAATATATGAATTTGTGGAAGGCGAAGAAAGGTCATACCCAGGTGAAATATGTTTTAAAAAATGTGATGTCGACATGTGCGATGTATTGATCTTTAACAAAACCTTGGGTGAAGGACGTTTCAATGGAAAGTCTATTGGTTTACAACAATTTATGGATGAATATAAAGACTCAGAATTTGAAATAATTACTGAAGGGTATTATGGCAACACAACCACACATACAGGCTGGCTTTGGGAAAATGGGAAACCACCAGTGACGGCAATTATATATATTTGGAATAGCGGAGATATGGTGTATAACGTAAAGAAATAAACTATTTAGTAAGGATTATTCCAATTATGAAATACATTTATTAGTAACAATTGAGAAGATTGGTAACGTACCTGTATTTTTGAATAACTATGGACGACAAGTACGAAAAAAGTGGAAATTTTTATAATGAAAGATATCCCAAAATTTCTTGATAGTAATGTGGAACTCATACTGGTTCGACAAATCGAGGCTAAATTACTAACTTATAAATAAAAGTTTGGAAGTCCGTTTGTAGAAAAAGATGATAAAATTTGCAGTTTACCTGAATATAAATTATTTACTAATTCAAAGTTTAAGCCTCAAGATACTTTAGGTAATTTCTATCCATAAACCCCAGTTTTTAGAGGTAAACCATTTTAATGATAACCTTATGCTATCGTTAAAAAGTTTATAGAACACACAATACTACCTGGCATAATTAGTGTTCACTCGTTTCATGTTGAGGCCGTACCACTGCTTGTCCGAGCTGAGACATCCGCGAAGTAAAAGCAGATGTTCTGCCCATGGGATAGCTGTCGTAGAGTAAGGAGTTTACGACGAAATGATACGGTAAGTCCAAACTACTGAGTGTGTGACTCTACTCTTCAGATATGAGACAGTCGAAAAGTAAAAGGGGTGGTATTGGTATCAATCAATGAGTAACAATGTAACAGCATGATTCGAAACATTTGCTTGTAATTTGCGGAGGAACATCAATATGGATGGAATAACAAAAGATTCTATAAAAACGGCTGAACTAATGAAACAATTATAGCCCCAATTGACCGATAAAGAAGCCATTGATGAAGTAAAAAAATATACGAATGGCAAAAATACTGCAATCTTTACTGAAGTTGAAGGTGACACAATTGTAGGGTTAGCACTATGTTCACTTAGGTTTGATTATGTTGAAGGTTGTAAATATAGTCCTGTTGGATTCTTAGAAGGTATTATTGTCGACGAGGAATATCGTTTAAAGGATATTGCTAAAAATCTCTGTACAAAATGTGAGGAATGGGCGAAAAATAAAGGATGTAAAGAATTTGCAAGTGATTGTACTTTAACGAATACGGATTCTATAAGATTTCATCTTAGTATTGGATTTCAGGAGGCAAATAGAATTATTCATTTTAAGAAAAAATTATAATTTCGAAACGAGAATTAACTTGTTAAAACTTTATGTATCTTTAGGAAGTGTGAAAGATTGGACGAACAAATTTTTTTGATGGGTGGAAATCCGCCGATAAAGAACCATACGATTGTTAATAAAATTGTGTCATCAAGGAAGATCGAAACAATTGTCATTTTTACAGTTTATCGAGAAAATTGACTAGTTTTAATCATGCGAATCTGAATCTACGAAACTAAAGTATTGACGAAATGAATAATCAAAAGCCTTGATTGTAAGACTTTTTTTGTGTTTTTGTGATAGAATATAGGTAGTTATAATCGACAGCAACTAAGAAGCAGTAAAAATATTATTCATAAAATAATCAAGATAAGGGCAATAAAATGACAGAAATTGACAAAAAGAATTTAAAAAATTATCTTTATTGTACATTTGGAATTACTTATATATCTTGGGGGATTCTTGCCATCTTTACGCAATCTCATATTTTTGGATTAGAAACGATTATAGGAAGAACTTTACATATAGTAGGTGCACTTGGACCAGCTATTGCAAGTGGCTTTTATTTGAAAAGGAATAATATAAAATTTAAACAATTTGTATTTAGTAAGAAAGAAAATAGTAGTATTTATTTCATCATTCATTTGTTAGCAATTTTGATACTATTTTCTGTATCTTCCTTAGAATTAAATGAAGTATCAATTTATCTGATGCCATTATTCTTTATACAACTAATTTTTTTTGGTGGTGGACATGAAGAATTAGGATGGAGAGGAATATTACAACCCTTACTTGATAAAAAATATACTTATTGGCAATCTAATTTGATTGTAGGTTCAATCTGGGGAATTTGGCATCTGCCTTTATGGTTTATAGTTGGAGAAAGTCATCAAGGATTTCCTTTTATTTTATTTTTTATATATACATTATTTTTAAGTTTTGTTTTAGGGCTTCTTTACCGTCAAACGAAATCTGTGGGATACTGTATATTATTTCATGCGTTCGCAAATTTGTTAAATCTCTATTTTGTGTTAAAAATTAATGTTATTTTTATTATCATTTTTATTGCTTATTTAATTTATACAATATTGGCGAGTAATAGAATTAGTAAGGAAAAGAGTTTGTATCCAAAATAACTGGATATACTCTAGAAAATGAAGATGATTTTGTTCAAGGGAATAAAGTAGAAATAACGAACATTTAGATGAAAGGTTTAGAGTAAACATGAGTCTCTTATTTAAAGAATTTAAAACCATTTGTTTCCATTTAAATCGAGTCGGAATTACACCGACACTGATGGGGTCTTTGGGATTGGAGTTTAGAACGAAAGAAAATTGGGGACCGTCTGACATTGACATTCATGTGCCTGGTGACCCTAGAGGTTGGGAAGCACCTGATCATCTCAGAATTTATGACTGGGACAAGATAATGAAAGTGATGAAAGACTTAGGCTACGTCTTAATAGATATTCATGAGCATGAATTCAAAAAGGATCGAGTGAGTGTTGAATTTGGAAGTATCGATTCCTTACCTGATTTTGCAGGAGTTTCAGAATCGGATATAGAGCTTATTCACATTGAAGGCATCACTTTTCGTCTTCCAAGTCAGGAGCAGTATCTAAGTATTTACAAAGCTTCTTCTCAAGACTCCTATCGAAATGAACAAAATAACAATAAGGATTTTAAAAAGATCGAGTGGCTGGAAAGACATTTGTAAATTATCATATGAAAAGTAGTAAGTTGTAAGACTAGCCACTATGTTATTTTTATTGCTTATTTAATTTATACAATATTGGCGAGTAATAGAATTAGTAAGGAAAAAAGATTTTAAAATTTAGATCAGGATACCCATTATTAAAGGTAACATTCTATCTAGATAATCGATGTTAGAGATTGTCTGTTTAAAGTGGTATCACAGCTTGTTCAAACAGATTAAACAAAGATGTAGCTAGGAATGTCTTACAGTAAGGAGTTTAAATATGAAATTCCATGAATTTGGTGATAAGAATTTGCCTTCTATCTTGCTGATACATGGCGGTGGCAGTTCTTGGTGGAATTATCTTTGTCAAGCACGGATCTTGCCAGAAGAATACCGTGTCATTCTACCCACCTTGAATGGCCACGGCGAAGAATATCAACTTGATTATATTTCTACTGAAGATTCTGCTTTGGAGATTCTAGACTATATCAAAGCAAACTGTGGTGGGAAATTGTTTGCGATTGGTGGCGTTTCACTTGGTGGTCAAATTGCTATGGAGCTTTTGTCCTTAGATAGCAATATAGCTGAGAAGGCCATCATAGACGGAAGCCTCTGTATTCCTCAACCAGGGTTAGCTAAAATCAGCATCTTTCTAGTATCCCTATTTGGTAAACTGATGTTCAGTAAATTCTCTTGCAAACTCCAATTAAGCATGATGGACAGACTCTATCCTAAACTGGCTTATCCAGAGGAAATAAAAGCTTATTATTTGGAGGATCTGCCAAGGACGCCTATCAAAACATTAGTGACTATTTACAAAACCTATATGGGGCATTACAAGCTAAAGGATACGATTTCTGCTAGTAAGGCGCAGGTTCTTTATATTTATGGTGAAAAAGAATTGAACTGTGTGAAAGCATCAGCGAAATTATTTCAACAACTGCATCCAAATACGATTTTGTATGAAGCTAAGGGCTATAACCACGGCTACTTATCAGCTTACCTGCCTCAAGAGTGGATTAATTTGGTGGTGCCATTTTTAAAGAGCGATTCATTGGAAATGTGTAATGAATCTGATATATCATAAGGAGGAATCTGATGCTAGGAGCAATAGTTGGAGATATTGTTGGTTCGGTTTATGAATGGGACAACATTAAAACGAAGGATTTTCCATTGTTTAGGAACGACTGCTTTTTCACAGATGACACGGTGATGACCTGTGCTGTGGCGGAAGCAATCATGAATGGCGGGCAGAAGGATGACTTCATTGATGCCATGAAGAAGTACGGCAGAATGTATCCAAACGCGGATTACGGTGCTAGGTTTAACCGCTGGCTTATGACCGACAACCGTGAGCCTTACAATAGTTTTGGGAATGGGTCTGCGATGCGCGGTTCTCCGTGTGCTTGGGTGATGGAGGCTGCAACAAGCGAGTTGCCGTCTGAGGTGAAACGTCTGGCGCAACTTTCTGCAGAGGTGACGCATAATCATCCAGAAGGAATCAAAGGAGCAATGGCTACAGCGGATGCAATCTATATGTGCCGTTATTTCTTTGGTAATGATAATAGCGAGAACCCTGCGGAGATTAAAAGACGTATCAAGGAACATATCGAGAAAGAGTATGGATATGACCTTTCTAAAACGTTAGATGAAATTCGTCCTACATACCGTTTCAATGAAACGTGTCAGGATACGGTTCCTCAAGCTATCGTTGCCTTTTTGGAGAGTACAGATTTTGAAGATGCGATTCGAAACGCGATTTCTCTTGGTGGGGACAGCGACACTCTTGCTGCAATCACAGGAAGTATCGCCGAAGCAGCTTATGGAATTCCTGAGTGGATTAAGGACAAGGCCTTTAGCTATCTAGATGAGCCTTTGAAAGATGTGCTCAGACGATGGGAAGAAACGGTTGTAATAAAATAATAGATAAGCGTTATGCGGACCGATACTGAATGACGGAGGGTTATCGATGGTTATATTGGAATTGTATCAAGGTGATTATCAAAAGGATTTAGTCGCGTTTGATTCTTTAGAAGAAGGGAGAGCTTTTGTAGCGCAAATCCCGGGATATACTTTAGAAACAGAAGATGGGTTTGAAGTGGAGTATGTAAATCCTAAACACTTGCCGGATTATATGGAAATTGTTTTCAATGGAAATATTATCCCTTTATCTAGATTTTCGTTTGAACCTGAAGAAAATGTCGAGATTATTTGGAAAGAGATTTCGAATCTATCCGTTAAAAACGATAAAGTGATCGAAGGATATTCAAAAATCGATGCGTATGTCGTTAACAATGATGAAGTGAAAGCCTATGTCAAAGCCAGAGAAGCAAACTTCCGCAAGGCAAAATACTTCTTAGAACGCTGTGGATATGAAGCCGACAGAAGCTTTTTCGGAAGTGAAGACGGCGAAGCGATTCTCTACAGAAGACGAGAAACCGAAGATTGGCACTTCTTATGTCACTTAGACCCGCTGTTTGTAGAGATTGAAGATATAGAAGGATATGTGAAAGAAGCGATGGAAGATATTCAATAGTCAACGAAATTTCTTTGTGAGTGTATGTCACTGCTTGAGTAGACGGATTGAGCAGTAAAGAGAAACATCTAGCACTATCTACCTTCTTAAGGAGAAAGGCCATTATGAAAATGGAAGTCGGGAAAACCTATCTTGTAAAAAAAGATATTTTTGGTTTAAAAAAAGATGAACTTTGGACTTTAGTTGACAAGGGTTATCAGGCTTATTTTGGTGAACATAATTTCGTATTTGTCAATGATGAGAAAGTGAAGGTATTTGCAGTTTTGCTAGATAGTTCAGAAGAAGATATACAAATTTACCATCATCTTGATGACTATCTTGAAGAAGTCGCTCATGAGAATTTCTAGAGGATGTGAGTTGCAAATTGAAAATGCTCGCTTTTAAAAAGTTTACTGAAATATTTTTGTGGTCTATCATAATTTTTAATATATTTAGTGAGTAAGATAATGGATAAAGAATTTTATATGACACCAAATTCTGAAGAAAGCAATCTTGTCCTGAAACAGGCTTTGAAAGAACTAATCGAAGATATGTACGAAAAGAATATAATATCAGGTTTGTTAGAGGATGATATAGATAGTCAATCCTTTGAGGATCTTGTTCTTTCTTTAAGGAATAAACTTAAAGAATGCTATCCTAAAACTAAGCTCAAACGAATGATGAAGAGCATCCATTATGCGAATGGTTTTGAATATAAATCTTTAAAAGAAAGTGCTTTTCTCTTGGATGAGATTGAACAGTATCTTAGTAGCAATCGCTTTCTTGATCATGATCAAGCGGTCAAGTATTTTAATGACAGAATTACTGATGATGGCTTTGAAATTAATCCCCAATCTCTAGTTTTAATCATGATTGAAAGTTTGCTTAGCTGAGAGAAGCTGTATAGGATATTGAGAAAATATGCGTAATGATAATAAAAGAGAAAGGTATAGCTATGTCTTATGATTTAGTAGTATTTGAGAAATCAATCGCACCAGCTAGTAAAGCTGAATTTTTAGATTGGTATGAGGAGCAAGTGGAGTGGAAGGAAGACCACGATTATGATTCAATTGAAGTTAGTTCAAGCAAACTAAAAAGTTGGTTTCTGGATATGATAAAACTATTTCCTCCTATGAATGGTGACTTTGATATGGATGATGCTTTAGAGAATGACCAAGAGCTGGAAAGTCGTTTTACTGACTATAGTATTGGTAAGAATCTTATCTATGCAGGATTTGCATGGTCACAAGCAGAAACAGCCTATAATACAATGCTCATGTTAGCCTTAAAACATGGTGTGGGATTTTTTGATGTCAGTGGTACTGGGGCAATTATCCTATCTGAAACTATCAAGTTAGATTAAAAGATGAGCTAGGTTAGTTCTTAGGAGATTTTATGATTTCCATAGCTTCCTAGTATATGTATTTATTAACCCTTTTACAGGGAATTAATTTTGGGATAGACCTCCTTTCAGAGGCTATTCCGATTATTAAAAAGATCTAGACTGAAACCACGGTGAAAACCGTCTGGTTCAGTCTTTTTTTCTGTTAATGTAGTATAATAAGGGTATAGGAATTCTATTTTTTAATAGGATTTTTCCAAGAATGAAAATTCTTCTAGAAAGAGGAGAAACATGAAGCAATCACTTGAATTTTTAAGAGAAAGAATCACCGATAAGATGCCCTTAGAGGAAATGGTAGCAATCTTTGAAGACTTGTGTCGTGAGCCTATTGAGGATGAGATGATTTTATTTGAAACAGGGACATTTACTAATGTATCTGATAAACCCTTGTTTCAACTATCATTAGTAAGGCAAGTCCCAAATGAAGATGAAGAGTTTTATCAAGTACATCTTGATATTTTCTATGAAGCATGTCAAGAGAATGAAATATTTCATGAATCGATCTGGGATGAAGATTTAGAGGAAATATCTTTGATTACATTAGAGCTTCAGAGGTGTTTGCCTATGCTAAAGAGCAGGAATACCAAGCGGTCAAGATTTATCTGGAAGAAACTTAAGAAAAGGTAGTAATATGTTTCATTTTTTTAAGAAAGCAACACACAAAAAACTTGAAATCAATCTCCACAACAATTCAATGATTATTAACGGAACCAGTTTAACTTTTCCTATGTCCTTGAAAGATATTGAAGCTGTATTGGGGAAGCCTAATCAGGTTGTCAAAAGAGATAATAAGTTTATTAAATACATTTATGACAATATTGGTATTGTATTTGAACATTCTTTCTCAATTAAAAATCATTTAAAAAAATCTAAAACATACATTGATGAGGAGCATTTGATTTCTACTGTTTTCCTCTACTATGGCGATGTTGTAAAATCTATGACTGGAGAGAAAGAATTGCCAAAGCAACCATGTCAAGCTGTGGTATTATCAGATGGAAAATCTCCTTATTTCTTTTCTGATAGGCATAGAGTAGGGGATTTTAAACTTATTTTATGGACTCCTTATGGAACTAATTTTAATGGAATTACAGAGACAATCACAGACACACTTTCTATTTCCTACTTTCCAGAGATAAAACGTAAACGGGAAAGTTACAAGTTAAAAACAACTGATGAAGAAGTGCTTCACTTTGACAATATAACTTTTAAACTAGCCATTATCCAGGTTTTAATGTATGATTTAGAGGTTTTGAAACCTGTTTTTAATATTTTTGATTTTGCAGAGGAAGCCAGTGAGTTGAATATCGACACAGAAAGTATGGAGATTATTCAACCAGCACTTGATTATATGATAAACCTTCCTATACCTAAGAAATATGCTGAACAAGTTCAAGAAATCGATATGGATGGAGGTAACGAGATTTATATGAATCTGATACCTCAGTGGGACGGTGAAGATAATAGTTTCGATCTAAATGAAGTTAGTCTTAAAGAACTGCAACAGTTTCCAAATCTGAAGCAAGCGACAATTATGACTAGTAATTTTGAACAAGTTAAGGATATTTAAGAGTCAAGGAATAGAAGTAGAACTACTATAAACGTCCTTTTTAACTAGATTTAATAAGTTCTCTCAAGAGGGAGTGTCAAAGGATGACGTTTAGAAATTAGCTATTTTAGATCTGGTCTTTTTAGTAAGTTATTGTATTTGCTCCTCCAAGCTTATAGATCGAGTTTCAATAGTACAAATGGTATAATCAGTTACTAGAATTTTTACGATATCTTTAAGGAGAATTATAAATGAAAAAAATTATGGTAATCATCAATCCAACCTCTGGTGGCGAAAAAGCCTTGGATTACAAGGTGAAACTGGAGAATAAAGCTAGAGACTATTTTGAACATGTGTAGATTAAAATTACGGAGAAGGCGTAAGACGCCACAAACTTTGCAGAATAAGCTTCTCGTGAGCGATATGATGCTGTTCTTGTATTTGGTGGTGATGGTAGCGATAACCCTGCGGAGATTAAAAGACGTATCAAGGAACATATCAAGAAAGAGTATGGATATGACCTTTCTAAAATGTTAGATGAAATTCGTCCTACGTACCGTTTCAATGAAACGTGTCAGGATACCGTTCCTCAAGCTATCGTTGCCTTTCTGGAGAGTACAGATTTTGAAGATGCGATTCGAAATGCGATTTCTCTTGGTGGGGACAGTGATACTCTTGCTGCAATCACAGGAAGTATCGCCGAGGCAGCTTATGGAATTTCTGAGTGGATTAAGGATAAGGCCTTAAGCTATCTAGATGAGCCTTTGAAAGAGGTGCTTAGACGATGGGAAAGGGAAGTTGGCTGAATTTATAGTAATAAGGCTATTGCTCGGTAATATTTAAATACCAAAGAAGGCACTATAATCGGCTGCCTTCAATCTCAGAAAAATAACTTAACATGTGCGAAGTTGATGGCGTGACCAATATGCACTTTGAAACGAGTGGAACCTGTGGATATATTTTCGATAACTGAGCATGTTGATTCTTGTTTAGAAGCACTGAATCAATCAAGAAGGATCACCCAGAGATTCCAGCATTTGAAGAATATGATGAGCTACTTGAAGCAATCAAAAAATCCCTATAAAGGGATTTTTTTATACCTATAATATCTTGTGTAAAACAGTCGTATATATCAAAATCAGAGTCACGTTACCTACTATTAGACCAAAAGTCGCAAGCAAGGTCTTTGCTGTACCCGGCTTAAAATCTGCACTAATCAAATATGGCCAAAAGCATACCATTGGGAAAATGGCTATTAACACGCATACATAGGTAGGAAAGCTTGTCCAAAGAAAGCGTGTCGTCTTTAACCAGTGACCCCATGAAGGTATCACTATTTTGCTTATAGTGAAAATTATACATATAAGGTGGACCACTAGAAGATAAATAGCATACTTTGTCTTACTTATTACTTTTTTATTTTTCATTTTGCCTAATTATCCCTGCAAATTCTTCTATCGCTCAGCTGCAATATTAGAACTAAAATTAAAATTAACTATATCATTATTCGAATCAAGGTCTAAATTCATAAAGTAATGATTCCAAAAGAATTCATTGTTACCTGCGCCCCACTGCACGCCATAATGACCCAAATATTCATCTCTTGGCTCGCTTGGAGTCAGCCATATTTTTTTCCCAAATACTTTCGTGAACTCGTTTTCGTCAAGCTTCTTTAGCAAATCTATACCATCTATATTATATGAGATTCCATATTTTTGGGCAACAGCTGTGCACTCAGAATCAAAGCAAACCTGCGTAACTACACAGTCCTTCAGCTCCGTATTCTTTTTCTTATCTCCGTAAACACCTATACATCCGAGAACTACATTCTTCTTTACAAGAAGATAGGTAGATCGCGTAACTGCTGAGTCATATGACTTAAAGCCGTTTGGTACACTAACCTCAGTTCCTTGGTATTTAGTATAGCTTCCCGTTGTCAAAAGCTCGTTATAATTAGGATAATCATGTCTACCATTTGACACATATATTTCAAACCCCTTGTCTATCAAATCCGAAATCTTAGTCTCTGTAAGATGAATTTCAGTTCTGTCAATTTTAAGTGGAGGTGCGTTATCAGGTAGACCTATAATTATATATACAAACATCAAAAACACGAATACCATAAGCACTGCAACGATACCTATCCAAGATTTCCCGGTTCTCCTTCGTGCATTGAAAAGCGACATTATAGAAGGCGTGATAATAGCAGCACCAATTGGCGCCGCCCCATGACGGAACATGCTCATGACCCTAAAGGCAATTACAGCGCTAATTAGTATTAAACCTATGTGCACTGCATACTCTCCTACGCTTAGCTTACTCGTCCTAGTCTGATTGTTGGCTGGGGCATCGTACACTGGAACACCGTTCTCAAAGGTGTTCTTCATTCTAAAACGAAGCCAAATCAATATTCCAATAAACACAATTGCCAAGAACACTAGCATTCCGATAAAAACTAATTTTTCCATCTGTAACCTTTTCTCTGACCTAATTATTGTCCATCAAAATTCATTTCTAGTCTACCACATTTTGAAATTGTTTTACAATATTTACATACTTGTGCACGAATCAATAATGTATACAAGCTTTTCAGAGTATTTATTCTTTACACCTCTTTTCCGCTATGTTAAAATTGTATTAAGTTTAATACTTGTTTTATTCTAAAAAACGCTCATCATTTTAGCGCGAAAAACAAATTTAATTCCGTTGTTTCTGTAGTTAACTTTTTATCGAAGTAATTCAGGAGTCCTATATTCAAGATGATAGTTTCGATCTAAATGAAGTTAGTCTTAAAGAACTGCAACAGTTTCCAAATCTGAAGAAAGCGACAATTATGACTAGTAATTATGAACAAGTTAAGGATATTTTTAAGAGTCAAGGAATAAAAGTAGAACTACTATTAACGTTCTTTTTAACTAGATTTAATAAGTTCTCTCAAGAGGGAGTATCAAAGGATACTACTAGCAAGCATTCTATTCTACATGATTTTTAACATTGAAAACTTAAGAACTTTAAGAATTAACATTAAAGCATTATTAGGCAAGAAATCAATCTATTTAAATTCAGGACATTCAATTTTTAGTTTTAAGAATTTAGTTATATAATGGCATAGTTTAAAAAGCTATATTGAAACTTAATTTTTTATAGTTAGGTTGTAAGGAGAATTATAAATGAAAAAAATTATGGTAATTATCAATCCAACATCTGGTGGCGAAAAAGCCTTGGATTATAAGGTGAAACTGGAAAATAAAGCTAGAGACTATTTTGAAGATGTGGAGATTAAAATTACGGAGAAGGCGCAAGATGCTACAAACTTTGCAGAAGAAGCTTCTCGTGAGCGATATGATGCTGTTCTTGTGTTTGGTGGAGATGGGACTGTCAATGAAGTAATCTCTGGTATCGCGGAAAAAGACTACATTCCTAAACTTGCGATTATCCCAGGAGGAACTGGAAATCTCATTACGAAACTGCTAGAAATTAATCAAGATATTGATGGTGCCATTGACGAGCTTGATTTTAATTCTACCAATAAGATTGATATTGGAAAATCAAATGGAAATTATTTTGGTTATATCTTTAGTATTGGTTCACTACCAGAGGCCATCCACAACGTTGGGATAGAGGATAAAACAAAGTTTGGTATGCTCGCCTATGCGATTAATACCATGAAGTCTGTCGTAACAGATCAAGCATTTAATATTAGAGTTGAGACTGAAAAAGGAAATTACATCGGCCCTGCCAGCCATGTTTTAGTTCTTCTTACCAATTATTTCGCTGACAAAAAAATCTTTGATGAAGATAAGGATGGTTATGCTAATATTTTGATTTTAAAAGATGCCTCAATCCTTACTAAATTGTCAGTTATCCCTGATTTATTAAAAGGGGATGTCGTTGTAAATGATAATATCGAGTATTTAAAAGCTCGTCATATAAAAATTTCTTCTGATTCTGAATTAGAAACGGATGTTGATGGTGACAAATCTGATGACCTACCAGTAGAAATCAAAGTGCTAGGTCAGCATATCGAAGTCTATTCTCAACCGAAAGAATAATAAACTTTTAAAAAGAATAGTAGATAATAATGGAGACGATGATGATGAAGATTTTAGCAATTAATTCAATTTCGTTTAAAAAAAGAATGACTGAATTACTATTTGATTATCTTTTCATTCTAGCTTATTTAGCACTTCTGTTTTTAGGTTCTATGCTTTTTTACACTATTTTTTTTAATGGTATCCCAGAGTATACAGAAATTCAATCGCAGTGTCTTGTATTTTTTACCTCTGTTTTTCCAATCATTCTACTTTTTACATTCTTAGATTATACAAAAAATGGGAGTTTCGGGAAGGCCAAAGCAGGACTTCAATTGGTTTACAAGAAAAAAACAGTGCAAGCTAGCTTGCTTAGAAACATCGTTAAATTTTTGCCTTGGCAAATAGGTCATATGGGCACGATACATGGTTTCTATAGTGAGTTTGATTTCTTATCTATTATCCTCTCGATTTTAGCTACTCTCCTCGCAGTTGGCCTACTAGCAATGGTGGTTTTCAGGAAAGATAAGCGACATCTAGGTGACCTTATAGCTCATACACAGGTACATCTAAAAGGGAACTAAAATTAAATATTTTATAGTTATTTCACTTATTAGGGAGCGTGCTGTGTGCCAGCTTCCTTTTTAATGATTTAAAATCTACTTTACTTAGCAAAATGCTTGGACTTAAAATAAATTTGAACTATAATATAAGAGAAGCTAATCGACCTGAAAAGTCTTAGTTAAAAAGGAAACATTTTATGAAAGTATCTAAAAAAATCAGATTAATGAGCTGCTGTGGTCTAGCTATCTTTACGTTAGCTGCCTGTGGTACAAACCAAAACCAATCTACGGAAAAACAGAATAGTTCAACTACTAAGGTGGTTAGCTCAGGTAAAGAAAGTTACAAAGGAACCTATAGCAATCTCAATAGCAAGGAAAGTGCAGAAGAAGTTCGGAAAGCCTTGGCTACACATTTGGATAAAGATAGTGTCGATGCATTTTTCAACCTTGTAAATGATTATAACGCGACTGTCGGTTCAGTAGGCTTAACTGGAGATTTTTCTACATTTACCAAAACAGACTATGATGTTGAAAAGATAAGCAATCTTTGGACGCCTAAAAAGGGTGATTTTGTCGGTACCAACTGTCGTATTAACAGTTATTGTTTGTTAAAAAATTCTATCGAAATCCCTAAGTTAGAGAAAGATGATTCTCTCTTGTTTGTCGATAATGATGCCATTGACAAAGGTAAGGTCTTTGGTGCAGAAGACAAGGATGCTTTTGATATTTTATTCTCAAGAATCAAGACCGAAGCAACGACAGATGTCAAAGTTCATGCTGCAAAGATGGAACAATTCCTTTCTAAATTCAAGTTTAATGAAAATGCTCGAATGCTATCTGTAGTAGTCCATGATGACTTGGATGGTCAATCCCTATTTATTGGCCATGTAGGGATACTTGTACCAAGCGAGGACGGTTATCTCTTTGTCGAAAAGTTAACCTTTGAGGAACCTTATCAAGCCATCAAATTTGCGACCAAGGAAGATTGTTACAAATATCTAGATACAAAATACGAAAACTATACAGGAGAAGGTCTAGCTAAGCCCTTTATTATGGACAATGATAAGTGGGTTCAATTCTAAAGGATGGCATTAAAATGGAAGTAGTACTAGCATTCATAATAATTGTTTTAGTCGCATTATGGGCTGTTTGGGTTATCAAAGGGAACCAGCAGAGACCAAGAAAAAATGAAAGGTTTATTGGTTATATCAATCGATACGATGAAGATGGAGAACCCTACCAAGCGGAGATTTGGGAAGTCAGTGAAGATGAGGAGTAGACATATGGAATTACAAGGTTTTACGAAACAAGAACAAGAAATGATTAAAAAGGGATTAACTTTCTCTAAGCTTAACGATAAGGAAACTGCTGATAAGATTATCGCTTTAATTCCTCAAGAGATGATTAAACGGATTCCGTTTTTTGTTAGAAAACATGCAATTACGCGTACGATTAAGAGAATCTCTCTTGAATATCCGGAATTGTATGCTGTAGCTGAACAAGAAGGTAAACTTCCTGAGAAGGAAGCTCAAGAATTGCGACAAATTCTTACAGATATTTTCAAAGAGAAAATGAACAAGCATAAGATTAAATAAGCTTTGAGATTTAGAAATAAGATGTCGATTGAACATTAGGAGTTGAGAATGGCTATTGATGGCACTAAAATCATTGACAGTGATCAAGGTTATGACATTTACAATGAGGTAGTTGGTCGCTATAGAGATGGTGAACATGTGGCGAATATCATCAAGGATATCCTCGATGCGGAGAATGATTACTGTCAAACAGACTTTTTTACAGAAATTTATTGGACTGCTCTTGCCTACTCACTGTGGAAGATTGGTCACCTGACAGATGACATCAAAGATAAAACCTTAGAGCTTATCAAAAAAGGGGCTGATCCATTTTGGTTGGAAATAGATCCAAAGGCTTTGAAGCAAAGGCAAAAGGTCTTGGATAAACTTGCTTTCCAGTTGCAAACTGAAAATCCTAGGCCTCTAAAGGTCTCTAAAGCCAAAACTAAACGCAAACCTTATTTTGAAGAAGGAGATCTCCTTGCTGTTAAGTTCCAAGATGAGTATGGTCTTGTCTTTGTATCTATGGTTGAGCAGAGTCCTAGAAAGCTTGAGTATCATTTGGCTTGCACACGCCTCTTACAAACAAAAAAGCCCTCCATAGATGATTTTTTAACCAGTCAAATCTCTTGTAAGATGGACAATACAAAGTTTGCTCTCGTTACAGATTGCTGGTTCAATCACAAAGATTTAGGGCAATTATTAGAAAATATTGAAATAATTGGACAGGTGAAACTTAGACCTTTTAGTCTTTGGATGTTGTCACCTGCCCAAAATTTAGAAGATATTTATGAAGAAATCACTAGAGATAAAGGCTCTTCTGGGCTACGGTTCATCGAAACCTATAAACTTGTCGATGATATTTTTTCAGTCTAATGTCTATCTTGTAAGAGGAAATAAGGGTGAATCATTCCCACATGCTATGCTGGGCTCTGACACCATAGCTATCTAGGGAACCATCTGAATTAAACTTGGATTCAATACGGTATCTTTTCCAGAGGTCGTAATCTGCTGTTTGAATAGTTAGGATAAAGTTGTTATTCTTATCAGAGACATTATAATCAGCTGGATTGACTTCAAAGATATCGATTAATTTTCGTGTTTGAAAATCTTGGAGCTTGAGATTTGTTAGCTTGACATGATTGATGGAAATTTTTTCTAGTTGATTGTTATCCTTAGGTGTTCTGTAATAGGTGATGACGCAGTTTTTGAGCTGATCAGTATCTTTACCTGTGGGAGTAAGGCACATAAAGCCATAGGACTGATTATCCCGCTTGACTTCGAGAAGCTGACCGTAGTAGAAGTGGTCGTTTTTTGGATTGGTGATGGAACTCTCTGGATTTTTATCTTCGAAGCTAAAGCTTTGGTCCAAAAGCTCGGAAGCCTTGGTCTCACCGATAATGACAGTAGTATCTTGAATGGTTACTGGAACAGGTTGAGCTGGAAGGCCACTCATCATCATGCAAAACATAAAAATATAACTCGTTAAAAAAGCTGTCCCGACAAAAGCGTTGGTTGATGCATAGGCATGACTGTTATGAAAGTTTTTTCTTATAGCCAGTACAACAAATTTGCCAATACTTTTTAAACCCATACTAACAAGTACGATAAAAAATTGTTTTTTCAAACATTCATAAATGGCTTGAGGAAAGCTATTACCATGATAGTAGAAGCCAGCCAATACGATTAGATTTACGATTAAATAGATTAGTAAGAACCAATGAATCTCTTTAAGGGCATTAGCATCAGTGATTTCTTCATAGTCAACGTGAATTCTTCCTTGAACAGCATGACCAAGTTTATAAATCCATTTGGGAATGTCTTTGCCTTTTTTAACCGCAACTACAAGTCTAATATAGAGATAAATAGTAAAGCACAAGGATAGAAAGAAAAGAGCATAAAATCCTAAAACAATAGTGGTGAGCATGACTACTTCCCCCATTTTTCAATTGCTAGAGAACAATTTTATTAGCTCCATTATAGCACTTTCTAGGGAAATAGAGCTAGAAATATCAGCAGTTTCCTTAAAGATAAAAAGATGAGAATCATTGCCATTTAAGCTTTACCGATTGTACTGATAGAAGGCGGCCCCTTCTTCTTACTAGTTTTATTAGTTGGGAATTGGGAATTAAAGAGAAAGATAAGATTTGAGAGAGAACATAAAGGAGTAGAGAACCATGGGTAGAACGGTGATTATAGGTACTTTAATAGTTTTTGCAATCTTTAATCTGCTACTCGGTCTGGGCTTTTATCTCTTTCTAAAAAAGAGGAAAGAGAATGGGCAGTCATTGTACGAGACTCCTGTAAATCAACAAACTCGAACAGAAAAACTAGATTTAGGTGAGATTTTGGTCTACCTGACACTGATTGCCATCGCAGGAATCTTTGCTTTTCAGACCTTAAATAGAGGTGGTATGGGGAATTCTATTTTAGCTAAAATGATCCTCCTCCCAGCTATAATGGCTCTTTTCAATGCAAGAAAAAGGACTGGAAAGTCTTTACTTGCCCTCCTTATAACCTTTATGGTCTTTCTAGTAGGAGTTATGTTTAATCTCACGATTGGTTTGCCACCTCAAACACCAATTTTGCAAATTAATGAAAGTAAAATCATTTTAGCAGAAACCAAAGCAAGTGATTTGATGGAAGCTGGGTTTGATATCTATGTCAGACAAGGTGATGGTGGTAGCGACTATGAAGAGTTCCTGACAGATGGCAGTTTCCAAAAGTATTCGGGCAATAAAACAGTCACTATCGAAAAAGGCTTCAGACTTGATAGCAATGCTGTTCCTTACGCTCCCTATCTCCTAGCAAAAGACGGAATAGTACTGGGCAGTATTTCCTTTTACGGGGCAGAGGACCAGAATGTGGCTTTAGAAGATTCTAAGGTTATTCAGGTTCGATTTAACAAGGACAGTATTGAAGCAGCTAAGAAACATTCTATCACTTTCAAGTTAGATGAACTCGACTTGACTACTAGACTTGATATCCCGCTTGTTCAAGAAACTTTCAAAAAGCATCTATGGTCAATTCCCCCATCAAATACAAGTGATGTCACTCAATTGTGGTATGGATTACAGTGGTCCAGTAACAGTGACTCTCTATTTTGGAATGAGTATTATAGTCTCATCCGTCTAGATGAAAATTACTTGATGACTGATTTTGAGCTAGCTGTTCAAGTAGCACGAGATGACTAGATACGATTTTGAATAGTTAATTTGCTTATGCCTAACTAAAGGAATTAATTTAATTTAATTTAATTAGTTCCTATTTTATTATTTAAAGGCAAATTTGAAATAGTTTTCAATTTTTGGGTATAGTAAAAATACGAACAAAAATGTAAATAATTTATAAAGTTTCCCCAAAATACTTTACAAACTTGTGTAAACATGATATAGTTATAAAGCTTAGAAAATGAGAAGATGTTTTCTAGTAAATATAAACCCGAGTAAAAAATGCCTACGGACAGGCAGGGTTGAATGCCGAAGCGTGGTTGAAAAGCCACATTATTGATAGGGTTAAAAGCCTACTTTTATAAGTTGATGTTAGGACATTAGTTCTAATTCGTATAGATTTGTTAGTGTGGTGAAAGCACACGTCATCTTGTGAAACGATCAATAAAGTACGTAATATTTGCTACTAGAGAGTTAGGAAACATCAGGAACAGACATACTCAAAAGAAACAAACATAAACACGTCAGTAGATTGTAGAGCAGGTGCCAACCTGCTCTTTTTTCATAAGTATCCTTTAGAGCCTTACATGGTTAAGGTGTAAAAAATATGATAAAGGAGTATGTCTTTATAATGTTAAATCAACACCAAGCTCCAATTTATGAGGGACTGGTCAAGTTACGAAAAAAAAGAATTGTACCTTTTGATGTACCAGGTCATAAGCGTGGACGTGGTAACCCAGAATTAGTGGAACTTTTAGGGGAAAAATGCGTTGGTATCGATGTCAATTCTATGAAACCTTTGGATAATCTAGGACATCCCATTTCGATTATCAGAGATGCAGAGGAGCTAGCTGCAGAAGCATTTGGTGCTGCTCATGCATTTTTAATGATTGGTGGAACAACATCATCTGTGCAAACTATGATTCTCTCTACCTGTAAAGCAGGCGATAAAATCATCCTTCCTCGAAATGTCCATAAGTCAGCTATCAATGCCCTTGTTTTGTGTGGTGCTATTCCCGTCTATATCGAAATGAGTGTGGATCCAAAAATTGGTATTGCACTGGGACTTGAAAATGACCGTGTTGCCCAAGCAATCAAGGAACATCCGGATGCCAAGGCTATCCTAATTAACAATCCAACCTATTATGGGATTTGTTCAGACCTTAAGGGATTAACAAAGATGGCTCACGCCGCAGGAATGAAAGTCTTAGTAGACGAGGCTCACGGTGCTCATCTACACTTTACAGATAAACTTCCTCTGTCTGCTATGGATGCAGGAGCAGATATGTCAGCTGTTTCCATGCATAAGTCTGGGGGCAGTTTGACTCAAAGTTCGCTTCTTTAGTTGGCGATCAGATGAATCCTGAGTACGTACGTCAGATTATTAATCTGACACAGTCAACATCAGCATCCTACTTGCTAATGGCTAGTCTAGATGTTTCTCGTAGAAACCTAGCCCTTCGTGGTAAAAAGTCCTTTGAGAAAGTCATTGAGCTATCTGAGTATGCTCGTCGTGAAATCAATGCTATCGGTGGCTACTATGCCTACTCAAAAGAACTAGTAGATGGTGTCTCAGTTTGTGATTTTGACGTGACTAAGTTGTCAGTCTACACTCAGGGAATCGGTCTAACAGGTATTGAAGTTTATGATCTCTTACGGGATGAATATGACATTCAGATCGAGTTTGGTGATATCGGCAATATCTTAGCTTATATTTCGATTGGTGACCGTATCCAAGACATTGAACGCTTGGTAGGTGCTTTGGCTGATATCAAGAGACTATACTCACGAGATGGGAAGGACTTGATTGCTGGAGAATATATCCAACCTGAGTTGGTGCTGTCTCCTCAGGAAGCCTTTTACTCAGATAGAAGAAGTTTAACCTTGGATGAGTCCATCGGTCAAGTCTGTGGCGAATTTGTCATGTGTTACCCTCCTGGGATCCCAATCCTAGCTCCAGGTGAACGGATTACACGAGAAATTGTCGATTATATCCAATTTGCCAAGGAACGTGGTTGTTCCCTCCAAGGTACTGAAGATCCAGAGGTCAATCATATCAATGTTATTGAGAGAAAGGAGAACTAGATGGATTTATGGTTTTCTGAAGTTCATACTCCAGATGTCAAGTTAACAATTAGAACAGCCAAACAGCTTTATTCTGGTCAAAGTGAATGGCAGGATATTGAAGTATTAGATACACCAGCTTTTGGGAAAGTGTTAATTTTAAATGGCCATGTTTTATTCTCAGATGCGGATGATTTTGTCTATAACGAAATGACAGTTCACGTTCCTATGGCTGTCCATCCAAATCCAAAGAAAGTCTTGGTTATTGGGGGTGGTGACGGTGGTGTTGCCCAGGTTTTGACACTATATCCTGAATTGGAACAAATCGATATTGTAGAACCAGATGAGATGCTGGTTGAGGTTTGTCGAGAATACTTCCCAGATTTTGCTGCAGGACTTGATGACCCTCGCGTCACCATTTACTACCAAAATGGACTGAGATTTTTGAGAAACTGTGAAGATGATTACGACATCATCATCAACGATGCGACAGATCCATTTGGTCATACGGAAGGGCTCTTTACCAAGGAATTTTACGGCAATAGCTATAGGGCTCTCAAAGAAGACGGAATCATGATCTATCAGCATGGTAGTCCTTTCTTTGACGAAGATGAGTCAGCTTGCCGAAGCATGCACCGTAAGGTCAATCAAGCCTTTCCAATCAGCCGGGTTTATCAGGCACATATCCCAACTAGTCCTGCTGGCTATTGGTTGTTTGGATTTGCATCAAAAAAATATCACCCTGTCAAAGATTTTGACAAGGAAGGCTGGAAAAAACGCCAGTTATTTACGGAATATTACACTGCAAATTTACATGAGGGGGCCTTCATGTTGCCCAAGTATGTTGAGGACATTTTAGAAGAAGAGGAAGGAAAAAAATGAGTCGTTTATTAGTTATTGGATGTGGGGGAGTTGCCCAAGTTGCTATTTCAAAGATTTGCCAAGATAGCGAAACTTTTAAAGAAATTATGATTGCTAGCCGTACCAAGTCAAAATGTGATGACTTGAAGGCTAAATTAGAAGGTAAAACAAGTACAAAGATTGAAACAGCTGCTCTTGATGCAGACAAGGTAGAAGAAGTGATTGCCTTGATTGAAAGCTACAAACCAGAAGCCGTTTTGAACGTAGCTTTGCCTTATCAAGACTTGACCATCATGGATGCTTGTTTGGCTACAGGTGTCCACTATATCGATACCGCCAACTATGAGGCCGAGGACACAGAAGATCCTGAATGGCGTGCTATTTATGAGAAACGTTGTAAGGAACTTGGTTTTACAGCTTACTTTGACTACTCATGGCAATGGGCTTATCAAGAAAAATTCAAGGAAGCAGGATTGACAGCTCTTCTTGGTTCTGGTTTTGACCCAGGTGTAACCAGCGTTTTTTCAGCTTATGCACTCAAACATTACTTTGACGAAATCCACTATATCGATATTTTAGACTGTAATGGTGGTGACCACGGTTATCCATTTGCAACAAACTTCAACCCAGAAATCAACTTGCGTGAAGTTTCTGCACCAGGTTCTTACTGGGAAGATGGAAAATGGGTAGAAGTCGAAGCTATGTCTATCAAACGTGAGTATGATTTCCCTCAAGTTGGTCAAAAAGACATGTATCTCCTCCACCATGAAGAAATCGAATCATTAGCAAAAAATATTCCAGGAGTTAAACGCATTCGCTTCTTTATGACTTTTGGCCAATCTTATCTAACGCATATGAAATGCTTGGAAAACGTTGGGCTCCTTCGTACAGATGCTATTAATTTTAACGGACAAGAAATCGTACCAATCCAATTCTTGAAAGCCTTGCTTCCAGATCCTGCAAGCCTTGGCCCACGTACTGTTGGTAAAACTAATATTGGTTGTATCTTTACAGGTGTCAAAGATGGCGTTGAAAAGACAATCTACATTTACAATGTTTGCGACCATCAGGAGTGCTATGCAGAAGTTGGTTCACAAGCCATTTCTTATACAACAGGTGTTCCTGCTATGATTGGGACAAAATTAGTGATGGATGGTACATGGAAACAGCCTGGAGTTTATAACCTTGAAGAGTTGGATCCAGACCCATTCATGGAAGCTTTAAATAAATACGGTTTGCCATGGGTTGTGGTTGAAAATCCACAAATGGTGGACTAATGAAGTTAGAACAAGTACCAACGCCAGCCTATGTCATTGATTTAGCGAAACTAGAAGAAAATTGCCGCATTCTACAAGAGGTTCAGGAAAAGGCAGGTTGTAAAGTTTTGCTAGCTCAAAAGGCTTATTCTCTCTATAAAACCTATCCCCTAATTAGCCAGTATCTATCAGGTACGACAGCTAGTGGACTCTATGAAGCGAAGTTAGCTAGAGAAGAGTTTCCGGGAGAAGTCCATGTATTTGCGCCTGCTTTCAAGGAATCAGATATGGAAGAGCTACTGCAAATATCGGATCATATTGATTTTAACTCAGAGAGACAACTTCGAAAGTATGGTCAACGTTGTCGCGAGGCTGGTATCAGTGTAGGTCTTCGCATCAATCCTCAATGTTCAACGCAGGGTGACCACGCGCTTTATAATCCTTGTGCTCCTGGCTCTCGTTTTGGAGTGACTTCAGACAAGATACCAAGTGATTTATTGGAATTGGTTGACGGACTTCATTTTCATACCCTCTGTGAGCAAGGGGCAGATGATTTACAAACGACTTTGAAAGCAGTAGAAGACCAGTTTGGAACCTATTTGCATCAAATCAAATGGCTCAATATGGGCGGCGGTCATCATATTACGAGAGATGACTATGATGTGGACTTACTGATTTCTGAGATTATACGTATTCGAGAAACCTATAACCTTGATGTCTATGTCGAACCAGGTGAAGCCATTGCACTTAATGCGGGCTATCTAGCGACAGAAGTCTTGGATATTGTTGAAAACGGAATTGAGACCTTGGTGTTAGATGCTTCAGCAAGTTGTCATATGCCAGATGTCCTTGAGATGCCTTATCGCCCGCCATTGAGAGATGGATTTGAAGCGCAAGAAAAACCTTATACTTATAGACTCTCTTCCAATACCTGCCTAACAGGGGATATTATTGGTGACTATAGCTTTGAGAATCCAGTTGAGATTGGAGATAGACTATATTTTGAAGACATGGCTATTTACTCATTTGTCAAAAATAATACCTTTAACGGAATTGGACTTCCAAGTTTGTATCTCATGGATAAAGAGGGTGAGTGCAGTCTAGTCAAAGCATTTGGCTACCAAGACTTTAAGGAGAGATTATCATGATGGACAGCCCAAAGAAATTAGTTTATCGTATGCCTGCAGAGTATGAACCCCATCATGGGACTCTCATGATATGGCCTACTCGACCAGGGTCTTGGCCTTTTCAAGGAAAGGCTGCAAAAAAAGCATTTAGCCAGATTATCAAAACCATTGCCCAAGGGGAAACAGTCTACCTTTTGGTTGAGGAGGACTATCTATCTGAAGCACGATCCTATCTTGGAGACAATGTTGTTTATCTAGATATTCAGACAAATGATGCCTGGGCACGTGATACTGGTCCAACTATTCTCCTCAACGATCAAAGGGAAAAGTTGGCGGTAGATTGGTCTTTCAATGCCTGGGGTGGTGCTGTTGACGGTCTTTACCAAGACTATGAAGCAGATAACCAAGTAGCCAGTCGCTTTGCAGAAGTCTTAGAGATACCTGTTTATGATGCTAAACCATTTGTACTGGAAGGTGGAGCTATTCACAGTGACGGTCAAGGAACCATTCTTGTGACTGAAAGTTGCCTTCTCAGTCCTGGTCGTAATCCTCACCTGACTAAAGAGGAGATTGAAAAGACCTTACTAGAGAGTCTTGGTGCTGAAAAGGTCATTTGGTTGCCTTATGGTATTTATCAAGATGAGACAAATGAACACGTCGATAATGTTGCAGCCTTTGTTGGTCCTGCAGAGATTGTTTTAGCTTGGACGGACGACCAAGACGATCCTCAGTATGCCATGTCTGCAGCAGATCTAGCTCTTTTAGAGAAGGAAACTGATGCAAAGGCCGGAGTTTCACTATTCATAAACTCCCAATCCCAGCTATTCATCAAGTAGTTACAGAGGAAGATTTGCTGGGCTATACTTATGAAGAAGGCGAAGAGGAGCGTTATGCAGGTGAAAGACTAGCAGCTTCCTATGTGAATTTTTACATTGCTAATAAGTCTGTATTAGTGCCGCAATTTCAGGACGATAACGACCAAGTGGCCCTGGATATTCTGACACAGTGTTTCCCAGACCGTGATGTTGTCGGAATTCCTGCAAGAGATATTCTTTTAGGTGGTGGAAATATCCACTGCATTACCCAACAAATTCCAGAATAGGAGAAAAAGATGAGAAATGTAACGGTTGCAGCTATTCAGATGCAATGCGCTAAGGATGTGGAAACCAATATCCAAACAGCTGAACGTTTAGTTCGACAAGCTGCTGAGCAAGGAGCCCAAATTATTCTCTTGCCTGAATTATTTGAACGTCCCTATTTCTGTCAGGAGCGTCAGTATGACTACTATCAGTATGCCCAGTCGGTATCAGAGAATACTGCTATTCAGCATTTTAAAGGAATTGCCAAGGAACTAAAGGTCGTTTTACCAATCAGTTTCTATGAAAAAGATGGTAATGTTTTGTATAACTCTATCGCTGTCATTGATGCAGATGGAGAAGTGCTAGGAGTTTATCGTAAAACTCATATTCCAGATGACCATTATTACCAAGAGAAATTCTTCTTTACTCCTGGAAATACTGGTTTCAAGGTCTGGGATACTCGCTATGCCAAGATTGGTATTGGCATCTGTTGGGATCAGTGGTTCCCAGAAACAGCCCGTTGCCTTGCACTAAATGGCGCAGAATTGCTCTTTTATCCAACAGCCATTGGTTCAGAGCCTATTTTGGATACAGATAGTTGTGGTCATTGGCAACGTACCATGCAGGGACACGCAGCAGCAAATATTGTGCCAGTTATTGCTGCTAATCGTTATGGTTTGGAGGAAGTCACTCCTTGCGAGGAAATGGAGGACAAAGTTCCAGTCTTAACTTCTACGGTTCATCCTTTATGACCGATGAAACAGGAGCTATTTTAAGTCAAGCCGAACGACAAGAAGAAGCAATCCTCTTAACCACTTATGACCTTGACAAGGGAGCGAATGAACGCCTAAATTGGGGCTTGTTTAGAGACAGAAGACCGGACATGTATAAAGATATTGTCAGATAATAATAAAAAGTAGCCCCCTCAGGCTACTTTTTAAAATTCTTTGTAAACATAAGTATTTTCGGGTTTATCAACCTTGATAAAGGATTGAACTTCAAGGGTTGGGAGGACTTGGTTGAGTTCTTTGTGATAGTGATTGCTAATCTTACCTTTGACTTTGACCCAAGTGTTATTTTCGTACTGATTGGTGTTTCCTGTAGTCAAAAGTCCAAAAACTCCTGAATCAGCGATACAGTGCATAATACCAAAACGAAAAACAAATTGACTATTGGTATGATTTGGATCGTTGTAGATAAAGCCAATAAACTCGATTTCCTTGCCTTCAAATTCATTTGGATAATCATAGATAGCTTCCATGACCTCCAGGTAATTTTCATCATTGATAACTATACTAGATTGAGCTAAGTATTTATCAGCACTCTTTCGAATAATATTTTGATGAGCTGTTTGTGAATAAAAGCGACTGGTATCCGGCTTAAGATACTGACTGCTCGTTCCTTCACTTGCTTGGATTGCCTTGTCAGTTCCTTCCGACAAAGGGAAATAATATCCTTTTGCCGATACTGTTTGTGAATCCAGAGTAACTGTTGGAAAGTGAATCCAACTAACAAAGGCAAACTTAAGAGGACAAAACTAGCAAACTTGGCTGAAAAGCTGTGTAAGTGGCTATGTTCTTTCAAACGCTTGAAGCAAATATAGGCTTGAACGATGGCTAGTAACAATGACAAAACCATGGTGATATAAGCCAGATAAGAGTAGTGGAGGTTTAGATACTGATTGAGCTTACCTGATAGGTGCAGATAAAGGGTTAAGCTAAAATAGCCAAATAAGATAAAAAATCGAATCATAGCATCACCCCGACTAGATAAGAATAGGCAAGAACAACAAGAGTTACAATTGTCATGAATTGCCAAATAAAGCGAGTTTTGAGATAATTCTTCATCATGAGGAGGTTCTTGACATCGAGCATGGGACCTATAACTAGAAAGGCAAGCACTGGAGCAAAGCCAAAACTAGAGAGAAGAGAAGAACCTATAAAGGCATCCGCTTCACTACAGAGTGATAGAAGAAAGGACAAGACCATCAAAAGAACTATAGCAAGTAGTGGTGTCGCACTGATGGATGTCAGAATCCGAGTTGGTACATAGACCTGGACTATGCTGGCAAAAAGACAGCCAAAGACCAAGTAACGCCCCATATCAAAGAATTCATCAATAGCTTGGATAAAGACTTGAAGCAGTTTTTGGCTTTTAGTCAAGTGAGAGAAATCATGCTCATGGCAAGCCAATCTATTTTCCTTTTGAATAGGTCCCTCCCAGAAAAATCCAAGAAAGATACCTAATATAGTCGCAACTAGAATAGCGCCCAAAGCTCTTAGGAGAACCATTTGAATTGAATTACCAAAGGCTGAATAAGTCGCAAAAAGTACGATAGGATTGATGATAGGAGCCGTTACTAGAAAAGGTACTGCTGTATAGCTAGGAACCTTCTTTTCTAAAAAGCGATTGATGATAGGAACTATTCCACACTCGCAAGAGGGAAAGAGAAAACCGATGAAGCTACCAAAAAAGATTCTCCCCAAGCGATTTTTAGGGAGAAATTTATAAACCTTCTCAGGTGTGACATAGACTTCAATGGCACCAGAGATGATACTACCAATTAAGACAAAGGGTAAAGCTTCAATGATAATTGAAAGAAAAATTGCGCCAGCTTGTAGCACACTAGAAGGTAAACTTTGAAAGAGTGTCATCTATTTTTTCTTTTCTGCTTTATCTTTCTTTTCTTTGTCATCTGGAAATGTTACTTGCTTTAAATCAGGGAGTTTAGCGAATTCTTCGAACATCTTATCTAAGTCATCAGTTTTTGTAAATTTAACAGCCATAAGGCATACCTCGATTCTTTTAGTTAACACTATTATACTATTATTTCTAAGAAATAGTTGGATTTTAAAATAAACATGGCTTTTATCTTTATAAAGTTGAAATAAAGCAACAAATTAATGAAAACAAGCTTTCTTCCTTATGGTATAATAGTTCTATGGATAAAAAATATGAAAAAATTTCCCAAGATTTGGGTGTAACTTTAAAGCAGATTGATACTGTCTTGTCTTTGACAGCAGAAGGAGCAACTATCCCCTTTATCGCCCGTTATCGGAAAGATATGACCGGAAGTCTAGATGAGGTAGCCATTAAGGCTATTATCGACCTCGATAAGAGTTTAACTGCTCTAAATGATCGTAAGGAAGCGGTCTTAGCAAAAATCAAAGAGCAAGGCAAGCTAACTAAGGAGTTAGAAGAAGCAATTCTAACAGCTGAAAAACTCGCAGATGTAGAAGAACTCTATCTTCCCTATAAGGAGAAACGTCGCACCAAGGCAACGATTGCACGTGAGGCTGGACTTTTTCCACTTGCTCGTTTAATTTTACAAAATGTTTCGAATCTAGAAAAAGAAGCAGAATCATTTGTCTGTGAAGGTTTCGAAACTCCTCAAGAAGCTTTGGCTGGGGCTGTAGACATCTTGGTTGAAGCACTATCCGAGGATGTTCATTTACGTTCAATGACATATCAAGAGGTACTTAGACGCTCTAAGATTACTTCTCAAGTCAAAGATGAGAGTCTTGATGAAAAACAAGTCTTTCAAATTTATTACGATTTCTCAGAAACAGTTGCAAACATGCAAGGCTACCGTACGCTTGCCCTTAATCGTGGTGAGAAGCTAGGCATTTTGAAAATTGGCTTTGAGCATGCGACTGATCGTATTCTATCTTTCTTTGCTTCTCGTTTTAAGGTTAAGAATGCTTATATTGACGAAGTTATTCAACAATCTGTTAAGAAAAAAGTATTACCAGCTATTGAGCGCCGTATTCGTACTGAACTAACAGAGAAGGCAGAAGAAGGAGCTATCCAACTCTTCTCAGAAAACCTTCGAAATCTTCTCCTTGTTGCACCTCTTAAAGGGCGCGTGGTCCTTGGATTTGACCCTGCCTTTCGTACAGGTGCCAAGCTTGCAGTCGTTGATGCGACTGGGAAGATGCTGACGACCCAGGTCATTTATCCTGTCAAACCAGCCTCTGCCCGTCAGATTGAAGAAGCGAAGAAAGATTTGGCAGATTTGATTGGCCAATACGGTGTGGAAATCATTGCCATCGGAAATGGTACTGCTAGTCGTGAGAGTGAAGCCTTTGTCGCTGAAGTACTTAAAGATTTTCCTGAGGTCAGCTATGTCATTGTCAATGAGAGTGGGGCATCTGTCTACTCAGCTAGTGAACTTGCTCGTCAAGAGTTTCCAGAGTTAACTGTTGAAAAACGTTCTGCTATTTCTATTGCTCGTCGCTTGCAAGATCCACTTGCTGAATTGGTTAAAATCGATCCAAAATCCATCGGTGTCGGTCAATATCAGCACGATGTTAGTCAGAAAAAACTGTCTGAAAGTCTGGACTTTGTTGTTGATACAGTAGTTAACCAAGTCGGTGTCAATGTCAATACAGCTAGTCCAGCCTTACTTTCGCACGTAGCTGGTCTTAACAAAACAATCTCTGAAAATATCGTGAAGTACCGTGAAGAAGAAGGTAAAATCACTTCACGCGCCCAAATCAAGAAAGTCCCTCGATTAGGTGCTAAAGCGTTTGAACAGGCTGCAGGTTTCCTCCGTATCCCTGAAAGTAGCAATATCCTTGATAACACAGGTGTTCATCCAGAAAATTATGCTGCTGTTAAGGAACTCTTCAAACGTTTGGACATTAAAGACCTAAATGAAGAAGCGCAAGCCAAACTCAAATCTATTTCAATCAAGGAAATGGCCCAAGAATTAGACCTCGGTCAAGAAACTCTTAAAGATATTATTGCAGATCTTTTAAAACCCGGTCGTGATTTTCGTGATTCTTTTGATGCTCCAGTCCTTCGTCAGGATGTCTTGGATATCAAAGACTTAAAAGTTGGCCAGAAGCTTGAGGGCGTTGTTCGTAACGTCGTTGACTTCGGTGCCTTTGTTGACATTGGTATTCACGAGGATGGCCTGATTCATATCTCTAACATGAGCAAGAAATTCATCAAGCATCCGAGTCAAGTCGTCTCAGTTGGTGATTTGGTAACTGTTTGGGTGAAGAAGATTGATGTCCAACGCGAAAAAGTAAATCTGTCGCTCCTTGCACCAGATGAATCTAACTGATTACGTTAAACAAGTTTCTTTAGAAGACTTTGGAAAACCATTCAAACACCAAGCTCAATGGAATTCTCGTCTACGGTCGACAGGTGGACGATTCTTTCCAAAAGATGGGCATTTGGATTTTAATCCCAAAGTCTATCAAGAACTTGGTTTAGAGATTTTTCGGAAAATTGTCCGTCACGAACTCTGTCATTATCATCTATACTATGAGGGCAAGGGGTATAAACATAAAGATGTAGCCTTTAAGAAACTGTTAAAAGAAGTAGACGGACTCCGCTTTGTTCCTCCCTTATCAAGTGTCAGTCAAACACCAGTTCTAATCTATACTTGTCAGACTTGTAACCAAACCTATCAACGAAAGCGACGAATTGATACCAAACGTTATCGTTGTGGTCTCTGTCGTGGCAAACTCATTTTGCAAAATCCGCCTAAGGACTGATGCAGGGTGTTTTAGTTCATGTTATACTTATTTCAAGAATACCGAAAGAGGTAAAAATCATGAATAGAAATTTTATAAAATGAGACGGAGTCGTATGATATCAGGAGTGCTTGCTGGACTCTCTGACAAATGGGACCTTGATGTTACTCTTGTTCGCTTCATTTTTGCTATCTTTACAATCGCAAACTTCGGACTTGGAATCATCATCTACATCATCCTAGCCTCTATCTTGCCAACAAAAGAAGATATCGAAGCTGACATGTACGGAACTGGCCCACGTAAGATTAAAGAAGCTGAACCAATTAATGATAATGAAGGTTGGTTTTGGTAGTTTTACTTAATTGTTTATGTTTGGATAATAAAAAAGATACCTTGAGGTATCTTTTTTAAATACTAAACAACTGACCCAATAGATAAGTCACTCCCATGGTCAAAAGACCGATACAAAGGTTACGAATCATAGCTGTTTTAGTTTGAGCTTTTCCGAGTTTGGCACTGGTATAACCTGTAATCAATAGAGAAATCGCAACGATAAAAACAGTAGCAGGGATTCGATAGTTACTTGGAAAGATGGTAATGGAAAGCATTGGTGGTAAACTACCAAAAACAAAAGCGATGAAGCTAGATGCTGCAGCATGCCAAGGATTGGTAAACTCTTCATACTCGATTCCGTATTTTTCCTCAACTAAGGCTTTAAGTGGATTTTTAAGAAAAGCTTTATTGACTAAAAGTTGAGCTGAAGTTTCACACTCACCATTTTGAAGATAAGCAGCATAGAGAGATTTCTTTGCAGCCTCGATATCCTTATCCAAAAGTAATTGCTCACGGGCTACAGCGGCTTCTTCAGTGTCTTTTTGAGTGGATACTGAAACATATTCACCTCCAGCCATAGAGAAGGCACCCGCTAAGATGGCAGCCAAACCTGAAAGAAAGATTATCCAGATATTACTGGTTGCACTGGCAACCCCGATAACAACTCCAGCGATGGAAATGATCCCGTCATTGGCTCCGAGAACACCAGCACGCAAAATATTTAAACGACCAGCGAAGTTTGAATCAATTTCATGTGTAATTTCTGACATAGTCTTCTCCTTTATATTAATTATAAAGTATGGGAGAAGTGAAAACAAACTTTTTAAACTATCTGAAAAAAGTTCTACAATTTTAATAATAGCCATAGCTATTGCTTATGCCAATATATAACAAAGTTGTATTTGTAACTGACTGCCATTGATGATACAATTAATTTACTGAAATCTTTGGAGGTCTGATGATGACTCGTGAATTTAAATTTGAAACCCTACAATTGCATGCAGGACAAGTGGTAGATGCTACTACCAAGTCTCGTGCTGTACCAATTTATCAAACAACATCTTTTGTATTTGAAGATACGCAGGAGGGTGCAGAACTTTTTGCCCTTCAAAAAGCTGGAAATATCTATACTCGTATTACCAATCCAACAACTTCAGCCTTTGAAGAGCGTATTGCAGCGCTAGAAGGCGGAGTAGGTGCACTTGCCACAGCTTCTGGGATGGCAGCTCTTACTTATACTATCCTTGGGCTTGCTCACGCAGGCGACCACGTGGTTGCAGCTTCAACAATCTACGGTGGTACCTTTAACCTGTTGAAAGAAACCCTTCCTCGTTACGGAATCACCACAACTTTTGTTGATATTGATAATTTAGAAGAGGTAGAAGCAGCGATTAAAGACAATACCAAACTTGTTTTGATTGAAACTTTGGGTAATCCAGTTATCAACATTCCTGATATTGAAAAAATAGCTGAAATTGCTCATAAACATCGAATTCCTTTGGTTTCAGACAATACCTTTGCAACACCATATCTTATCAATGTCTTTTCTCATGGTGTAGACATTGCAGTTCACTCGGCAACTAAATTTATCGGTGGTCACGGTACAACTATTGGCGGTGTCATTGTTGATAGCGGTAAGTTTGACTGGGCTGCTTCAGGGAAATTCCCTCAATTAGTCGAAGAAGATCCAAGCTACCACAATATCAGCTATACTCGTGATGTTGGTGTTGCAGCTTTTATCGTTGCTGCTCGTGTTCAATTGCTTCGCGATATGGGAGCTGCCCTTTCACCATTTAACTCATTCTTGCTCCTACAAGGTCTTGAAACACTATCTCTCCGTGTAGAACGCCATGTTCAAAACGCTGAGAAAATCGTAGACTTCCTGGTAAACCATCCGAAAGTTGAGAAGGTCAACTATCCAAAACTTCCAGATAGTCCATACCATGCTTTGGCGGAGAAATATTTACCAAAAGGTGTTGGTTCGATCTTTACCTTCCACGTTAAATGCGGAGAAGCAGAAGCTCGTAAAGTAATTGATAGCTTAGAAATCTTTTCAAACCTTGCAAACGTAGCAGATGCCAAATCATTGGTCGTTCATCCAGCAACTACAACGCATGCTCAGTTGTCTGATTCTGACTTAGAAGCAGCAGGAGTAACTAAAAATCAAATCCGACTTTCAATCGGTCTTGAAAATGCTGATGATTTGATTGAAGATTTGCGTCTTGCACTTGAAAAAATCTAAAAATAACTAGTTTTTATCAAATTAAGCATCCTTCTCACGAATAATAAAGTGAGGAGGATTTTTATGTATAGTATTTCATTTCAAGAAGATTCACTTTTACCTAGAGAAAGATTAGTAAGAGAAGGAGTGGGAGCTCTGAGTAATCAGGAATTACTGGCAATATTACTAAGGACAGGTACAAAACAGGCCAATGTTTTTGAAATAGCACAGAAGGTCTTAAATCAGCTGTCATGTTTAACTGACCTAAAAAGAATGAGTCTACAGGAATTGCAGACACTATCGGGTATTGGACGTGTAAAGGCTATCGAATTACAAGCCGTTATTGAATTAGGCTACCGTATCCATAAAAGGGAAACAGTGGAAATGGAGAGTATTCTTAGCAGTCGTAAATTAGCTAAAAAGATGCAGTCTGAGCTTGGAGATAAAAAACAAGAGCACCTAGTAGCGCTCTATCTGAATACTCAAAATCAAATCATTCACCAGCAGACCATTTTTATCGGGTCTGCAACGAGAAGCATTGCTGAACCGAGAGAAATTCTCCACTACGCTTTGAAGCATATGGCAACATCTGTGATTCTGGTTCATAATCATCCATCAGGAGCAGTAGTTCCTAGCCCCAATGATGACCACGTTACGAAGCTTGTTAATGAAGCCTGCGAACTAATGGGATTAGTCTTATTGGACCATTTAATTGTCTCTCATTCTGATTATTTTAGTTACCGCGAGAAAACGGACCTGATATAAAAAACCTGTATATGATACAGGTTTTACAATTCATTGACGACATAGTCGAAAAGTGTTTTATCTTTGGGGCGTTTCAAAGAGAAATTCAGGATGCCATTGAACACCAAGATAAGGGAAGCCGTCCGTAGTTGTAACAGCCTCGATAATACCATCCTTAGGATCATAAGCGACAACCTTTAGATTCGAAGCTAAATCTTTAATACTTTGATGGTGAAAAGAGTTGATATGAGAAATTTCCCCATAGATTTCTCGAAGAATAGTGTCTGGTTCAGTAACTAGTCTCTGAGTTGTATACTCAGCAGAAGTAGCCTGCCAATGATCTTCAATATCTTGATAAAGAGAACCACCCATAGCGACATTAAAGAGTTGAGTTCCACGACAGACAGAGAAAATAGGTTTCTTTTGTTTGATGGCCTCTTTGATGAGTGCTAGCTCAAAAACGTCTCTTTGAAGATGATAGTCATCGCTATCGATAGTCTTTGATTCGCCATAGTACTTTGGGTCTACATTTTGTCCACCAGTTAGGATCAATTTATCAATTAAGCTAATGTAGTAACTAGCCATTTCTTCATCACCAATTGGTAGGATAATGGGGATTCCTCCAGCTTCTTTAACACCTTCAACAAAGCCTTTGGCAGCATAACTCATCATAAGCTCATCGTCAGGATGGGCTTTTTCATTTCCTGTAATCCCAATAATTGGTTTTTTCATAAATGATTTCGCTTTCTAATCCTCTTTACGCATAAAATAGAGGAGTGTTTGCAATTCACTAGTCAAATCAACATATTGCACGACAACATCTTTAGGTAGATGAAGGTGTACTGGAGAAAAACTGAGTATCCCTTTAATACCCGCATCAACCAGGAGATTTGCAACTTCTTGTGATTTTACACTAGGGACAGTCAAGATAGCAGTTTTTACATCAGCATCTTTCATTTTATCTTTAATTTGGGAAATATCGTAAATAGGGATACCATCTTCTGTAACGGTTCCGACTTCTGGATGTTCGTCCAAATCAAAAGCCATAATAATTTCATTTTATTGCGTTCATGGAAGCGATAGTGTAGGAGTGCGTGTCCCATATTCCCAATACCAACTAACATAACATTGGTGACTGAATTATCATTTAAAAGATCAGCAAAAAAAGTCATTAGTTTGTTTACATCATATCCAAATCCACGACGCCCAAGCTCACCAAAGTATGAAAAATCACGTCTAACAGTTGCAGAGTCGATGCCTATAGCTTCAGCAATCTGTTTAGAATTAACTCTTTCCATTCTTTCCCCATTGAAACGTTTAAAAATTCTGTAGTATAGAGAAAGTCTTTTCGCTGTAGCCTTCGGAATATCAAATTGTTTTTCTTTCACAATATCACAACCTTTCTATATTCTATTTTATAGCAACTTTGTGAAAAAAGCAACATATAAAAGAAAAAACTAAGAAATATCTTAGTTTATCTTTTTTACATCAAAAGTCGTCAAAAAACGATACAAATCTCCAATATATCCGCGATAAATGATTTTATCCTGATAGCTTAGCGAAGTCACTTCATAGAAATCCGGTAATGTAACACATCCTGATAAGGATAGCATTAGTTCATCATAATCTTGATAAGATAAAGTCCGTTCAACTTGATAAGCATCTAAATAAGTGAGTTGAAACATTATTCTATCCTTCTATTTTTCAGTTTTGGTAAATACACCACGTTCTACCAAACTATCCATTAAGAAATAGAATTTTTCTTGATGGATTTTATGATCTTCAGATTTGAAGATGTCAACCAAGCGTAATCCGAACTTATCAGTAATATTGATTTTAGCACCTGTTAGGTCTTTGTTAATAACAATCTTAAGTTGGAAGCCTTCGCCACTATTTGGAACTTTCTCAAGAAGGCGAGTTAATTCATAGTTACCAACCTTAGTTTCATAAAAAGTGTTATCTTTAAGTGTAAATCTTTTAATAGAAGGGCTGATAGTGTATTCGTAACGACAATTTTTAAGTTGAATAGTTTTTTCAAATGCCATTTATTAATCTCCAATTATTTCTTTTAATGTGTTTACAAGTTGAATGATCTCTTCATCAGTATTTTGAGGTGACAAACTAATTCGGACAGACTCATGAAGACGATGCGAACCATTTCCATAGAAAGCTTTTAGTACATGACTTGTTTGTACAATTCCTGCTGTACATGCTGAACCTGTAGAAATAGAAATGCCAGCTAAGTCCATTCGAAGTAGAAGCAAATCATTTTTTGCCCTGGAAAACCAAGGTTTAGGACATAAGGAAGTTGCTCTTTCCCATGATTGATGTAGTAGTTCAAGCTACTAATCTTAGTTAGAAATAGGTCCTGCAATCTTTGTACAGTTTGATAGTTTTCAGTTTGTTTAGATAATTCTTCTTTAAAGGCAGCTACCATTCCTACGATTGCTGGAAGATTTTCTGTACCTGCTCTTTTTTTATATTCCTGATCTCCGCCATGGATGTATGAATCAAAGTCCATAGTAGAAGCATAAAGGAAACCTATACCTTTTGGCCCATGGAATTTATGCCCAGACGCTGAAAGAAAGTCAATTCCTAACTCTTCTGGTTTGATGGTTAGTTTACCTACAGCCTGAACAGCATCTACGTGATAGACAGCTGAGTGATTTCTTACGACCTCTCCAATTTCAGTAATCGGCAAAATAGTTCCAGTTTCATTATTTACATACATGGTAGATACTAGAATAGTATCATCACGAAGTGCATCTTTTACTTGTTTAGCAGTAATCTCCTGGTCATAAGGTTGCAAAACAGTCACTTCAAAACCAAAATTTTCTACAAGATACTCGATTGGTTCAAGAACAGAGTGATGTTCGATAGCGGTAGTGATAATATGTTTTCCTTTTTGCTGGTGTCTGAGGCAGTAACCAATAATAGCTGTATTATTACTCTCTGTACCTCCAGCAGTGAAAAAAATATGTTGAGATTTCGTACCTAATAATTCAGCCAAGTCTTGGCGAGCTTGTCGTAATAATTTGCCAGCTTCACGACCATGACTGTGAATGCTTGAAGCATTTCCATAAATATCTTGCATGACTTGTGTCATAGCAGAAATAGCTGCTGGTGACATTGGAGTCGTAGCAGCATTATCCAAATAAATCAAAAGATCACCTTTTCTATTTATTTAAATAGTGGACTAACTGGTTTTCTCTCATGAATACGTACCATAGCATCACCAATCAACTCACTTGCAGTGATGTATTTTACATTCTTAGGGGTTTTACCTTGAGTAGCCACTGAGTCAGTAACAAGGATTTCTTTAATATTGCTAGCATCCAATAAATCTGCAGCGTCATCAACGAATAGTCCATGGCTTGAAACTGCATAAATCTCTGTAGCACCTTCTCTTTCAACAATTTTAGCTGCTTCAGAGAAAGTACGACCAGAATTTAAAATATCATCAATTAGGATAGCTTTTTTACCTTCTACTTCACCGATAATATAGCCTTGGTTGCGTTCTGAATCGTCCTGAGCATAGTCGATAATTGCGATTGGAGCATCAAGGTATTCAGCAAGGCTACGTGCTCGTTTAACACCAGAATTTTTTGGACTAACGACAACCACATCTGGTCCAACAAGTCCTTTCTCACAATAGTGTTTAGCAAATAGAGGAACTGTATATAAATTGTCTACAGGGATATCGAAGAAACCTTGTACCTGAACTGCATGCAAGTCCAAAGTAAGTACACGACTTACGCCTGCTTTTACCAACATGTTAGCAACCAGTTTAGCTGTTAAAGGTTCACGAGAAGAAGCGATGCGGTCCTGACGAGCATAACCAAAATACGGAAGAACAACGTTAATAGTGTTTGCACTGGCACGAACACAGGCATCAACTGTGATTAAAAGTTCCATCAAATGATCACTAACAGGATAAGAAGTAGACTGAATGATATAAACATCGTATCCACGAACACTTTCTTCGATATTGACTTGAATTTCTCCATCAGAGAACTGACGAGAAGAAATTCTACCGAGTGGTACTCCAGCAGCATCTGCAATCCTTTGTGCAATTTCTTTGTTGGAATTGAGAGCGAAAAGCTTCATGTTTTTTGTATCTGACATTGATAAACCGTCCTCTATAATTATCTGAATCTTTTTCAAATGAAAAAGATTTCAATTATTTTTATCCCTTCTATTCTACCAAAAAAAGTTTATATTTTCAGTCTTTTTTGCTTTTTTCTATAAATCGAACTAATTTAGATGGTGCCTTCTGGTATTCTATATGATTTTTTTCTAAGAAAGCTTGAAAATCAGTAGTTCCCTTAGCCTCATCAGCAACTTCTAATTCGAGTTCATAATCAGTAACATCAAAATAGTGACTTTCATCAAGAGCCATCAAACCAATGTCCGTCTCTTTTTCATAACGAACGGTGGTTAAACACCCTAAAACAAGCCATTCTGTAATTTGAATACCGCGATTTCTTAATTCTTGAAGTACTAAACCATCCGGTATAAGAGCTTGATCTATAGAATTGTTAGCTTGTTCAAGGTTAAGTTCTTGATTGTATTCCATATTGCCTACAGCTTGAGGAATTTTTATAGTTAATTCAGCACTATCTTCAAAAGTCCGAATACGCATGGCTATCTTATTGTTTCGTAGCTTATAATCTATACTATCTATGTAGTAGTTTTTTTGAGTAATAGGAGTTATATCTGAAAAATATTCTTTTAATTTTACATAGTCTTCTTTTTTTAGAAGAGTTTTTAATTCTATTTCTAAATGTTTCATTTTGAGAACCTTTTATTTTGTTTGAAAGCGATTTATGGTATAATAATAACTGTATTTATTGTATATGATTTTTTTATGAAAATCAAAGAGTAAATGAATATTGTAGCTAAAGAGGGGTGAATCTATAAAATCTATGATTACTGAATGGGAAGAATTTTTAGATCCTTACATTCAAGCTGTTGGCGAGTTAAAAATAAAACTACGGGGGATTCGAAAACAGTACCGCAAACAAAATCGACATTCACCAATTGAATTCGTGACAGGGCGTGTTAAACCTATCGAAAGTATCAAAGAAAAAATGGTTCGTCGTGGAATTAGCTATGATACCTTAGAACAGGATTTACAAGATATCGCTGGCTTACGGGTTATGGTTCAATTTGTAGATGATGTTCAAGAAGTTGTTTCGATTCTACATAAAAGACAGGATATGAGAATTATCCAAGAGCGTGACTACATCAAACATCGTAAAGCCTCAGGATACCGTTCTTATCATCTAATCATTGAGTACACAGTTGATACGATTAATGGTTCAAAGACAATTTTAGCTGAAATTCAAATCCGTACCTTGGCCATGAATTTTTGGGCTACAATTGAACACTCTCTCAACTATAAGTATCAAGGAGATTTTCCAGAAGAAATAAAGGAACGTTTGGAAATTACAGCTAGAATTTCTCACCAGTTAGATGAGGAAATGAGCAAGATTCGATATGATATCCAAGAAGCACAAGCACTCTTTGATCCTTTGCATCGGAAATTAAATGACGGGGTAGGAAATAGTGACGATACAGATGAAGAATACAGGTAAAAGGGTTGATCTGATCGCCAACCGTAAGCCTCAAAGTAGAAGAGTTTTATACGAGCTAAAAGATCTCTTAAAAAAGAATCATTTCATACTTAATGATAAAAATCCTGATATTGTTATTTCCATTGGAGGAGATGGAATGCTTTTATCTGCTTTTCACAAGTATGAGGATCAGTTAGATAAGGTTCGTTTTGTAGGGGTTCATACGGGACATCTTGGTTTCTATACTGATTATAGAGATTTTGAATTAGATCAACTAGTTACTAATTTACAGTTGGATACAGGAGCTAAGGTTTCGTATCCATTATTAAATGTCAAGATTTATCTAGAGAATGGTGAAGTAAAGTCTACCGTGCTCTAAACGAAGCTAGCATTCGAAGAGCTGATCGAACTATGGTTGCCGATGTTGTGATAAATCATGTTCCTTTCGAACGCTTTCGAGGAGATGGATTGACTGTATCAACTCCAACAGGAAGTACAGCCTATAATAAATCACTCGGTGGAGCAGTCTTACATCCGACGATTGAAGCCCTTCAATTAGCTGAAATAGCTAGCCTTAACAATCGGATCTATCGTACCTTAGGTTCATCAATCATTGTTCCTAAAAAGGATAAAATAGAAGTTATTCCAACTCGAAATGACTATCATACGATTTCTATTGACAACAGTATTTATTCTTTCCGTAATATCGAAAGAATTGAATATCAGATTGATCACCACAAGATTAACTTCGTGGCAACTCCAAGTCACACAAGTTTCTGGAACCGTGTAAAGGATGCCTTTATCGGCGAGGTTGATGAACAATGAGGTTTGAGTTTATTGCTGATGAGCACGTTAAGGTAAAAACCTTTCTCAGAAAACATGAAGTCTCCAAAGGCTTGTTGGCTAAATTAAATTTCGAGGTGGAGATATTCGAGTTAATGATCAATCACAAAATGCAACCTATTTATTAGATATTGGAGATCAAGTAGTGATTGACATTCCTCCAGAGGAAGGGTTTGAAACACTGGAAGCCATAGATTATCCCTTGGATATTTTGTTTGAAGATGACCACTTTCTAATTCTAAACAAACCATTCGGGGTGGCCTCTATTCCTAGTGTTAATCACTCAAATACTATTGCTAATTTTATTAAAGGTTACTACGTAAAACAAGCTTACGAGAATCAGCAAGTGCACATTGTAACTAGATTAGATAGAGACACGTCTGGTTTGATGCTATTTGCCAAACATGGATATGCTCATGCAAGGTTAGATAAACAACTTCAGAAAAAAAGTATTGAAAAACGGTACTTTGCTCTTGTAAAAGGAGCAGGTGTTATAGAACCAGAAGGAAATATCATAGCTCCAATTGCAAGAGACGAAGATTCTATCATCACAAGGCGTGTAGCCAAAGGTGGTAAATATGCTCACACAGAATACAAGGTCATAGCATCCTATGGAGACATACATTTAGTCGATATTCGATTACATACTGGGAGAACACACCAAATTCGTGTTCATTTTTCACATATTGGTTTTCCCTACTTGGAGATGACCTCTATGGTGGAAGTTTAGAGCATGGCATACAGCGTCAAGCGCTACATTGCCATTTCTTATCTTTTTATCATCCTTTTCTTGAAGAACAGTTGGAAATATCATCTCCACTGCCAGATGATTTTAAGAATTTAATAACTAAGTTATCAATTAATTAATATTAAAGGAGAAAACTCATGGAAGTTTTTGAAAGTCTAAAAACCAACCTAGTTGGTAAAAATGTACGCATCGTTCTACCCGAAGGGAAAGAACCTCGTATCCTACAAGCTACAAAACGTTTGGTGAAAGAAACAGATGTTGTCCCAGTATTGCTTGGTAAACCTGAAAAAATCAAAATCTATCTTGAAATCGAAGGAATTCATGAGGGGTATGAAGTCATCGACCCAGATCATTACGCTAAATTTGACGATATGGTTGCTTCTCTTGTAGAACGTCGTAACGGTAAGATAACAGAAGAAGAAGCTGCTAGACTCTTGCGTGAAGACGTTAACTACTTTGGTGTTATGCTAGTTTATATGGGCTTGGTTGACGGTATGGTTTCAGGTGCACTTCACTCAACTGCTGCAACTGTTCGTCCAGCACTTCAAATCATTAAAACTCGTCCAAATGTAACTCGTACTTCAGGTGCTTTCTTAATGACTCGTGGTTCAGAACGTTATCTTTTCGGAGACTGTGCAATCAACATTAATCCTGATGCTGATGCCCTAGCTGAAATTGCTATTAACTCAGCAATCACAGCTAAAATGTTTGGTATCGAGCCTAAAATTGCAATGTTGAGTTACTCAAGTAAAGGTTCTGGTTTCGGTGAAAACGTTGATAAAGTGGTAGCAGCTACTAAACGTGCACACGAATTGCGTCCTGACCTTGAAATTGATGGAGAATTGCAATTTGACGCAGCCTTCCACCCTGAAACAGCTGCTTTGAAAGCTCCAGGAAGTAAAGTGGCTGGACAAGCAACTGTCTTCATCTTCCCAAGTATAGAAGCAGGAAATATCGGTTACAAGATTGCAGAACGTCTAGGTGGTTTCTCAGCTGTAGGACCTGTTTTACAAGGTTTGAATAAGCCAGTTAATGACCTTTCACGAGGATGTAGCTCAGATGACGTTTATAATCTTACTCTCATCACTGCAGCACAAGCTATTCACCAATAAAATTTCCAAAGCCCCACTTCTTTAAGAGGGGCTTTTCTAATCTTTTGATTGTCTAACACTCTGCAAATCTAGCTAAATTATGGTAAAATAGTCAGTAATCATCTATGTTTTATAGATTAAGTTTGTATGAAGAAAAGGAAATAAAATGGCAACTATTCAATGGTTTCCTGGGCATATGTCCAAAGCGAGAAGACAGGTTCAGGAAAATTTAAAATTTGTTGATTTTGTGACAGTTTTAGTAGATGCACGTTTGCCCTTGTCTAGTCAAAATCCGATGCTGACTAAAATCATCGGGGACAAACCAAGGCTATTGATTCTAAACAAAGCAGACCTTGCAGACCCAGCATTAACAAAAGAGTGGCGTCAGCACTTTGAATCACAAGGTATTCAGACACTTGCTATCAACTCTAAGGAACAAATAACAGTAAAAGTAGTAACGGATGCTGCTAAGAAACTCATGGCAGATAAGATTGCTCGTCAGAAAGAGCGTGGTATCCAAATTGAAACCTTGCGTACTATGATTATCGGCATTCCAAATGCTGGAAAATCTACTCTTATGAACCGTTTAGCTGGTAAGAAAATTGCTGTTGTCGGGAATAAACCAGGTGTTACTAAGGGTCAACAATGGCTTAAAACCAATAAGGATCTTGAAATCTTAGATACTCCAGGGATTCTGTGGCCAAAATTTGAAGATGAAACTGTTGCACTCAAGCTTGCATTGACTGGAGCTATCAAAGACCAATTGCTTCCTATGGATGAAGTGACTATTTTTGGTATCAATTATTTTAAAAATCATTACCCAGAAAGACTGCAAGAACGCTTTAAACAAATGAATCTGGACGATGAAGCTCCAGAGATCATTATGGATATGACGCGTATCCTTGGTTTCCGTGATGACTACGATCGCTTTTATAATCTCTTTGTTAAGGAAGTTCGTGACGGAAAACTAGGTAGCTACACCTTAGATACATTGGACGATCTCAATGGCAACGATTAAAGAAATAAAAGAATTATTAGCAACTATAGGAGACCTAGATAGTCCCATCTTTAAAGAATTAGCAAAAGATTCACGAGCAGGCATTCAAAAAGAGATTCAAAAGCGAAAACAAGCTATTCAAGCTGAAATTGATGAAAATCTTCGCTTGGAATCTATGTTATCTTATGAGAAAAAGCTTTATGTTCAGGGGATTAAACTGATTGCTGGTGTAGATGAGGTTGGTCGTGGTCCCTTAGCTGGTCCAGTCGTGGCTGCTGCAGTGATTTTACCTCAAAATTGTAAAATAAAAGGCTTAAATGACAGCAAAAAAATTCCTAAGAAAAAACATGAGGATATTTTTCAAGCTGTCAAAGAAAAGGCACTAGCGATCGGCATAGGAGTTATGGATAATCATGTCATAGACCAAGTTAATATCTATGAAGCAACTAAATTAGCTATGAAGGAAGCTATAGCACAATTACAGCTAAAACCTGAACACTTATTAATTGATGCCATGGAGTTGGACATACCTATTTCACAGACATCTATTATAAAGGGAGATGCTAATTCTTTATCCATAGCTGCAGCATCCATTATTGCTAAGGTAACTAGAGATAATTTGATGAACCATTATGACCAGGAGTTCCCAGGTTATGATTTTAGTCAAAATGCGGGTTACGGAACTGCTAAACACTTGGAAGGTATCGCTAAACTAGGTATTACACCAATTCACAGAACTAGCTTTGAACCGATCAAGTCATTAGTAACAAAAGCTAAATAAAGTTTATACAGAGGAAGGTTTTATGGAGGAATCATCACGTAAACTGAGGTCAAAAAATGAATTTGAGTTTGCATCAAGCTCTATCTTGTCACAGGTTGCTCGAGGAATATTAGTTGGTCTTATAGTGGGAGTTATTGTAGGCTCATTCCGGTTCTTGATCGAAGAATCCTTCCATTTTGTCCAACACCTATATAAAGACCAGTCGAACTGGGTCATCAATCTTTTCATAATTTTAATTATGTATATTTTTATAATCTTTCTAAGTGCAAGATTGACCCGTTCGGATAAAGACATTAAAGGTTCTGGTATTCCTCAAGTTGAAGCGGAGTTAAAGGGTCTCATGTCTCTCAATTGGTGGAGTGTCCTCTGGAAGAAATACATTCTAGGTATTTTGGCCATTGCAAGTGGACTTATGCTAGGTCGTGAAGGTCCTAGTATTCAGCTAGGTGCCGTAGGAGGAAAAGGAATTGCCAAATGGTTAAAAGCTAGCCCTGTCGAAGAGCGATCGCTGATAGCAAGTGGTGCCGCAGCTGGACTTGCAGCAGCTTTTAATGCACCTATAGCTGCTCTCCTTTTTGTTGTAGAAGAAGTTTATCATCATTTTTCAAGATTTTTCTGGGTTTCTACCCTTGCAGCTAGTCTTGTAGCAAATTTTGTTTCTCTTCTCATCTTTGGCTTAACACCTGTGCTTGATATGCCTGATAATATTCCTCAGATGAGTCTGGATCAATATTGGATTTATCTAGTTATGGGTATTATTCTGGGTGTTTCGGGTTATCTATACGAGAAGGCTGTTCTAAATGTTTCTCTAGTTTATGATTGGATCGGAAAACATCTTCATCTAGATCGAGCTTATTATCCTTTACTTGCTTTTATCCTAATCATTCCAATTGGACTCTATCTACCACAAATCCTTGGTGGTGGTAACCAATTAATTCTTTCTTTAACTGAGCAAAGTTTCACTTTTCAAGCTTTGTTAGCATACTTTATTATTCGATTTATCTGGAGTATGATAAGTTATGGAAGTGGTCTTCCTGGAGGAATTTTTCTACCAATTTTAGCGCTTGGATCACTTTTAGGTGCACTTATTGGTACAATATGTCTTCATTTTGGTTTGATTAGTCAAGAACAATTTCCAATCTTCATAATACTCGGTATGAGCGGTTACTTTGGAGCAATTTCTAAAGCTCCTTTAACAGCAATGATACTGGTTACAGAAATGGTCGGAGATATCCGTAATCTTATGCCCTTAGGCCTTGTAACATTAGTAGCATACATTATCATGGATTTACTAAAAGGTGCTCCAGTATATGAAGCCATGCTAGAAAAAATGTTCCCAGAAGAAGTAGATGATTATGGAGAAATTACCCTAATAGAAATCCCAGTATCTGAGAATAGCTGGTAAACAAGTGCATGAGCTTAACTTACCTGCAAATGTCCTCATTACAACACAAATTCACAATGGAAAAAGTCAAACCGTCAATGGATCAACAAGAATGTATCTTGGAGATATGATTCATCTCGTGATTCCAAAAAGTGAAATTGGAAAAGTGAAAGATTTGTTGTTGTAGGATTGGTTGTGTACATAACTTATGTTATGTCTATATATATAGTTGGTCAAAAATTAGTAATTAAAATGATAGAACAAATCATATGAATCAAAACTCGATTCCTAAATAATGGTATCGAGTTTTTATATTTTATTCTAATAAACTATAGAAGCTTTAGAAATTTTTTAAGCCAATAAATTAATGATCAATTATTCACTTAGCGAATCTAGACATTTTTTAGAATTGTATAGCTTATTAGAGCATTCCTAAATCTCCCCTATGTCATCTTTCCGAAAAACTATAATTTTCTTGAAAAATATATCTGGATATGCTATACTACTCGTATAGAAAGATTTGGAGAAAAACATGAAACGTGAGATTTTACTGGAACGAATTGATAAACTTAAACAACTCATGCCTTGGTACGTGTTGGAATATTATCAATCTAAACTAGCTGTTCCTTATAGCTTTACAACCTTATATGAATACTTAAAAGAATACGATCGATTTTTTACCTGGGTCTTGGAGTCTGGTATCTCGGACGCTGATTCTATTGCTGATATTCCTTTATCAGTTTTGGAGAATTTAACAAAAAGAGATCTAGAATCTTTTATCCTATATTTACGGGAAAGACCCTTACTAAATGCAAATACAACTAAACAAGGCGTATCTCAAACAACCATTAACCGTACCCTTTCTGCCCTTTCTAGTCTCTATAACTACTTGACTGAAGAGGTTGAAAATGAACAAGGGGAACCTTATTTCTACCGAAATGTCATGAAAAAGGTTGCTACCAAGAAAAAGAAAGAAACGTTAGCAGCTAGAGCTGAGAATATTAAGCAAAAACTATTTCTTGGAGATGAAACTGAAGGTTTTTTAAATTATATAGACCTGGAATATCCTAAAAGTCTATCAAATCGCGCATTATCTTCATTTAATAAAAATAAAGAGCGTGATTTAGCTATTATTGCCCTACTTTTGGCCTCAGGAGTTCGTTTATCTGAAGCAGTTAATCTTGACATAAGAGATTTGAACCTTAAAATGATGGTCATTGATGTAACAAGAAAAGGTGGAAAACGAGACTCAGTTAATATTGCTGCCTTTGCAAAACCATATCTTGAACAATATCTTGCTATTCGAGATAAAAGATATAAAACAGAAAAAAAAGATACAGCCCTCTTTCTAACCCTTTATCGTGGTGTTCCTAATCGAATTGATGCTTCTAGTGTAGAAAAAATGGTGGCCAAGTATTCTGAAGGCTTCAAAGTCCGTGTAACTCCTCATAAACTTCGCCATACACTCGCAACTCGACTATATGATGCAACCAAATCACAGGTTCTGGTCAGCCATCAACTTGGGCATGCAAGCACGCAAGTCACGGATTTATATACCCATATCGTAAATGATGAACAAAAAAATGCTTTAGACAGTTTATAAACTTTACATAATTTAAATTACGAAAACCCTAAACTTAGTTTAGGGTTTTTAGTTTATATTTGTCTATATGATTGAAATCACTTTATTGAGAAATAATCTTTAGAATGTGTTTCAAACGCCATTGATATAGAATTCCGCTTATAATTAAACTTACAATCAAACTAATCCAATAAGAATATGCTCCTAATGAGGTATAAAAATCTAAAGCTAAACCAAGGGGGATTGCTACTCCCCAGTATCCTAGAATACCAAGATAGAATGGAATTACAGTATCCTTGTACCCACGTAAAATACCTTGAAGAGGAGCTGCAAATGTATCGGCTAGTTGGAAGAATAAACTATAGGTTAAAAAATTTGCTGTTAGGGCGATAAAATCTGGATCTTAGCCATAAAGTCCTGCTACTGCTTCTCTATACAAATAAAGAAAAAGAAAGAGTTAAACCAGCAAAAAAACGAATGCTAGTAAACGACCTATGCGTATGTATTGTTTAGCATCATTAAATCGTTTTGCACCAACTTCGTAAGAGACTACGATTGCCATAGCTGTAGAAATACTCATAGGAAATGCGTACATTAAACTAGAAAAGTTCATGGCTGATTGGTGACTGGCAATAATGAAAGATGAAAATTTTGACATTATTAAGCCAACAGCTGAAAAGACAGCTACTTCTGCAAAAACAGTACCACCGATTGGTAATCCTAAGACAATTCCTTCCTTTATCTTTTCTAGATTTAAAGGAGATAATTGATTCAGTTTAAACTCCTTGAGCTTCTCTTGTTTTTGTAAAACGTAAAGAGAAATAAATAGGACACACCAGTAAGCCAGTGAAGTTCCTAATCCTGCCCCTGCTCCACCTAACTCTGGAAATCCTAATTTACCATAAATTAATAAATAATTAAATCCGCTGTTGAGAGGAAGTAAGAGAAGCATCAAATACATGGAAAGATTTGTCAATCCTAAGGAATCTAGAAGTGAACGTACTACACTGAATAGTAAAAGTGGGATGATACCAATAGCTAACAAGCGTAAATAACGAATTGCTATATCTTTAACAGCAGACTCTAAGCTCATATTTTGAAGAACTACTGGAGCTGCTAAAAATACCAAGGCAAAAAGAATGAGAGACAATCCAAGGGATAAATACATAAATTGATAGTAATCTGATGCAACTTCATTCTTTTTTTACCCTGACCAAGATGCTGTCCAATAATTGGCACCAAAGCAGAGACAATCCCAGTTAAAAATGTAAAAAAGGGATTCCAAAGACTTGTCGCCATAGAGACACCAGCTAAATTAAGCGTATCATATTGCCCAGTCATGGTTGTATCTATGAATGATGCGGAATAGTTAGCAAATTGATAAATCAAGATTGGAAAAAAGATTTTTAAAAATAAGAGAATTTTTTCTTTTTTATTTTGTGTTGAATACATACCTACTCTTTCTAGTTATCAATAGAATATTAATGGTAAACAGTAAGAATATCTGTATAAAGTTTTAATCTGCTTGGTAAACGATTTGTCCCTTACAGATAGTATATTTGACTTGACCTTTTAACTCTTCACCGATAAATGGGGAGTTAGATGCTTTTGAAGCAAAATGTGTGTCTACAATTCGGTCAGCTTTATCATCGAAAATGGTAATGTCAGCTGGACCATTTTCAGCCAAATAACCTGCTTCAAAATGATACAATTTTGCTGGATTTACAGTCATTTTTTCTAATAATTCCATCAAGCTTAGCTCACCAGCTTCGACTAAGTAAGTTAAACCAAGTGACAATGAAGTTTCCAGTCCTGTCATACCTGATGGTGCTTTAGTGATATCCTCGACATTCTTCTCATCTACATGGTGAGGCGCGTGGTCAGTCGCAATGACGGAAATGACTCCAGATTTTAGTCCTTCGATAACAGCCAAGCGGTCTGATTCCAATCGTAAAGGTGGGTTCATTTTTGCATTGCTTCCTTGGGTCAAGAGAAGAGCTTCAGTTTTAGAGAAATGTTGCGGTGCTACTTCTGCAGTTACATTTGCTCCTAAACCTTGAGCGAACTCCACAACTTTAACACTTTCTTCCTTGGATAAGTGCTGGATATGAACATGAGCTTTTGTTGCATAGGCAATCATAATATCACGTGCAATCATTGCATACTCTGCAACCCCTGTAGCTCCACAAATATGGAAGTGTTCTTTAGCAATATTTTCATTAAAACCTAGCGTACCATTCAGACCAGGATCTTCCTCGTGTAAGCTGATAAAGGTGTTGAGTTTTTTAGCCTCTTCCATAGCTTCCTTGACCACTTTACTACTTTCAAGCGGAATACCATCATCTGAAAAACCAATGGCTCCAGCTTCTAAAAGCGCCTTAAAGTCAGTCAAGTCTTGGCCATTAAAATTCTTGGTAATCGTCGCTACAGACTTAACATTAATTTTTTCCTTTGCCGCAGATTGAAGAACTTCCTGCAAAGTCTCAACATCGGAGATGGTTGGATTGGTATTAGCCATCATGACAACTGTCGTAAAACCACCAGCTGCTGCTGCTAGTGCACCTGTATGAATGTCTTCTTTATGAGTTTGACCAGGTTCACGGAAATGAACATGGATATCAACAAGTCCAGGAGCAACCACAAGACCAGTAGCATCAAGCACCTCTGCTCCCTCTTCCTTAATTTCAGGTGCAATTTTGACAATTTTACCGTCTTCAATCAAGACATCACACACTTGATCCAAAGCAGACTTAGGATCCATTACTCGACCATTTTTAATTAGTAGCATCTTCTTTCTCCTTTATTCGTAAAAATCCACTTGAGTGTCCAATAATTTATCACCATCATAAACAAATTTGGCTGAAAAGAAAGGTTTATCCTCTAAGAGCCACTCGACAAAGGTATGGTCTCCTTCCCAGGTTGGTTTGCTTAAAACTTCGTCATAAGGAACCCATTCTAAGGTCCCTTCATTACAGTCCATCAACTCCCCTTCAAACTCAGTTACCTTAAATACATAGGTGTACCAGTCTAAGTCAGGAGTAAATTCAGGAAAAGTGATGACTCCTTTAAGAACTGGCTTAGCCTTTAATCCTGTTTCTTCTAAAATCTCGCGTGCAGCACATTCTTGTGGAGTTTCTCCACGCTCTAACTTTCCACCTACACCGATCCATTTTCCTTCATGGACATCATTAGGCTTTTTATTGCGATGAAGCATGAGCAGTTCTTTTCCATTATCAATGTAGCAAATCGTCGCTAACTGAGGCATATTTTCTCCTTATCTAAGCCAATCAATCGGCTCTTGTCCTGTCTCTGTTAAGAATGCATTGGCCTTAGAAAAAGGCTTAGAACCCCAAAATCCTCTGTAAACGGATAAGGGACTTGGATGGGCTGATTCGATAATCAAATGCTTAGGATTGGTCACCAATGATTTCTTCTTGCGTGCATAAGCACCCCAGAGAACAAAAACTACTGGTCTATCTAAATTATTGACAACCTTAATCACTGCGTCGGTGAAAGGCTCCCAAATCTGACCGGCATGACCATTGGCTTGTCCAGCTGGAACTGTAAGACAGGCATTTAACAAAAGAACCCCTTGCTCCGCCCAAGAAGTCAAATCATGTGAAGTTTTGAGACCAATATCATCAGCAAGTTCCTTTAGAATATTTTGTAAGGAAGGAGGTGCTGGAATACTATCTGGAACAGAAAAACTCAATCCCTGTGCCTGACCTGGTCCATGATAAGGATCTTGACCAAGGATAACCACCTTAACCTTTTCTAGAGGAGTTGTCAAAAGAGCTTGAAAAACTTTATCTTTTGGTGGATATACAGTTCCATTTTTATATACTTGCTCCATAAAATGATTAATCTGAGTAAAATACCCTTCAGGAAGTTCTTGCTTAATCAATTCATGCCAAGATGAGTGTTGCATAGCTATCTCCTTCATCTATATTGCCTCTATTATAGCAAAAAGTGGCTATCTAAACCACTTTTTACACTTTCACTAAGCAATCAAGCAAGTCTTCGTAAGAATGAACTTCATAAGTCGGCTGGGCTTGTGTATTATTTTCCAAATGGTCAGGATTATACCAAACCGTATCAATACCAGCATTATTTCCCCCTTGAATATCAGCTGATAAGGAATCACCAATCATAAGGGCATCGTTTTTATCAAAGTTAGGGATTAGAGCCCCGATTTTCTCATAAAACTCAGTATCTGGTTTTTGAGTATGAAGTTGTTCTGAAATAAAGATCTCCTTGAAAAATGGTGCAATACCAGAATGATCTATACGACCTGTCTGGATATAGGTTATTCCATTTGTCGCAGCATAGAGTTCATAGCCATCATTAGTCAAAGTTTTTAATAGATTTTCAACCCCAGGAAAAATTTGACCTTGTTTTGATAAGAACAACTGATAACGTTCGGCTAAGTATTGGCCATCCTTTTCAATTCCAAAATGAGCGAATAATTTTGAAAATCGTGTATTAACTAATTCCTGTTTTGTAATCTTCTTCTGTTCTAAATTCTTCCAGAGAGTCTTATTCATAGGTACATAATAATCTTTATATGCTCTGATATCCACTACTCCTTCTTCTTTTAAAAGTTGCGTTAAGGCTATATCCTCTGCACTATCAAAATCAAGTAATGTATGGTCTAAATCGAAGAGTAAAAATTTGTAATACAATTTAGCAATTTTCCTTTACTAACTTTATTTTTTGAAATATGTAATATTTTTCTATATAGTTTAGTATATCACACCTGTATAAACATGACTTAGTTTATTATAAATTTGAATCAAAAAATCTTTTAAATAGTTCTGGGATAATAACTATATATTAAAAATTTATCTCTAACATAAACAAATAAATTTTGTAATATTATTAGCTATAATTTGAACCATATTGTTTTTTTACAATACACATAAAATATAATTTTTAAAAAAATAATGAAACTTTTTTTATATTTGTTTTAATTTTTTTCAAATTATTAATTGAAAAAAATTGATTAATTATGATACAATTAATTGATGGATATTACTTTTAATTATAGACTGAGAAAGAGGAGTACTTTTTCAACATATAGTTTTTAAAAAATCCACAATTAAAGAATAGTACATGATATAGTTATATTCACCTATAGATGTATCCTATAAAAATATTTTAAGGTACTTATTTTCATGTAGTTTTATTGCATAGTTAGATAAGATTCTTAAAAATAAAAGTTAACAGAGGAGAGAGATTATGCGAAAAGTTCGCAATAAGCACAAAGTCTTTGGTGCAGGATTAAGCATTTTAGGGGCAACTACAGTTCTATGTAGCAATTTTTTATCCCCATTAAACACAGTTTATGCTGAATCTGGCACTAGTGAATTATTGCCACCAGAAGGGGTACCTAATAACTTTAATATTGTTTGGAGAGATGAGTTTAACGGGAATAAGGTTGATCAAACAAAATGGGCCTTTGCCTATTCAGGTTTTGACACTGCTGCAGAAACTCAAATGCACAATACTGATAAACCGGAAAACGTTTCAGTTTCTGATGGAGTTTTACATTTAACAGCGCGCTACTCACCGACACGGGAACGTTGGAACTCAGCTACTAAACAAATGGAAACAGTTCCGCGTACAAATACTAGAAAAGACAAGAATGGAAATATCATTACTTATTCCGCACCATTTACATCCGGTGCACTTAATACATTCACCGACAAAGGTGTTGTCAAAGCTTCGTTTAAGGGTGATTTCTATGCTGAAGCTCGTATCAAGTTACCAATGAGTGAATCGTCTTGGTCCTCTTTCTGGTTAACTGGTACTAATGGCAAGCAATGGCCTGGTAATGGTGAAATCGACGTCTTTGAATCAAAAGGATATGATCCAAGCTTTCTACAAGCCAATACTCATACACCTAGATCAGAAAAGGATCTTACCCATAGCAAACAAACACAACGTCAGATTTCTAATAATGGAGACACGCAGACCGACTTTCACACATACGGAGTCTTAAAGACTAAGGATAGCATTACCTTCTTCTATGATGGAAAGGTTAATAAAACTGTTCCATTAAAAGACATCAAAGACCCAAATCCATTTCTTGATCCAGACAATGCTATGGCTTTACGTTTAAGTCATATGGTTGGAGGTTCATTCCTAAAAGACGGAACGTCTGGTGGCCGTGACTATACTGATGCAACTCAACATATCGATAGTTACCGCGATGGTTCTCGCTCAGATATGCTAGTTGACTATGTTCGTGTCTGGCAAGAAGGCCCAGAAGTAACAACTACAACTACAACAACAGAAGAGCCAACTACGACTACTTCTACAACAACTACAACTGAAGAGCCAACTACGACTACTTCTACAACAACTACAACTGAAGAGCCAACTACGACTACTTCTACAACAACTACAACAGAAGAGCCAACTACGACTACTTCTACAACAACTACAACTGAAGAGCCAACTACGACTACTTCTACAACAACTACAACTGAAGAGCCAACTACGACTACTTCTACAACTACAACAACAGAAGAGCCAACTACGACTACTTCTACAACAACTACAACTGAAGAGCCAACTACGACTACTTCTACAACAACTACAACAGAAGAGCCAACTACGACTACTTCTACAACTACAACAACAGAAGAGCCAACTACGACTACTTCTACAACAACTACAACAGAAGAGCCAGTTGTACCAGAAACAACAACAACTCCAGAACCAACAACACCACCGACACCATACGTTCCTAATGATGGTCCAACAACAACTACAACAACAGAAGTTCCTGTAACTACTGATGAAGTTCCTGTAACTACTGAAGTAGCGCCCGCAACTACTGATGAAGTTCCTGTAACAATTGTTGAAGTTCCTGTAACTACTGTTCAAGTTCCTGTAACTACTGTTCAAGTTCCTGTAACTACTGTTCAAGTTCCTGTAACTACTGTTCAAGTTCCTGTAACTACTGAAAAAACTCCTACAGAGGTTAAGGTTCCATCGGAAAATGATAATAACAATCCAGCTTTGCCAGAAACAGGTGAACAAAGTGGTAAATTAACTACTATTACTGGATTATTAGCTCTTGCTTCAGTTGTTCTCGGTACTAGTTACTATAAAAAAAGTCAAAAAGACTAATTCTTATGTAGCTAAAGATTCATCACTCTAGTTTCTTTTCTTAAAAGTCCTTACTTTACACCATAGAGTAGGGATTTTTTTGAATTAATTTTTTTAAAATCTGACTTTTATATATAATTTTATACCTTTAATCTTAGTAATAACATTCCCGATGATGTATTAAAAACATAGTACTCTTGTTATTATCATATACCATTTATTCACTTACCGTATGTAAAATACAGATTTGTTCGAAAAATCAAACTTTTTTTTAAATTTTGTTATTTATGTTGATTTCTAACCTCGAGTTAATTGAAATAATCTTTATTTATGGTAGAATACAGTTTAGGGATTTCTCTTAGGCAAAATCATAGGATAAGTTTTACTTTATAATTGCATGTAATAACATTTTTAAATGTTTTTACAGAAATCAAGATTCACTTAACTTGTGTAATAAAAACTTAATTAAAATTCCATTTGACAATTTAAAATATAGGAGAATATTATGAAATATTTGCATAATAAGCATCAAATGCTTAGATCTTGTCTAATCATTCTTGGTGCATCGACAGTATTGGGTAGCAGCATATTTTCTTTAATGAATACAGCCTACGCTGAGTCTGGTACAGGTAGTGAAGCACCTAAGTATACATTACCTGAAGGTGTACCTACTAATTATAACGTGTTATGGAATGATGAGTTTATTGGAAATGAATTGGACCAAACAAAATGGGGTTATCTGTATTCGGCTTTCGATACTAGAGCAAAAACTCAAATGCATTTTACTGATAAACCAGAAAATGTTTCAGTGTCTGATGGTGTCTTGCATCTTACAGCTCGTTACTCACCAACACGCGAAAAATGGAATCCAGAAACCAAACAAATGGAAACAGTTCCTCGAACAAACACGAGAAAAGATAAAGATGGTAAGGTTATAGAAGAATATCCTGCTCCATTCACATCTGGCGCAATCCAAACCGTGGATTCTAATGGCAATGTTAAGGTAGCGTTTAAGGGTGATTATTATGCTGAAGCTCGTGTCAAATTGCCTATGAGTGAGTCTTCCTGGTCAGCATTCTGGATGTTTGGTACAAAGTATCCAGATTGGCCTGCTAGTGGTGAAATTGATATCCTAGAATCTAAAGGATATGATCCGAATTACTTACAAGCTAATGTTCATTCACCGTTTAAAGTTGGTGCTGATTATAGTCAACAGAACGCAAAGCGTATCCCTAATAATGGTGACACACAAACTGATTTTCATACATATGGCGTCCTAAAACAAAGTAATAAAATGACTTTTTTTTATGACGGTAAACCAGTTCACACAGTTGATTATAATAAACTGAATGTGAAAACTCCTTTTGTAGACCCAGATAACACAATGGCTCTTCGATTTACTCATATTGTTGGAGGATCATTTCTTAAAGATGGAAAAAATAGTCCACGTGACTTCACCGATGCTACTAAACATATTGATAGTTATCGAGACAGTTCGCGTTCTGATATGCTTGTAGATTACGTACGTGTTTGGCAGCCTGAAGAAACAACAACAGAAGAGTCAACTACGACTACTACTACAACAACAAAAGAGCCTACTAAGACTACTTCTACAACTACTACAACAAAAGAGCCTACTACGACTACTTCTACAACTACAACAACAGAAGAGCCTACTACGACTACTTCTACAACTACAACTGAAGAGCCTACTACGACTACTTCTACAACTACAACAACAAAAGAGCCTACTACGACTACTTCTACAACTACAACAACAGAAGAGCCTACTACGACTACTTCTACAACTACAACAACAGAAGAGCCTACTACGACTACTTCTACAACTACAACAACAGAAGAGCCAACGACAACTACTTCTACAACTACTACAACAGAAGAGCCAACAACGACTACTTCTACAACTACTACAACAGAAGAGCCAACAACGACTACTTCTACAACAACAGAAGTTCCTGTAACTACTGATGAAGCTCCTGTAACTACTCATGAAGTTCCTGTAACTACTGATGAAGTTCCTGTAACTACTGATGAAGTTCCTGTAACTACTGATGAAGTTCCTGTGACTACTGATGAAGTTCCTGTAACTACTGATGAAGTTCCTGTAACTACTGATGAAGTTCCTGTGACTACTGATGAAGTTCCTGTGACTACTGATGAAGTTCCTGTGACTACTGATGAAGTTCCTGTAACTACTCATGAAGCTCCTGTAACTACTCATGAAGCTCCTGTAACTACTCATGAAGTTCCTGTAACTACTCATGAAGTTCCTGTAACTACTCATGAAGCTCCTGTAACTACTCATGAAGTTCCTGTAACTACTGATGAAGTTCCTGTAACTATTGATGAAGTTCCTGTAACTACTCATGAAGTTCCTGTAACTACTCATGAAGTTCCTGTAACTATTGATGAAGTTCCTGTAACTACTGATGAAGCTCCTGTAACTACTGATGAAGCTCCTGTAACTACTGATAAAGTTTCTGTAGCGGGTGAAAATAACAGCCTTTCTGAACACAATAATAAGAAAGATACACTGCCATCTACTGGTGAACATACTGGTACATTAACTAAAGTTATTGGAGTTCTACTTCTTGTTAGTACTATTTTAGTAGTAGTCTATGTTCGTAAAAATAGAAAAGATTAACTCTTATTACTGACCCCAAAAAGTTAGACAAATAATTTACACAAAGGATTTAGTTCTGTATTACACAGACTAAGTCCTTTTTATTTAATTAATTATATTAAAGCAATCAAACACATATAAATTTGCTAAGCATATCAACATGTGATATAATTATCGTAAAAGGTGCTTTTTATTAACAGAATAGAAGGAGGCGAAAAGTTTCTTATCTAAAAATATATTTTTTTAAGTTGTCTGTCTAATAAATTTATCATTCTATATTTATCAACCGTTAAGTTTATTCTATCTTCAATAGAAAGGGAGAAATATGAATAAGAAAAAAATAAGAATAGTTGCATTTTTGGTGTGCTTACTAACTTCTTTACTTTCATTAGGTTATAGTAGTATCTTTGCTGAAACTCCTGAGGTTTCAGTAACTGGAAAATTTGTAGATGCTATTACAGATGTCAAAGTTGTAAATAATGAAGGTGGAGATCTAACTTGGGATTTAGGTCAATGGGCTACATTCCGTATCAATGCAAATTTTGATTTAACTGGAAAAAATGTCAAAGCAGGGGATACTACTGTTATGACTGTACCAGACGCTTTGGTAGTTACTTCACAATCATTCGAAATTCGTGATATCAATACAAATGAGATTATCGCTAACGCTAAAGTAAGTGCGGATAACAAGTCCATTTCTTTAACTTATACGGATTATGTTGAAAAACACTCAGATACTAATGGGTCTTTCTTCTTCTATTCTCGTGTCGATTTCAAAAAACATCCCCAACAAGGAGAAATTCCAATTGAGATTACGATAAACAAAGAAACAAAACCTGCTGGGAAGATTACATTTAAAGGTATCGGAGATGGAGATCCAAAAGTTTTAACAAAGACTAGTTGGGTTAATGAAGGTGATAAAAGAGAGGTCCAATATACTATTTCAGTCAATCGTACAAAACAAAACATCAAAGGTGTAACGATTGAGGACCACTTGCAATTTACAAATGCTTCTTACGTAAAAGATAGCATTAAGGTTATCAAAGGTAAATTCTCTTTCGAAACTGGTGAATGGGTATTCTCAAACCGCGTTGATGTGACAGACCAACACAAGATTACAGTTAGTGAAGATGGACAATCTTTCGTAGTTGACTTAGGAGATATTACTGAAGCGGACCAATATCGTATTTCTTATAACGTTCGTCTAAATTATGACCCTGTTGATGGTGAGTTATTGAAAAATGAAGCAACTCTTAAAGGTGTTGGTATTGAAAGTAACAGCATAATTAATGGTGCTGCAGTTCAAATTGCTGGTGGTGCTGGTCTTGGTTATGTTTACTCAATCAATATCCATAAAGTAGATGAGGCGAATCAACCACTTAAGGGTGCTAAATTTAAAGTAGTTCGTCAAGCTAACAATCAAGTTATTGGTGAGTTTGTATCAGATGATAATGGTAATATTGCTGTTAACAAACTGTTAAAAGACAAATATATCATCACTGAAGTTGAAGCACCATCAGGTTATGTCATCAAAGTTGCAGATACAGAAGTTAACGTTGACGATTTTGGAGCTGAGCGTTCAGCGACTAAAACAATCGTAAATCCAAAAGAAGAAACAACTACTACGACAACCACAACAACTACAACAACAGAAGAGCCAACTACAACAACGACTACTTCTACAACAACAGAAGAGCCTACAACTACTTCAACCACAACTACTGAAGAGCCAACTACAACAACGACTACTTCTACAACAACAGAAGAGCCTACAACTACTTCAACAACAACTACTGAAGTGCCTACGACTACTACTATAACAACTACTGAAGCGCCTACGACTACTACTATAACAACTACTGAAGCGCTTATGACTACTACTATAACAACTACTGAGGCACCAACTACGACTACAGTAACTACTACTGAAAAACCAACTACAACTACTGTAACGACTACTGAAGCACCTACGACTACTACAGTAACAACTACTGAAGCGCCTACGACTACAGTAACAACTACTGAAGCACCTACGACTACTACTGTAACTACTACTGAAGCACCTACGACTACTGTTACGACTACAGAGGAACGAAAGACAACGACAACAGCTGCAGACATTGCTGCAACAACAGTAACTACAACTGAAGAAAAACCTGGACTTCCTTTTACTGGGGAGAGCAAAGAGACTCTTATGGTAGTTCTTGGTTCACTTGTTCTAGTTTCATCTATTGCCGTTCTTGCAAGAACTCGTAAAACTAAAAATAATTAGGCATATAGAAGATAAGATTTAGTTTTTTAGTCTTTAATCATAACAAAACTAAAAGGATTTACTTTAAAAGTAAATCCTTTTGCATTTCATTTATACATTTTAAATAAATAACTTAACTAGAATACGTATAAAAAACGATAACTTAATCAGTTTAGTTATCGTTTTTGTATTTTAGTCTTTATCGCCTAGTCTACTGTTGATAGTCATCATGATGCTAGCAATCTTTTCGCCCCAATATGGATCAGAAGCATAAAGAACATTCATACCTGATGATTTATTTCCAAGGTGAGTTCTACCTTCGTCTAGGTAATTTTCTCGAATCCATTTTGCAGCACCCAAAATTCCTTTATCGACATTATCAAAGCTTTTAGCAGAATGGTATGGCGTTGAATCATAGGCTGCAATACCAAAGAAATTATTCTTATCCTTTGCAATTTGACTACGTCCCCATGAACTTTCTAAAGCACTATGAGCCATTAAATATAGGGCATTAATTTGATAACGTCTTTCAGCTTCCTTAAAAATAGCCCCTTTCCCAGCTAAACGACTTCCTTTGATATTCATTAGAGAATATACTTTATCTAACTCTTCCGCAGTATAATTAGTCGGTTTACTTAAATCTCTAAATTGGAAAGGATTATTAATTGAGAAGTTGTCAAAGTTAATTCCGTCTGCTGAATAATATTTTTTACCAACTGCCATTGAAGAATGATGAGGCGCAACTCGAATACTAGTATATGGTGATAATTCATGATATACATAGCGACCATCACTAGTATAATGCGGTATGAATTCGTTGCTAGCGCTCACTGCTGTTAGATCACTTTTATTCATATACCCTGACAAACCTGAAACTTGAACTGGTATTCTACCACTTTGAGTTTCAGAACCAGTGACAGTAACAATACTACCTTGGTTAATATAGCTCAGACGAGTACCTGATGCACTATAAATATAAGCCGTAATTGGTTTCACTTTATAATGTGACGATTGGTCAGAAATCCATTTTCCATTACTTTGGAAAGTGTAATCTTTACCTTTTATATTATAAGTACCAGTTACATACGCACCATTTTCTTTCAAATAATACCAAGCATTGTAGTTTTTATCATAAATCCATTCATTTATGGCCATGTAACCACCAGACTTAAGATAGTAGGCTCCTTGCCAGTCATTTTCAGCGTATATTCCATCAAGTTTTATATAAAACCAGCTATTGTATTTCTGATCAAAGACCCATTCAGCTGAGGCCATAGCCCCACTATTTTTTAGGTAATATTTATTTTTCCAGATACTACTTTCCATGATGCCATCAGTATCAAAATGATACCAGACACCTTTAATTTTTTCCCATTTATATCGAGAAATTTTACCTTCTTGATTAGCATAAAACCAGTTATCACCAAGTTTTACCCAACCATTTTCTACTAAAGCACCACTAGCATTCAATAAATAGTCATTGTAAATGGTGTTATTCAGCATGATCCCATCTTGATTGAAATAATACCAAACACCAGAAATCTTCTTCCATTTATTTTTAACTATTTTACCATCTTCAGAAGCATAAAACCAGTTGTCACCCAATTTTATCCAAGAATTCTCAACTAGTGCACCACTTTTGCTAAAAATATAATCATCAAAGACTGTATTACTAAGCATGGCCCCATTTTGATTGAAATAGTACCAGACTCCACCAATCTTTTTCCAATTGATCACAGGTTGATTGTTTTCGTAAAAAAGCCAATGACTGTTTTCTTGTTGCCATCCTTCTTTTTTTACTTCAGTTACTTTTTCTTTTGGTTGAGCTTTCTCAGTTTCTTTTTTGGAATCTTTTTTCTCTTCTTTTGCCTGCTCAGGTTTTACAGTAGTTTGTGAAGCTTCCTTCTCACTTTTATTTTCTTCTTTGTGCTTCGCAGGTTCACTACTAATAACTGATGTTGTAACTTGATCATCTTTATTTGCTACTTTAGACTCATCAGCAAAAATAGTGGATTGCGAAATACTTGCTACCGACAGGGAAAGCGCACATATCAGCATTACTTTTTTCATTCTAAACTCCTAATAAATACAATCTTTCTGTATATATTTTTCCTAGATATTTTTTTAATGGCGGTATTATCTATTATATTATACATTATTATTTTAAATATAAAAGCGTTTTTTGGGGAAGATAGAAACTTGTAATCTATTTTAAATATTATAGAAATAAACGTAAAAAAACAGTCGTACATAAACTGTACGACTACTTTTCTTAATACTATTTATGCCTTACCATAGACTTCTTTGTGATTGGTTTGAGTAACTCTTTTTGTATTTTTCAAAGTATTAGTTTGTATAAAAATGGAGAGAATAGCTAGTACTGCAAAAGCAATACCTACATACCAGTAAGGGGCATCAAGAGTAGTTGAACGACCAGATAAATTGACAATTCCTCGGAAAAGCGTACCTGCTGTAATAATCGCTACTGCTGAATTCCATAAATTTAGACTGATACGAGAGAAATGTGGAAGAACTTTGAGAAAGATTGCTAGTAGAATTCCTCCAATAAGAGGTATCGCAAATAAATAGTGCATATGGACAGATGTTTCTCCAAAACTAAATGTTTCATAAATTCTAGAAAAAGCAAAGAAGAAAATCGTAATTAGTGTATAAGAGATGGCAGTTTTCTTAAAACGTTTTTTGCCAAGGTTAGTAACCGATGTAGACAATATCACTCACCGCCCTTTCTGAAATTTTGTTTCCTCCAGTCGTTGGTTTATTGATAACCTGACCGTTGAAGTAAAGTGTAGAGGATCCCCCACCATCAAGATTGTAGGCAGTTTTTGCACCATAGGATTTCATAACCTCAGCTAGCTGGTACAAAGAGAGACCTTCACTTTCAGATGTACGTCCGTCAGAAACTACAATAATGTAGTGGTTTTCGTCGATAATACCAATAGCTGTACGTGGATTCGAAGCCATAGCTTGTCCAACTTCTTGGTTTTTTCCTACTGCTATTTCACCATTTTCGACCAAGGCAGGACCAAAAGCTAAGAGATTAATAACTCCGTCTTTGACTAGTTGCTCAGCTGAAATCTGATCCTCGTAAATAATCTTGAAAGAACCATCTTTATAAATGGCTAAATCACCATTATTAGAATTTCACGGACAGTATCACGATAGACAACTCCATTACGGATAACATAACCCGAAGAGTTAGCACCGTAATAGTCGCCGTTAACTGCTAGAATCGCATCATTATCTGCTGCAGTTACAGATGTTTTAGCTGTTACGTTTGTTCCAAATGAGTTTTGAGCAAATGCTGTTTTTAGATATTCTGATGAACTTACTGTAACATCTGCAACATACACTTGGGTATGATTAACCGTCGTTTCAGTCAAATTGATAGAGATATTCTCGTCCTTATAGCTTGAGTTAGTTACTGTTGCTGTTTTAGCTGCTTGACTAGCTTGAGCTGTATTTGAACTTGTATTAGTTGTTGCTACTGTCGAAATAGTCTCAGCGAGTACAAAAGTTTTCAACATTGAGTAACTAAATGATCCTGTCAAGAGTAAACCGACAACCGAGGCATAAGCATATGGTTTCTTTATAAATTTCATAATACAGTTGATGTCCTTTCCTTAAAGATCAATTTCTTTTGCACTGTCCAAGAGACAGCGAAGAGAAGGATGCCGACGATAATTTTGGCAATCAGAAGGTTGACACCAAAGACTGTAAAGAAGAGACGAATCAGTATCGTGTCTAAGACAAAGAGTCCGACTGCTAGACCAAAGTACCCCATCCCTGTTTTCACAAGGCTATCGTCGTTTTTAAAGACTAGTTTTTTATTTGTAGAGTAGTTAAAAATGGAGCTTGTCACTCGAGCTAGTCCGTTAGCTAGGAAGATACGGAAATTAGTCGGCGCTGTTGGTAAAAACAAGATTGCAATAGCGTAAACAAGGTAGTCTACAACAAAACTACTGAGAGATGACAAGGCAAATTTAAAAATATTTTTATAAATCATTAATCCATCTCTGATTGGACGGAAGTGTGAACCCTCGTTATCATTGATATAAACAGTTTCAATAGGAACTTCTAAAATTTGATATTCTTTAGTAGCTTCAAGTAGCATATTCATTTCATATTCATAACGTTGTCCTTCAATTTTTAGCATAAAGGAATAAGATTTGTTGTAAAAGCTCGAAGTCCTGTCTGAGTATCTGCTACTTCTACCCCAGTTTGAATCTTAAAAAGTGCTTTTGTTAAGCTATTTCCGAAACGGCTACGAAGGGGTACTTTACCTGTGAAGGCCCGCACACCCAAGATTAGCTTATTAGGATTTTCAGAAGCTTTGTTGGCCGTACGGAAAATATCCCAAATCTTATGCTGTCCATCTGCATCTGCCGTTACAACCGTTCCATAGCTATTTTGTTGTTGGATATAAGTAAAGGCCGTTTTAAGTGCTTGGCCTTTACCTTGATTCACTTGGTGACGGAGCACCGTAGCATATTGTTCTGCTTTATCAAAGATATTTTGACACTTTGATGAACTACCGTCGTCGATAACTAAAATACGAAAATCACTCTTTTCGTCGATTTTTTCGATGAGTTTGATAAGTTTATTATCAGGTTGATAAGCTGGAATTACTATATAGTTCATACCGGCACTCCTTTCTTAGTGATGGTATAACTATACAGAACATCGCTTAAAGATACCTTATATCAGTTTTCTTTAAGAAAAAGTTCAGAATAATTTAAGGTTTTGAAAAGATTGTTAATCGTTGTTTGGAATAAATATACATAATATCCTTTAAATGCTTCAAACTTCACTTAACAAATCATTCAAATAAAAAAGTCAGCCCCAAAGGGTTGACTCATGTTAAATCTTTGACTGAGACTCACTTATTATCGTGTGTCACTTTTAATAGTGAAACTCCAAAGAATCCCATCAGAATAGCTGCGATTGCATAGAATAATTGAGGATTTGACTCACCTGTATTTGGTAGATCTGTTTGGTCCGCTACAGATTTTGACTCTGCTTCTGTTGCATTTTTGGAACTAGAAGTATGTGCCTGTCCAGGTTCTGAACTTGAACCAGGAGTCGGTTCTACTGTGGTTGTTGTTGTTAGCTCTACTTTCGTTGTAGTTGTAGGCTCTACTTTCGTTGTTGACTCTACTGTCGTTATAGTTGTTGGTTCTACTGTCGTTGTAGTTGACTCTACTGTCGTTGTTGTTGGTTCCACTGTCGTTGTTGTTGGCTCTACTGTCGTTGTTGTTGGTTCTTCTGTCGTTGTTAGGATTTCCTTTTCATATTCATAAGTAATATGAACTGTTCCATTTTTTAACGTTCCAGTTTCCGAATCAGAAGAAGTCGAGAGTCCAACAAGACGATATGTGATTCCATCAACCATTATTTTGTCAGGACGTTCAATGCTATTATCTCCGACTTTGTATGTAACCAACTCTCCAGTTGAATCATAGATAGGAAATTCAGAAATCTTGTTGTATGTTTCTTTTAATTTTTGGTTAGTACCTTTGATAATATAATCTATAATTACATTACCTGTATATAAAGCCGATACATCTTGGTCAGCCATATCTTCTTTTTCAGATACATAATAAACTACTTTCGTGTTTCCCCTTAGCGTAAATTTATCAACATAATTGAAAAAAGTTGATTTATCAATATTGATATCTTCAGGAATTCTTGTCCAATCACCATTATTTGGGGTAATATAGGTAGTTGGATTGGACACTGACTTGATAAGATGACCATTCCTTACATAACTTTCATCAATAGATGAAGGATCTCCCATACCACCAATGTCGTCACTATCCAAATCGGCAGCAAAATAATGGTTAGAATATTCTTCTAAATTTTGAGAGCCCGTTTCATAGCTATTAACACCACCTTCTTGACTAGCTTTCCAAACCATTCTAGCATCAATTGCTAAGTATTTGATTTTTTTGGCTTCTTCCATTGGAACTGTGACTTCTACTTTGTAAGCTTGACTATTATCAAAATTGGTAAACAAACCATAAGATTCAACTTTACCATCTGTCATATAACCATATTCGTAGTTGCTGGTATTGACTACGTAAGGTGTTTTTCCTGCTTCCAGTTCCTCAACGGTCGGAGTATTAAAGGTTTCGCGATCATATTTTTCTGTATCATCAAAGCTAATCTCTGTCATTGGCTTATTGACATTGATAGGATTGCCCTTAGCATCTCGTGTACCAACAAGAGTGAATTGTACCGTAGCATTCTTAATCTTTGGAACTCGAATCAAAAGATCATTTACTGTTTGTGCATGGTCACTAGAATGCATTCTCTGGTAAGCAACTATATAGCTATAAGTGACACTCTTCCCATCTTTACTTATAGTAGCATTCTGCCCCTCTACGTTAACATAGCCACCTTCAGAAATAACATTATCGTTTAGTTTTGTTTCTACGTTATTTTCTTCGGTTACAGCAATAGATGATTCGAATGATTTGTTAGAGTCATCAATTTGGTTTGATGTAGAAGACTCTAGTTTTGAGATGCTATTATCACTATAACCCGAATTTTCTTGGATAGCAATAGTTTCTGTACTTATATTATCATCAGATTTAACAATGAATTGTGTATATGAACTCAATACAAAAATTGAAAATGATGTAAGCCCTAATTTTACTAATTTATTCATTTGAAAAGACTCCTGTTAAAAATACCAACTATAAAAACAAACTCACTTGTCTAAATAACCATAATCTATTGTAAACGAAAGTTAATTAAAATGCAAGAAATTATACAATTTATATACTTTGGAAACGTTTTTTTTATAATTTTTTAAAAGTAACAGAGTCATAAATATTTTTAATTAACTAGCTTAAGCCCCTTCGCTTATACTGGAACAGTATTTCTACTTTTATTCTATTCTTTCTCTTAACTTCTCAACAAATAGATAGGCTGCGGGACAAGTTAAAGTATTTTTGATAGTCAAATTATTGATTTGATAAATCTTTTTACGGTCGGTATGTGGAAATTCTCTACAAGCCTTGGGACGGACATCATAGATGGAACAAAGATTGTCACCGCCGAGAAATGGACATGGCATTGACTTAAAGACCTTATCACCGTCTTCATCAACTTGGAGAAACTCGGCTTCGAAAGCTGGTAATTTCATTTTAAAATACTTGGCAATGCGTGTGATATCTGCTTCTTTAAAGTCTGGTCCAAGGCTCTTGCAGCAGTTGGCACAGGCTGTACAATCAATTTCTTCAAACACTTCTTGGTGAATCTCCAGCGCAATCTTATCTAGGTTTTTTGGAGCTTTCTTTTTCAGATTTCCAAGAAATTTACGATGCTCTTTTTGCTTTTGTAAAGCTAATTGGTGATAGTATTCGATATCGACTTCTTTTGACATAGTTTCTTTAACATCCTTTTCTGAAACTAGTATACCATAACTGAAAATAAATAAAAACTACTGCCATTAAGGCAATAGTTTTAAAAGATTAGATAACTTCTACTACTTCTACAGTATCTTTGCCAAGTAAGATTAAATGTTTTTCAACTTGATCTATTTGGTAAGAACGAGACAAAGCTTCTGCATATAGAGATAATTGACCTCTATAACGTTCAATCAGTTGACTTGGATATTCATAATGATCTGTCTTGTAGTCAAAGAGAACAATTTTATCCTCATAAACTAGAAAACCATCTAAAATCCCACGAACAACAAAGTCTTCCTGACTCTTAGCATCTCTTTTTAACATAGAGAAGGGTTGTTCTCGATAAAGTTTATCTTGATTTGCAAGAATCTCTTGACCAAGAGCTGTATCAAAGAAAGACAAGATTTTTTCTAGATTAACTTTATCTTTAACAGCTGAAGTTGCCTGAACTTGCTCCAAGGCTTCTGTCAAGGTTTCCAAAGTAGGTTTCTTAGCGAGATTGATTCGTTGCATGAGTTCATGGGTGGCACTACCAATCTCAGCTCCAGTGACTTTTTCTGTCTTGAAGAAGTCTGGAAGTTCAAACTGAATCATAGTTTCTTTTGGTTTAGATTGACCAGCTACTACTACACCTTCCATATCCATGACTGGTTCATAAAACTTCTTAATCTGGCTTGGGGTCTGAACACTCGGAAGATTAATCGCTGCACGGTGGATTTCATTATACACTTCCACTTCTTTCAGCATTTCTAAAGCTTCCTTAATGGTATCAGACTGACGGTTGCTTGCCTGAGAAAGATCTTGGAGCTGGCTTTTAGTTTCCAATTTACCGATAGCTTCTTCTGTCAGTTGTTCCTCACCCTCGAAACGAACACTAAAGTGTAAGTCCTCTTTAGAAAAAGCTTGATAGATGGCCCAAATCCAGTCCTGGAAATTTTGAGCATCTAACCTGGTTTGACGAGTTAGGAGACCTTGCCCATTTGTCGGGTATTCTTTAGACTCCAACTTTTCCCTTGATCCCTTTCCGACTAGATAAAGTTTTTTCTCAGCACGAGTCATAGCTACATAGAGCAAACGCATGAGTTCAGAATAGCTTGCTAATTGGAGTTCTTCCTCATTTTGCGTATATGTTAAGCTTGGGATAGATAACTTAATCGTAGCCGGAACATATTCCTCTTTTGCATTTGTAGCGACTCTAGCTACATAATTTAACCCAATTCCATTTGTGCGACTGAGGATAACCTCAGACATAGTCTCCTTCTTGTTAAATTTTTGATCAATATTGAGGATAAAGACATAAGGAAATTCAAGCCCCTTACTTCTATGAATACTCATAAGCTCTACAGCATCCTTGGGTGGAGCAACAGTAACACTAGCAAGGTCGTGCTTGGCTTCCAAAACTTGATCAATCATAGCTATGAAACGTGATAAGCCTTTAAAATTGCTTTTTTCAAATTGATCTGCACGTAAAGCAAGGGCGTAGAGGTTAGCCTGCCTAGCCTGACCATTAGGTAAAGCACCAACATAATCATAGTAGAAACGTTCGCTATATATTTTCCAAATAAGATCATAAAGCGAATGCGTTTTTGAGAACAAACGCCAAGAATTAACAGTTTCCAAGAAAAGGTTAAGCTTTTTATGGATTTCAGACTTAATTAAATCCTTATGAAGACTAGTTTTTGCTTGAGCATTGACTAGTTTTTCATAAAAGTTCTCTTGAACTTTATCCTCAGATTTTTGAAGTGCGAGACGTGCTAATTCATCCTCATCAAAGCTAAACATCGGAGACTTCATCAGAGCTACCAAAGCGAAGTCTTGCAGAGGATTATGGATGACACGAAGAGTATCCAACATAACCTGCACTTCTAAAGATTGCAAATAATTTTTTTCTGCATCGTCGGCCTTAACTGGAATCCCATATTCAGATAGAGCGAGCAGAACTTGATCATTGCGACTTCTAGCAGCAGTCAAGAGAGCAATGTCATTAAAAGGTACCCCTTTATCATTATGAAGTCTCAATATCTCCTTAATGACCATCCGCATTTCACCAGTCAGTTTGTTGGTTGAAACTCCTCATCGTCCTCTTCCTTAGAATCACCGTCATCATACTTATCATACAAGAGCACTTCTGCCTTGTTCTCTAGATCTGGTTGTAAATCAGTATTACCGAAAACAAGCTGGTGCATACCATCATAAGTAATCTCTCCAACTTCCTCGTCCATAAGATGCTTAAAGACGTCATTTGTAGCATCTAGAACTTCTGAACTACTACGGAAGTTTTCCTTAAGGAGTATTAACTGACCTTCTTTGCTATCTTGAGCAAAGCTGTGGAATTTTTCATTGAAGATTTGAGGATCTGCCTGTCTGAAACGATAAATAGACTGCTTAATATCTCCAACCATAAAACGGTTATAGCCGTTCGAGAGAAGTTCCAACATCCTCTCCTGGATATGGTTGGTATCTTGGTATTCATCGACCATGACTTCGTGGAAGCGTTCTTGATATTCTTGTCGAACTTGAGGGAAGTTTTCTAAGATTTCAATGGTATAGTGGCTAATATCCGCAAATTCAAAGGCATTTTCTTCGCGCTTACGTTGTCGATAAGCATCAACAAAATCACTCATGAAAACTTGGAAAGTCTTTGCCAAGTCCCAAGATTCTTGATGATAATCTTCTTGGAATTTTAGTAACGTAATTTCGTTTTGAAGAGAGTTTAGTTTTTTAAATTTTGCTTTTCTTTCTTCATTATAGGCCTCTCTTAAAATTTTAAGGTCAGCATTTTTATTACGATTGACAAGACCATTACCAATATTATTTACAATTCTATCAAGAACTTCCTGACATTGTTTAAAATTCGATTCAGGCGTTAAAGCACCGATTTCATCAAGAACTTGTTGAACAGCCTTTAAATACGCTGCTTTACCGAATTCCTTTGCATCATTTTCCAAATGATGACGGAAAAAACTTTCTAAATCCCATAGTTTTTCTTTTATAGGAGCTGCGAGTTTTTCTTTGGCAACTGTAAAATCAGCCTTCTCAAAGCCATTTAGAAAGGAGTCTTCTAGCCAAGCCTGAGGATTACTTGTAGATTGCAAAAAGTCATAAATCATATAGACCTGTTTACGCAAACCACGCGCATCCTTGCTTTTATCAGCAAAGTTCTTAACCAATCGACTAAATTTATCTCCTTCTTTGCCTTGATAATGACTTTCAAAAATTTGTCGAAAAACTTCATTTTTTAAGAGGAGTTGCTCACTTTCATTCTCAAGAATCCGAAAGTTAGGAGATAGATTAAGGAGATAGCCATGCTTGGTCAGGAATTTTTGCGTAAAAGAGTCCATGGTTCCAATCGCAGCGTTTGGTAAATCAGCTAATTGTCTTCCGAGGTGTTTTTTTAGTTCCAGATCTTGAGTCTCTTGGATTTGTTGACTGATTTTCTTTTCCAAGCGTTCTTTTAACTCAGTTGCAGCCTTAACGGTAAAGGTTGAGATAAAGAGTTGGCGAATTTCTACACCACGCGCTAACTGGTCGAAAATGCGTTCAGCTATGACGAAGGTTTTCCCCGAACCAGCAGAGGCCGACACTAGAATATTTTGACCAGAACTATAGATCGCTTGAATTTGCTCAGCAGTTTTCTTTGGTTTCTTGTCAGATTTAGCTTCTGCTACTTGCAACTCTTCAATCTCTTCTTGGGATAAAAATTTCATCGCTCCAACTCCTCTCTTATTTTATTCATCCACGCGTGCTTGATGTCTTCGCCTCTTAATAATTTACCATCGTCCGACTTAATCTTATCTAAGAAACGAGCCTGACCTAGATGATAATTGGCTTCAAATCCTGTAATAGCTTGATATTGTTGAACATATGGCGCAATACTTCTGCCGTCTTCTGTGTATGGATTGATAGCAAATTGACCAGATAAAATCTTCTCTGCCGCATTTTTGTAGATAAGGGCGTTGTAGTCCAGCAATAACTGGAATTCCTCATCAGACAATTGATAGGTCTTGTTTTTATTGTAAAGTTCTCCGAGGTTCTTTATCTCTTTTTCAAGAAATAGTCCTTGGTATTTCATACTATTATTGGTTTTTGCTAAGGCCTTTGATAGAGTTTTAACCTTTTGTAAGGACTGAACCGGCTCAGCCATCTCTAAATACATAGCTCCAAAGAAATCTCTATTTCCTTCTTTCTTAAGAGCAGCTAGATAGGTTGGTAATTGCGAGTTAAGACCGTTATAGAAGAGAGGGAAATTAAACTGAGTCGCAGAAGATTTGTAATCTACAACACCAATAGCTTCACTGGTCTTTAAGCGATCGATACGGTCAACTTTCCCACGGACATAGACATTTCTGCCGTTATCTAACTGAACAAAGGCTTGTTCCTTGCCACCAAAAACAGCCTCCTCTTGAATTGTTTCAACATCAGCATTGTGACGAAGAATATGTCCAGTAGCACGTGCCACATCTAAAAGAACTTCCTTAGCAAATTGAGATTCTAAACTTTCTTGATAAATAGCTTGAAACTCTCTTTCTTGACTAGTTTCAGAGATTGCTTGTTCTAAACGACTATCAAAAGATGTATCAGCAGGAAGTTTCATTGCTCGTTCAAAAATACGGTGCAAGAAATTCCCGTGACTTCTAGCGTCAGGTTTTAATCGCAATTCTTCCTGTAAGCCCAATACATATCGGAGGTAATAGCTGTATTCATTTCGATAGAATTCTGTTAGACCAGATGTTGATAGATAAAAATCTTGCTTCTGTGGATATAAAGCTTCGAGTGTATCACTAGCTAAAGTTTTGCTTTTAGGACTTGTTGGTAAAACTGGATTTTCTAAACCTTGGTCTTCCAACTTTTTCCCCATGACGCGAGCCAGAACTTTTATAAAAGTTAAGTCTTCATCACTTGAAGTGGATTCGCTTTGTTGATGATAGGCAACGAGACTAGACAAAAGACTGTGATAAGAACCAATATCATCTTTCGTTAGATTTTTTATGTCGATTCTTTTCTCGATTTTGGTAAAACCAAATTTGCAATTCCTTCAAATAAATGGACTCTTCACTCTCGTTTTCATTGAGCAAGCTTGGCGCTGATAAGACCAATTGCTTCTTCGCAGAATTTACCAAAGAAAGCATGGTATAGCGATTCTTCTTAAGATTTTCTTGACTTGCAATCAGTAATTGAGAACCTTCTTGGCTTGCTTGGTTCAGTACTTCCCTTTCTTCATCATTCAAAAGACTAGTATTTTGGGTGATTTTAGGTAGATGATTCTGGGTTAAGCCAAGTGCATAGATGTAATCAGAAGTCAAAGGCGAGATCAAATCATAACTCTGCAGCAGAACAGTATCTACCGTTGCTGGAATTGTACGGTAATTGGACAAAGACATACCCGAATGAAGAAGTGCCAAGAAATCATCTAAAGTGACCTGAGAACCTTCAAATACGGTTGCAAATTGCTCCATTACGTGGCAAAATGCTTTCCAGACCTCCTCTTGTCTTTCTTGCTCTGCTACTTTCATCGTTGCAGATAAGGTTTGTAACTGCTTGGTCAAATGAGCATCTTTCAAAAAGTTGTTCCATTTTGAAAGAATATTCTCAGCTTTTTGCTTACGACTAGATAATAAAGTTTCTAGTGGATTTAGAACACGAACACGTAGCTCATTTAATTTTTCTAAATCAAATTTTCCATGATGATTTTTTGTAAATTCTTGTTTAAAGTTTGAAAGACCATCAATACCCAAATAGCGGATATATTGTTCAAAGCTATCGATTTCTTCTTGATCAAGGTCGGTATATAAGCCAGTTCGTAAGAGGTTAATCAAATCTTCTTGACGGAAATAGTACCGTTTGAGACGTCCCACAGATTCTACAAATTGAGTTAGAGGATGATGAGCCATGGACTCACTCTTACCTAGATAAAAAGGAATTTGATATTGATTAAAGATGGTTTGCAAGGACAGTTTATAAGACTCTACGTCTCCTAGTAAGATACGAAAATTCTTATAGCTAAGTTCTGGCTCTTGGTGCAATTTTTGGCGAATACTACGAGCAACTAGCTCCAGCTCTTCTTTTTGTGTCAGACAAGACCAGATTTGCAAATCATTTCTATCCTCGTCATCTACTTTTAAACTAATTTCAGAATAATCATAAGCACTTTCCAGTAATTTTGAGGCCTTGGCAAAAGCGTCAAGATTTTTATGTTCTTGACATGCATCTTCTGGCTTGGTCTGATATTTAAAGGCTAAATGACGTAGAAACTCAACACTGGCTTGATAGAGGTTCCCTTCACTAAAGGGACTAGTATAGGCTCTCTTAGTCGCATATAAACCAATGATAATTTCAACACCCTTACGATGAAGCAAATCCACTAGGTGTTCCTCTTCTGCAGAAAAACGGGTAAAACCATCAATAACTAGGGCAATTTTACTAAAATCACTACTTACCTTATTTTCTTCGATAGCATCAATCAGATAGGATAATGGACTTTCTTGTGAAACTTGACCTTGATTTAAATACGCTGTTACCTTTTCAAAAATTAAGAGTAAATCAGAGCGTTTATCAGCATCTGTCAAACTTTCCAAGTCCAAAAAACTCATCTTTGCAGTTGAAATTTCATGATAAATCTCAATCAGTTGCTGGATGAATTGCGGATCTTGCTTAATAGCTCCGTAAACACGTAAATCCTTCGGATCAATCTCGGACAGACATTTATAGAAAGCCATACCAAGACCGATATCATCGAGACTTGACCTCTCAGGAATATCATTTAAAACCAGATAACGTGCCATTTGGGCGAAGCGCGTGACTGTAATAGCAAAGAAGCCTGCTGACTCAAGCACTCCAGCACAGCACGTTCCTTTTCAAAAGAAAGAGAGTTAGGGGCGATATAAAAGACTCGTTTTCCTTGGTCAACTAGTCCTTGAGCCTCCTTAGTTAGGATTTCTGTCATAGAAGTCCGAATATCGGTATAAAGTAGTTTCATCTCTGCCTCGTTTGTTTTCTCATTACTCTATATTATACCATGATTTAACAGAAGATTCTGTCTCTGATTCCCAAAATATGCTATAATAAAGGCAAAACACGAGAAAGGGAAATACTATGATTAAACTACTTGCTCTTGATATGGACGGTACTCTACTTAACGAAGCCAAAGAAATCCCTCAAGCTCATATTGATGCTATTCATAAAGCTATCGACAAAGGTGTCAAACTAGTTCTCTGTACTGGACGACCTCTCTTTGGGGTTCTTCCCTACTACAAGAAACTCGGTCTTGATTTGCAAAATGAATACGTTATTGTAAATAATGGTTGTTCTACCCACCAAACCAGTGACTGGACCCTTGTCGACTGGCGGGAGCTTAGCAAATCTGATATCGAATACCTGAATGACCTTGCTGAAAAGAGTGAGGTTCAGTTGACTCTCTTTGATGAGGAACACTACTTCGTTCTCGGAGGTAAACCAAATCCTATCGTTGAATATGATGCCACACTTGTTTTTGCCGATCTGACTGAAATCACACTAGAGGAAGCTACCAGCGGTAAATATCGTATGTTCCAGGGAATGTTTTTAGGGACAAAAGAACAGACAGATGACTTTGAACAACGATTTGCCGATGAACTTTGTCAGAGTTTTAGCGGTGTTCGTTCTCAACCTGTTATCTATGAGGCAATGCCACTCGGTACAACCAAGGCTTCTGCTCTTTCTCGTTTGGCTGAGATTTTAGATATCCAACCTTCTGAAATCATGGCTATGGGTGATGCCAATAACGACATTGAGATGTTAAAGTTTGCTGGGCTTGGTATTGCCATGGGAAATTCCAGCGACCACGTCAAATCTCTCGCTGATGCCGTAACTGCTAGCAATGAAGAAAATGGTGTTGCACGCGCTATTGAGAAATATATTTTGTAAATATTTAAAAAGCAACTATCAGCTCATTCTGTTAGTTGCTTTTTTTATCGCTTGATAAAACATAATGTTTCAGATAAAATAATCCTAATTAGTTATGGTTTTAAAGAAGGATCCCTATATCAGACATTTTACACTATATTGCTGAGCACCCGTTTTTTAAGTCTTATTCTATTAGGAATTGTTGTCCTAGCCTTCGGTTTAGCTCCATTTTCAAGTAGTTCAACAGAGAATAAGCGTTCAGCTATTATTAATAAGCACTACAACGATAATTTCAAGAAGTAAAAAGCCCAAACTATACCGGTTTGGACTTTTTTACTGTTATTTTAGGTGTTTTCGTCTTCCACAAGGTCATGTATATCTTTTTTTAATTCACTTGTTTGAATGACTGATTCTTTTCCCAAAGCGTTAAATTTTTCTTTATCTTTTTTTGAGTAAACTTTTTTAGGATGGAATTTTTTGTTAATTAGTGTAATCATCTGACGACGTAAGATCATTTCTTTATTAATATTTTGTTTGTCTCGTATCCAAGCAACTGTTAAGACAAATAGCATGATCATTCCAATATATCCCAAAATTGGATACATGAGTCCGACAAGTTCCTTGAATCCCATAAATGAAAGAATGAAGCCAATGATTACAGAGGTGATAAGGTAAATACGAAACTTCTTCATATTATCACCTGAAAATCTTTTAGCGAGAGCATAAAAAAGGCTAAAGGCAGTGTTAAATATTAAACCAAATATTACAATTGCGTATGTAAACGCAAATAATGGATGAACCCTGTTGGCTAAAATTAACATGGGAATATCGACACCTTTTATAGTATCTACATTAGCGAATAAGACAAGTGAAGCAATGGCAATAATCAATCCGACTATAGCTCCACCAATAGCACCACTTTTTTTAGCGACACCAATTCGCATAATTGAGCCTCCAAGTACAAATGCCATGGATACACCGGTCATCACACAAAGTGCAAAATAATTAATGACAGCCATCCAAATATTCGGCATTGCAGGTGTAAGTTGACGAGCAACCATGTCTAGTTGATTAAAATTGTAACTTTTACCGATAAAAGTTTGACCAGCAATAATGATTATCATAATAATAATTATCGGTGTGAATATTCCAATGATATTAGTGATTTTCTCAAAGTCCATAAAACTGACGATAATGACTAGTGCTGTACAAATCAAGGCCCCAATCCAAATCGGAAAACCAAACTGCTGATGCAAATTAGATCCAGCTCCAGCAATCATGACAAAACCAATAACAAAACAAGAAATAATAAGGGAAAGGTCTAAGATTTTATTGGTAATTGGATGAGCTATTTTAGATAATACTTCAGAATGATCATTAGACCGATAATAACTTCCTAGCGTAAGGATTATTTTCCCAAAAAAAGCATTAAGTACAGCGAGAGCTAAGACACCTAATAAGCCAACTAATCCAAAGCTCACAAAATATTGCATAAGGTCTTGTCCAGACGAGAGTCCTGCACCGACAATGATTCCTACGTAGGCAAGTGCTACTGATAAAATTTTCTTAAACATAAACATCCTTTTAACTGTTTTTTCAAAAAATATTTTACAATTTATCTTATCTAAAACAAAGCTGTCAATGCGGTAATAAGTCCAAAAACAATCCCTGGTGCATTAGCTGCTGCCAAAGGAATATCACGTTCTTTTTTAAAGAGACCGTAGTAAACCCAAAGACTGCAGTTAAGTGCAGCTACTGCTGGTTGGATAAAATTCCCTTTTTGACCAGCAAGGTTATTCATAATTTGAGGAATATAAGAGACGTACATCATTACAGACATAAAGGTTGCAATCCAACCCAAAGTTTTCATTTGTTTTTCAGTCATTTTTTCTCCTTTCAAAAACAATCTAAATTATACACTATTTTTTAAGATAGTGAAGTTTAAAAAGCTATTTGTTAAAAACTTGTAAATTATCACAATCTTATGATAAGGGAATCTTATTCATTTAGATAACTTACTTCTTCTCAATCGGTGCTACACTAGCCAAAAGTTTTTTCAAACCGACTTCTGGGAAGTTGATTTTTAGTTCCTGAGTAGCTCCACTACCTGATACTTCAAGGACAGTCCCTTCACCCCATTTTTTATGAAGGGCAATATCACCAATTGACCAATTTGTCTCACTAGAAGAAGATTTACTAGTAGATGCAAATTGTCCAAATGGTAAACCACTTGATTGGATAGATGTAGGCACAGTATTCCGTTTTCGTTCTTGAAGAGCCTGTGCCAGACTCATCCCTTGACCAAATGTAGTACCACCACCACTGTAAGATGCTTTAAAGCTTGTATTAGCAGGACGAGCTAAACCTTGGTATTCAAGCAAGTCTGAACTGATTTCATTGATAAAACGAGTTGGGCGGTTGTAGTTAGTCTTACCGAATAGTAAGCGAGAGTTTGCGTTTGTCAGATAGAGAATCTTCTCAGCGCGCGTGATACCTACATAGGCCAAACGACGTTCTTCTTCTAATTCATCTGGATCTTCAGAGGCACGACTAAGAGGAAAGACATTCTCCTCCATACCAATAATAAAGACAACTGGAAACTCGAGTCCTTTGGCAGCGTGTAAGGTCATTAAGGTTACTTCTGATGTCTCCTGACTGCCAGAGTCAGTGTCGGCAATCAAGGCAAGATCATTTAAGAAACGACTCAGTTTGTCCAAACCTGTTTCTTCTTCTTGACTTTCAGGATTGTCGTCAAAGTTCTTGGTAACAGATAGGAACTCTTCGATATTTTCAACCCGCGCCTTGCTTTCCAAGGTTGCCTGAGCATTAAGAATATCGACATAACCTGTTTTTTCAAGAACCGCCTCAACCAACTCTGTAATGGTTAATTGGTCCAGTTGCTCCCGTAAATCCAGTATCATATTGGCAAAATCCCAGATAGACTGGGCTACCTTACCTTTAATTCCTGATAACATGATATTGGCTGAAGCATCTAGCATGGACATTTCTTGCATGTTTGCGAAATCTCGAATTTTTTCAACAGTTCTGGTCCAATGCCACGCTTTGGTTCATTGATGATACGCTCAAAACTGATATTATCACTTAGGTTGGCAATGAGATTGAGGTAAGCAATGATATCACGGATTTCTTTTCGGCTGTAGAATTTTGTCCCACCAACCATGGTATAAGGAATATTAGACTTGAGTAGAGCTTCCTCAATAGTACGTGACTGGGCATTGGTACGGTAAAGCACTGCAAAGTCTTTGTGTAGGAAGTTTTGACTACGACCAAGTTCATCGATGGTTTTGGCTACAAAAACAGCCTCATCCTGTTCATCGTTAGCTCGGTAGTAAATAATCTGTTCGCCATCTTCGTTCTGTGTCCATAGATTCTTAGGACGGCGATTTTTATTGTTTTTGATGACATCATTAGCTGCTTGGAGAATAGTTTTGGTTGAACGGTAATTCTCCTCCAATAAAACAACCTTGGCTTGAGGATAATCTTTTTCAAAATCCAAGATATTCTGCATATCAGCACCACGCCATCCGTAGATAGACTGGTCCGCATCCCCAACAACACAGATATTTTTAAAACGAGAAGCCAACAGTTTGACCAGTTGGTACTGGGCATGGTTGGTATCTTGGTACTCATCGACATGGATATATTGGAACTTTTGCTGATAGTAAGTCAAGACATCAGGATTTTGATCAAAGAGACGCAAGGTCAACATAATCAAATCATCAAAGTCAACTGACTCAGATTGACGGAGTTCCTTTTGATAGGCCACATAACACTTAGCGACAATATTTGTATATAAATCTCCTGCTTGAGTAACATAAGCAACATCGTCAATCAGATCATTCTTAGCATTTGAAATGGTTCCCAATATAGTCCGTTCATTCCATTTTTTTGGATCCAAATTCAACTGCTTGAGAATGCGTTTCATCAGTGTTCGCTGCTCACCTGGATCGATAATGGTAAAGTTACGATTGTAACCAATATGATCCGCATCACGACGTAAGATACGAACGCACATAGAGTGAAAGGTCGCAATCAAACAGTCCTGTGTAGCTGGATTGAGCCCATAGGCACGATCTTTCATTTCATGAGCAGCCTTATTGGTAAAGGTAATGGCTAAAATATTCCAGGGATTAACCATCTTTTCATCAATTAAGTAGGCAATACGATGGGTCAAAACTCGTGTCTTACCAGAACCAGCTCCCGCCATGATCAGCAGTGGGCCTTCTGTTGTTTGGACCGCTTCAGCCTGTCGGTCATTCATACCGTTTAATAAAGGGTTCATTTTCTCTTCCTATTCTTCAAATCAATGTTTCTATTATATCAAAAAAGACTGAAAATAACTTTATCAGAGACAAGCTTCCTTTTTCCTAAAAAAGAACACTAAACAGTGTTCTTTTTATATTAATTATGAATTGATTGTAAAAGTGTCAAGAGCGCCTGAGCGGAGCGACGTCCAGCTTCGACGATAAATTCATCAAATGAAATAGAAGCTTCGTGGTTAGCATTATCACTCATGGCACGGACAACTAAGAAAGGTAGATTAAGCGCGTGAGCTGCTTGAGCAATAGCCGCTCCTTCCATCTCCACAGCAAGCACCTGAGGAAAATGCTCTTTTATAGCTTTAATCTTATCTTCACCTGCAATAAAACTATCACCGGTCGCAATCAAACCTAAATGCCAATTTTGGTCTAGTTTAGACAAGCTATCTTGAATCAAGCTAACAAACTTTTTATCTGTCTCAAAGTAGAGTGGTTGTTGGGCCATCTGACCGTATTCATAACCAAAAGCAGTCACATCAACATCATGATAAGCTAGCTTATCAGCAATCACTACATCTCCAACTTCGATTCCTTCTGCTAAAGCACCAGCTGAACCAGTGTTGATAACAGCATCTACTTTAAAGTGATTAGCTAAGATTGCTACACTCATAGCAGACATAACTTTACCGATACCACTCTCGACCAAGACAAGCTCGACTGAACCAATTTTACCCATATGGTACTTATTTCCTAATACCGCCTCTTCTTGAGCGTTTTCTAAATGTTGAATAAGATAAATCAGTTCTTCTGGCATAGCTGCAATAATTCCAATTTTCATGATAGTCCCCTTAAATAAATCTCATTGCTAAAACTAGCAAAATCAGGAGTAAAATAACAGCAAAAAGAATCTTATTCAACTTAGAGTTAAAGACATTTCTCTTAGTATTTTCAATTCGACGACTTTTATGGATTTGTGGTTCAACCTCAATCGTTAGGGTATCTTGACTAAAACCATGATCTTTAGATTGATTGTAGGAAACTTCTCGAGAAGAAGTCGGTAGAATCTTTGTCTCCTGGCTATCCAGCAAGGGAGCACCCGAGATGTCCTCTCCTCGATTAGCTCTTTCAATCATTTCATCAGTCAATAAAGGTTTTCCCATGGGTTCCTCCTCTATTTTTCTTGTAATTCCCAGTATTGTATTGCCATGATAGTCTTGGCATCACAGATATGACCAGACTGGATAAGTGCTTTTGCTTCTTCTAAACTAACTTCAAGTAGCTCTATGGTCTCATCTTCGTCTTGAGGACGTGGGTTTTCAACCTTGGCTAAGTCACTGGCTAGATATAATCTTAGTCTTTCGTTACAAAAACCAATTGCCGAATAAAAGTCATACAAAAGACTTAATTTACCAGTGTAAGCTGCTTCTTCTTCTAATTCACGAAGGGCTGCAGCTTCAGGGTCAGAATTTTCACCAATTTCTAGTTTACCTGCAGGAATTTCAACAGAAATTTTTTCAATCGCCTTACGATATTGCTTGACCAAGACGATTTTATTTTCTGCAGTAACAGCTAAGACACAGACTGCACCATTATGAAAAATCAAGTCTCGCTGAGCAGTTCCCTTTCCAGCAGGTAATTCAACTTGGTCCTGAACCAGCTGGAAAATCGGGCCTTTATAAATTTCTTTACGACTAAGTGTCTTTTCTTCGAATTCCATTAGAAACTCCTATTTATTCTTAGGATGATGAGGTAAACGAGTTGCAAGTTTTTCTTTGTTAGTTTGACGTCCTCGTCCAATGGCTACAGCATCTGTTGGAACATTCTTGGTAATAGTTGAACCAGCACCCACAAGTGAATTGTCTCCAAGCTCTACAGGTGCAATGATAGTTGAATTAGAACCTACAAATACATTGTCTCCAATGATAGTCTTGTATTTCTTTTGACCATCATAATTGACAGTGATGGTACCAGCACCAATGTTTACATCTTTACCAATCTCACTGTTTCCAATGTAAGTTAGATGACCTGATTTAGTGTTTTCACCGATGCTTGAACCTTTGACTTCAACAAAGTTCCCGATGTGTACATTCTTATCAAGGTTTGACCCTGGACGAATATGAGCGTACGGACCTACAGTTACACCATCAGCTAAGCTACTTTCTTCAATAGTAGAGTTGGTGATTACAGCTCCTGAACCAATAGAACTATCTACGATGTAGGTACCATTAGTGAGAATAGTTTCAGCGCCAATCTTACTAGCTCCTTTAATAGTTACATTAGCTTCAATTTGAACTTCTGGAGCAATTTCAACGTCAATATCAATATAAGTGGCTTCAGGATTTACAAAACTAACACCATTGACCATATGGGCTTGGTTAATACGACGGCGCATTACAGCTTCAGCAGTTGCAAGAGCTACACGATCATTGACGCCGAGACTTTCATCAAAGTCTTTTAATGTATAAGCACCGACTTTTTCTCCCGCTTCACGGAAAATACCAATTACGTCCGTAATATAATACTCTCCCTGTGCATTATTCGTATTGATATTTTTTAGAGCTTCAAAGAGACGAGCATTGTCAAAAACGTAAGTTCCCGTATTGATTTCTTTGATTTGTTTTTCAAAATCAGTAGCATCCTTTTGCTCAACAATTCTAAGAACCTCAGCATTTTCATTACGTATGATACGTCCATAGCCAAATGGATTATCCGCTTCAGCAGTTAAAATCGTAGCAACATTTTTATGATTCACATGAAAATTAATCAAGTTCTTCAAACTTTCACCAGTAATTAAAGGAGTATCACCAGCAATGACTAAAGTTTGTCCAGTCATACCTTCAAGGATTGGCTCAGCCATCATAACTGCGTGACCAGTTCCTAGTTGTTCTGTCTGTCTTACAAAATCTGTTTGACCTGCTAAGACTTGTTCAACTAAGTCTGCCTTATGTCCAACTACTGTAACTGTTTTTTCAGGATTAATTGCTCCCACGCTACGGAAAACATGCTCAAGCATAGAAATCCCAGCAACCTTGTGCATGACTTTTGGAAGATCTGATTTCATGCGAGTACCTTTACCCGCTGCTAAAATAATTGCATAATTTGCCATATTTTTCTCTTTTCTATAGAATTTCCATTACATTATACCATATTTTACCTCTTCAAACATAAAATTGTCTAAAACACATGGAGACTTATTGCTTCAAACTGCTAGTTTTGAGTGTTTTTTTTGATTTTTTAACATATTTACGATAAACTAGAGTGGTATGAGAAAAAAAATTCATCCAGCTTTTGTTTTTACTATTCTAGCTGTGTTCATCGGTATTTTAATTATCAACCGGCCAAGGTTTGAAGAACATCCTGTTAAAACTAAACCGAATCCAGTTCAAGTAGAGAATCAAGCATTACACAATTTAGATAAACCTATTATCGATTTATCTGGTTGGCAAAGACCATCTGAAATAAATTATGATATTTTATCAAAGAATATTTCGGGTGCAATCGTTCGGGTTCATAGTGGAAATCAAATAACAACCGAGAACGATGCATCATTTACCAATGGTACAGATAAATCTTATAGAAGCCATATAACAGAATTACAAAAAAGGAATATTCCTGTAGCAGTTTATGCTTATGTATCTGCGAAAAGTGTTGAGGATATGGAAAAGGCTGCTGAGGCTTTCTACAATGCCGCATCTCCATATAATCCAAGTTACTATTGGCTCGATGTTGAAGAAAAAACCATGACAGATATGAATAAAGGTGTCGAAGCCTTTCGTGCTAAACTAGCTGCTCTAGGCGCCAAAAATATTGGTATCTATATTGGAGTCTACTTCATGAAAGAGCATAGTGTCAGCACTGATAACTTTACTGCTGTATGGATTCCAACTTATGGCACTGATTCAGGTTATTTTGAAAGTACTCCAGTGACAGACCTTGATTATGATCTTCACCAGTATACGTCTAAGGGAAGACTCGTTGGATTTGATCACCATTTAGATCTAAACATGATTTCTTTGAATAAAAATAAAGAAGAAACATTTAGAAAATTATTTTTAAAACCTTAAATATATACTTCATAAAGCAAGTCAGATATTCCTTCTGCTTGCTTTTCTTAATTTGCTCTACTTTGTGGTATAATATAATTTGAGATTATTTAAAAGAAAAACGGAGGAATTCCATGTTATCTTGGATTTCAAAAATGATTAAAGGAATAGTAATTGCTCTAGGATTTATCTTACCTGGTATATCTGGAGGTGTCCTAGCTGCAATTTTAGGAATCTATGAACGTATGATTCGTTTCTTAGCTCATCCCTTCAAGCAACTCAAAGAAGACATTCTTTATTTCTTGCCAGTTGCTATCGGTATGTTACTTGGTATTGGACTTTTTTCTTATCCTATTGAGTACCTTCTTGAACATTATCAGGTTTATGTCTTATGGAGTTTTGCTGGTGCAATTATCGGTACCGTACCTAGTCTAGTAAAAGAAGCCAATCGTGATTCTGAAAAGGATAAAATAGACCTCATTTGGTTTTGGACAACCTTTATTATTTCAGGAATTGCACTTTACGGACTTAATTTCGTAGTAGGAAGTTTATCGGCGTCATTCTTAAACTTTATCCTTGCAGGTTCTTTACTTGCTCTTGGAATTCTTGTTCCGGGCCTTAGTCCATCAAACTTACTCTTGATTTTAGGACTATACGCCCCTATGCTAACTGGATTCAAGTCATTTGACTTATTTGGAACTTTCTTACCAATTGGAATCGGTGCTGTTCTAACTCTCATAGCATTTTCGAAATTTATGGATTATGCTCTCCGTGTCTACCACTCTCGTGTTTATCACTTCATTATCGGTATCGTACTTTCGAGTACTTTACTAATTTTATTACCAAATGCTGGCAATCCTGAAAGCATTAGCTATGCAGGTCTATCCATTGTATCTTATGTGATCATCGCCTTCTTCTTCGCTCTTGGTATCTGGTTGGGTATTTGGATGAGTCAATTAGAGGAAAAATACAAATAATGGCTAAGAAAGTAAAAGTTAAAAAAACCTTAGTAGAGCAAATTTTGACTAAGGCAGGTGTTGACCATCAAAGCATTCAAATCAACGCTTTAGAGGGAAAACTTCCTTCTGATTATGATAGATATCATATCTTTAAGACCTTAGCCTTATTGGGTGACAAGACTGGTCCAGTTATTGGAATTGTTCCTATCACCGAACACCTTTCTGAAAAGAAATTAGCAAAGATTTCTGGTAATAAAAAAGTGGCCATGATTCCTCAAAAGGATTTAGAAAAAACGACTGGATATATCCATGGAGCTAATAACCCTGTAGGTATCCGTCAAAAACACAACTACCCTATTTTTATTGATGAAACAGCTTTAGAATTGGAAAAAATGATTGTCTCTGCTGGTGAGGTCGGACACAGTATCATCATCGCACCTAAAGATCTGGCAAACTTTGTAAAAGCCAGCTTTGTAGATATCTTAGAGGAGATAAACTGATGAAACTTTACTTTGTCCGTCATGGTCGAACAGTCTGGAATCTAGAAGGTCGCTTTCAAGGCGCTGGTGGAGATTCCCCTCTTCTCCCTGAATCTATTGAAACTTTAAAAGACCTGGGCCAGTATCTTAAAGATATCCCTTTTGACAAGATTTATTCGAGTGATTTACCAAGGGCTGTAAATCTGCTGAAATTATCCAGAGTCAATTGACAAATCCATGTCCTTTGGAAAGTGTACCTGAACTAAGAGAATGGCACCTTGGAAAACTAGAAGGGTTAAAAATTGCTACTTTAAATGCAATCTATCCGCAGCAAATTCAAGCCTTTAAAACAAACTTAGCCAAGTTTGATACGAGTATGTTTGAAGCTGAATCACTCTATAGCACAACTCAACGTACTATTCAATTTATTAAATCTTTGAAAAACACGAAGGCAGAACAACTATTACTGGTTGGCCACGGAGCAAATCTTACTGCAAGCCTTCGAACACTTTTAGGATTTAATGAAGCGCATCTTCGTAAAAATGGCGGCTTGGCCAATGCAAGTCTTACAATTATAGAAACTGATGACTTTGAAACCTATACTCTAAAGACTTGGAACGATACTTCTTATCAAAAAAAATCTAGAACTTGAAATAAAACGTCAAGTTCTTTTTAGTTTTTATAGAATATCCGTGAATTTCTTGACTATTTATGATAAAATGGAGTATCGTGAAAAATTTATTATTATTTCAAAATTCGATTAAAATTAGGAGGAACTCATGTCAACAGAACATATGGAAGAATTGAATGACCAGCAGATCGTTCGCCGTGAAAAAATGGCCGCGCTCCGTGACCAAGGAATTGATCCTTTCGGTAAACGTTTTGAACGTACTGCTAACTCTCAAGAACTAAAAGATAAATTTGCTGACCTTGATAAAGAACAACTACATGAATTAAACGAAACTGCTACTATCGCTGGACGTTTAGTAACAAAACGAGGTAAGGGTAAAGTTGGTTTTGCTCACCTCCAAGACCGCGAAGGACAAATCCAAATCTATGTTCGTAAAGATGCTGTTGGTGAAGAAAACTACGAAATCTTTAAAAAAGCTGACCTTGGTGACTTCCTTGGTGTCGAAGGTGAAGTCATGCGTACGGATATGGGAGAACTCTCTATTAAGGCGACACATATCACTCACTTGTCTAAAGCTCTCCGTCCCCTTCCTGAAAAATTCCATGGTTTAACAGACGTTGAAACAATCTATCGTAAACGTTACCTTGATTTGATTTCAAACCGTGAAAGCTTTGAACGCTTTGTTACTCGCTCAAAAATCATCTCTGAAATTCGTCGTTATCTTGATCAAAAAGGTTTCCTAGAAGTTGAAACACCTGTTCTTCACAACGAAGCTGGTGGTGCTGCTGCTCGCCCATTCATCACACACCACAATGCACAAAACATCGACATGGTACTTCGTATCGCGACTGAGCTTCACTTGAAACGCCTTATCGTTGGTGGTATGGAACGTGTGTATGAGATTGGTCGTATCTTCCGTAACGAAGGAATGGATGCTACACATAACCCTGAGTTCACTTCTATCGAGGTTTATCAAGCTTATGCAGACTTCCACGATATCATGGACTTGACTGAAGGTATTATCCAACACGTAGCTAAAGCTGTTAAAGGTGACGGTCCAGTTATCTATCAAGGAACTGAAATCAAAATCAATGAACCATTTAAACGTGTACACATGGTTGATGCAATCAAGGAAATTACTGGTGTTGATTTCTGGAAAGATATGACTTTCGAAGAAGCTAAAGCTATCGCAGCTGAGAAGAAAGTTCCAGTTGAAAAACACTACACAGAAGTTGGTCACATCATCAATGCCTTCTTTGAAGAATTTGTTGAAGAAACATTGATTCAACCAACATTTGTATACGGTCACCCAGTAGCTGTATCACCACTTGCTAAGAAAAATCCTGAAGATGAGCGCTTTACAGATCGTTTCGAGCTCTTCATCATGACTAAAGAATACGGAAATGCCTTTACTGAGTTGAATGATCCAATCGATCAACTTAGCCGTTTCGAAGCCCAAGCTAAAGCTAAAGAACTAGGTGACGATGAAGCAACTGGCATTGACTACGATTACATTGAAGCACTTGAATATGGTATGCCACCAACAGGTGGTTTGGGAATCGGTATCGACCGTCTCTGCATGCTACTCACAGACACTACTACTATCCGTGACGTACTTCTTTTCCCAACTATGAAATAACAACAAAACTCCTAGAAAATTTCTGGGAGTTTTTTCTAATAAAAAAGACAACCTCATTTATAAGGTTGTCTTTTGTTGTTCAATTAGAATAATCCAAGAACAGTTCCATCGCTTTCAACATCCATGTTGAGAGCAGCTGGGCGTTTGGAAGTCCAGGCATAGTCATAACGTCACCAGTAAGAGCAACGATAAAGCCTGCACCCAGTTTTGGTACCAATTCACGAATAGTAATTTCAAAGTTTTCAGGTGCACCAAGAGCATTTGGATTATCTGAGAAGCTGTATTGAGTTTTCGCCATACAGATTGGCAATTTGTCCCAACCGTTTTGTACGATTTGTGCGATTTGAGTTTGAGCTTTCTTCTCGAAGTTTACTTTGCTTCCACGATAGATTTCAGTGACAATCTTTTCAATCTTTTCTTGTACTGAAAGTTCATTGTCATACAAACGTTTGTAGTTAGCAGGTTTTTCGTCAATTGTTTTGACAAGAGTTTCAGCTAGAGCCACTCCTCCTTCAGCTCCATCAGCCCATACGCTAGCTAACTCAACCGGAACATCAATGGAAGCACAAAGTTCTTTCAAAGCTGCGATTTCTGCTTCTGTATCTGATACAAATTCATTGATCGCAACAACCGCTGGAATACCGAACTTGCGAATATTTTCAACGTGGCGTTTTAAGTTTGCAAATCCAGCACGAACTGCTTCTACATTCTCTTCTGTCAAAGCATCCTTTGCAACACCACCATTCATTTTAAGGGCACGAAGAGTCGCTACAATGACTACTGCACTTGGAGCTGTTGGCAAGTTTGGAGTCTTGATATCCAGGAACTTCTCTGCACCAAGGTCTGCCCCAAAGCCAGCTTCAGTTACTGTGTAATCAGCTAAGCGAAGAGCGGTTTTTGTCGCCAATACAGAGTTACAACCATGGGCAATATTAGCAAATGGGCCACCATGTACAAAGGCAGGTGTACCATAGATTGTTTGAACCAAGTTGGGTTTAATAGCATCTTTCAATATCAATGCCAAGGCGCCTTCAACCTGTAAATCACCAACTGAAACTGGTGTTCGGTCATAACGGTAGCCGATGACGATATTAGCCAAACGACGTTTTAAATCTTCAATATCAGTTGCCAAGCAAAGGATGGCCATAATCTCTGAAGCAACTGTGATATCAAATCCGTCTTCACGAGGAATACCATTAAGAGGTCCACCGAGTCCAACAGTTACGTGACGAAGGGCACGATCATTCAAGTCTACAACACGTTTCCAGAGAATACGACGTTGATCGATTCCTAGCTCATTTCCTTGGTGCAAATGATTGTCAATCAGGGCAGAGAGAGCATTGTTTGCTGTTGTAATAGCATGCATATCACCAGTAAAATGAAGGTTGATATCTTCCATTGGTAACACTTGGGCATAACCACCACCAGCTGCACCACCTTTAATCCCCATAACTGGTCCAAGAGAAGGTTCTCGGATAGCAATCATGGTTTTCTTACCAATCTTATTCAAAGCATCAGCAAGACCGATTGTAATAGTTGACTTCCCTTCACCTGCTGGTGTTGGGTTAATAGCAGTAACCAAGATTAACTTACCAACTGGATTGCTTTCAACCTCGCGAATCTTATCAAAGCTTAGTTTAGCCTTGTACTTACCATACAACTCCAAATCATCGTAAGAAATTCCTAGTTTTTCAACCACATCTACGATTGGTTTTAGTTCTACACTCTGTGCAATTTCGATATCTGTTTTCATATTAAACTCCTATGCCCTATTATGTTTAATCTCATTATAACACAAAACAAGATTTTTTTATATAGAAATGAATTTAATGTTCGTATTTTTTGCTATAATTCTGTAAAATTACAAGAAATATTTATTTTTTATATGTTTTTATAAATAATAACTATAATAACTTAAGACAAGTCTAAACCGCTTTCTTTGACTTAAAACTTTTTTTTGTGTAAAATGGGTCTATGAAAATTTTAGTAACTTCTGGTGGTACTAGTGAGGCTATAGACCGAGTTCGCTCTATCACTAACCACTCTACTGGTCGTCTTGGCTTGGTTATAACAGAAGCTTTAATAAAAGCAGGTCATGAAGTTTGCTTGATTACAACTTCTCATGCAATTAAACCAGCTAGTCATCCAAATCTTAAAATTATAGAAATTAAGAATACTTTGGATTTACTTGAGGAGATGCGAAATCTTGTTAAAGATTACCAAGTTTTAATTCATTCTATGGCTGTATCTGACTATACCCCAATCTACATGACAAGTATAGATGAGGTTCAAGCTAGCCCAGATTTATCGGAATTTCTAACTAAGCATAATACTGAGACCAAAATTTCTTCAAAGGAAGAGGCTCAGATTCTTTTTCTTAAGAAAAATCCTAAGATTATTTCTCTGGTCAAAGAATGGAATCCTAAAATTCATCTAATAGGTTTTAAACTCCTGGTTGATGTTACAAAGGATCATTTGATAGATGTTGCTAGAGAAAGTCTTAATAGGAATCGAGCAGACATTATTGTTGCTAACGATTTGACTCAAATAAACTCTGAACAACACCTGGCTTACTTAGTTGAAAAAAATGATTATCAAACAGCATACAGCAAACAAGAAATCGCTGAGCTAATAATTAAAAAAATTCAAGGATTTATTTTTTAGAAAGGAAAGTTATGGCTCACATTACTCTTGCAATTACTGGTTCAATTGCTTCCTACAAGGCTGCCGATTTAATCAGTTCTTTGAAAAAGCAAGGACATAGTGTATCGGTCTTGATGACAAAAGCTGCTACAGATTTTATACAACCATTAACACTACAAGTTTTATCCCAAAATCTGGTTCATCTCGATGTCATGCAAGAACCTTATCCAGACCAAGTCAACCACATCGAAAGAGGAAAAGAAACTGACTTGTTTATCGTTGCTCCAGCAACTGCTAATACCATTGCAAAGTTAGCACATGGTTTTGCCGATAATATGGTGACTAGTACTGCTCTGGCATTACCAGATAATATCCCTAAACTATTAGCACCAGCCATGAATACAAAAATGTTTACCCATCCTGCCACACAGGCAAATCTTAAAACTCTTAAAAGCTATGGATACGAGATTATCTCCCCTAAAGAATCTCTCTTAGCTTGTGGCGACTTCGGAAGAGGCGCTTTAGCCGACTTAGAAATTATTATAGAAAGAATAAAGGAAACTCTCAATGAACAAACGCTCTAACATCGCACCTGTTGCTATATTTTTTGCTAGTATGATTGTCATCCATCTGCTGACCTCAATCTTATTTAATGTATTACCATTCCCAATTAAACCTACTATTGTACACATTCCTGTTATTATTGGAAGTATCATTTACGGCCCACGTATTGGAGCTATTCTTGGATTTTTAATGGGTATGATTAGTTTAACTGTTAATACAATTACTATCTTACCAACTAGCTATCTCTTCTCTCCATTTGTACCTAATGGAAATATCTATTCATTAATCATCGCTATTGTTCCTCGTATCCTCATCGGTTTGACTCCTTACTTTGTTTATAAACTTCTTAAAAACAAAGCTGGTCTTATCTTTGCTGGTGCTCTTGGTTCTCTAACAAATACTGTATTTGTCTTAGGTGGAATCTTCTTCCTTTTCGGAAGTGTTTTTGATGGAAATATTCAAAAACTATTGGCTACTGTTATCTCAACAAACTCAATTGCAGAATTAGTTATCTCGGCTGTTTTAACTGCTCTCATTGTTCCAAGACTAGAAAAAATTAAACAATAAAAAAAAAGCCTGTATCATATTGATACAGGTTTTTTTTATTGTCATTGTGTTAACCGTGCTTCTTCTAAGATTTTTTCTATCTTAGTTGTCAACAAATCAATTGCAACCGTATTTGTCACACCTTCAGGGATTACAATGTCAGCGTAACGTTTAGTTGGCTCTATAAATTGGTGATACATGGGTTTAACCACGCTAAGGTATTGCTCGATAACACTATCGAGGCTACGTCCACGCTCTTCCATATCACGTTTAATACGACGAATAATACGTACATCATCATCAGTATCCACAAAAATCTTGATATCCATTAGATCACGTAGACGTTGATCTTCTAAGACCAAAATACCCTCAACTATAAAAACATCTTGTGGTTCTTGACGATATGTTTTTGAACTACGAGTATGTTCAGTGTAGTCATAAGTTGGGATGTCAACTGGTCTTCCCGCTAACAATTCTTTGATTTGTTCAATCATTAAGTCTGTATCAAAAGCAAATGGATGATCATAGTTTGTTTTGATTCGTTCTTCGAAGGTTAAATGAGATTGATCTTTATAGTAGGAATCATGCTCAATCATGGCAATTTTTTCATTAGGAAAATGTGATAGAATTGCTCTAGAAACACTAGTTTTTCCTCCACCAGATCCTCCTGTTACTCCGATAATGATTGGTCTGTTTTGCATAGTTGCCTCCGTATTTTTCCTTTGTCTATTCTACCATAATTTTAGGAAATTTTACAGGTGTACTTTTTAAATTAGAAATCAAAAAACCTTGTAGCTTTATTCTACAAGGTTTTAATGATTTTAATCAAAGTTAACGTATTCTTTTGAAAGCTCAAGAACTTCTTCCATTGTTGAACATTCAGTAAGAGCACGGTTAGCGTATTCTTGCATCTTAGCTGTGTCAAGCTTCTTCATCAAGCTACGTGTACGAAGTACAGATGTCGCTGACATTGAGAACTCATCCAATCCCATTCCGACAAGGAGTGGAACAGCTATTTGATCACCGGCCATTTCACCACACATACCAGCCCATTTACCTTCAGCGTGAGCTGCTTTGATAACATTGTTGATCAGGCGAAGGATTGATGGATTGTATGGTTGGTAAAGGTATGAAACTTGTTCGTTCATACGGTCAGCAGCCATTGTGTATTGGATCAAGTCGTTTGTACCGATTGAGAAGAAGTCAACTTCTTTAGCAAATTGGTCAGCAAGCATAGCTGCAGCAGGAATTTCAATCATGATACCAACTTGGATATCATCTGCAACTGCGACACCTTCAGCAACCAATTTTGCTTTTTCTTCTTCAAGAATAGCTTTAGCAGTACGGAACTCTTTCAACAAAGCAACCATTGGGAACATGATACGCAATTTACCGTGAACAGATGCACGAAGCAAAGCACGCAATTGTGTACGGAACATTTGGTTACCAGTTTCAGAGATAGAGATACGCAAAGCACGGTAGCCCAAGAATGGGTTCATTTCTTTAGGAAGATCGAAGTAAGGAAGCTCTTTATCCCCACCGATATCCATTGTACGAACGACAACAGGTTTACCGTTCATTCCTTCAAGAACTGCTTTGTAAGCTTCGTATTGGTCGTCTTCAGTCGGGAAGTCTTGAGAATCCATGTACAAGAATTCTGTACGGTAGAGACCAACGGCTTCTGCACCGTTTTCGTTCACACCTTCAACGTCTTTAGGTGTACCGATGTTAGCAGCCAACTCAAAGTGTTTACCATCAGCGGTAACTGTTTTAGCATCTTTTAAAAGAGCCCATTCAGCTTTTTGTTGAGCATAAGCTTCACCAGCTGATTTGAATTCTGCGATTTGTTCTTCGCTTGGGTTAATGACCACTTCCCCTGAAATACCTGAAACAGCTAAAATATCACCATCTTTTACAAGCTCAGTAATGTTGTTTGTACCCAAAACAGCAGCGATTTCAAGTGTACGAGCCATAATAGCTGAGTGACTTGTACGTCCACCAATGTTTGTTACAAAAGCTTTTACAAAGTTTTTGTCCAATTGAGCAGTATCAGATGGAGTCAAGTCGTGTGCAATGACGATTACTTCTTCATTAATAGAAGCTGGGTTTGGCAATTTCTTACCAAGAAGATTTGCCAAAACACGTTTAGTAACGTCACGAATATCAGCAGCACGTTCTTGCATGTATGGATTATCTTCCATACCTTCAAAGATCGTGATGAACATGTCTGTAACTTCTTTAAGACCTGCTTCAGCATTCACTTTTTTAGCACGGATAGTTTCTTTAATTTGACCGATTAATTCAGGGTCAGAAAGAACCATTAAATGAGCGTCAAAAACTTGCGCTGCTTCTTCACCAAGCGTACCTACTGCTTTTTCACGGATAAGAGAAAGCTCGTTTTGAGAAGCTTCAAGAGCAACATCTAAACGAGCTTCTTCAGCATTTGTATCTTCGACTGAAACAGTCTCGAATGATAAATCCGGTTGAACAAGTAGATATGCTTTTGCAACGGCAACACCATCAGATGCTGCAATTCCTTTAAGCATTTCTGTCATATTCTTATGCCAATCCTTCTTTTTCCATTGTTTCTGAGATAGCAGCGATAGCATCATCAGCGTCTGCACCTTCAGCAGTGATTGTAACATCAGCACCTTGACCAACACCAAGGCTCATAACACCCATGATAGATTTAAGGTTTACTGATTTACCTTTGTACTCAAGAGTGATGTCTGAAGCGAATTTGCTAGCTGTTTGAACCAACAAAGTTGCTGGACGTGCGTGAATACCTGTTTCTGCCACTACGTGGAAATCTTTAGAAGCCATACTTTGACTCTCCTTTAAATGTTTTCTTGTTGGGTTACATCTGATAACCCTTACAGTATTGTATTATATCACCTTTAAGTAATTTTTTCAAGCATTTACTGGACTTTCTCCAATTTCCTTTCAGATAACTTGCTGAAAATATTTCAAATATTTTATCCCTACACCTTATGTAGTTTTTTATTTTTTTCTAGAATGTAGAAACCTACATATAAAGCGTTTTCTATTTTTTGGATTACTATATATTGTGTTTTTGTACCAAATATTAAAAAGAAATATACAATATTTAGTTTTCTTTCGTTGACAAAGATTTTTTTTCTGATATACTAAGAAGGGTATAATTAATTTGAAAGAGGAGTTCCGTAAATGGTAACTGTATATTCTAAAAATAACTGCGTCCAATGTAAGATGACTAAACGATTTTTAGACAGCAATAATATCGCCTATCAAGAAATTAATCTTGATGAACAACCTGAATATATCGAACAAGTTAAAGGACTCGGCTTTAGTGCTGCTCCTATCATTCAAACACCAACTGAAGTGTTCTCTGGTTTCCAACCAGCAAAACTCAAGCAACTTGTATAAAATCAGGATTAAAAAGCTTCTATGTAGACCTTAGAAGCCTTTATTTTGTAATTAGATAAGGGAAATTTTATGGGATTAAAACAACTTGAAGACGTAACATACTTCCGTCTAAATAATGAAATTAACCGTCCAGTCAATGGACAAATCATGCTTCATAAAGATAAAGAAGCCTTAGATGCATTTTTTAAAGAAAATGTTGTACCAAACTCAATGGTATTTGATTCAATTTTAGATAAAATTGACTACCTAATCAAGCACAACTATATTGAAACAGGCTTTATTAAAAAATATCGTCCAGAATTTTTTGTAGAACTGTATCAATTTATAAAAGAACAAAACTTCCAATTTAAATCTTTTATGGCTGCCTACAAATTCTATAATCAGTATGCTCTTAAGACAAACGACGGAGAATACTATCTAGAGAATATGGAAGATCGTGTCTTCTTTAATGCTGTCTACTTTGCAGATGGTGACGAAGAAATTGCAACTGATATTGCTAACGAGATTATCCATCAACGTTATCAACCAGCAACTCCATCTTTCTTGAACGCTGGTCGTGCACGTCGTGGAGAGTTAGTATCTTGTTTCTTAATCCAGGTTACAGATGATATGAACTCTATTGGCCGTTCTATCAACTCTGCTCTTCAACTTTCACGTATTGGTGGTGGCGTTGGGATCACCCTTAGCAACCTACGTGAAGCTGGTGCTCCTATCAAGGGGTATGAAGGAGCTGCGTCTGGTGTCGTTCCAGTTATGAAACTCTTCGAAGATAGTTTCTCTTACTCAAACCAATTGGGACAACGCCAAGGGGCAGGTGTGGTGTACTTGAACGTCTTTCACCCAGATATCATCGCTTTCCTTTCAACTAAAAAAGAAAATGCCGATGAAAAAGTTCGTGTTAAGACTTTGTCACTTGGTGTTGTAGTACCAGATAAATTTTACGAATTGGCTCGCAAGAATGAAGATATGTATCTCTTCAGCCCATACTCTGTTGAAAGAGAGTACGGTGTAGCATTTAACTATATCGACATTACTGAGAAGTATGATGAACTAGTAGCAAATCCTAACATTCGCAAGACAAATCAAGGCTCGTGATTTAGAAACTGAAATCTCTAAATTGCAACAAGAATCTGGCTATCCTTATGTAGTCAACATCGATACTGCTAACCGTGCAAATCCAGTTGATGGTAAGATTATCATGAGTAACTTGTGTTCTGAGATTCTTCAAGTCCAAGAACCAAGTTTGATTAATGATGCACAAGAATTTCTTAAGATGGGAACTGACATTTCATGTAACCTTGGTTCAACCAACGTTGTCAACATGATGACATCGCCAGACTTTGGACGCTCTATTCGTGCCATGGTCCGTGCTCTTACCTTTGTTACTGATAATTCTCATATTAAAGCTGTCCCAACAATCGACCACGGAAATAGCTTGGCCCATACATTCGGTCTTGGTGCAATGGGATTACATAGTTACCTTGCGCAACAATTGATTGAGTATGGATCAGAAGAGTCTATCGAATTTACAAGTATTTATTTCATGCTCATGAACTATTGGACTCTGGTTGAATCAAATAATATCGCGCGTGAACGTGGTGTAACCTTCCATAATTTTGAAAAGTCAGACTACGCAAACGGAACTTATTTCGATAAGTATACATCTGGTCAATTTGTTCCAAAATCAGAACGCGTGAAAGAACTCTTTAAAGATGTCTTTATCCCAACTGCTGCAGACTGGGCTGAGCTTCGTAATAAAGTTCAGGCAGATGGTCTTTACCACCAAAACCGTTTAGCTGTAGCACCAAATGGATCAATCAGTTACATTAATGATGTTTCTGCTTCTATCCACCCAATCACACAACGTATCGAAGAACGTCAAGAGAAGAAATTGGTAAGATTTACTATCCTGCTGCAGGATTGTCAACAGATACTATTCCTTACTACACTTCTGCCTACGATATGGATATGCGTAAGGTTATCGATGTATACGCTGCTGCTACTGAACACGTGGATCAAGGGCTTTCACTCACTCTCTTCATGCGTAGTGACATTCCAAAAGGTCTTTACGAATGGAAGAAAGAAAACAAGCAAACGACACGTGACCTATCTATCCTACGTAACTATGCTTTCAATAAAGGCATCAAGTCTATCTACTACGTCCGTACCTTTACAGATGACGGTGGTGAAGTAGGCGCTAACCAATGTGAGAGCTGTGTAATTTAGAACATCTCTCAAATCGAATCTGGGTTTTCATACTCACTTATAATTAAGTTGATGTGATTGAAAAAATCATGATACAATTAAAAAGTCGGTTTCCCGACTTTTTGTGCGATACTCCTTTAAAATACTAGAATAGGAAGAATGAACTTATCGCATTACTACACACAGAAAGAGATTTCAAATGCAAACTTACTACAAAGCCATTAACTGGAATGCTATCGAAGATGTCATTGATAAATCAACTTGGGAAAAGCTGACTGAGCAATTCTGGCTCGATACTCGTATCCCTTTATCAAATGACTTGGATGACTGGAGAAAATTATCGAATAAAGAAAAAGACTTAGTTGGTAAAGTCTTTGGTGGACTAACTCTTCTTGATACTATGCAATCTGAAACTGGGGTTCAGGCTCTTCGCTCTGATATTCGCACACCTCACGAGGAAGCTGTTTTTAACAACATCCAATTTATGGAATCTGTCCACGCAAAATCCTACTCTTCTATCTTTTCAACTTTAAATACTAAGTCTGAAATCGAAGAAATCTTTGAATGGACAAATACAAATCCATATCTCCAGAAAAAAGCGGAAATCATCAATGAAATTTACCTAAATGGTACACCACTTGAAAAGAAGGTAGCTAGTGTTTTCCTTGAAACCTTCCTCTTTTACTCTGGTTTCTTCACACCACTCTACTATCTCGGTAATAACAAGCTAGCTAACGTAGCAGAAATCATTAAACTCATCATTCGTGACGAGTCTGTACACGGAACCTATATTGGATACAAGTTCCAGCTTGGATTCAACGAATTACCTGAAGAAGAACAAGAAAAACTCAAAGAATGGATGTACGATCTCCTTTATACTCTTTATGAGAACGAAGAAGGTTATACAGAAAGTCTATATGATGGTGTTGGTTGGACTGAAGAAGTTAAAACTTTCCTTCGTTACAATGCCAATAAAGCCCTTATGAATCTTGGCCAAGATCCACTTTTCCCAGACTCAGCAGACGATGTTAACCCAATCGTTATGAACGGTATTTCAACTGGTACATCTAACCACGACTTCTTCTCTCAAGTTGGTAATGGCTACCTGCTTGGTGAGGTTGAGGCTATGCAAGATGAAGACTACAACTATGGATTAGATTAATAACTATCTTAAAAAAAACATCTAAGTTTGTTTGATAACTCAGATGTTTTTTTGTTTTTTGTTTATTTGTTCTTTAAATTGATTGATTTGTTACTTTGTGGTATTATAGTATTAGATATGGAGGTAATCCAATGCTCAAACAAGAAAAACTAGATAGAATTTTAGAAACTGTTAATACCAAGGGAACTATCACTGTTAAAGAGATTATGACTAGTCTGGATATATCAGATATGACAGCTAGACGTTACCTTCAAGAATTAGCTGACAAGGATTTACTTGTCCGTGTTCATGGTGGTGCTGAAAAGCTTCGTACCGGTTCTCTTCTATCTAATGAGAGATCTAACGTTGAAAAACAAGCTCTTCAAATTACTGAAAAACAAGAAATTGCAAAATTTGCTGGCCATCTAGTTGAAGAAAGAGAAACCATATTTATTGGCCCTGGTACTACTCTAGAGTACTTCGCGCGTGAACTACCAATTGATAATATCCGTGTTGTTACCAATAGTTTACCTGTTTTTCTGATTCTAAATGAACGAAAATTGACTGATTTAATTTTGATTGGTGGAAATTATCGAGAAATCACTGGTGCCTTTGTCGGAACCTTAACGCTCCAAGATATCGAAAGTCTTCAATTCTCTAAAGCTTTTGTTAGTTGCAATGGTATAAAAGATCATGCTATTGCTACTTTCAGTGAAGAAGAGGGAGAAGTCCAAAAGATAGCCCTTCAAAATGCAAATAAAAAGTATCTCTTAGCGGATCACAGCAAATTCGATAAGTTTGATTTTTATACTTTCTATAATATCGCTGATATTGATACGATTATTTCAGATTCAAAATTAAGTGATAAAACTCTTAAATCCTTGACAAAAAAAACACACATTATCAAATCTAAGCCATAAAAAAGTCTCACCATTTGTGAGACTTTTTTATTTTTAAAATGATTTCAAAGAAGAACTTACACACGTTCGGTCCATGAAGTTGCTGTTGTTTTAAGAACTTTGTTGAGTTCATCGATGTTCTCAAAACCAGTTGTACGAAGCCATTCGCGAGCAGCTGCTTCACCGTCTTTGATATAAGCTTCAACTGATCCAGCCCATGTTGCACGTCCACAAAGAACTCCATTGAAGTTTGCACCTGATTCGTGGGCAAATACAAGAGTTTTTGGAAGAGCTTAGCTGATACACCTGCACTCAAGTAGATGTATGGCAAGTTAGTAGCTTCGTCTTGAGCTTTAAAGAAGTCTGCAGCTTCTTCACGTGTGTGAACGATTTCGCCATCGCCAAATCCTTCAACGTATTTCACGTTAACTGGAACTTCCACTTTCAAGACATCAATGTTAAAGCGTGGGTCTGAGAAGACCTTCATCGCACCAATAACCTTGTGAGGTTTTACTTTAGCGTATTCGGCAGAACCTGCGTCCGCAATATTTTCATCGTAAGCCAAGATTTCAAGGAAGAATGGAATATCTTCAGCCACACACTCAGAACCAATACGTTCAATGTAGGCTTGTTTTTGTTGGTTGAGTTCGTCAGAGCTATCTACGTCATAGTAAAGCAAGAACTTAACAGCATCTGCACCTTGTTCCTTGATACGTTTTGCAGACCAAACATCCAAGCAGTCTGGCAAGCGTTTTGTACTTGTTGTATCGTATCCTGTTTTTTCATAAGCAAGGAGAAGACCTGCATTTGGATCAAGGGCTTTTGTAGCTGGAAGTCCGTACTCAGGGTCAAGTAGCATAGATGAAGCATATTTAGTCAATTCATCTGCCACTAATACTTTTAGTTCTTCCATTTGAGCAACTGTTGGCTCTTCTGTTTGGTATTGAGCCATGAGGCGTTTCAAAGCACCACGTTGGTCAAAGGCCAGAGCTGAGATGATACCATTCTCATCAGAGAGTTTTTGCATACAAGCGCGTTTATTTTCTGTTAAAACCATTTTATACCTCTTTTACAATTAATTGGTCATATAGACTTTGATAGTTGGCCATATTGACATGACCGGTCATTTTTCTTGAGCATTAAGCATACCAAGGACATTCGCCTTGATCAACAGTTCTTGATCCGTTTCTCTATGGAAAAGACCTGAAGCAATACCTGCCACTGTAGAATCACCAGATCCAACTGGATTTACTACTTGAATTCTTGGAATATCTACTTTATAGAAAGTATCACCGTGCTTAGCAAATGCACCATTAGCACCTAATGAAACGATAATCCACTCGATTCCATCAAATAGTGGTTCTTGAAGGACTTCTTTTAAATCATCCAAGTCTTTAGAAATTTCTCTTCCTAAAAGTTGAGACAATTCTTCATTATTTGGTTTGATAACTGTTGGCTTATGTGGAGATTCCAGAACCGCCTGAAGTGAAGCTCCTGAACAGTCCAAGACAACAGGTTTACCAGATTGGTTAGCAAGTTCAACCAGACTAGCATAATAATCCACTGGAAGTCCTGCTGGTAGACTACCTGAAATGGCCACTACCTCTACAGTCTCTAAAAGTTCTTTGAAATGAGCCAAGAAATCTTGACCTTCTTTTTCTTGAACTTCAGGACCTTTTTCTAGGATTTCTGTTTGGTTTTCTCCATGTAGAATTGCGATACAGTTACGGGTTTCACCTTGAATAGAGAAGAAACGTTTGCTTACTTTATCATCAATATTTTCTACTAAAAATCACCAAGTTTACCACCGACAAGCCCAGTTGCCACTACTGAATCACCGAATTCTGATAGGACACGTGTAACGTTAAGACCTTTACCACCAGCCGTTTTAGTGACATCTACAACACGGTTGACAGTGTCAATTTTCAGTTCATCCAAAGGATAGGAAATATCAATGGATGGGTTCATTGTGACTGTTAAAATCATAAGTCACCTCTTAGTCGTGGTATTCACCACGATCCCATTTTTCAAGGAACTCTGCAAAGAAGTTGGCATCAGTTTGATGATCGTTATGACTTTCAACGTGTTGGATTTTAGCGATCAATTTTTTGTTTTCTTCTGATGGTTTGTATTCAGCGTTGATGAAAGCTTCAATGATATCACACATGAGCAATTCGCCAGTGATTTTACCACCAAATCCGATTACGTTGGCATTCAATTGTTCTTTTGCATATAAAGCTGTTGTCATATCGCGAACCAAAGCAGAACGAACACCAGGAACCTTGTTAACAGCATTATTAATACCCACACCAGTACCACAGATACATACACCAAGATCAGCTTGGCCACTAACTACTGCTTCACCAACTTTTTTACCAAAGATTGGATAGTGGGTACGAGCGTGGTCATAAGTACCAAAGTCGATAACTTCATGTCCTTTTGATTTTAAAAATTCTGAAACAGCCATTTTTTCATTTGTTACGATGTGGTCACATCCAATTGCAATTCTCATTAGTTATTCCCTCCGATTAATTGTATAAATCTAATATCATTTATCCTAACTCAAGAAAAATCAAGATTAGCTTAGGAAGCGAGCTACGAGCATAACTGAGGTTAGCTAAAGTGAGCTGACGACAGATTATCTTGATTTTTGAAGAGTATTAGCACATTTTGTTCAACATGTCGACTCTGATTTGGTGACGACCGCCGTCGTATTTACCATTTACAAAGCCTTTAGCAATATTTAGCCAATTCATCACCAACAAGTTGAGCACCCATCGTAATCATACGTGAGTTGTTGTGACCGCGAGTCATATAAGCTGAACGTTCATCAGATACTTCTGCAGCAACCATTCCTTTGATTTTAGTAGCAACCATAAATGGACCTGCACCATAAGCATCAATGACGATACCAAGGTTTTGTTCTTCTTTCTTAACTTCTTCCGCAACTGCTAGAGTTACATCAACAAAGTCTTGACCTTCTGCTGTAACATCCACTACATGGAAGTTTTCTTTTTCCAAGAAGTTTTTTACAACTTCTTTCAATCTTAAACCTGCAGCATCTGCACCAATAACAATAGCCATATTGTATACTCCTTTTTATAATAGACCAGTAAAACTTTCTGATTCTAGCCTAAAAGAGACCTTTCTCAAATAGTTACTAGTAGTTTTGTTGACAATAATTTAAATTAAGAACAAATATCTTATTCTTTTCTTAGTAAGCTTTCTTCAGAGAAAAGCCAGAACAGTAATCTTGTTAAAACAAACACAAATTGTTCTTTATAAACATAATATACTACGTTTGTTTGTAAAAGTCAACAATTTATGTTTGTTTTTGTTTATTTTTTATAAAATCTCAATATCGAAACCAAGCTGTTCAAAACGGCCAGGTTTCAAAATTTTAACATCTTTCTTATCTTCCAGTCTATCTCCTTCTTCTATTGAAGTAGACAAACCTGACCATGGTTCCAATGCAATAAAAGGCCCTTTATTAAGAGTTGACCATACGATTAAATTTGGAAACTCTTTAAAATGTAGTTTTAAACCTTTATCATGTTTTCGTGACTTCAAAGCAACCGAACGAGATTCTAAGTTATCTAAAGTTACTGCATCATAGCTAAAGAAGTCATAATTCAAGTCTATTTCTTTTTGATTTTCTAACCAAGTACTTCTATCTCTAAAAATCTAACATTCCTGTTTCTGGAAAAAGGTTTTTGGAACTGTACATGTTTCTGGCTTTTCAAATTCAAGATAATAATCCTCATACACTTCACCATCTAATAATGGACAGTTAAAACCAGGATGCCCACCAATAAAGTATGGCATCGATTTTTCAGCTTCTTTATTATAGATTTTATACTGAGTACGTATGGTTTTCTCAGTAACTGTATAAGTGATTTCTAAACGAAAATGATAAGGGTAATTTGCATACATTTCTTCATCATCTTCAATAGCGAATGTAACTGAATTATCCGTTTGTTCTACTAATGTAAATTCTTTTTTTCTTACTAAGCCATGTCGAGGAATTTTTCCTTCTTTTTGACTACCATCTTCCTTATCATAAAGGACCGTATCATTTCTTACTGAACCACATATTGGGAATAATACGGGTGCTTGCCCACTCCAATAAGTTGGATCCCCCTGCCACAAATACTCTACATCATCTTTATCTTTTATAGAGGATAGCGCTCCTCCAAGTGTTTGAAACTCAACATTTAATTGATCTGATTTTAATACAATCACAAGTCTTACCTCCAATTTTCTAAAAAAACTAGGCTGACTGCTCCATAGTGGAAACTGACAACCTAGTTTTTACAATTTACATTTTTAGGAGCAAATTATTTTGCGTTTGCTGCGTATTCTTCGTTACGTTTGATCATTTGTTTTCTGTACCATGCAAAGATACCAACGTAGAATACAAGGAATACTAATGCGCCAAGGATAGCTTTGATATCACCAGTTGTAGCGTTACCAATTGCCCAACCAAATAGTTTTTCGATTGGTCCTTCAAGAGTTGAGTGAGTAATCAATTGTGATTGGTTCACACCTTCTGGGAAGGCACCTACACCTTTAGCAAGTTCTGTTGCGAATGGTGCAATAAGTGTACCTGAAAGAAGGAAGAGTGGCAACAAGAGTGTTCCGAAGATAATCATACGGAGCAATTTACCACGAGTAACTACCAAGAGAGCTGGAGTCACACCCATAGCGATGATACCAGCAAGTGGCAAGATACCATTTCCGACATTTGAAAGAAGCACTGCTTCAACCAACATGATTGGTGCAAGTACGTTGGCACAAGCCCAGATTTCAGCACGACCAGCGATAAATGGCCAGTCAAGACCGATGTTGAATTTACGTCCTTGAAGACGTTTAGTAGCAACGTTTGTAATACCTTGTGAAAGTGGTTCTACGGCTGCGATGAACCATGAACCGATCAATGAGAAGAGCTCCAAGCAGACACCGGCAGTCAAACCAAGTGACAACCAGCCTTTAATAACAAGTTCCCATTTCAGCACCTTCAACACCAGCAACTGGATGTGGAGTTCCCATCAAACCGATTACGATACCAAGGATGAAACCGATGAAGAATTTAGATCCCCAGAAACCAATTCGTTTGTTCAATTTAGCAGCATCAAAGTCGTATTTATCAAGACCTGGGAAGAGTTTATCAAAAATCTTATCCAAAACCATGATAACTGGGTTCATCATGTAGTTCATGTGAGTTGAAGTCATTGGTGATGAACTTGGTGCGTTAAGCAGGTCATCAAATGTTGGTTTCATCAAGTCAGAGTTGATGATTTTAAGAACCCCTACAAGGACAACTGCTGCAGTCGCGATGAAGAGTGAAACTCCTTGGCTAACTCCATTGTTGTCAGCGTACCATTTAATCAAAAGACCAGTGATAGACAAGTGCCAGATATCAAAGATATCGACGTCAAGTGTATCAGTTTTCTTCATTGCAAGCATTACAATGTTGACAATCAACATCACAAGCAAGAAGTAGAGTGTCCAGGCAGAACCCCAAGTGATTGTAGCAAGTGGTGCCCAACCAACGTCGGTGATGTTCAATTGAATACCAGTATTTTCAACGAATTTTGCAAGAGAAGCTGAGAAAGCTCCGTTAAGCATTCCGATGATAGCACCGATACCAGTAAGCGCGATGGCAAGTTTGATACCACCTTCAAGTGCTTTGGAGAATTTCACTCCAAATAGTAAAGCCAATACTGTCAAAATGATCAGCATGATGATTGGGCCACCCATATCCAAGATTGGCTTGAATACTTTATTGGCCAACTCAATAATGAAATCCATAATTTTTCCTCCCTTTATTTTTATGGAATATTTACAAATTAATAATTAGCTTAGACCATGTTCTTTGATAGCTGCTTCAATATTGTCATAGACTGGAGCGCTCATCGCTGGAATACGGAACAAGATTGGTCCAGCTTCAACTACTGGGATACCAGGGTCAAAACCTAAGTCAGTTGCAGCAATTGGCGTGAAGATATCATAACCTTTAATCAAGTCTTCGTTGACATCTTTAACCATAACTGCGTCACACTGTACGTCGTATCCACGGCTAGATAGCTCTTCTTCTAGAGCGCTTTTAATTTGGTGGCTTGAGTTAACACCTGCACCACATGCAGCAAGAATTTTAATCATTTGGATTTCCTCCGTTTTATATTTACTATTTATTTATGAATTTAAGCAGTTGCTTCTGAGATATACTGGAACAAAGCTTCTGGTTCTGTAATCTTAGAAAGTGCTTCTAGATGACCATTACCTGTAAAGAAGTCCATCAATTGAGCTAGAATATTTGTTTGACTCGAACTTGAATTATTGATGATAAAGAAGAGTAATGATACTTCTACTTCCTTGTCAGGAGCAATCATGTTGTGGAATGTTACTGGTTTCGCTAAGCGAACCACAACAACGTTTTCAGTTAAATTATGAATCGTGTCTGTGTGAGGGATTGCTACATTCGGCAAGTCCTTCCCAAGAAATTCCATATCTAAACCGGTTGGGAACATTTTTTCACGTTCAATCAAGGCCGATCGATAGGTATCCGTAACAACTTTCTTTTCTTCCAATAGAGTTGCAACTTGATCAAAGAGTTGCTCTTGATTATCTGCTTCTAAACAAAAAACTAAGTCTTTTCTGAAGAAATGATCTAATCCCATAACATTCTCCCTTCTTTATTTAACTTTTACATCTTTAGTATAACACTATATGAAATCGTTGTCAATATTTTTTTGTTGTATTTTGTTTGAATTTTATCTTTTTATGTTTGACATATTTTATTTACTCAACTACAAACAAATATCTTACAGATATATATTTTTTTAGACTATAAAAAAAAAGCAGGATTTAATCCTGCTTCTACATTTATGGTTTTTTATTAGTCCAACTTTCTTCTACCATTGGAGTAATTTCATTTACGATTTCTAAATCACCTTCAAGAGTAACTAATCTAATCATATTATCATCCGACTTAAATAGCCAAATAACTACTTTTTTACTATTATTATTATAATCTGCATAAATTTTGACGGCATCATAACCACCAATAGTTCCCTTATCAGTTCTCACATTTTTAAAACGAGGATTTTCTTTTATCTTTTGTTCAAAATTGGCCTGCAAAGTAGTGAAATCTTTTCCATCTGCATTTATACTTTTAACTGAAATGGCATTCTTGTTAGTACCATCACTGTACATAAAATCAACACTATTCCCACCGGCATCACTTTGAACCCAAGATTTTGGTACTTTCAAATACCCGTCATCATCTGATCCAATCCATTGAGTATCTTTAGTTGGAACGGTTGTTGTAGTTTCCGTTGTTTCTTGACTAGTAGTTACCTGAACAATTGTGGTAGTTTCTGCTGTTACATCTTTTTTACCAGTATTTGTATTACAAGCAGCAAGAGTGACACCACAAAGCAAAAGTGTCGATAAAGTTATCAATTTTTTCATGATAATTCTCCTTTCACTACTATTCTAAAATAAGATTATAATAGTGTCAAAGATAAACTGTAAAGTGGCAGTATTTTTGGTTAATACAATAAATCTACTAATATTTTTTATATTTATAAAAACTCATTCTTTTAATTTTCGATGTCAAAAAACGCTCTAAGCAGGATATATATTTGATCCCCTAAATAAAACTTGGTAAAATAAAAAGCAGGATTCAATCCTGCTTCTACATTTATGGTTTTTTATTTGTCCAACTTTCTTCGATAGTCGGTGCTAGTTCTTTAATAGTATCTAAATTCCCTTCAAGTGAAACATATCTGAACTTACCATCATCCGACTTGAAAATCCAAATAACTAAATATTTACCCGTTTTGGCAATGCAGTTAACTTGATATGCATCATAGCCTCCGATTTTCGACTTAGAGCCCCAAACCTTAGAGAAATCAGAACTTTCTGATTTAGATTGATAAATACTATTTGAAATTTGAATAGGGTCTACCTTTTCAAGTTCGCTTTCAGAAATACCAAACTGCTCTGCTTAAATGTATTTAAGGTAACGATATTGATATCTGTACCGTCAGAATATTGAATATCATCTCCACCATTAACATCTTTAAATTGAATCCATGATTGTGGTACTTTCACGTATCCATAATCATCCGATCCAATCCATTGCGTGTCTTTTATAGGAGCTGTGGTTGTTGCAACTGTTGTTTCTTGAACACTAGTAGTTTCAGTTTTTTCCGCACTAGTATTTTTTGTTGTATTACATGCAGCAAGACATAGAGAGCATAAAAGTATCGAAGATAAAGTAATTACTTTTTTCATAGTTATTCTCCTTTCACTTCTATTCTAAAGTAAGAACATCAAAGTGTCAAAGATAAACTGTAAAATGTGAGTATTTTCGAATATAAGTTTTAATCTACTATTACTCATTCTTCTTATTTAAGTTGTAAAAAACGCTCTATTTAGAGCGTTTTAATATTTGATAATCTTGGGAGAGTATTACTCCTCATCCATAGAAAGAACAGATAAGAAGGCTTCCTGTGGAACTTCTACAGACCCAATAGCTTTCATCCGTTTCTTACCAGCTTTTTGTTTTTCAAGAAGCTTACGTTTACGTGATACGTCACCACCATAACACTTAGCAAGCACGTTCTTACGTAGAGCCTTGATATCCGTTCGAGCCACAATCTTATGTCCGATCGCTGCTTGGATTGGAACCTCAAACTGCTGACGTGGAATAATTTTCTTCAGTTTTTCAACGATTAATTTACCACGCTCGTAGGCAAAGTCCTTGTGAACGATAAAACTGAGAGCATCAACAGTATCACCATTAAGCAGGATATCCATTTTAACCAATTTAGATGGGCGATATTCAGACAACTCATAATCAAAACTAGCATAACCACGAGTAGATGATTTTAATTTATCAAGAAATCAAAGACAATTTCAGCAAGTGGAATTTGGTAGATGACATTCACACGATTTTCATCGATATAATCCATAGTTACAAAGTCCCCACGCTTACGTTGAGCCAGCTCCATAACCGCACCGACAAATTCTTGTGGCACCATGATTTGAGCTTTAACATAAGGTTCTTCAATAGAAGCAATCTTAGTTGGGTCTGGAAACTCTGAAGGATTCGATACATCAATTGCTTCACCATCTGTTAAATTAACCTTGTAAATTACAGACGGCGCCGTCATAATTAGATCAATATTAAATTCGCGTTCAAGACGTTCTTGGATAACATCCATGTGAAGAAGTCCCAAGAAACCACATCGGAAACCAAAACCAAGTGCTTGCGAAGTTTCTGGTTCAAATTGGAGACTGGCATCATTCAGCTGCAATTTTTCTAAGGCTTCACGAAGGTCGTTATATTTGTTTGACTCGATTGGATAGAGACCCGCAAATACCATTGGATTCATCTGCTTATAGCCAAATAATGGCTCAGCTGCAGGATTGTTAGCCAAGGTCACTGTATCACCAACACGAGTATCCTGAACAGTCTTAATAGATGCAGCAATATAGCCTACATCACCTGTTGCAAGAAAATCACGTCCAACAGCTTTAGGAGTAAAAATACCTACTTCAGTAACATCAAAGGTCTTGCCATTACTCATAAGCTGAATCTTATCCCCTGGTTTGACTACTCCATCCATGACACGGACTTGAAGAATAACACCACGATATGAATCATAAACAGAGTCAAAAATCAAGGCCTTGAGTGGTGCTGACACATCACCAGTTGGTGCTGGCACCTTCTCAACTACTTGCTCAAGGATTTCTTCAATACCTATTCCAGCTTTAGCTGACGCCAAAACAGCTTCACTCGCATCTAGGCCAATGACATCTTCGATTTCTGTACGAACACGTTCTGGGTCTGCAGCAGGCAGGTCAATCTTATTAATGACAGGCATGATTTCCAAATCATTATCTAAAGCCAGATAAACATTGGCAAGCGTTTGTGCTTCAATACCTTGAGCAGCATCGACAACCAAGATTGCACCCTCACAGGCAGCAAGTGAACGGGAAACTTCATAGGTGAAGTCTACGTGCCCTGGTGTGTCAATCAAGTGGAAAATGTAGGTTTCCCCATCTTTTGCTGTGTAGTTAAGCTCGATAGCGTTTAGTTTGATTGTAATCCCACGCTCACGTTCTAAGTCCATACTATCAAGCAGCTGGGCCTGCATTTCACGACTTGAGACTGTCTCAGTCTTTTCTAAAATACGGTCGGCTAAAGTTGACTTCCCATGGTCGATATGGGCGATAATAGAGAAGTTACGGATTTTCTCCTGTCGTTTTTTTAATTCTTCTAAATTCAAGATTCTCTTCCTTTCAGGGTATCTATTAATTATAAATTGTTTTTTTATTTTTGACAAGACCATAATACCCTGTGGAGAGTATTAATCTTCCGCAATGAATCCATCATTTTCAATGAAATAACGTTCTGTCATTCCTTGTTCTGTAAAGACGATTCCATGAAGGACACCGCCATAAACAGCTCCTCCATCCATTCCAATTTTACCATCATCAGTAATCCAAAGTTCAGATGTGCCAGGTTTTTGGTTTAACAAACCGTATACAGGAGTATGCCCAAATACGATTGTTTTTCCTGTATGATTTTCAGCTTCATGGAATGGTTTTCTTAGCCAGACTTTCTTATAGTCTGTAGTCTCATGCCAATCATCTAGGGTCAAATCAATTCCCGCATGAACGAAGATATAGTGGTCTGTTTCAATCACGAATGGCATTTGTCGGATAAAAGCAACCAAGTCTGCTGCTTCAGTTTCTACACGTTTGGCATCTTCTATCGGATCTACCGGAGCATCCAAAGGACGACCTAGTATAGAATTAATCGTCGTATCTCCACCATTTCTACGATAATGGTCATAGCTTTCCTCAGGATTGTCAAGCCAAGTTAAAAACATGTATTCATGGTTACCGGAAATGCAAATCGCATTTTGATTATCTACCAAGTCCTTGACCATCTCTAAAACACGACGACTATCCTCACCTCTATCTATTAAATCTCCAAGAAATAGTAACTGTGTTTGACCATCCCATGTTTTGAGGAGGTCTTCCAACATTCTAGCTTTTCCATGAACATCTCCGATTACATAGTAATCTGTCATTTATTTCTCCTTGTGTTTCAACAATTCTTTTGCTTGTGTTAGAGCAGCCTCTGTTACATCATCACCTGCTAACATCTTAGCCACTTCTTGCACGCGCTCTTCGATAGTTAAGAGACGTACGATTGATACAGTAGAATGCTCATCACTAATCTTTTCAATAAAGAACTGGTAATCTGCAATAGCAATCACTTGTGGTAGATGGGATATTGCTAATACTTGGCCATGCTGACCAATCTTATGAATCTTTTGGGCAATAGCTTGCGCTACACGACCAGAAACCCCTGTATCTACTTCATCAAATACAATACTTGTCTTACCTTCCTTACGAGAAAAGGCTGACTTAATAGCTAACATTAACCGCGATAACTCACCACCAGAGGCAACTTTTACTAGAGGTTTAAAGTCTTCTCCAGGGTTGGTTGAAATAAAGAATTCAACCGTTTCGTTTCCTTCACGACTAAATTTTCCTTTAGTAAAGCGGACTTGGAACTGAGCTTTCTCCATATAGAGATCCTGCAATTCTTTCTTGATATCAGCTTCTAGATCTTTCGCTAAATCGTGTCGAGCAAGAGATACTTGATTAGCTAAATCTACTAATTGCTTTTCAAGTTTCTTAAGTTCAAGTTCCATATCTTCTGATGAAAGATTATTTCCAGTTAAGAGATTATACTCATCCGTAATCTTAGAAAAGTAATCTAAGACTTCGTCCACACTACCTCCATACTTTCGTGTAATAGTGTGAATTAAATCCAAGCGACTTTCTATCTGTAACAAATGATTCCCATCGAAATCTAGATCATCTAAAATATTCTCTAGTCTTTTGGTGATATCTTCTAAAACATAATAAGACTCTGATAGAGATGTTGAAATCTCTCGATATTCTGGATCATACTCTTCTAAACTTTCCATATCATTCATTGCAGAACGAACATTAGCTAAGCTAGAAAACTCTTCATTATCAAGCATACTATAAGCATTTGTTAAGGTATCCGCTATATTTTTATGATTGAGAAGTTTATCTCTTTCTTTGTTTAGAGCTATGTCTTCACCAGTTTTTAGATTTGCTGCTTCAATCTCAGATATCTGAAACTCTAACATTTCAATTCGGGCTTTGTGTTCCTCTTGGTTTTTCTTGATATCAAGAACTTGCTTACGCATCCGACGATAATGATCAAAGCTTTCTTGATATGCTTCTTTTAATTCAAAAAAAGCAGCATCTCCAAATTCATCCAACATTTGAATATGTCTTTGAGGACGCATCAGTTCTTCTTGATCGTGTTGACCGTGAATATCGACTAGGTGCTGACCGATAAGTTTAGAACAGAAAGATTGACTAGTTGACCATTAACTCGACTAATACTACGACCATTGCGCAATATTTCGCGTCGAATAATAATGTCATCACCAAGCTCTAGTCCTTGTTCATCAAAAAATTCTTGTAAAACCCGACTATTCTCTACAGAGAAAAGACCTTCAATTTCTGCCTTTGGAGCGCCATGACGAATAACATCAGTCGTTGCTCTTGCTCCTAACATCATATTCATAGCATCAATAATAATTGATTTTCCGGCACCTGTTTCACCAGTCAAAACGGTCATCCCCTTTTCAAAATTTAGGGAGATAGCTTCAATAATGGCGAAATTTTTTATCGAAATTTCCAGTAACATATAAACCTACCAATTTTTAACTTGTTCAAAAACTTCCTTGGCTTCTTCTTCAGTTCTTAATACCATAAGAATTGAATTATCATCAGCTATACAACTAAAGAGTTTTTCTGAAAATACCTCTAATAACTGACTTTTAACAAAAAGAGTATTCCCTGGAACGATTTGAAGATTAATCATCTGTCCCAAACGCTCAGAATGAACAATATTATTCTCAGCTAATTGCAGACTTTTGACAACTGATTTTGGGAGTTCATAGATATAAGTATTATTCTTCAAAGGAATTTTTACGATTCCAAGTTCTTTAATATCTCTTGAAACAGTTGCTTGGGTTGCAGAAATTCCCGCCTCTTTTAAATACTCTACAATTTCTTCTTGAGTCCCAATTTGATAATCAGTAACAAATTTTCTGATTTTTTCTAGTCTAATTTTTTTATTCATCTTTAAATTCTCTATGTGCTTCTTCTACTACTTGATTTATTTGCGAAGAGACCTGATTGATTGCCTGGTCTTCTTTTTGTAAATAAGCTAAAAATTCTATATTCCCATGGCCACCTTGTATCGGAGAGTAGCTCAATCCTAGAACTGAAAATCCTTCTTGAACAGCCATTTCCGTAACTGATTCTATAACACATTGGTGAATCTTAGCATCTCTAATAATTCCATTCTTACCAATCTGTTCACGTCCAGCTTCAAACTGTGGTTTAATCAATGCAACGACTTGTCCTTGATTTGCTAAAACTCTATGAAGAGCAGGAAAGATAAGACCCAGAGATATAAAACTTACATCAATGCTTGCAAAAGATGGCTCTTGTTCAAAATCAGTCTTTCAGCATAACGGAAATTAAACTGCTCCATACTAACGACACGCTCATCTTGGCGTAATTTCCAAGCAAGTTGGTTAGTACCAACATCCACAGCATAGACAAGCTTAGCACCATTTTGCAACATGACATCTGTAAAGCCACCTGTAGATGCTCCAATGTCAATGGTTATTTTTCCATCAACTGATATAGCAAACTTCTCTAAGGCTTTTTCAAGTTTCAAGCCGCCTCGGCTCACATACTTGAGTTTCTCTCCTTTGAGTTTCAATTCTGTATCATCTGGGATTTTTTCTCCCGGCTTGTCGAAACGCTCTCCATTTAGAACAGCGACAACCAAACCAGCCATTACACCACGCTTAGCTTGTTCTCTTGTTTCAAATAAGCCCTGTTTGTAGGCAAGTACATCTACTCTTTCCTTAGGCATTGATTCTCAAACTTTCTACTATTTCTACAATTGGTTCTTTATCAAAGCTCACAAATTGGCTAATCTCTTCTAGTTTCGCATTGGCTTGATCCAAAGTACGATTGCAAAACACAATCGCCTCATCTAAACCTAGCAAAGCAGGATAAGTCGACTTCTCAGCTTGCAAATCTTTCTGTGGGGTCTTACCGATTTCTTCAAAACTAGCAGTAACATCTAAGACATCATCTCTGACTTGGAAAGCAAGCCCAATCAACTCGCCAATGTATTTGAGGTCTTTTTGTAGACTTGCATCTAGTCCTGAGATAATTCCAGCCGCCTGAAAAGGAAAGGCTATGAGTTTACCAGTTTTGTTAGCGTGGATGGTCTGAAGTTCTTCTAAGTTTAAGTGTTTGCCTTCACCTTCCATATCTAACACTTGACCGGCTACCATTCCCATACTACCAGAAGCAAGAGACAAGGAAGCTATCAAATCTACCTTAGCCTGACTGGATAAATCAGCTTGCGCTATTAAGGCATAAGGATCTAAAAAGAGAGCATCGCCGGCTAAAATAGCTAAGGCTTCACCAAACTTTTTATGGTTAGTTAAACGCCCACGACGATAATCATCATCATCCATAGCGGGAAGATCATCATGGATTAGGCTTCCTGTGTGAATCATCTCAAGAGCTGCAGCAACCTGGGCATGAGCTAATGTGATAGGAACCTTTAAGGCCTCTAAAACTTCTAAAAGCAGATATGGCCGAATCCTTTTACCTCCAGCATGTATGGAATAAAGAACTGCTTCTCTTAAGCTTAATGCAAATTGCTGGTCACCATAAAACTCTTCAAGAGCTGACTCGACCATAGCTAATTTTTCTTGCTTGTTCATAGAAGTTCGCTTTCTGTTCCATCTTCTTGCATGACTTTAACCAAGGTCTTTTCAGCTTTATCAAGCGTCGCTTGCAATTCTTTTGATAATATCATCCCTTTTTGAAAAGCAGCAATGGCATCTTCTAGTGCAATTTCACCATTTTCTAAACTCTGAACAATCGTTTCAAGTTCTGCTAAATTTTCCTCAAATTTCTTTTGTTTTGACATCTTTAACCTCTAAATCTACTTGACCATCTCGCATCATCAGCATAACTTGGTCATTTACTTTTAAATCTTCTGCCGAAGATACCACTGCATCTTCTTTTTTGACAATAGCAAAGCCCCTTGCCACAATTCTACTTGTATCTAGCATAAGAAGAGCCTCTGAAAGGCGTTTTACTTCAGCAACTTTAGCATCATATGTCACGGCCATCTGACTACGCATTAATTTGTAATTGTTGAATACGGTCCTGGTAACGCTGAAGCTTGACGATCGGCGATAATTGCTCCAAACGGTGAATTTGACCTTGAACCTTCTGTTGATTTCTAACTAACTCACCATTCAATCCCTGCTTCAGTCGAAGCATTAACTGATCCAAACGTTGCAGATATCCATCATATAAACGCTCTGGTTGCCTGAAGATGACTGATTGACTAAGTGCTCTCAATGCTTCTTTTTTCTTTGACAAGGTGTGCTTAACAGCTGTAGCCATTCGTTTCTCTTGATTCTGAAGATAGGTCAGAAGATCTAACTTTGTAACAGGAGTTGCGAGTTCTGCCGCAGCTGTCGGTGTAGCCGCTCTCCTATCTGCTACAAAATCAGCCAAGGTTACATCTGTTTCGTGCCCCACACTTGAAATGATGGGGAGCCGTGATTCAAAAATAGAACGGACGACAATCTCTTCATTAAAGGCCCAAAGATCCTCAATTGATCCACCACCACGACCAATGATAAGAACATCCAAGTCTTCTCGTTCATTAGCTCTAGCAATATTACGGGCAATCTCCTCTGCTGCCCCTTCACCTTGAACTTTTGTAGGATATAAGACAATTTCCACACCAGGAAAGCGTCTGCTTACGGTTGTAATGATATCCTGGATAACAGCTCCACTACGACTAGTCACCACTCCGATTTTTTTTGCAAACTGAGGGATTGCTTGTTTAAAGCGATCTTGAAAAAGACCTTCTTCCGATAATTTCTTTTTTAATTGTTCGAACTGAATCGCAAGAGCCCCTACACCATCCGGCTCTGCCTTTTCAATGATAATCGAATAGCTTCCACTTGGTTCATAGATTTGGACACGACCAATCACATTGATCTTCATACCTTCTTCCAAATCAAAACCTAATTTTTGATAAATACCTGACCAAATGGTTGCTTGTATAACAGCGCGGTCATCCTTGAGAGAAAAATACTGATGAGTTGGACGCTTACGAAAGTTCGAAACTTGTCCAGTTAAATAGACCCTCTCCAAGTATGGGTCTTTATCGAATTTCATTTTCAAATACTTGGTCAATGTAGTAACCGATAAATACTTGTCCATCTCAACCTCCTTTTTTCTCTTTTTCCTGGGTATTATTATACCAAAAAAACGCTTAAAAATCTCCTTTTTCACCTCTAGAATACGAAAACTAGACTGAATTTCTTTGACCTTGTCTTATAATATACAAAAGCCCTTCGGATAAAATCCGAGGGGCTTAAAACGTTGTTAAATCAACGATTATTTTTTAAGGTTGTAGAATGATTTCAATCCACGGTATTCAGCTACTTCACCAAGTTGATCTTCGATACGAAGCAATTGGTTGTATTTAGCGATACGGTCAGTACGTGAAAGTGAACCAGTCTTGATTTGTCCTGCGTTTGTTGCAACTGCGATGTCAGCGATTGTTGAATCTTCAGTTTCACCTGAACGGTGTGATACAACAGCAGTGTAACCAGCTTCTTTCGCCATTTCGATAGCGTCGAATGTTTCAGTAAGAGTACCGATTTGGTTAACTTTGATAAGGATTGAGTTAGCAGCACCTTCTTCGATACCACGTGCAAGGTAGTCAGTGTTAGTTACGAAGAAGTCGTCTCCAACCAATTGAACTTTACCACCAAGACGTTCAGTAAGAGCTTTCCAACCGTCCCAGTCGTTTTCGTCCATACCATCTTCGATAGTGATGATTGGGTATTTGTTTACCAATTCTTCAAGGTAGTCAATTTGTTCAGCAGCAGTGCGGACAGCAGCTCCTTCACCTTCGAATTTAGTGTAATCGTAAACTTTGCGTTCTTTATCATAGAATTCTGATGATGCACAGTCAAAACCGATAAATACATCTTTACCTGGAACATAACCAGCAGCTTCGATAGCAGCAAGGATTGTTTCTACACCATCTTCAGTTCCGTCGAAACGAGGAGCGAATCCACCTTCGTCACCTACGGCAGTTTCCAAACCACGTGATTTAAGGATTTTCTTAAGTGCGTGGAAGATTTCAGCACCCCAACGAAGAGCTTCTTTGAATGTAGGAGCACCAGCAGGTACGATCATGAATTCTTGGAAAGCGATTGGAGCATCTGAGTGAGATCCACCATTGATGATGTTCATCATTGGAGTTGGAAGAACTTTAGTGTTGAATCCACCAAGGTAACTGTAAAGTGGGATTTCAAGGTAGTCAGCAGCAGCGCGAGCTACAGCGATAGACACACCAAGGATTGCGTTTGCACCCAATTTACCTTTGTTAGGAGTACCGTCAAGAGCGATCATAGCACGGTCGATAGCTTGTTGATCACGTACATCGTAGCCGATAATTGCTTCAGCAATGATGTTGTTTACGTTGTCAACAGCTTTTTGTGTACCAAGACCACCGTAACGAGATTTGTCACCGTCGCGAAGTTCAACTGCTTCGTGTTCACCAGTAGAAGCTCCAGATGGAACCATACCACGTCCGAAAGCACCTGATTCAGTATAAACTTCTACTTCAAGTGTTGGGTTACCGCGTGAGTCTAGGACTTCGCGAGCGTAAACATCAGTAATAATTGACATTTTTTACTCTCCTTTGAGTTTATTTATTTTACACCTCTATGATACCTTAATTAAACTCCTTTTTCAAGGAAAAACGTTATCTTTGTGCAATTTTTCCTTAACTTTATAAAGTAATCGCTTTCTTCTTTTTTCTTTCTTCTGCTTTTTATGTTATAATATTTTTATGACTGATTTATCAAAACAAATTCTAGAAAAAGCTAATGGCGGCCTAAAATTAAATCCTGATGAACAAAGACGCTTTCTCGGTACATTTGAGGAAAGAGTACTAGGTTTTGCAGATATTGAGACAACAAATGATGACAAATTCAAAAACGGCTTTCCAACTATTTTAAATTGTTTAAAAGAAAATACGGAGCCTCTATTTGTCAAAATTTCACCTCAAGTTGTTTTTGAGAAGCAGGTTTTTTATTTAAAACAAGCAAAAGATGCTAATTGCCAAGCGACAATTGTTTCAGAAGATCATAACTCTTCTCCTTTCGGCATGGTTATACACAGTGATAGTCCTGTCCAAACCCAAGAAAAAGACCTTAAAAAGGCCTTTTCTGAATTTTGGCAAGATAAAAAGCCAAAGGCTCCAACTTCTCTTTGGAAAAAATGGTTTGGTTAAACTATTTTATTGATAAAAGTTGACCGATATTAAATGCTGTATTCTCTAAATAGTGGGCAGTATTTGTAAAGCTATCTTCTAATGGTTCGCTCTTTTCTAAAATTGAGAAAGCTGCAACTAGATTTTCAAATGGTAATTGAGGTAAATCCTCTGACAAGCTACCACATATTGCAATAACTGGAACACCTTTTGGTGTTCTTTTTGCTACACCAATTGGAGCCTTACCGGCCAAGCTTTGAGAGTCTAACCTACCTTCACCAACAATTACTAGGTCAGCATTTTCAACCTTTTCATCAAAATGTATCAAATCCAAACAAGTCTGAATTCCAGATACGATTTCTGCTCCAGCAAATGCACACAAACCAGCTGCAATGCCACCACCTGCTCCTCCACCTGCCAGTTTTAAAGTTTCAGGTGAGAAATTACTATAAAATTCCTTAATAGCCCTATCAACTACTTTGAATTTTTCAGGATTTAATCCCTTTTGCTTTCCAAATACATAGGTTGCACCATCTCTACCGCAGAGAGGATTGGAGACATCTGCCAATATTTTTATCTGTACATCTGAAGGTAAGGAAACAGCATCTTGATTTGAAAGTTCAGCTATTTCGAGCAGTGCTTGACCATTAGCTAAAAGCTCTTTTCCACTTTGGTCATAGAATTGATAACCAAGACCCGATGCAATCCCAATTCCTCCATCATTACTGGCAGTTCCACCGACACCGATATAAATTTCCTTAATGCCCTGATTTACCAAATGCCTGATTAACTCTCCTATCCCTTTTGTAAAAATATCTAAAGGATTTCTCTTTTCATGAGGTATCTTAGCAAGCCCAACAAGATCTGCGACTTCAAAAAGTGCCAGATCCCCTTTTTGGACATAGGGCATTTGTACCTCGTCTCCAAAAGGACCAGTTACTAGGGTACTTTTTTCTAATAGTCCTATAGAGTTTTTGATGGATTCTATAGTACCTTCTCCTCCATCGCCTACTGGTAAACATAAATATTTCACTTTAGGTAAGGCTCTTTCTAGTCCTCGCTTAATAGCTTTTGCCACCTCACCTGCCGATAGACTCTCTTTAAAAGAATCTGGCGCAATTACAATTTTCATAAACTTCACCTTCTCGTTAAAGGAAATCAATCAAGTCCAATACTTTTACTAAGTCTCTTTCGTCAATATGTAGTTTGATTTCTTTTTATAAAATATCTTTGGCACAAAAAGCAACTCCGATTCCAGCTTTCTTGAGCATCTTTAAATCGTTCGCTCCATCACCTATGGCAATTGTTCTATCCAAAGATATTTCTAATTCACTAGCCCATTGAAGAAAAATTTTTTCCTTGACTTCTCGAGTAATGATTTGTCCAACAAGTCGACCAGTTAGTCTTCCATTATTTATTTCTAACTGATTTGCAGCAAACAAATGAATCCCTAAACTATTTGCTAACTTTTTAACGATGGGTACAAAACCACCTGATATGATGCCTACAGCAATCCCGTGTTCTTGAAGAATTGAGATAAACTCATGAGCATTTTTACTTAGATGAAGCTCTTTATAAATTTGATCAAATACTTCGACTGAGATCCCCTTCAATAAAGAAACTCGCTCTTTTAGACTTGTTTCAAAATCTATTTGTCCACTCATTGCTCGACTAGTTAATTGTGAGACTTCTTGCTCACAGTTTGCTTTTCGGCCTAAGATATCGATAACTTCTTCTTCTATTAGTGTGCCATCGACGTCAAGCACGCAAAGACCTCTTACTTTTGACATTTCTATTCCTAACTAATATCATCCCAAAAAATCGTATGAAAGCTTCATACGATTTTTATTGCTTTAATTTACCAAGCTTTGGTACAAGTGCAAATAGGATTGACAAGCTGTATCCCAAGAGAAATCACGTTCCATGGCTTGTAACTGTAGTTTCTTCCAGGTCGCTGGATGATTTTGATAAACATCCAAGGCTGTTTGAAGAGCCCAGTTAAGCCAAAATGGGGTCAAATTATCAAAGCTGAATCCTGTACCACTACCATCAACTGGATTATAGGCTTGAACTGTATCTCTCAAACCACCGACTTCATGTACCAAAGGAAGTGTTCCGTAACGCATAGCCATCATTTGAGAAAGCCCACATGGTTCAAACGACTTGGCATAAGGAAGAGATCACAAGCGGCATAAATTTCTTGCGCTAATTTCACATCAAAGGTGATGTTAGCAGAAAGTTTATCAGGAAATACTTGACCAAACCAAGAGAAGGCTTGTTCAAAACCGGGGTCTCCAGTTCCAAGAAGTACAATCTGAATATCTTCTTGCAACATACGATGCAAACTCTCAACTACTAAATCAAAGCCTTTTTGACGAGTCAAACGTGAGACGATACCAATCAAAGGTACATCATCCCTAACAGGTAGACCCACTTTTTCTTGCAATTTAGCCTTGTTTTTAGCTTTACCAGACAAATCTGATTTATCAAAATGGTAATCTAATAGGGGATCAGTTTGAGGGTTATACAAATCAGTATCAATACCATTTACGATACCAGATAGTTTTCCAGATTCCATACGGAGAATTTGATCGATTCCACAACCAAACTCAGTGGTCATAATCTCATTAGCATAACTTGGAGAAACAGTTGTTACACGATCTGCATAAAGAATACCTGCTTTCATCCAGTTGAGGCAATCATTCCAACGAACTGTACCATCAGCATAACGTTCAAAACCAACTCGGAATAAATCCCAAAGCATACTTTCTGAAAATTGACCTTGAAACTCTAAGTTATGAATCGTTAAGACAGTCTTAATTCCTTGATAGGCTTGAATCCATCTGTATTTTTCTTTCAGAAGGAAAGGAATCATAGCCGTATGATAATCATGGGCATGGAGAATATCAGGGATAAAACCAACTCTCTCCATCGCTTCAAGTGTTGCAAGTTGGAAGAAGGCAAAGCGTTCACCATCATCAAAGTCACCGTATACATGACCTCTAAAGAAATAATATTGATTATCTATAAAGTAAAAGGTAACTCCGTTTAAAACTGTTTTCTTAATTCCACAAAATTGTCTACGCCAACCAACATATACCTCAAATTGAAGAACATCTTCAATTTGATCACCAAATTTAGCTTCTACCATATCGTAGTAAGGCAGGAAAACAGCAACTTCATGTCCTGCCTTAACTAATGACTTGGGTAGAGCTCCAATGACATCTCCCAGTCCACCTGTTTTTGAAAAGGGAGCGCCCTCTGCTGCTACGAATAAAATTTTCATGAAAGAATATCCTCTGTTACTTTTTCGCCCTTCTTAACAACTACAGGATGTTCTGCAGTGCCTCGAATAACAACACCTTCAGCAACCTCAACACCCTTATCTAAAATAGCATACTCTACCTGAGCTCCCTTACCGATGACAGCGCGGGTAAAGAGGAGACTATCTTTGACTAAGCTATCTTCATGTACGCGGACATTACGAGATAATACAGAGTTGACTACTTCACCTTCGATAATACTACCAGAAGCAAACTGCGAAGTATTTACTTCACAACCAGGTGCATAATAAGTTGGTTCTTCGTTTTTCACCTTTGTATGAATCTTTTGATTTGGAGAGAACAAAGAGTAGAATTTATGCTGATCAAGCATATCAATATTGGCTTGGTAGTAGGTTTCTACAGAATGAATATTTGCCAAATAGCCAGTATACTCATAGGCAAAAGCACCTTCTTTAGCTGCCAAATCACGAAGAACATAGCGAAGTTTTTCTGGATGTTCTTTCTGAGCTTCTTCTTCAAGACGTTCAATCAACCATGGGGTATCAACGACAAAGATATCGGTAGACATGTTGTAAAGATTTTGGTCTAATTTTTTATCAAAGAGCTTGTGAGAAAGCACATGGTCAGTTTCATCGATATCAAGGATTGCATTTACTTCTGAGATATCCTTCTTAGGTAGTTTCTTGTAAACAACTGTGATAGGAGATTTTGTAGTATTATGCAAATGGAAAACCTGAGCAAGATCAATATTTACCAAAACGTCACAGTTCAAGGAAACAGTATAGTTCGATCCAGAACGTTTTAAATAAGTCAAGAGTTGTTGATAATACTCTTTACCGACCGTGCTGCTTTCTACACGTGTATTGTAAATACCTAAATAGTAGTGACTAAGTAGTGTATTCAAGCCCCACTCACGACCTGAACGAATGTGGTCGAAAACTGAGCTGATATTATCTTGTTGGAAAATTCCAAAAACACTTCGAACACCGGCATTTGCTAAACTTGAGAGTGGGAAGTCAATCAAGCGATACTTTCCTCCGAATGGCAAACTCGCCACAGGACGATTACTCGTCAAGGTTGACATATCATGAAAACCAACAGTGTTTCCTAAAATCGCTGAATATTTATCAATCTTCATCTGTTGCTACCCCCACTACTTCGTTATATCCGACTACTTCTACTTCTTCCGTTCCATCAATTTCTACACCATCAGCAATGATAGCACCCTCACCAATAATGGCACGTTTAATCTTAGCACCTTTTCCGACTACTGCTCCACTCATGATGATAGAATCAACAACTTCTGCTCCTTCACGAACTTGTGCTGCTGTAGATAAAATAGAGTGCTTCACAGTACCATCTACATAACATCCATCTACTACAAGAGAATCTTCTACATGAGCATGTTCTCCAATAAAGTTTGGTGGAGAGATAAGGTTACGAGAATAGATTTTCCATTGACGATTACGGCTATCTAGAGCGTTTTCTGGAGAAATATATTCCATATTTGCTTCCCAAAGCGATTCGATAGTGCCGACATCCTTCCAGTATCCACTGAATTCATAGGCATAAACACTTTCTCCAGACTCTAAGTAGTTAGGAATAACATTCTTACCAAAGTCTGACATGTCAATATTATTCTTTTCAGCTGCAACGAGCATATTGCGCAGACGTTTCCAATCGAAAATATAAATACCCATTGATGCCTTGGTTGATTTTGGTTGGGCAGGTTTTTCTTCAAATTCAACGATACGATTATTGGCATCTGTATTCATGATACCAAAACGGCTAGCTTCTTTTAGTGGTACATCTAATACAGCAACTGTCAAGCTGGCATTGTTATCCTTGTGTGATTGGAGCATATCATCATAGTCCATCTTGTAGATATGGTCTCCTGAAAGAATCAAAACATACTCAGGATTGATGCTATTGATATAGTCGATATTTTGGTAAATCGCGTGACTCGTACCTTCGAACCAACGATTTCCTTCACTTGCAGAGTAAGGTTGAAGGATAGAAACACCTGAATCAATTACATCAAGACCCCAGCTAGAACCGTTCCCGATGTGATTGTTTAGAGCTAGAGGTTGGTACTGTGTAATAACACCAACATTGTGGATACCCGAGTTAGCACAGTTAGAAAGCGCAAAGTCAATGATACGATAACGCCCACCAAACTGAACTGCCGGTTTTGCAATACTTTGAGTGAGTTTACCGAGACGAGTTCCTTGCCCACCAGCAAGGATTAAAGCTAGCATTTCATTCTTCATTTTCTACTCCTTTTTGAGTGTTATTAGTGACTTTTTTAGTAGGTTTTATGCGACGTTTGAGTTTCCAAATACTTGCTCCCATTGCTGGTAGAGTAAAGGTCAAGTTCTGCTCATAATCCTTCCACAATCCTTCTTGAGTTTGAACTGTTTGGTTATGTTCTTTCCAAACACCGCCCCATTGTTCCAACTCTGTATTCCATATTTCTTCATAGACACCTGCAACAGGAAGTCCGATTGTAAAATCATGTCGTTCAACTGGTGCCATATTGAAGACACATACTAACATTTCGTCTTTCTTCCCTTTACGAATGAAGGAAAGAACGCTTTGGTCTCTATTATCTGCATCAATGATTTCAATTCCATCATAGCTCAAATCTACTTCCCATAGACAACGATGGTCTTTGTAGAACTGATTTAGCTGAGAAGTGAAGTATTTCATTTTGGCATTCATTGGGTCATCTAAGTTAGACCATTCCAATTGCTCCTCAGATTTCCATTCTAGGAATTGACCAAATTCACTACCCATGAAGAGCAATTTCTTACCAGGGTGACAAATTTGATAGGTGTAGAGATTTCTCAAACCAGCGAACTGATTGTAGCGATCTCCCCACATCTTATGCATCATACTCTTCTTACCATGAACCACCTCATCATGTGAGAATGGTAGAAGATAATTTTCATTAAAGACATACATAAAACTGAAGGTTACAAGGTTAAAATCGTACTTACGGTAAATTGGATCTTCTTCGTAGAAACGTAAGATGTCATTCATCCAGCCCATGTTCCACTTGTAGTCAAATCCAAGACCACCAATCTCTTTTGGACCTGTAATTTTAGTAGCTGAAGAGCTCTCTTCTGCAATCATCATGACATCCGGATGAGCAAGCTTAATAATATCGTTTAAACGTTGAAGGAAATAGTAGCCTTCATAGTTGAGATTACCACCATCTTTATTTGGTGTCCATGGTGCATTGTCGTAATCAAGATATAGAATGTTACTTACTGCATCAACTCGAATTCCATCCAAGTGGTAGAATTCAATCCAGAACTTTATACTAGAAATCAAGAAGGACTGTACTTCGTTCTTACCTAAGTCAAAGTTAAGTGCTCCCCATCCGTAGTTGTTGGCCTTATTATGGTCCTGGTATTCGAATGTTGGCGTCCCATCATAGTATGCTAAGGCATCGTCATTGATTGTAAAGTGGCCAGGAACCCAGTCTACGATAACCCCAATATTGTTTAAATGACATTCCTCAACAAAATCTTGAAACTCTTCTGGTTTTCCGTAAGAATGCTCCAAGGCGAAATAACCCATGAGTTGATAACCCCAACTCAAACCAAGTGGATGAGCCATCAAAGGCATAAACTCAATGTGTGTATAATTCATCTCCACTAAGTAAGGGATGAGTTCTTCTTTTAGTTGAGCAAAACTATAAGGTGTTCCGTCAGGATTTCTCTTCCATGAACCTGCATGAACCTCATAGATATTAACTGGTCTGTCGAAGAATCCCCAACGTTTTCTACGAGCTAACCATAGGCCATCCTTCCATTTTTTTTCAGGAATCTCTGTTATAATTGCTCCTGTCTCAGGGCGAGCTTCAAAGCGTACAGCCAAAGGATCAATTTTCATAACTTGATGACCGTTTGCACGAGTGATATTGTATTTATAAATTTGTCCCTCATGCGCTAGGGGTGTGAAAGCTTCCCAAACTCCATAATCATTGCGAACCATAGGAATTTGATTCTCAGTCCAGTTTGTAAAATCACCAACTAGATGCACAGCTTGTGCATTTGGAGCCCAGACACGAAAAGTATAACCATACTCTCCATTCTGCTCTTCACGATGTGCTCCTAATAGGTGCTGAAGGTGGAAGTTCTCGCCAGTTGTAAATGTTCTTAAAGCTTCATATTTATCCATTGAATCCCCCTTTTATTGTAAGCGTTTTCTATATTTCTATTATACTACCTTTTAAAATAAGTTTCAAGCAATTTCTGGATTATCATAAAATTTTTTTTGAAAATCTTCAAATAATTATCTTTGACTTTCTAAAATTTTCATAAAATGATGTTTTTTAAGAAAGTCACTTTCTCAATATATGTAAAGTTTTTGGAATTTATAAAGAGTATCCTTTCTATTCTTAGTTTAAAAACTGAACATTTTGTATAAAAATTTTTAAATTTTATATGTAAAACGTCTCTTAAAGACTATTTTAGCAATTTTACTGAAATTTTCAATTATTTTTAGTAATTTTCGTGATTTCAAACATATTATTTTCAAATTGATAAACAAAAAACTCAAGATACAATCTTGAGTTTGATTTTACATTATGATAAAACTTTCATGACAGCTACACTGACATCATCAATAGCATTTTCTTGATTTGAACGACTATTTGTAACCAACATTTCTAGATTTCCAGCATTTTCATAATAGAAAGATGCACCTTTAACATTAAATACAACCAAGAAATGTTCTTTAGTTCCTTGAATCTCATAAACAATCCAACCACTATTCTGAATGGCGGTATGCACAAAGACGTGACGGTATACTTCCTCGTATGTAGGATAAGAAAAGGCGCTAGTCTGTGTTTTAAGGCGGATAATTTGGCGGATAAAGTCTATACTTTCTTGACGCTCATTGATTAAGTCCCAATCTACCTGGTTAACAGCGTCTGGAGCATTGTAACTGTTCATAGCACGTTCGCGATCATCATGAGTCAATTCACCATTTTCTCCAGTTGCTACAAGTTTAGTACGACCAAACTCCTGTCCAAGTTCCATAAAAGCCATTCCTTGCATGAGAAGGTTCATAGCCGTTGCAGTTTCCACTTTTTTTATGATTCGTTCTTCACTCTCCATTTGATGAAGAGTTGCTAGCAAGTCATGTAAATTATAGTTATCGTGAGCTTCCACATAGTTCAAGACTTGGTTAGGACTAAGGTATGATCCAAGTTCTCGACTTCCTAGAATTGACTTAGCTACAATTGGCTCAGTACCAGCTCCACTTACAAATCCTGATTTAATATCTCCATAAACTTCAGCACCCTTAACCGCATTACGTTGATCATCATTGAAGAAGCCAATATTAGGTAATTGATAGGCATTGTCTTTCTTAGCCTTATCATAAGGAGCAAGACCAGTTCCCATATCCCACCCTTCTCCATAAAGGATGATTTTAGGATCGACTTCATCCATAGCCCAACGGATCATCTGCATGGTTTTAATATCATGGATTCCCATCAAATCAAAGCGGAAACCATCAATATTAAATTCTTTGACCCAATAAAGGAGCGAATCAATCATATATTTACGGAACATTTCGTGTTCACTAGCAGTTTCATTGCCTACACCGGTACCATTTTGATAGGTCCCATCACGATTCATTCGATAATAATAATCTGGTACCGTTGTTTGAAATGGTGCATCGACTACAGAGAAAGTATGATTATAAACAACATCCATGATGACACCGATACCAGCATCATGATAAGCCTGAACCATTGTTTTTAAATCACGAATAACCTGTCCCGGATCATTAGGATTCGTTGACATACTAGTTTCTGGAGCATTATAGTTTTGTGGATCATAACCCCAGTTGTAGGTGACGTTCCCATCTGCATCATACTCTTTATGACGGTCAGCAATCGGCTGTAGTTGAACATAGTTAACACCAAGTTCCTTGATGTAGTCAAAAGCAGTAGACTGACCGAAGTGATTGACTGTTCCAGTCTGGGCAGCACCCAAGAATGTTCCTCTTAATTCTGGAGCAACACCAGAAGTTTCAGACTTGGTCAAGTCACGAATGTGCATTTCGTAAACAACCGCTTGACAAGGATTTTCCAATCGCCAAGTTGCTTCCGTTCCATTCTTAACTTCAAAAACCTTCAACTTGACGTTCTTTTTCTGAAAGAATCGCTGAACGTTTGCCATCTGGACTTGTAGCAATAGTATATGGATCACGTGTCAATGATTGATGATGTGGAAAATTAATCTGATATTGATATGCACGACCCGCAAGATTTTCCGGAACTGTAAGACTCCAGACACCGATTGTATTATCCTTGTGACTATATGAATAACTGTTGCCACGTTGCATTTCATAAGTCTTTAGGATAGGCGCATCATTAGAAGCTGATTCATAAACTACAACTTGTACAGTTGTTGCTGTTGGTGACCAAAGTTTAAAGCTTGTTTCTTCTTCGGAAACCTGGCATCCCAACTCTCCTTGGTAACCCCAGTGGTGATCAAAACTAGCACTGTTAATCGCTTTATCAAAAGCAAATGGATTTTGATCTTTATAGTGTGGACTTGCAATGGCTGGATTTTCAGAATAATAAATTGTGTCATCTCCATCTAAAATCCAAACTTCTGTTAAGAGTGGATAATGATTGAATCGGATAGGATATTCTTTGCTTACTCCATCTTTATCAACTGTAAACACCATTTGTTCAAGAGGTGTTTCACTTGATTGGGTAAATGAAAACTTCTCTCCAAAGTATTCTTGCTCTTTAACAAATTCTACTGAATCAGCTGGCCTTTTACTAAAGTTGCAACTCTGATATGCTTCATCCTTACGATGATAATGAATAAGTACAGGATAATTGTACATAGTTCTCCCTAATTTCTAATTGTTAAATTTTTCTAAAAAATAGTATCTTTTTTTCTCGTTGAACACAGAAATCTAAACTGTTCATCTAGCTAGTAGTGTGTATTGTTTACAAACTCTCCAACCATGCTTCATCTCGAATCTCAATTCCAAGTTCTTGTGCTTTTTGGAGTTTGCTACCTGCATCTACTCCTGCTACCACAAGATCGGTCTTCTTCGATACGCTACCCGTTACCTTGGCACCAAGATTTTCGAGCTTACTTTTGGCTTCTGAGCGAGTAAGACGTTCAAGTTTCCCTGTCAATACAACAGTTAGACCTGATAAGGCAGCATCTGCTGCAACGACCTGTCCTTTATAGTCTAGATTAACACCTAATTCTTTCAATTCACTTAAAAGAATTTTTGCACCCTCAGTCTCAAAATAAGATTGGAGACTTTGAGCAATAACACTTCCCAGACTTTCGATGCTTGCTACTTCTTCAGGATTTGCTTGTGCTAGTGATTCGATTGAATGGAAATGTTGTAAAAGCAACTGACTTGCCTTACTTCCAACGTGACGAATCCCTAAACCAAACAACAGTTTTTCAGCAGAATTTTCCTTAGATGATTGAATAGCTTGATAAAGCTTTTGAGCTGATTTCTCCTTGATACCGTCTAACAAGAGAAAATCTTCAACTGTCAAACGGTATATATCTGCAACATCTTTAACCAAATCGGTAGCAAAAAGTTTCTCGACGATTGATGGACCAAGGCCAGAGATATTCATGGCATCACGGGATGCGAAGTGAATTAGACCTTCCTTGATTTGAGCTGGACAACGTGGGTTTATACAACGAAGAGCCACCTCATCTTCAAAGTGTAACAGCTTGCTCTTACAACTTGGACAGTTTGTTGGAATATCTAGTTCTCCTCAGACACTCGCTTAGACTCAACCACTCGTAAAACAGCGGGAATAATATCGCCTGCCTTGTAGACAATGACTGTATCATCCTTGCGGATATCCTTTTCAGCAATATAGTCGACATTATGAAGTGTCGCACGACTAACTGTTGTTCCTGCAAGTTGTACTGGTGTCAGATTAGCAGTCGGAGTTACAACACCAGTTCGTCCTACTGTCCAATCAACAGAAAGCAATTTTGCTTCTTTTTCTTCCGCTGGAAACTTATAAGCTACTGCCCACTTTGGTGCTTTGACTGTAAATCCAAGTTGCTCTTGACCAACTAGGTCGTTGACCTTAATCACGACACCGTCGATATCATATGGCAATTGGTCTCTTTCTTGACCTACTTCTTGGATAAATTCCCAAACTTCGTCCATGCTGTGAGCTAATAGTCGTCTTGGATTGACAACAAAGCCCAACTGTTCCAGATGATTTAAAACCTTCTCTTGGCTGTCTCTAGTTGAAGGACTTGCTTCCTGATAGAGGAAAGTTGCAAGATTACGCTTAGCTACTACTCCTGTGTCTAACTGGCGAAGGGTTCCTGCAGCAGCATTCCGTGGATTAGCAAACTCCGGCTCCCCGTTTTCTTGACGAGCAAGATTGACTTGATTGAAAGAAGCCCTTGGCATATAACATTCACCACGAACAGTGATATCTAATTTTTCTGGTAAGGATAAAGGAATGTCCTTGACACGTTTGAGATTTTCTGTGATATTCTCACCGACTGAACCATCACCACGAGTAGCTCCAGCAACAAAAATTCCTTGCTCATAAGTCAAGGAAATCGATAAACCATCAATCTTCAACTCACAGATATAAGTAACATCATCCAATTCTTTACGAACACGCGCATCAAAAGCATCAAGCTCTTCACGAGAAAAAGCATCCTGCAAACTATAGAGAGGATACTGATGACTATATTTTTCAAAACCATCTAGAATCTTACCACCAACACGGTGGGTTGGACTATCTGGCAATACTTGCTCTGGATGAGCTTTTTCTAACTCTACCAGTTCACGATAAAGACGGTCATACTCACTATCAGATACAGATGGGTTATCACTTGTATAATACTCTGTCGCATAGTGATTGAGCAACTCAACGAGCTCTTTCATTCTTTCATTCATAGAACTATTTTACCATAAAAAGGACTATAGAAACAATACAGAAGTTCTAAAAAAGAAATGAGAAGGATATTTCTATCACTTCTCATTTATTTTTATTTTTTACGATTCAAAATAGCGTTCAAATGATGGCCACTGTACTTGCAATGACGATACCATTTGAAAAGAACATTTGAAATTCTGTTGGTAAGCTATTAAAGAGATTCGTTCCGTTTAGTCCCACCCCTGCAGCTATAGAAACCGCAGCAATTAGGAAGTTATGCTCGTTGTGTTCAAAATCCACACGAGCCAAGATTTGCATCCCTTGTAGAGAAACAAAACCAAACATGACAAGCATAGCTCCTCCTAAAACAGGACTTGGGATAATCTGAGCTAAGGCACCAAATTTTGGCAAGAGACCAAGTAAGATAAGGAAACCAGCTGCGTAGTAGATTGGCAAGCGGGTACGAATACCTGATAGTTTAACCAAACCAACGTTTTGAGAAAATCCTGTATAAGGGAAGGTATTGAAAATACCACCGAGAAGCACCGCAATACCTTCAGCACGATAACCATTACGGAGACGAGTGCTATCGATTGGATCTTTAGTAATATCAGAAAGGGCAAGGTATACACCAGTTGATTCTACCATTGATACAGTAGCGATAATACACATCATTACAATAGAAGAAATCTCAAATTGTGGAGCACCAAAGTAGAATGGAGTTGGGATATGAACAAGTGGAGCTTCTGCTACTGGAGAGAAATCAACCAAGCCCATAGTCGCAGCGATGATAGTACCTGCAATCAAACCAATCAAAATAGAAATTGACTTAATAAATCCTTTTGTAAAGATATTGACCAAAAGAATGATGAGAATGGTGATTGTTGCTAATGCTAAACTTTGTCCCGTTGGTTTTTCGACGTTATTTCCCATATTCCCAATAGCTACTGGAATCAAGGTCAATCCGATTGTTGTAATGACAGAACCTGTTACGATTGAAGGGAACAGATTAGCAATCTTAGAAAATACGCCTGCTACAAGAACGACATAAATACCAGAAGCAATCAAGGCACCAAACATAGCACCACTACCGTGACTTTGTCCAATTATAATAAGTGGAGCAACAGACTGGAGGCTACCCCAAGAACAATAGGTAAACCAACACCAAAATATTTATTAAGTTGCAATTGTAAGAGAGTTGCAACCCCACACATAAAGATATCTGTAGAGATAAGGTATGTCAGTTGTTGAGGTGAGTAACCTAGGGCACCTGCAATCATGATTGGTACCAGGATTGATCCTGAGTACATGGCTAGTAAGTGTTGCAAGCCAAGAACGGCTGCCTGCGAATGACTTTCTCTCTGCTTCATTAGATATCTGCCTCCTTAAAGATAACTTCTCCATTTTCAAAACGCTCTAAGCGAGCAAGTGATACTACCTGATAACCTGATTTTTCTAACAGTTCACGACCATCTTGGAAAGATTTTTCAATCACAATCCCGACGGCCTCGACTGTAGCACCAGCTTGTTCGATAATCTGAATCAAACCTTTAGCTGCTTGACCATTAGCCAAGAAATCATCAATAATCAAAACACGATCCCCAGTAGATAAGAACTTCCCTGAAATGGAAACGGTACTAGTAACTTGTTTAGTGAAAGAATAAACCTCAGCAGTTAAAATTCCCTCATTCATAGTGATATTTTTTGCCTTCTTAGCAAAAATCATAGGTACATCTAATTGTTCTGCAACATATAGAGCTGGAGCAATTCCAGATGCTTCAATGGTTACGACTTTGGTAATACCTGCATTTTTAAAATATTCTGCAAAGGTGCGACCAATCTCTCGCATCAAAGAATAATCCACTTGATGGGTTAGAAAAGAGTCCACCTTAAGAATATTCTCACCAAGGACATTACCGTCCTTTAAAATTCGTTCTTCTAATAATTTCACAATAACCTCCGAAATAAAAAAGAGACTTACAAAGTAAGTCTCCAAGCTGAAATAGAGACAGCAATCCCCTGTCTTTATCTCTTTTGTGACTTACTCATTGTTAGGTATTTACGGTACCTTGTAGAAACGCCACGCCAATTCGCAGCATAAATAAGTAATCTATAATTTAGTGAGCATCCCCATTCCAGATAGAATTTTTTACAATAACATAATCTACATGTCGAAGATCTGCAACTTTACGGCCTCCTGCATAAGAAATCGAACTCTGCAGGTCTTGTTCCATTTCAGTTAGGGTATCTTGTAAATGTCCTTTGGCAGGAAGAAGAATTTTCTTACCTTCGACATTCTTATAGGCACCTTTTTGGTATTCTGAAGCGGAACCATAGTATTCTTTAAATTGTTTACCATCGACTTCTACCGTCTTACCAGGACTTTCAATATGGCCTGCAAATAAAGAACCAATCATAACCATGCTTGCACCAAAGCGGATTGACTTGGCGATGTCTCCATGTGTACGAATCCCACCATCAGCAATAATCGGCTTACGTGCAGCTTTGGCACACCAGCGAAGAGCCGCTAGCTGCCAACCACCTGTACCAAAACCAGTTTTAACCTTAGTGATACATACTTTACCTGGTCCGATACCAACCTTAGTGGCATCTGCTCCCGCATTTTCTAATTCACGTACTGCTTCTGGAGTTCCTACATTTCCTGCAATGACAAAGGTATCTGGCAATTCTTTCTTGATATGCTGAATCATCGAAATGACGCTATTCGCATGACCATGTGCAATATCAATCGTGATGTACTCTGGAGCATCATCTTTTAATTGACTAACAAAGTCATACTCATAATCCTTAACACCAACTGAGATTGAAGCAATTAAACCTTGGTCATGCATACGCTTAATAAAAGGGATTCTCCCAGCTTCATCAAATCGATGCATAATATAGAAGTAACCACCCTTGGCCAATTGTTCTGCAACATCTTCATCCAAGATAGTCTGCATGTTAGACGGAACTACTGGTAACTTAAAAGTGTGATTCCCAAAGGTTACTTGTGTATCAGCTTCTGCTCTACTGTTAAGGACACATTTGTTGGGAATTAACTGAATATCTTCATAATCAAAAATCGGAAATTCGTTCAACATATTTCTCTCATTTCTAGTTTTGGATCCCCTATCGTCAGGGATATCCTTGTCTTTTCCAGACAATCACTCTGAATAGTTTACAATATATTCATATTTTTGTCAATAATTATGTATTTTAACAGATAATGTTCGGTTTTGGTCGGTTGGCATCTGCTTTTTTACTATTTGAAAAGAAAATACATCAGCAATACTGTTGCTGCCATTCCCAAAATCCAAACTGTTTTAAAATACCATTTTCGAGTTTTATGATGGAAAATGAGTCCTCCAAACCAGGCTCCAAAGCCACCAAATATAAAAGCTCCTAAGAGTAAATACTTCTCTGGAATTCTCCAATGGCCGCGTTTGGACTTATATTTATCAATTCCATATAGAATAAAGATAAAGAAATTCCATAGTAAGAGTAGAATGCTAGCAACTTGTTTTAAATCAATCATCTACGCATAAGTCTCCTTGTCAGTTGTTTTATCCTATTTCTTTTTTCTAGTCAAGTCCCAACTTCTCTCGATAAAATCTAGGATCTGCTGGTCTGATAAGCTCTCATCAAGCGGGGCACTGATCCAATATCTTTTGTTCATATGAAAGGCTGGGTAAATTCCCTTTTGTGAAAGCAAGTCAGCTACGTGATCATGTTTGAGGTTGACTACTTCCACTAGTCCTTCTCTCCCCTTATCTAGCCTATCCCAAGGTATTTTCATTAAAACTGCATACCACTTTTGATTAGATTCATGACGGAGAACAGCCGTATCAGGAGATTTTTCCCATAGATATTCTAATTGGTTACCATATTTTTCTTGAACTATTACCATGACTCTCTCAGTCTGAGGACAAATAAAATCTTGGACATCAAAACATGACTTACGAATCTGGTATAAAACTTCTAGACAAGCTTCCCTTACTGCTCCAACAAAAGAGCCTCTCATACTTTCCATGTGGACTTGAGGATATAAATCACCCGTTTCCTGATCATAAACATGAAAGCTTATTTCTTTATCCACTATGGATACAATCATTTGAAAGTCATTTTTTAGTATTAGACTGCTATATTTGAAGATACCATTTTCCTCAATGAAACCAAAAGAAATAGCCTTCTTCTTATTAAATTCATAAGCTTTAAATATATCTAACATAAGTGAAAACTGCTAGTTTAAGTTAGCAGTTCCTTTCTATATCATTAAAAGACGACTTTGGTTCCATGAAGTTGATTGACACCTAGTCGGTCAATAAATTCTTGGCGATTGTCCATATCAATCCCGCCACCAGGTAAAATTTCAATTTTACCTGTAGCATAGTCTAGTAATCTCTGATAACGACTAAAACGTTTCTCTAAAGAATCACCAGACACCCCGGCACGAGTGAGAATACGTTTCACACCAGCTTGACTTAACCAGTCAATGGCTTCCAATTGATCTTGGTCGCTCAATTCATCAAAAGCCATATGGAAAACTATTTCCATTCCATTTGATGCAGCAATTAGCTTTTCAAGATTAAACTTATCTAACTTGTTGTCAGCTGTTAATGCCCCAAATACAACCCCCTGACTTCCTGCTTGAGCTGTCAAACGAATATCATCAAGCATGATAGCTACTTCTTGATTGGTGTAGACAAAGTCACCACCTCGTGGACGAATCATGGTCATAATAGTAGTTTCATACTTAGATGCAAGTTCTACTGCAGCCTTGGTCACTCCATAACTTGGGGTTGTTCCACCTACCTCTAAATTGTCACAAAGTTCAATACGGCGAGCTCCGGCTTCCATAGCTTTTTCAATTAAAGTAAAATTTTCAGCACAAAATTCGTAAATCATCTGATTCTCCTTGAAGATTTCTTTGAATTTATTATATCATATTAATCTGAGTAACCCCTGCTTTTTATTAAGGGAATGATTACTTTTTATATTATTCTTTATCTGGAATTACCTTAAAAAGGTAATAGGTTATAAATACTGTTAAACAACCTAAAGCGACTTTTACAAGCAAAAGCGGAGCAAAATAGATGGAGATTCCCATCAAGATATAAATCGAAATGATAATTTTCTTCTTTCGTTCACGAGCAATGGACTTGGTTTCTCTAAAATCTGCAACATAAGTTTGATAGAGCTTGGTATGATAGAGCCAGTCTTCAAAACGCTTAGAAGATTTTGAAAAACAAGCAATCGACAATAAGAGAAAAGGAGTTGTCGGTAATAAGGGCAAGGCTACGCCAACTATAGCCAAGGCTAAAGAGATAAATCCTATACAGAGATAAATAATACGCATATCTTTTCCTATTTAAAATTTTATTATTCTAGTTTCCCATAAAGAGTTGTTATCTGTCAAGTTTTAACTCAAAAGGACTGAAATTATCAATTCAGTCCTTATTATTTTTATTTAATTTTTTCTTCTTCGTAATCTCCGTTACCACATACTACTTGTTTGCCACCACCACGGATTTTTTTCTCCATGAGGAAATTACCACATTTTGGACAATCACGCCCTACAGGCTTGTCCCAAGAAGTAAATTCACATTCTGGATATCGATTGCATCCATAGAAGAGACGATTACGTTTGGTTTTACGTTCGATGACTTGTCCTTGATGACAGTTAGGACAAGTTACCCCAATTTCTTTTACAATTGCTTGCGTATGGCGGCAATCTGGGAAATTACTACATGCGTAGAATTTACCAAAACGACCTAGCTTAATCACCATTGGACTTCCACAAACTTCACAATTAAATCCAGCTGGCTCATCCTTAATCTGAATTTTTTCCATTTCTTCTTCGGCTTTTGCAACCTCTTTTGAGAAAGGTTTGTAAAATTCATCGATTACTTTTTGCCATTGTTCTTTACCAACTTCTACATCATCTAGTTTTCTTTCCATTTCAGCGGTAAAAGTTACATTGACAATATCGGGGAAGTACTCAACAATCAGTTTATTAACAACTTCTCCCAATTCAGTAGGTTCAAAGCGTTTAGATGCTAGTCTTACATAGTAACGTTTTTGGATTGTTTCAATGGTCGGAGCATAGGTAGATGGACGTCCAACTCCATTTTCTTCCAAGGTCTTAATCAAAGTAGCCTCAGAATATCGTGCAGGCGGTTGTGTGAAGTGTTGTTCAGGTTTGCTATTGACCTGTTTAACAAGATCTCCCACCTTCATATCTGGTAACATCTTATTCTTATCAGAATCGTTGTAGATAGCCAAATAACCATCAAATTTAACCTGACTACCATTTGCTGCAAATTGAACTCCATTTTGAGAGAGCTTAACGGCCATTGTATCAAAGATGGCACCCGTCATCTGACTCGCTACAAAACGATTCCAGATAAGCGTATAGAGTTTGAGCTGGTCTTTATCCAAGTACTTAGCAATTTTTTCCGGCGTGTTAAAGACACTTGATGGGCGGATAGCTTCATGGGCATCTTGAGCACCAGAAGCATTTTTTACCTTACTTCCATGCTTAGAGTACTTGCTACCAAAACGTTCATTAATATAGCTTGCTGCTTCATTTTGGGCAACTGGACTGATACGAGTTGAGTCCGTACGCATGTATGTAATCAAACCTTGTACACCCGTACCAATATTAATTCCTTCATAAAGCTGTTGGGCAACCATCATGGTCTTACGAGTACGGAAGTTAATCTTATTTGCCGCATCCATCTGCATGGTTGATGTTGTATAAGGTAGTGGTGCATTACGCTTACGCTCTTTTTTATCTACCTGTTCCACTGTGAAGTCTTTGCTAGTAAGATGAGATAAAACTTCTTTTACCTTTTCATTAGTAGCTAACTTCATCTTCTTCCCATTCATACCATAGAAAGAAGCTTGGAACTGCTTGGTTCCCTTTTTAAAGACTCCATCAATCGTCCAATATTCTTCAGGCTGGAAGGCATTAATCTCATTTTCACGGTCAATAATTAACTTGAGTGCAACAGACTGCACACGACCAGCTGACAAGCCCTTCTTGACCTTCTTCCAAAGAATTGGTGAAATAGAATAACCTACCAAGCGGTCCAAAACACGGCGAGCTTGTTGGGCATCCACCAAATCCATATCGATTTTACGAGGATCTTTAAAAGCATTTTTTACTGCATCTTTTGTAATCTCGTTGAAAACAACACGATTAGCATCATTTTCATCCAATTCGAGAATATGCGCTAAATGCCAAGAAATTGCTTCTCCTTCGCGGTCCGGGTCACTTGCTAGAAAGACTTTATCTGACTTTTTAGCTTCTTTTTTTAAATCATTGATTAGAGGACCTTTACCACGAATATTGATATATTGCGGTTCATAATTATTCTCCACGTCGACTGACATACTTGATTTTTTCAAATCACGAATATGTCCAACGCTGGCTAAAACCTTATAGTTTCTGCCAAGATATTTTTCAATCGTTTTTGCCTTAGCAGGAGATTCCACGATTACTAGATTCTTTTTAGTTGTTGATTTTTTCTTTTTTGTTGCCGTAGCCACAGTATCACACCTTTTCAAAGTAATAAACTTTATAAAGTGTAAACCATTTTTGAGGGACTGTCAAGACTTAACTCCCATAATAAAGAAGAAAAGTTTGATAAATGAAATCTTATTTGATTCTAAAATTCAAATTCTGATAAGACGTCTTGTCCACTCGTAATGAGTTTTGCCCCTTCTTGGATTAAATGATGACAACCGTCGGAACGACCGTCTAAAATACTACCGGGTATAGCAAAGACATCTCTACCTTCTTCCATTGCACGTTCACAAGTAATCAAACTTCCTGACCTCATCTTTGCTTCTGCAACAATTACTCCTCTACATAAGCCAGCTATAATACGATTTCTTGCTGGGAAATGATATTTTAAAGGTTCTTCACCTGGCCCGTATTCGCTTAGGACCAAATGGTTTTCTCCAATATAATTTTGCAAACGTTTATTTGATTTTGGATAAAAAATATCAAGTCCTGTACCAATAACTGCAATGGTTTTGCCTCCATTTTGTAAAACAGACATATGAGCTGCCGTATCTATTCCTCTGGCTAGACCACTAACGATAACCAATTCATTTTCTAGTCCTTGAATAACTTTTCCTACAGATTTAATTCCAACTTGACTACAAGAGCGACTACCTACAACAGCTACTTTCGGGAATTTCAAGAGATTTAAATCTCCTTTATAAAATAGTAAGACTGGTGCATCATATATCTCACAAAGAGAAAAAGGATAGACATCATCTAAAATGGAGAATGATGGAAATTTTTCAAAGTCAGTTTTTAATTTTTCCATGCTTTCAAAGGTCAATTTATAATAACGCTCCATAAAAACCACTGGATTTCGACACTCTGATGCTTCCGCTATAGTTTCTAAGGTTAATTCTTGATCGTAAATTTCTCCATATTGAAGTACCTTTAATACCTGCAGATTGCTTAAACCAGCTTTCTTCAATTTATAGATTTCGAAATTATCAATTTTAATCTTCATATATATCTCCTTGCTTATTCTACTTATCTATACATTCGCAAAAAAAGAAAAAAACTTCCTAAACAAACCATTTTTGTTAAGGAAGTTAATAATGATATTGATTTATTAATAATCTGGACGAAGAACCCCAGTTACAGTTGCTTAGTCGCTTCATAGTCACCATCGATAACAACTTTGATAATCCGCTTAGCGTCTTCTTCAGGAGCAGGCACTAATGGCAATCGAGTTGGACCAGCTGCAAATCCCATGTAATTGAGAACAGCCTTAACAGGTGCTGGACTTGGATATGAGAAGAGGGCATTGACTTTGGGAATAAATTGTCTTTGAATAGCAGCTGCTTTTTTAATATCACTTTCAGCTATAGCTGTAAACATTTCATGCATCTCATCACCATTTGTATGAGATGCAACTGAGATAACCCCGTCAGCCCCAAGGTTCATTGCATGGAAGGCGTCTCCGTCTTCTCCAGTATAGATTAAGAACTCCTCTGGCTTATGTTCTATTAAATAAGCCATATTTGCAAGACTGGTACATTCTTTAACACCAATAATATTTGGATGCTCAGCTAAACGGAGCATAGTTTCAGGAGTAAGCTCTACAACTACACGACCTGGAATATTATAGAGAATGATTGGCAAATCCGATGCATCTGCAATCGCCTTAAAGTGTTGGTACATCCCTTCTTGTGATGGTTTATTGTAGTATGGCACAATCGCAAGCCCTGCTGCAAAGCCACCAAATTCAGCTACTTCTTTAACGAACTCAATGGAGTCTCGCGTATCATTAGTACCGATACCTGCAATCAAAGGAACCCGTCCTTTGACCACCTTCTGTACTGCTGCAAAAAGTTCAAGCTCCTCATCGTGAGTAAGAGTTGGACTTTCAGCAGTTGTCCCTGCTAATAGAATTCCATCCGTATGATGGGACAATAAATGTTCAATTAGCTCTGGAATAGCTTCAAAATTAATTGAACCATCAGCATGAAAGGGCGTTATAAAGGCTGTGATGATTTTACATTCTTTTAAATCATGATAAGACATAGGAAACACCTTTCTCTATATAAGAAAGAGGCTGGGGCATACTTGCCTTTGCCTCCTGTACTGTTAGTAAAATAAGTAGATTCGCCAGCTAGCGAAGGAGAAATCAAACTCTTCGAGTTACTGATTTCTGTTTCATAACGCAGTGGTTGATTGGAACTACTCATGTTTGTAACATTCGTACTTACTAATCAACTGTGCGGGGGGAGTATAAAAGTCCGGTGGACTTTTATAGCCTGAGCCTTAAATTATAAAAGCGAAGAAGAAATCAAACTCTTCGAGTTACTGATTTCTGTTTTGCTCCCTATTTCAATTCAAATTTTAATTCTGTAGTTGGACGAACCAAGCCACGTTCATGCAAAGTTTCAGCTATCTGAACTGAGTTCCAAGCTGCACCCTTGAGAAGGTTATCAGATACTACCCACATATGAATACCTTTTTCAGCATCCAAGTCTTTGCGGATACGACCAACAAAGGTGTCACGAGAACCAACAGCATTAATAGCTTGAGGATAGATTTGGTGAGCCACATCGTCTTCAAGAACTGCACCTGGAAAGGCAGCAATAGCAGCTTTGACTTCATCAATTGGAGCCACTTCTTTTGTTTCAATGTAAACAGACTCAGAGTGAGCTGACAAGACTGGAATACGCACACAAGTTGCTGAAACGGCAATGCTATCGTCTTCCATGATTTTCTTAGTTTCGTTTGTCATCTTCATTTCTTCATAAGTGTAGTCATTATCAGTGAAGACGTCAATTTGAGGAAGGGCATTAAAAGCAATTGGATAGTGTTTCTTATCGCCACCTGATGGCAAGATTTCCGCATGCAAATCACGTGGATTTACACCATCATTCAATACTTCACGAAGCTCACGTTGGGTTTCAAGAATTGCTCCCATACCAGCACCTGAAACAGCTTGATAAGTTGAAACGATAATACGGTCTAAGCCCCATTTTTGACGAACTGGTTCAAGAGCTACCATCATTTGGATAGTTGAACAGTTAGGACATGCAATGATCCCGTTATGAGCATCAAGAGCATGGGCGTTTACTTCAGGAACAACCAATGGCACATTTGGATTTTGACGGAAATAAGAAGTGTTATCTACTACTACTGCCCCTGCTTTAACAGCATAAGGTGCGTATTTTGCAGAAGTTGAACCACCAGCTGAGAAGAGAGCAATATCAACACCTTCAAAAGCTTCTTCGGTTGTTTCTTCAATAGTCACATCTTGGCCCTTGAATTGCAAGACCTTTCCTGCAGAACGTGCAGACGCAAGAAACGAATCTTATCAATTGGAAGAGTTGATTCTTCCAACATTTTAATCATTTGAGCACCAACGGCACCTGTAGCACCGACAACAGCAACTGTATATCCCATAACAAACCTCTTTTGGAATTTTCTAAAAATTTCTATAATATGAACATTATACTACTTTTTAGAAAAATTGAAAAGTATTTTTTGGACACATTTCTGAAAACTAAAAGAAGAGGTCTGCATTATTCTGCAGACCTCTTTCTATAGAGAAAATTGTTTATATGGTTTATTGAATGCATCTAAAACATCAGATGATGTTTCTGCATATGATTTAGTTTCTGATAAAATTCCTTTAACAATGATTCTCTCAGCGGCATCATAATCCACACAAGTTACTAAAGTAATCTCATCGATACCCTCACGATCCTGAATTTCATCTACACGATCAGGTGTCACACGTTTAACTTCAGTGATTTCATATGAGTACACTTTATCTTTATCAGTTAAATAAATTTTCATTCCCTTTTCAGCACGATCTAAAGGAGAAAAAAGCATATTTTCTGCATTTTTAGCTGAAAAAACGTGGTGACTGGCTAGTGAATAGTTACCTTGTCCCATTACTTGGTCAGGCTTCATAGTACCAGCTCCATAATAGAGATTAATGTTATTTAAACCTTTAAAAATTGGTAGATTAAGCTCTAGCTCAGGAATTGCAATTCCCCCAATAACTGGAAGTTTCTGTGCATCCCATTGAGCAGCTAACACAGCTTCTGATGAGATAGCTTTTACTGAATTAAAATCGAAATTCCCATCTGCTCTCTCATTTTCTTCAAGTTTCTCTTTCGAAACTTGGCTAACTTGATATTTGTTTGTATTCCATATCATAAAGATATTTCTAATTTGTGAGTTAAAAATCAAAGCCAAGGAAATGAGAATGAGGAAAGAAGCTAAAATATTGATGAATAAATTTTTACGATTCTTTTTGTTTCTTTTAATTCTTTTACGAGACATTATTCTTCACTTTCTGTTTCGTTTTCTGCTCCAACTTCTTCCTTCTCAGCTGCAGCAACACTTGTAAAGGTCACAATCTTAGCATTATCGTCCAGACGCATGACTTTTACACCCATAGTAGAACGTCCAGTTTGAGAGATATTGGCGACATTGGTACGAATCATGACACCTGTGTCAGTAATAATCATTAAGTCCTCATCACCTTTAACTGTTAGAAGACCTGCTAGTGGACCATTTTTCTCAACGACGTTAGCAGTTTTCATACCTTTACCAGCACGGCCTTTAGTTGGATACTCCGTAGCAACTGTACGTTTACCATAACCTTTTTCGGTAATGATTAGAACCTCATCTTGGTCAGTAATAACTCTAGCACCGACGACTGTGTCACCTTCACGGAGATTTACTCCTTTAACACCTGTGGCACTACGACTCATACTACGAACGGTCGATTGGTTGAAACGAACTGCATATCCCAATTTAGTACCAATGATGATATCTGTATCTTTTTCAGTCAACAGAACATTGATTAACTCATCATCTTCCTTAAGATTCAAAGCCTTTAGACCATTTTGTCGGATATTTGCAAATTCTTTAACACTGGTTCTCTTAACGATACCAGCTCTTGTAGTAAAGAAGAGATATGCATCGTCACTACGTTCTGATTCGACATTAATGATGGTTTGAATGCTTTCACCTTCATCTAGTTTCAATAGGTTTACAACAGGCAATCCTTTAGCTGTACGACCGTATTCAGGAATTTCATACCCCTTAAGTCGGTAGACACGGCCTTTATTAGTAAAGAAGAGCAAGTGATCATGAGTGCTGGTCGAAACTAACTCCCTGACAAAGTCATCATCCTTGACTCCTGTACCCTGTACGCCACGTCCACCACGTTTGGGCAGTAAACTCGTCTTGGTCCAAACGTTTGATATAACCTTTATTTGATAGAGTAATCAAAACATCTGTTTCTTCGATCAAATCTTCATCTTCGAGGGTCAAGACTTCACCGACCATCAACTCTGTACGACGTTTATCAGCAAATTTGCGCTTCACTTCATCAAGTTCTTCTTTAATAATTTGCGCAACACGTTCTGGTTTAGCAAGAATGTCCGCTAAGTCAGCAATCAAAGCAATCAACTCATCATATTCTGATTGAATCTTGTCACGTTCCAAACCTGTCAAGCGACGTAGACGCATATCAAGAATAGCTTGACTTTGACGCTCAGAAAGCTTGAACTTGCTCATCAATTCTGCTTGCGCTTCTTGGTCAGTTTCACTTGCACGGATGATACGAATGACTTCGTCAATGTGATCCAAAGCAATCAAGAGACCTTCTAAAATGTGGGCGCGTGCCTCAGCTTTTTCTTTATCAAATTGAGTACGACGTGTTACTACTTCTTTTTGATGTTCAATATAAGCATCCAAGATTTGACGAAGAGATAATATCTTTGGAACACCATTTTGAATGGCAAGCATATTAAAACCAAAGCTAGTTTGCATCTGTGTCATCTTAAATAGATTATTTAAGATGACATTGGCAGATGCGTCACGTCTAACTTCAATAACAAAACGAACACCCTCACGGTTAGATTCATCACGAACAGCTGTAATTCCATCGATACGTTTTTCCTGAACTAAGCGCACAATATGCTCATGAACTTTTGTCTTATTAACCATATACGGGAATTCCGTAACAACAATACGCTCGCGACCAGTTTGTTTCCTCGATTTCAGTTCGAGAACGAAGAACAATCGAACCTTTACCGGTATCATAAGCTTTATGGATACCTGATCTACCCATGACAAGAGCCCCAGTTGGGAAGTCTGGACCAGGGAGCACTTCCATTAAATCTTTGGTAGTAACTTCTGGATTGTCCATAACTAGTTTAACAGCATCAATAGTCTCACCAAGATTGTGAGGTGGAATATTAGTTGCCATACCAACAGCGATACCAGTAGCTCCATTAACTAGAAGATTTGGAAAACGTGCTGGTAATACCATTGGTTCACGTTCATTGGCATCATAGTTATCAACAAAATCAACAGTATTCTTATTGATGTCGCGAAGCATTTCAAGAGCAATTTTGCTCATACGAGCTTCTGTATAACGTTGGGCAGCAGCACCATCACCATCCATTGAACCAAAGTTTCCGTGTCCATCAACAAGCATATAACGATAGCTCCACCATTGAGCCATACGAACCATCGCTTCATATATTGAAGAGTCACCATGCGGATGGTATTTACCCATGACATCCCCGGTAATACGAGCAGATTTCTTATGAGTTTTGTCAGGTGTAACTCCCAATTCGTTCATACCATACAAAATGCGACGATGAACAGGCTTTAACCCATCTCGGACATCAGGAAGAGCCCGCGATACGATAACACTCATAGCATAATCGATAAAGCTGGTTTTCATCTCCTTGGTCAGATTGACATTCACTAAATTTTTATCTTGCATTAACAAATGCCTCGTTTCACTATTAGTAATTACATATATTATACCATAGTTTGGACTTTTTTACAGTTTAGCAACATGTGTAAAACGTTTACATGCTTATCCAGAAGGTATATCCGTGACAAAGCTGAGCAAAAGTGATAAAATGATATCAAATGGGGGTCCCCCCTTAATAAAATAAAGGAGATGTTTAGACAAATGACAGCAACTAAACAACACAAAAAAGTTATCCTCGTCGGTGACGGTGCCGTAGGTTCATCTTACGCTTTTACCCTTGTAACACAAGGAATTGCACAAGAACTTGGTATCATTGAAATTCCTCAATTGTTTGAAAAAGCAGTTGGTGATGCTGAAGACCTTAGCCACGCGCTAGCTTTTACTTCACCTAAAAAAATCTATGCAGCTAAGTACGAAGACTGTGCGGATGCAGACCTTGTAGTTATCACTGCTGGTGCTCCACAAACCAGGTGAAACTCGTCTTGATCTTGTTGGTAAAAACCTTGCTATCAACAAATCAATTGTTGAACAAGTTGTTGCATCTGGATTTGACGGTATCTTCCTCGTTGCTGCTAACCCAGTTGACGTCTTGACATACTCAACATGGAAATTCTCAGGTTTCCCTAAAGAACGCGTTATCGGTTCAGGTACTTCACTTGACTCAGCTCGTTTCCGTCAAGCACTTGCTGAAACTATCGGTGTTGATGCTCGTTCAGTTCACGCCTACATCATGGGTGAACACGGTGACTCTGAGTTTGCTGTTTGGTCACACGCTAACGTTGCCGGTGTTAAATTGGAACAATGGTTGCAAGCTAACCGTGACTTGAATGAAGCTGACCTCGTTGAACTCTTCATCTCAGTTCGTGATGCAGCTTACTCAATCATCAACAAAAAAGGTGCTACTTATTACGGTATCGCTGTTGCCCTAGCTCGTATTACAAAAGCAATCCTTGACGATGAAAATGCGGTTCTACCACTTTCTGTATTCCAAGAAGGTCAATACGGAGTTGAAAACGTCTTTATCGGTCAACCTGCTATCGTTGGTGCACACGGTATCGTTCGTCCAGTTAACATCCCATTGAACGATGCTGAAACACAAAAAATGCAAGCTTCTGCTAAAGAATTGCAAGAAATTATTAACGAAGCATGGAAAAACCCAGAATTCCAAGCAGCTTCTAAAAACTAATCAAGTCATTAAAAAACTGTCTAGACAAATAGTCTAGGCAGTTTTTGTTTTGCTATTTTATTCCATTTCAGAAAATGCTTTTTCTGCATCAGCATTACTAATTACTCCAAGCTGGATTTTCCAAATTTTTCCTTGAGAATCTATTAGGAATTCTGTAGGAATACTTCTAATTTGATAAGCCTGGAAAGTAGCTCCTTGTGTATCATACAAGACTGGTATATCCTTATATCCTTGATCTTGATACCATTTCGGAAATTGCTCGACAGATTTTTCACCTTGTAAACCTGGTGCTATAACAGTTAGAATCTCAAAATCACGATCTTCCTTAGCAGCAAGTTCCATTAATTCTGGCATACTTTTACGGCAAGGACCACACCAAGATGCCCAGAATTTAAGATAGACTTTTTTACCTCTGTAGTCAGACAATTTTACTTCTTTACCATCCATGGATTGCAAGGTAAAGTCTGGCGCTTCTTGTCCTACAGCTACTTGCTGTATAGTTGTTTGTGTCTTACTTGTTTGCTGTTTACTTTGAGTCTGGCTTTGAGACTCTTTATTTTCTTTACTTTGCTCATTGCCACAAGCTGTCAAAAGAAAAATAGACAAGAAACTAATTGCTATATATGCTAATTTTTTCATATTAAACTCCTTTAACCAAAAATACCAGATAAACTATTTAACTGTCCTAACATTAATAGAATTCCCATCAGTATGATGAGAAAACCTCCAATTTTCTTAAGTAAGATTAAACGAGGTTTGATTTTACTGAAATAGGGCATGACAAAACCGGAAGCCAAGGCTAATATTAAAAATGGTAATGCCATTCCTAGGGTATAAACTAATGTCAAAATAGCCCCTTGGAGAGCTCCATTTCCTCCTGATGCTGCTAGAGCAAGTACCGAACTTAAAACTGGACCAATACAAGGTGTCCATCCAAAGCTAAAAGTTATACCAAGTAGAAAGGCTGAAAAATAACGATTTGACTGTTTTCTGTTAACATTAAAACTTTTTTGAACCTCTAACTTTTTAAAATGAACTACTTCCATCTGATGTAATCCTAAGATGATAATGATAGCTCCCATGACATAACGGAACCAATCAGCATACAGTAAATTACCTAAGAAGCCAGCTCCAAATCCTAAAATAAAGAATATCACTGAAATACCAGCAATAAAGGATAATGTACTAATTAGACCGGACCAAGCAACATCTCTTCCAAATAAGCGAAATGTTCTTGATTTACTGTCATTATCTAAGAGAATACCTGTATAGACTGGTAATAAAGGGAATATACACGGCGAGAAGAACGATAACACACCTGCTAAAAAGACAGACACAAAAAATAAAATACTTTCCAATTGACTTCCTTCTTTCTTATAAATCATCTTATATTTTACTACAAATAATATAATAATTCTTGTTTTTGCTACGCTACTTTTAAAAAAAATAAAAAGGAGACTTGCTCCTTTTTCATGTATTAGTAAGTACCCTCTTCACCTTGACTAGTTAAGATAACCGGACCGTCTTTTGTAATAACGAATTGGTGTTCATACTGGCAAGATAGGCCACCATCAATAGTTTTATGAGCCCAACCAGTCTTCATATCTGTATCGATTTCCCAATCACCTGTATTGATCATAGGCTCAATTGTTAAAACCATACCTTCACGAAGTCTAAGACCGCGTCCTGCTACACCGTAGTTTGGCACCATTGGTTCTTCGTGCATTGTTGGTCCAACACCATGCCCAACGAGGTCACGAACAACACCGTAACCTCGACTTTCAGCGTATTCTTGAATGGCTGCTCCGATGTCACCAATACGATTACCTACAACCGCTTTTTCAATACCTTTGTACATGGCTTCTTTAGTAACATCCATAAGATTTTTTAGCTTTTCAGAAGGTGTACCAACAGCATAGGCCCAACAAGAATCAGCCAAACCACCAGTAAAGTTTTGAGTATATTTTTTTACTTGCTCGACATTATTAAAGTTTAACTTAGAAACATCAAGGTCACTCTTAGCAATTGGTCCTCCCAATACCATATCAACCTTAAGTAAATCGCCTTCTTTGAGGATGTAATGTCTAGGAAAAGCATGCGCAACCTCATCATTCAGAGAACAACAAGTAGCATACGGATAATCCATAATAGCACCATCTACACCGATTTGTAACGGCAGAAAGTTCTCTTCTTTACAACGACGACGGACATACTCCTCAACCTCCCACATGTCAAGGCCAGGCTTGATTAAATCACGCAAGCCGATATGAATGCTGGCAAGAAAATCACCGGCCTTATCCATTGCTTCGATTTCTCTTGCTGATTTTAAAGTAATCATGTTTTCTCCTACATTCTAGTTAATTTTTACTGTTACATTAGCTTTAGCTACAATCTGTTGATTCAAATAAAGGTCATAATCAATAATAGCAGAGCGACGAGTATGATGGATGATTCTGGCCTGAATACGTAAAACATCGTCAATCTGAACAGCATGCAAGAAATAGATAAGCATTTGTTCAATGATAAGATTTCGTCCACTATTGACTACCAAGTTTTGTGTCATTAACGTCAATATTTCTGACAGCACCCCATTGGCAAGAACACCGTTTTTATCTAACATGAAGGGTTCTACAGTAATGACCACTTCATCATGATGATAGGATAATTTTTGACCAATTTGCTCTGAAATGTTGGCAAGGCTGAAATTTGTGAACGACTCATCTTATCCATTACATCTCTTCGAGTAACAACCCCAAGTAGAGTATGATTGCTACGAACTACAGGAACCATTTCAAAATCCTCTGCAATCATTCGTTGGCTAATGTTTGCAATATTCGTAGATAGACCTGTCATATAGACAGTTCTAGTCATAGTTTTGTCAAGAGTTGTTCCCGGTGACTGATCTGCTGCATCACGCATAGTCATAACCCCAACTACTACTTGATCTTTATTCACCACAGGAAAACGACTACTTCTGTTCTTACGAACAAGATCTAAATAATCTTTAACTGTATCAGTTTCATATAAATAGCCATATTCATGAGAAGTTTGGTAAATTTTTTCGACTGTTAAAATATCCGTTTTTATCTGGACATTAGACAAAGCACGGTTGATCATCGTCGCTATGGTAAAAGTATCATGTTTGCTGCGCAAAACTGGTATATTCTTTTTATTGGCTAACTTGAGTACATTTTCATTTATCTCAAATCCACCCGTAACCAAAACAGCATTCTCATTTCAAGTGCTAACATTTGAATTTGAGTTCGGTCCCCGACAATCAAGAGGCCTCCATCATGAAGATAGGAAAGAATGTTATCTTCAGTCATAGCACCAATAGAAAATTTACTAAATTCTTTATCTAATCCATCTCGACCAGCCATCACATCAGAACCCGTAACCTCTGCAATTTCAGCATAAGTTAGTCTTTCAATTGAAACTTTTTGAGATTTAATACGTATCGTTCCACTACGCGGACGTGTCTCTACCAAGCCTCTATTTTCAGCCTCTTTAATTGCTCGATAAGCCGTTCCATCACTTACTCCTAAGTGATTAGATATACTACGTACACTTACACGTTTTCCGACCGGTAATTCTTCTAGATAAGATAAAATTTCCTGATGTTTACTCACTCAGTTCTCCTTTTGTATAACGAAATTCAAGATAATCTCTCATCTTACGACTATATCGATCACTTCCTTTAAAACGTCGATAGAGTTTGAAGCCAGATTTTTGAGCGACTTTCTGACTAGCACTATTTTCCATATGCGTCACGATAGATAGTTGCTTTAAACCAAGCTCTTCTATTGATAAATCACGTATATTCGTTACCACTTCAGTCATATAACCTTGTGACCAGTACTCTTTATTTAAGAAATATCCTAGTTCCGCTTCTTTTTTTATCTCATCAATTTTTTCAAACTTGATTGATCCAATCATCTTTTCCTGTTTTTTATCACAAATCGCCCAAATACCTAGAGGAGATTTCATAAAATAATTAGCAAGGGCGTATTGACTTTCTTCAATACTTGCTTGAGTGGGAAAGATGAACTGAAGATTTTCGGAATCTGATGCTATTTGATAAAAATCATAAACATCAGTAAAAAAGAAGGGACGGAGAATCAATCGTTCCGTCTCATAAAAAGAAAACATAGCTAGTTTTGTCCAGATATTCATTTTAATCCTCTAATACTAGTCCTCGATTAGTTCAATATCTGCTCCAAGATTACGTAATTTATCAATAATATTTGAGTAGCCTCTTAAAATAAACTCAACATTTGTAATTTCTGTCCTACCATCTGCCATTAGTCCAGCAATCACTAAAGCAGCTCCAGCACGTAAGTCTGTAGCTTTTACGCTCGCTCCATGCAATTGATTACCACCCTTGTAAAGGATATGATCATTTGTTGTCGATATATCAGCATTCATCTTAGCCAACTCAAAAACATGGTTTACACGTTTTTCATAAATTGTATCAATTAGCTTACCACGACCTTCGGCTTTCAACAGCAAAGGTGTAATAGGTTGTTGAAGATCTGTAGCAAATCCAGGATATGGAGCCGTTTTAATATTTACCGCCTTCAAGTTCTTTTGCTCTTCAACAAAAATACTATCTTCAGAGACAGTCATTCGTACTCCCATCTCCTCTAATTTGGCGATAAAACCTTCCAAGTGCTCATAAAGAACATTATTGATTTGAATTCCTTGTCCCACCGCGGCGGCTAATGAGATATAAGTTCCGGCTTCAATACGGTCTGGAATTACCTGATGGCGTGTCCCATGAAGACGTTCAACACCTTCAATAGTGATAATATCAGTCCCAGCACCACGAATATGAGCTCCCATATTATTCAGCAAGGTAGCTACATCGATAATCTCAGGTTCACGTGCGGCATTTTCAATAACAGTGCGTCCCTCAGCTTTGACTGCAGCCAACATAGTATTGATGGTAGCTCCAACACTTACAGTATCCATGTAAATATGAGCTCCATGAAGTCGTTCACCTTGAGTCGAGAGATTCATATTATCTCCCTCATAGGTCGTTTTAGCTCCCATAGCTTCAAATGCTTTCAAGTGTAAGTCAATCGGACGTGGTCCAAGATCACAACCTCCAGGTAAACCAACGGTTGCTTCTCCGAATCGTCCTAAAAGACTACCATAGAAATAATATGATGCTCGAAGACTATTAATCTTTCCATATGGCATTGGTTTATTTTGAACCTCACGTGGATCGATTTCTACTACATCTTCATAACGCTTTACACTAGCACCCATGATTTCCATAATCTCGATAAGACTAGCCACATCAGAGATATCAGGAACACAATCCAAGATTACTACATCATCAGCTAATATAATAGCTGGAATTAGGGCAACTACACTATTTTTAGCACCACTAATAGTTATTTCACCTTTTAATGGACGTCCTCCATTAATGATAATTTTTTTCATTATATACTCTTTCACAAATTATTAACAAGGTCTCACCCTACATTATACCATAAATCTGATATTTTAGCCATTACTATAGAAGAATTAAGATACTTAAAATTAAAAAATAACCTTGGATTTTTATAATGTGGTGACAAAAAGTATTTTTTTAATAATACATAAAAAAGCTTCCCGAAAATATCGGAAAGCTCTATTTAATGGTACTTCTAGTTTCCTCGCCTTTCATTACAAGGCTCGGGATAAAAAGGTTCACTGGACCTTTTTATTTAGCGATTGGGTAAACAGAAACTTGTTTCTTATCGCGACCTTTACGTTCGAAACGTACTACGCCTTCAACTTTAGCGAACAAAGTATCGTCTCCACCACGTCCAACGTTTACACCTGGATAGATGTGTGTACCACGTTGACGGTAAAGGATTGATCCACCTGAAACAGTTTGTCCGTCAGCTGCTTTAGCTCCAAGACGTTTAGCTTGTGAATCACGTCCGTTTGATGTAGAACCTCCACCTTTTTTGTGGGCGAAAAGTTGCAAGTTGTTAAGAGTCATTTTTAACATAATGTTTTCCTCCGTGTTAGTTTTCTGTGATAACTCTGGTTTGGACGAACTCAGAAGAGTTCTCCGATAAGTTTGCCATACCTAAGAAAAATGATTCAAAGAATAATTGTGTCATTTCTCTCTGGTGAGAAGGAAGATCTTTTGGAATTTCAACCATCAGATAGCCACCTTCATCTTCGTTTAATTCTAAGATTGGTTCATAGCCTGCAAATTTCTCAATGGAATTGATAAAGTTAATGGCAAGCGTAGAAACCGATGCACACACGACATCTAAGCCGTATTCGCCACTCTCGGCGTGTCCAGTAATCTCCGCACTCCTCAGCTCGCCATCTTCGGCTCTCTCAAAGACTGCTTGTATCATGCATTCTCCTTAAAATTAAGCGTTGATTGCGTTGATGACAACTTTAGTATATGGTTGACGGTGACCTTGTTTGCGGTGGCTACCTTTTTTAGGTTTGTACTTGTAAGTAACAACCTTCTTTTGTTTTCCTTGTTTTTCAACAGTTCCAACTACAGTAGCTCCAGCAACAAGTGGAGTTCCGACAACAGTGTTTTCACCACCAACAAGAACAACTTCGTTAAAAGTAACTTCTTGACCAGCTTCAACGTTCAATTTTTCAACGTAAACTGCTTGACCAACTTCAACTTTAACTTGTTTTCCGCCAGTTTTGATAATTGCGTATGTGCTCATTATGCACCTCCTATGATTTTTTGGGTTTCCCCGAATTATTGTGAAGACTCGCCTAGCATCGTGGGACGAACCACTTAAACTTGATGAATCAAGCAACGATGTTCGTGCGGTTGCACAGGAATGTGCATAGTCAACTCTACAAGTATAGCATGATTTCTATATTTTGACAAGCATTTATTATCAAAAATTACGCTATTTCTTTTCTTTTTTCTTGTAGTTTAGCAACGATCATACTTAGATAAAACACACACATCATCATCGGAATTCCTAAAATAGTCTTTTCTTCATAGAAAATGGTCAAATAAGCTGACACCACTGCACCAAGAACAAAGCTAGCTAGTAGAGTAACAAATATGATTCCTTCTCGTAAAAAAGGCCTATGTTTGGTACGTATATAGTCGCCAAACGCGAGCATCGTTCGTTTTATATTTCCTGTCATAAAAGCATTGTTATAGGCAATTCCTGAAACTTCTCCAAAAGCAGTCGTTACTAACCCCATACAAAATGCAAGCGGCGGAACTATAAAGTGATTATCGACTGTTAAAGGTACAAATCCGATAATCAAGGATAAAACTCCCAAAGGAACAAGGGATAGAATTGGTTTTTTTACAATTTTCAATTTTTCCTTGTAAATAGTTAGGAGAAATACTCCAAACATGAAGGACAAAAGGGTTAATACTTTTTCTTCTACATCTGCTACATTCTGTTGCACTAATCCTACAGATAAAAAGACAACGTTACCGGTCTGTCCCGCGACTAGGGTATTCCCTCTTTCGATAAAAGTATAAGCATCTACATATCCTGCACAGAAAGTCAAAAAAAGCGCCAATCTTTTAGAATGACGAGAAATTTTTCTCATAGGTAATAATCTCATAAAACACTCCTATTTTATAATAAAATCTATTGTACCATTTTTTGATAAAATTTCGAAGCATCAAAATTAAGAATTATCTTGCTTTGGCTACTTCTTCTTTTCTATGATATAATGAAAACAACCAATTCAAGGAATAAGGAGAGTCTATGCTAAAACTTGGGATTATCGGAACCGGTGCTATTAGCCATCATTTTATAGAGGCCGCTCATGCTAGTGGACAATATCAGTTAGCTGCCGTCTATTCTAGAAATTTAGAAACTGCAGAACAATTTTCTAGACAGTATAGCAATGTTCAGTTATTTGATCAGATGGACGCTTTTTTAATGAGCTCCTTTGATGTCGTTTATATCGCAAGTCCAAATTCTTTGCACTACTCTCAAGCTAAGGCCGCTTTATCATCTAACAAACACGTCATCCTTGAAAAACCAGCTGTCACTCAACCACAAGAATGGCAGGATTTAGTTCAAACGACTAAAGATAATAAGTGTTTTATCTTTGAAGCAGCACGTAACTACCATGAAGATGCTTTTGCCACAATTAAGAACTTTTTAGCTGATAAACATGTTTTAGGGGCCGATTTTAACTATGCCAAATATTCATCTAAGATGCCTAACCTACTTGCTGGCAATACTCCTAATGTTTTCTCAGACCGTTTTGCAGGTGGTGCACTTATGGATCTTGGTATTTATCCTATCTACGCTGCTGTTCGCTTATTTGGAAAACCGACTCATGCAACCTATCAAGCTCAGAAACTAGATAATAGTATCGATTTGAACGGTGACGGCATGCTCTACTATCCTGACTATCAAGTACACATCAAAGCAGGAAAGAATATCACTTCTAATCTTCCTTGCGAAATTTATACGACAGATGGAACACTGACACTTGATACTATTGAACATGTTAGTTCAGCTATTTTCACAGACCATCAAGGAAATGAAGTTCAACTTCCTATCCAGCAGGCTCCTCACACCATGACTGAGGAAGTTGCTGCTTTTGCAAACATGATCAAGCAAGCAGACCGAACTCTCTACCAATCTTGGATTGATGATGCGACACACGTCCATGACCTACTTTACACTATGCGCCAGAATGCTGGCATTAGATTTGAGGCAGAAAAATGAAAACCAAACTACCTACCGAATGGCAAGAATTGATTGACCAACTGGGTTTCCAAGAATTCACTCCCATTCAAACTCAACTTTTTGAACCGATAACAGAAGGTGAAAACCTACTTGGAGTCAGTCCAACTGGTACAGGGAAGACTTTAGCCTATCTCCTACCTAGTCTTCTCAAACTCCAAAAGAAAAAAGCCCAACAATTATTGATTTTAGCACCTAATACTGAGCTTGCTGGACAAATTTTTGAAGTAAGTAAAACCTGGGGTGAGGCTATCGGATTAACAGCTCAACTATTTCTATCAGGTTCGAGCCAGAAACGCCAAATTGAACGACTTAAAAAAGGACCAGAAATTCTGATTGGAACACCTGGTCGTATCTTTGAACTCATTAAATTGAAAAAAATCAAGATGATGAATGTGGAAACAATCATTCTTGATGAATTTGACCAGCTCCTTGATGATTCTCAAATTCATTTTGTCGAGAAAATTACAAACTACGCACCTCGTGACCATCAACTTATTTACATGAGTGCCACTACCAAATTTGACCAAGATAAGATTACACCTAACACGCGCATCATTGACCTATCAGACCAAAAGTTAGACAATATTCAACACTTCTACATGCAAGTAGACCAACGTCACAGAGTAGATATGCTTCGTAAACTGGCACAGGTTGAAGATTTCCGTGGTCTTGTCTTCTTTAATAGCTTGTCAGACCTTGGAAGTGCAGAGGAAAAATTACAATATCGTGATGTTTTAGCAGTTTCGCTAGCTAGCGATGTCAACGTTAAATTTAGAAAAGTTATTCTAGAAAAATTCAAAGATAATCGACTGACACTACTTCTTGCCACAGACCTTCTCGCTCGTGGTATCGACATTGATAGTCTGGAATGCGTGATTAATTTTGATGTCCCTAGAGATAAGGAAACTTACACTCACCGTTCGGGTCGGACAGGGCGTATGGGTAAAGAGGGTTATGTCATCACACTTGTCACACATCCAGAAGAGCTAAAAAAACTTAAGAAATTTGCAAGCGTACGTGAAATCGTCTTGAAAAATCAGGAACTGTATATCAAATGAGAGTGGGACAGAAATCGGTAATTCGTTAGAATTCGATTTCGTCGTCCCACCTCCGCACAGTGGAATAGGGCTGTAAAAGCTGATGAAATCAGCGTAGTAGAGCCCACTCAACCACTGCGTCTTGCTCGACAATCCGAATACAATTGAGAGGCTAGGGACTTTTATCCCAGCCTCTTTTTTTCTTATCCCCAAGTAATTTCTAAACGGTAGTTGGCAAATGGAACTCCTTCTTTGTTTTTGTAGTTGATAGGCTAGTTCAATCTTCTCTTCACCAACTTCATAGTGGCTTGTTTGGATGATAAACTCCTGCATGCCTATAGGTGTCGGAATATAGGCTAAACTATCAGAATCCTTCAGAAAACGCATGATGGTCTTAGGATTTGAGAAACGTGACATGATCAGTTCCTCCCCATTAAATTTCAAAACTACTTTTTTTCTTGGTCTTCATTGTAAAAAAAGGAGATAGGAAAAAAATCGCCCTTTTCCCGTAATTCAACATCATAAAGTTGGTCGATTACTTCCAATTGTTCATCGAACTTGATGGTATTTCTCATTCTAATCTTCACAACTATTCCTCTTTCTCTCACTTATCCCTACTATTTTACCAAAAAGGCAAGGAATTTGCTATAATGGTCTTATGAATGAAAAAGTATTTCGTGACCCTGTTCACAACTATATCCACGTTAATAATCAGGTTATTTATGACCTGATCAATACAAAAGAATTTCAACGGCTTCGTCGAATCAAGCAGTTGGGTACATCCAGTTATACCTTTCATGGTGGAGAGCATAGTCGCTTTTCTCACTGTCTAGGAGTCTATGAAATTGCTAGGCAAATTACGGAAATTTTTGAGGAGAAATATCCTGATGAATGGGACTCTAGTGAATCTCTCTTAACCATGACTGCAGCTCTTCTACATGACCTCGGACATGGTGCCTATTCGCATACTTTTGAAAATCTTTTTGATACCAATCATGAGGCTATCACACAAGATATCATTCAAAGTCCTGACACAGAGATTCATCAGGTCTTGTTACAGGTAGCGCCTGACTTCCCTAAAAAGGTTGCTAGTGTCATTGACCACACCTATCCCAACAAACAAGTCGTTCAACTAATTTCTAGTCAGATTGATGCAGACCGTATGGACTATCTCCTTCGCGACTCCTACTTTACGGGTGCTTTCTACGGGCAATTTGACCTGACTAGGATTCTCCGTGTTATTCGTCCAGTAAAAAATGGGATTGCCTTTCAACGGAATGGGATGCACGCTATCGAGGATTATGTCCTTAGTCGCTATCAGATGTACATGCAGGTTTATTTCCACCCAGCCACACGCGCCATGGAAGTCCTTCTGCAAAATCTTTTGAAACGTGCTAAGGAGCTCTATCCTGAAAATAAGGACTTCTTTGCCCTTACATCCCCACATCTACTGCCATTTTTTGAGAAGAAGGTAACCTTATCTGACTATCTTGCACTTGATGACGGGGTTATGAATACCTATTTCCAACTCTGGATGACTAGTACAGATAAAATTCTAGCCGACCTTTCCCAACGTTTTATCAATCGTAAGGTCTTTAAATCTATTACTTTTTCTGAGAACGACCAAGACAAACTTGAGATCATGCGGAATTTCGTAGAAGAAATTGGTTTTGACCCCAACTATTACACAGCCATTCATAAGAATTTTGACCTTCCTTACGATATTTATCGACCAGAGTCTGAAAATCCTAGAACTCAAATCGAGATTGTCCAAAAGAATGGCGAGCTGGCAGAACTTTCTAGCCTATCTCCTATCGTTCAATCTCTTGCAGGAAGCCGTCATGGTGACAACCGTTTCTACTTCCCTAAAGAAATGCTTAAGCAAAACAGTATTTTCACAAATATCATTCAACAATTTTCTCATTTAATTGAGAATGATCATTTTAATCCAGATAAGAAATAACAGAGGAAATTTATGAGTATAAAACTAATCGCCGTCGATATTGATGGTACCCTAGTTAATAGTAAAAAAGAAATTACTCCAGAAGTTTTTGCAGCTATCCAAGATGCCAAAGCAGCTGGAGTTAAGGTTGTCATTGCAACAGGACGCCCCATCGCTGGTGTTGCCAAACTACTTGACGACTTGCAGTTGAGAGATGAAAGGGACTATGTTGTGACCTTCAACGGTGCCCTTGTCCAAGAAACTGCTAATGGTCATGAGATTATTAGTGAATCCTTGACTTACGAGGACTATCTGGATATGGAATTTCTCAGCCGTAAACTGGGAGTCCACATGCATGCAATTACCAAGGACGGCATCTACACTGCCAATCGTAATATCGGAAAATATACCGTACACGAATCAACTCTAGTCAGCATGCCAATTTTTACCGTACACCTGAAGAGATGGCTGATAAAGAAATCGTCAAATGTATGTTTATCGACGAATCTGAGATTCTCGATGCTGCTATTGAAAAGATTCCAGCAGAATTTTACGAGCGCTACTCTATCAACAAATCTGCACCATTTTACCTAGAACTCCTTAAAAAGGATGTAGACAAGGGTTCAGCCATTACGCACTTAGCTGAGAAACTTGGACTAAGTAAGGATGAAACTATGGCGATCGGTGATGAAGAAAATGACCGTGCTATGCTAGCAGTCGTTGGTAATCCCGTTGTTATGGAAAACGGAAACCCAGAACTCAAAAAAATCGCCAAATACATCACCAAAACAAATGATGAATCCGGTGTAGCCCATGCTATTCGAACTTGGGTCTTGTAAAACTATCATTTTTCAATAATAATTGATTAGCAATAACATCCAATGAATTTTTTTAGCAAACTATTTAATTTAAAACAAAATAATCATAATAGAGATACAAATTCTGATTGTAACAATTTTTACCTAAACAAATTAGAGTGCGGACTTACTCCTGGGCAACTCATACTCATAGATTGGACTCAAAAAACAGGGAGAAATTATAATTTCCCAAGATATTTTAAATACTCTCTTCAAATTGCCCCTGAATCTACACACAATCAATTATACAAATTAGGATACTTCACAAAAAATAAGACTTTATCATATCTTAAAGTAGTAGAATTAAAAACTATATTATCTAAACATAATTTACCTACTTCTGGAAAAAAAGCAGAATTAATTACAAGAATAATTAATAATATTAACGTTGACAATTTAGATATTCCGTTCGAATTTAAACTAACAAAAGAAGCACAAAATCTTATTATCGAATATAATGACTATATCAAAGCATACTATGATAAAGACATAACTATGGAAGATTATTGTAAAGAAAAAAACAATATCTCTTTTAAAGCAACTTTTGGTGATGTAAAATGGAGTCTCTTAAATAAACAAGCTCATAGGAATACTATTTCAGGAGATTTTGGATGCTTATCTAACACACGAGATGCTCAGGGAAGACATTTGGAACAAGAAGGTAATATTAAACATTCTTTAATATATTACATAGAATCTTTGATAATTAAAGTTTCAGGACTAGAAAACAATTTTTCAGCCATTGATTATCCAGTATATTATCCCGATTCGATATCTGACTACTCACTAAAACATATTCAAACATTAATAGAATCATTATCTGATGACGATTATGATTTTGCTTTTGATGAGGCATTATTTCGCTTCTCAATTTTGAATGCAAATCATTTTTTATCTAAGGAAGATATTGACTATTTAAGATTTAATTTACCATGTTCCACTGCTGAAGAAATAAATAATTACTTAAAGAAATATGAATGTTATAATCCTTTAAATAATTTAGAACTTGACGATTTTGAATAAATTGATTATACAAACATTTATATACTCGATATAGTCTCAATTTTCTCAGCAAATTGCCTAAATTTTTCAATAATAAAACGCATAATATTATGGAGATAAATCCCCTATATTATGCGTTCTTTTAATTTCAAAGAATTTTTGACCAACCTCTTTGATGTCTAATTAATGCCCCCTGCAGGAATCGAACCTGCAACTACTCCTTAGGAGGGAGTTGTTATATCCATTGAACTAAGGGAGCTAGAGAAAAACTCTGCCTTGCAGCAGAGTTTTTTTATCGAATTAACGACGGATTTCTTTGATACGAGCTGCCTTACCTTGAAGTGCACGCAAGTAGTACAATTTCGCACGACGTACTTTACCGTAACGAACAACTTCGATCTTTTCAACACGTGGAGTGTGGATTGGGAAGATACGTTCAACACCTACACCGTTAGAGATTTTACGAACTGTGTAGTTTTCTGAGATGCCAGCACCTTTACGTGCAATAACAACACCTTCAAAGATCTGAATACGTTCACGGTTTCCTTCGACAACTTTCGCGTGTACACGAACAGTGTCACCAGGACGGAATGATGGGATATCAGTACGAAGTTGACCTTCAGTCAAGCTTTGGATTAATGGATTCATTTTATTCTCCTATCTTTGTCAATCTTGAGGAATCTTCCTCAGCGGATAAACTGTATTTTTGTGTGTCCATTACACACAAGATACAGTTTACCAAATTTCCACAAAAAAGTAAAGAAATTTATAGCAAAATTCCTAAAAAAATCGCTGCTAAACCTCCTAAGTAAGTTAAGAGAAAATAGCTGTAAAATACCTTCTTGTCACTAAGCAGTCTCTGTAGCTCATCATTCAAAGTTGAAAAAGTCGTTAAACCTCCACAAAATCCTGTAGCTAGGATGGTATAGACTTCCTTGGACTCCACATGATTATAGAGTAAACCAATCAAAAAACAACCTAGAAGATTGGCTATGAGTGTTCCTAGTGGCATTATGAAATCTTTATTATAACGAGAAAAGAAATAACGAACTAGGGCACCAAGCCCACAAGCGATTGTAAGATAGACGATTACCATTTTTTCCTCCCACAATAATAAGCCAATAAAAGCCCTCCACCAATGCTCAAAACTAGGTAGATTACCAAGCTCAAATAACGGCCAGTATCAAGCAATTTCACAGCATCTAACATGAGACTAGAAAAGGTTGTTAAACCACCACAAAAGCCCGTACCAAGTGCTAGAATAAGGCCTTTACTTGTTCCTTTATGAACTAGATAGCCCTTAACCAAGTATACTAAGCAAATTATACCTAGATAGTTGACAAGGAGAGTTCCCCATGGGAAGTCTGGACTGGCTGGCAAACTAGTGGAAAAAAGATAGCGGACCAGGCCACCTACCACAGCAGCTAGAAAAATCCCTAATGTATTGAACTGTTTTTTATTCATTTAATGTTTTTATCCTGATAATGACGAGAATGTTTTAAAATGTCAGAAAAAGTCGATACTATACTCTCTTGATACTGGTCATTTTTTATAAGACTTCTTACTTTTTCAAAAATAGCTTCCTCTCTCTTGCTATCAAAGACTGGCTTGCCAGAAGTTTTTTTAAAAGCTACTACTTGCTCAACTAAGGCCATACGTTTTTCTAAAAGACTAACCAATTCTTGATCAACCTGATCAATTTGTTTGCGAATAAGCTCTAAATCCATCTCATCTCCTTACACATGGACTATCTATCAAAAAACTGTGCTACCTCATTTGATTAGCACAGTCAGATTTTTATCCTACTTTTGCAGCTAATTCTTCTGCAAATTGCTCCAAGCGTTCAATGTCTTCTTCCTCGGCAGAAAGATCAACTTTAACACATTCTGAACCTTTCTCTGCTCCAGTCGAAGCAAATACACGGTCAAAATCATCTACAGCCTTACAGAATTCGTCATAGAAAGTATCACCCGAACCAACTACTCCGTAGATTTCCATTCAAGTTGAGGTCAGCTAGATCTTCGTAGAAGTCCATCATCTCATCTGGAAGCTCACCATCACCGTATGTGTAGGTTGCAACGATTGCAAGATCTGCTTCTAAAAAGTCAGAAGCATCAACAGTTGTACACTCATCAACATCGACATCTAAACCTAATTCTCGTAATTTATCTGCTACAATATCAGCGATTTCTTCAGTATTTCCTGTCATACTGGCAAATACAATTTTTGCTAATGCCATAAGGTCCTCCTCAATTTATCTTCCTCCATTATATCACAGATTTTTCATTTTAAAAATAAAAATTCTTGTGCTACAATGATATGAGAAAGAATTGAGGTTATTTATGGAAATTTGCCATCAAATTTTAGAACAAATTAAAAAATACAATACAATTATTATTCACCGTCACATGAGAGCAGATCCCGATGCCTTGGGAAGTCAAGTTGGTCTTAAAGAACTGCTCCAGTATAATTTTCCTGATAAAAAGATTAAAGTTGTTGGCTATGATCTGCCTACCTTAACATGGTTAGCCAAAATGGATGAGGTAGAGGATCAAGAATTTGAAGGAGCACTTGCTATTATTTGTGATACAGCCAATACTGCTCGAATCGATGATAAACGTTATCTTAATGCTGAAACAATTATCAAGATTGACCACCATCCAAACGATGAAGAATATGGAGATCTGGTTTGGGTAGATACGATTTCTAGTAGTGCCAGTGAAATGGTAGCTATCTTTGCAGAGGAAACCAACCTTAAATTATCTGACCAGGCCGCTTACCTCTTGTCTGCTGGAATCATTGGTGATACTGGTCGCTTCCTCTATCCTTCAACTTCTGCTCGTACCCTTCGTATAGCGAGTCAACTGAGGGAGTATGATTTGATTATGCTAAACTTACACGTCATATGGATACAATCAGCTATAAAATCGCCAGACTTCAAGGTTATATCTATGATCATCTGGAAGTGGATGAAAATGGAGCTGCCCGTATCCTACTAACTCATGAAATTCTCCAGCATTATCAGATAACAGATGCTGAGACAGCTGCTATTGTTGGTGCACCAGGCCGCATAGAAGACGTCAGTCTATGGGGAATCTTTGTAGAACAAGCTGATGGACATTATCGTGTTCGTCTACGCAGTAAATCAGTCCCTATCAATCAAGTAGCCAAAGAACATGACGGCGGGGGGCATCCACTAGCTAGCGGTGCTAATTCCTACAGCTTAGAAGAAAATGAAGTCATCTATCAGAAGTTAAAAAACTTATTGAAAAATAAATAAAAGACTTGCCAAAATAGTCATAATCTGATAGACTATTAAGGTAACAATCTATGGCTCGCAAAGAGACCATGGCAGAAAGGAAATATTGCAAAATGAAAAAAGATATCCATCCAGAATATCGCCCAGTTGTCTTCATGGACACAACTACTGGTTACCAATTCCTTAGCGGTTCAACTAAGCGTACTAACGAAACTGTTGAGTTCGAAGGTGAAACTTACCCATTGATCCGTGTGGAAATTTCATCAGACTCACACCCATTCTACACTGGACGTCAAAAGTTCACTCAAGCAGATGGACGCGTGGATCGTTTCAACAAAAAATACGGTCTCAAATAAGAATAAAAAGAACAGCTTCGACTGTTCTTTTTTGTTTCTTCGAATTAGGAATCAACTACCACTGCTATTCCACTATAGGTGACTATCAGCATAGCATAGCATTCCCAGTCCCCCTCACAACTAAAAAAAGCCTGTCACACAAGCTTAAATGCTTGATACAACAGGCTTTTTGTAAAGTTATTATTTAACTGCTTCTTTAAGAGCTTTACCAGCTTTGAATGCTGGAACTTTAGAAGCTTTGATCTTGATCGCTTTACCAGTTTGTGGGTTGCGACCTTTACGAGCTGCACGGTGACGAACTTCAAAGTTACCGAAACCGATCAATTGAACTTTTTCACCAGCAGAAAGGAATTCAGTTACTGCTTTAAATACAGCGTCAACTGCTGCTGCTGAATCTTTTTTAGTCAATTCTGTAGCTTCTGCTACTTTAGCGATCAAATCTTGTTTGTTTGCCATGTTAATGAATCCTCCAAAATTTTTTCTAATTAACACTTATAATCATAACCTAAAATTCCCTTTAGGTCAAGCTAAAAACACTATTAATTTAACTTTTTCTCTGTTTTTTTAGGAATTATATCGAATTAGGATAGCCCAGGCATTTTCACCCGTGTGAGTTTGGATAATTGAGCCTGTTTCTAGGACTGAAATTGGTTTTTCAACGTAAGGTTGTAGAACAGCTTTCATCTCGTTTGCAAATTCATTTGTGCCTGCATAAGAAATACCAATTTCAGCGACTGAACGATTTGAAAGAGATACTACTAACTCATCCAACCATTTTTTAAAGGTTTGCTCCACGTCCTTTGACAATTGGTTGCAGCTCATTATCTTTCATTTGCATAACGACTCGAATATTTAAAAGTGAACTTAAGAGACCAGTAACACGACCAATACGACCACCTTTTACAAGGTTTTCCAAGGTAGAAACACCAATGTAAAGCTCTGTATTTCGCTTAACCTCTTCAACATGAGAAACGATTGCTTCTATGTCTTGTCCTTCTTGAGCCAATCTAGCAGCTTCAACAACTTGGAACTTCAATGCCTGATCTGTGAATGAACTATCCAAAACAGTGACATCTGCAGTTGATAAACTTGCTCCTTGACGCGCTGCTTCTACAGTTCCAGAAAGGGCATGGGACATATGAATTGCTAGAATCTTACTACCGTCTTTCCCAAGTTCTTCAAAAATCTCAGCAAAGAGTCCAACTGGAGGTTGGCTTGTTTTTGGAAGATTTTTACTTTCTTGCATCAAGCGAAGGAATTCTCCTTCTTTCAAATCTGCATCAGAATAAAGAACGCTGTCAATCATTACAGACAACGGAACAACTGTAATATTTAATTCTTTAACGATTTCTGGTTCAATAGTAACAGAAGAATCTGTTACAATCTTTACTTGTGTCATATCTCTGATCTTTCTATTCTTTTCAAATAAAATTTCTTTAATTTAACTATAACAATTATATCAAAAAAATACTAAAAGTTCATACTCAATCCACCTAAATTTAACGCAATTTATAGTTCTTTTTATCAACAAAAAGGAAATCACCTATGCTTGGTGATTTCCTTTTGTATTTAAGATAAATAATCATACAAATCTTGCATTTGCAAATCATCGGGTACTATTTGTAGATAGGATTGAATGAAGTCTTTAGCTTCTTCTATCTTACCCAACTCTCTTAATAAATAAATATACTGCTCCAAGAACTCTGGATTGTCCTTAAGGTCTGGAGCAAGTTCCTGATAAATTTCCTCTGCAGACCCAAGCTCCTCAAGCTCTTGGTAACTTTTTGCAATCATCCATTTAGTCAAAAGATTTTCAGGTTCGTATGTTTTTAAAGCTATAATGTCCTCATAACGTTCCTGCTCTTGATAGAGTGTCCCCAAGCGTAACAAAATCTCTTCCTGATCTTCAGCATTCTCTTGTGCTTGTAACAGATAGGTCTCCGCTTGTTCCGTTTGATGCAATTCGTAAGATAACTGAGAAGCATGGAGTAAGAGACGAGTTTCAAAAGGATTTTTTGACAAGCCCTGTTGAGCTATTTTAAGAGCTTCTTCTGTCCGATGCTCCTTATGGAGTGCTAGACTATAACCATACTCATAACCCTCAAAATCTGGTGAAATAGTGTCTAGTTGTTTAAAGTATAGGACGGCTTTCTGGTATTCCTCTTTATCAAAATAAAGACTTGCTAATTCAAAGGCTACTTGATCATCATATTCTAATTCGATTGCTTTTTCTAAAAATTCGATTGCTGATTCAAATTTGCCAAGTCTTGCATAGGAAAGTCCTATACGCTGATAGGTAGATATTCCCGTCTGTTGGTAAATGGAACGATTATCTAGTAGGGCATAGCCCTTAATTGCTTCTAAATCGTTTCCTAGCTCACTATCTAATTCTGCCAGACCAAATATTAGAAGAGGATCATCAGAGTAATTACGGGCTTCTAGGAGCTTCTCACGTGCTACATCCGTCAAGCCTTCCATCTGGTACAAATCTGCCTTTAATACTAGGGCTGATACATACCAATCACTTTCCGGACTTATATTCTCCAGATATGCAAAAGCTTCTTCTATTAATCCATCTTCACTAGCAATAGATGCTAAGCTGATATTAACTTCTGGAAATTTAGGCGATAATTTTTCATAGATTTGACTAGCTTGAGGATAAAACCCAATACCTTCTAGATATGAACCTAGTTCAAGAAGAACTTCATCTGAATCTTCTTCTAAAGCTTTTTCAAAAAAAGAATCAGCTCTTGATAAATCTTGTTGCTCCAAGGCTTCGAGCATTTGTTGACTATTGTTCACCTTCAGTCTCCTCTACTGGTTCATAAAGTCCACTAACTCCTTTATACCAATCAAAAATTGCTGAGATGACTACTTTTGCGGAAGCGTAGATTGGAATACCTAGCAAGACTCCCCAAATACCAAACATGGATCCTGAAGTTAACAGTACAAAAAGAATGGTAATTGGGTGAATATTTAATTGACTACCCAAAATCAGTGGAGAAACAAAACGTCCTTCAATAGTTTGCTCTACAATGAAAACGATAATAACTTTTAAGAGCATAACAGGACCAGCAATCAAACCCAAAACAAGGGCTGGAATCATTGCAAGAAACTACCTAGATAAGGAACTAAATTAAGAATACCAGCTGTAATACCTAAAGTAACAGCATATCGAAGCCCAATTATCTTAAAGAAGATAATAAACATGATAGCTACGATTACAGCGACCGTAATTTGTCCTCGAACATAATTGGAAAGTTGTTGATTGACATCTGAAAGTACCTTACCAACTGGTTCTCTCAATTTATTTGGTAAGAATTGAGTAATATAGTCTCTCAGTCCTTTTCCATCTCGAAGGAGATAAAAGAGCATAAATGGCATGATAATTAGAGCGACAATGACCTGTGAAGTTCCACTGATAAGAGCACTCACCCAGTTAACAGCCTTAGAAGAAATATTACTTGCCCAAGCAGTTGCTTGTGTTGAAAAATTAGCTAAAACTTGCTCCAATTGTGGTCTAAAGTCATCCGGCAAACGCTTGGTAACAAGATCATCAATAACTCTGTCAGCATCTTCGAGATAAGTCGGTACATTTTGCGCAAAAGCAACTACTTGACGTTGAAGGTTTGGAATGGCAACGGCCAGTCCAACAATCAAGAAAATAGCAATAATGACAAAGATAATACTAATGGCTAAAACACGGTTTATCTTGTACTTCTCCATCAAATCCACTAGTGGATTCAAGAGGTAAAAGAGCAGTCCTGATAAAATAACCGGCAACATAACTACGGATAGAAAGTCTATTACAGGTATAAATAAAAAGCTGATTTTACTGAGTATAAAAATATTGAGTCCTAATAGCAAGGCTACTAGGAAAACTGTAACGGCTTTGTTATCTAAAAACCATTTAAAAAACCATGAAAGGTTAAACTGTTTCTCTTTTTGTTCCATTTTATCTTCCTTTCCTTTATTCTATCATTATACCATTTTTAGATAAAATAAGGCATTTTAAAAATGGTCCTCCTGGAAATGAAAGAATTATTTTTTACTATTTTTTGATTTCCTTCTTGTAGCATTTTTAAACCAGTCATTTGTTTTATGGTATAATAGAATCATATTTATTTCGAGGTATGAATATGAAAGAAACTGTCTATTTTGGGACCTATACTCGCCGGACTTCCCAAGGAATTTATAAGGCTGATTTTGATACAGAAACTGGCCAGTTATCACATTTAAAACTTTTTGCAAACGAACCAAGTCCAACCTATCTAGCATTTGATGATGTCAATCATCTCTATACTGTTGGTAGCAAAGATGGTCAAGGAGGAATCGCCGCCTATCAGACTGATGGAACCCTCCTTAATCACGTCGTTGAAGAAGGGGCACCTCATTGCTATGTTTCAGTGGATGATAAACGAAACCTTGTTTATGCTGCTAACTACCATAAAGGTCAAGTTCTGGTATATAAACGGAAAGAGGACGGAAGTCTTGAATTAGCTGCTATGGATCAACATAGTGGTCATGGACCACATAAAAATCAAGCTTCTCCACACGTTCACTTTGCTGACTTAACGCCAGATAAATACCTTCTTACCTGTGATTTGGGGACTGACCAAGTTACTACATATGACTTGAGCTCTGAAGGTCAATTAACAGAAATTGCGACTTACCATAGTAATCCAGGAGCAGGCCCTCGCCATCTTGTTTTTCACCATCATTATAAAATAGCTTACCTTATTTGCGAATTGAATAGTACAATTGAAGTCTTAATCTATGATGGTGTTGGTGAATTTGAACGCATACAGACCATCTCAACTCTACCAGAGGGATTCAATGATTTTAACGGAACTGCTGCTATCCGATTATCAAAAGATGGTAAATATCTCTATGCTTCTAATCGTGGACATGACTCAATTGTTGTATATACGATTCTTGCTGATGGCAGTCTAGAACTACTTGAATTTGTTCCAACAAATGGTAAAACTCCGCGAGATTTTGATTTAACTCCTGATCAAGAATTTTTACTCGTTGTTCACCAAGATTCTGATAATGTTACTGTATTTAAACGTAATTCTGAAAACGGTCGTTTAGCTGAACTATCTAATGACTTCCAGGTACCAGAAGCGGTTTGCATTGCTTTTAAAAAATAAAAAAAGAACTTGATTAACTCAAGTTCTTTTTTTTTATAATCTATTTCCGACATTGATACGATTAATAGCACGCTGAAGAGCAATTTTTGCACGACGCTCTTGGTCGATTAGGTGCTTGTCTTGCGCTTCTTCAATTTCACGTTCCGCACGAAGTTTGGCACGTTCTGCACGACTAATATCGATATCCCGGGCACGTTCAGCTGTGTTTGCGACGATAGTAATCACATTATCAGCAATCTCGATAATTCCTCCATTTACTGCAATCCAGTTCACATGAGATTCATCATCAATACGCTTAACCTTTACCTCGTCCACTGCTAACACAGCAATCATATTTTCATGTCGTGGCAAGATTCCCATCTCACCATCCAGAGTTCGAACCGATACAAAGCTGGCATGGTGATCATAGACGAGACCATCTGGTGTCACGATCTGGACAGTTAACTGAGCCATAGATCACCTCTTAAAATCCCATTTTATCTGCCTTAGCAATCACATCTTCGATTGAACCAACACCACGGAAGGCATCTTCTGGTAGGTGGTCATATTTTCCTTCAAGGATTTCCTTGAAACCACGAACTGTTTCAACTACTGGAACATAAGAACCTGGTTGACCAGTGAATTGCTCAGCAACGTTGAAGTTTTGTGACAAGAAGAACTGGATACGACGTGCACGTGCAACCAAGGTTTTTTCTTCATCAGAAAGTTCATCCATACCAAGGATAGCGATAATATCTTGCAACTCATGGTAACGTTGAAGAACACGTTTCACTTCCGCAGCTACTGCATAGTGCTCTTCTCCAACGATTTCAGGTGCCAAGGCACGTGAGCTTGAAGCAAGTGGATCAACGGCTGGGTAGATACCCAATTGAACCAATTTACGTTCCAAGTTTGTTGTAGAATCCAAGTGAGCAAAGGCTGTTGCTGGAGCTGGGTCTGTATAGTCATCCGCTGGCACGTAAATAGCCTGGATAGAAGTTACAGAACCTTTCTTGGTTGACGTGATACGTTCTTGCAATTGCCCCATTTCTGTTGCGAGGGTTGGCTGGTAACCAACGGCTGAAGGCATACGGCCCAAGAGGGCAGACACTTCTGAACCTGCTTGAGTGAAACGGAAAATATTGTCAATGAAAAGAAGAACGTCTTGACCTTCTACATCACGGAAGTATTCAGCGATTGTCAAACCAGTAAGGGCAACACGCATACGTGCTCCAGGTGGCTCATTCATCTGACCAAATACCATGGCTGTTTTCTCGATAACGCCTGATTCCTTCATTTCCCAGTAAAGGTCATTCCCTTCACGAGTACGTTCCCCAACACCAGTAAATACTGAGATCCCACCGTGTTCTTGGGCAATGTTGTGAATCAATTCTTGGATCAATACGGTCTTACCAACTCCAGCACCACCGAAGAGTCCGACCTTACCACCTTTAAGGTAAGGAGCAAGAAGGTCGATAACCTTGATCCCAGTTTCTAGAATTTCTGAAGAGGTAGACAATTCATCAAAAGTTGGTGCTTTTTTATGAATTGGCTGACGCTCTGCATCTTCACCAAAAGGAGCTTCCAAGTCAATGGTATCTCCCAAAACGTTGAAGACACGTCCTAGAGTTTCTTTCCCAACTGGTACTGAGATTGGACGGCCTGTGTCCAATACTTCCAAACCACGGGTCAAGCCATCAGTTGATTCCATAGCGATGGTTCGAATCATACCATCTCCCAACTCCAAGGCTACTTCAAGGACGATTTTTGTTTTTCTTTCGTCATTTTTGTAGACGACAAGTGCATTATTAATCTCTGGTAGTTTCTCACCTGGTGCAAACAAGACGTCTACAACAGGACCGATAACCTGAGCAATTTTACCTGAACTCATCTACTTCTCCTATTCTGTATAAGATACTATCGGTTCCTAGTATGACTAGGTCCTAAGTTCATTTCTCTGAGCAGTATTGCTTTATTCTAAAGCACTAGCTCCTGCTACGATTTCTGTAATTTCTTGTGTAATCGCCGCCTGTCTGGCACGGTTATACTGGATAGTCAAATCATTGATAACTTTTTAGCATTATCTGTTGCTGTCTGCATTGCCGTCATCCCTGCCGCATTTTCAGCTGTCTTGGCATCAATTATAGCACCGTAAATCATACTTTCTGCAAACTGTGGCAATAGCTGATCCAAGATTTCTTCACGACTTGTTTCAAGCTCAAATGTCAAGCTGTAGTTATCATCTGCTTCATTTGGGTCCAAGTCGACAATTGGAAGCATCTGCTCCACACGCATTTGACTTGTCAGTGTATTCACGTGGTGGTTGTAGCAAACATAGAGCTCATCGAAAAGTTCATTTTGATACATTTCAATAGTTTTTGAAATAATCTTGCGAACTTCATCGAAGCTTGGTTGGCTGGCTAGACCACGTAATTCATAAATTGGCTGAATACCACGAGCTTTAAAGAAGTCTGCTCCCATACCACCAATACAGATGACTTCAAAATCATCACCTGAAGGATGGTATTCTTGTTGAAGTTCCATGACTGCCTTTAAGATTGAAGAGTTATAGCCTCCAACAAGACCACGGTCAGAAGTAATGACGATATAGCCTGTTTCTTGACTGGGCGGCTAATCAACATTGGATTCGTTGATCCGCCAGCACCATCTCCGTGAAGGATATCTGTAAGGAGTTTACGGACTTTTTGAGCATAAATCTGGAAGTTGCGTGCAGCTTCTTCAGAACGACCTAACTTAGCTGCAGAAACCATCTGCATGGCATTAGTAATTTGACTAGTATTTTTCGTTGAGGCGATTTTTGTTTTAATATCATTTAGAGATACTGCCATCTGACACCTCTATTCTTATTGGAAGCTAGATTGGTTGAGAAACTCAGTAATCGCAGCATCCAAGACTGCTTCTTCTGGCAAGTCTTTTGTATCACAAATAGTTTCCAAATCTCTGGATGTTGCGCATCAAAGAAGGCATGGAATTCTTCCTCAAAACGAACAATATCATCAACTGATATAGTATCCAAGAATCCATGAGTCAAGGCATACAGGATGGTTACTTGTTTCTCAACAGGTAATGGTTTATGAACAGGTTGTTTCAATACTTCTACAGTACGACGACCACGGTTCAATTTAGCCTGAGTAGCAGCATCCAAGTCTGAACCAAATTTAGTGAAGGCTTCCAACTCTCGGTATGAAGCAAGGTCGATACGAAGAGTACCAGCAACCTTCTTCATGGCTTTAATCTGAGCAGAACCACCAACACGAGATACAGAAGAACCCGCATCAATAGCTGGACGAACACCCGCATTAAAGAGGCTATCACTTAGGAAGATTTGTCCATCCGTAATAGAGATTACGTTTGTGGCGATATAGGCTGAGATATCTCCTGCTTGGGTCTCGATAAATGGAAGAGCCGTGATAGATCCACCGCCAAGCTCATCTGAAACTTTAGCAGAACGCTCAAGTAGACGGCTATGAAGGTAGAAGACATCCCCTGGGAAGGCCTCACGACCTGGTGGACGACGGAGCAAGAGAGAAAGTTCACGATAAGCTACCGCTTGTTTAGATAGGTCATCATAAACAATCAAGACATGCTTTCCTTGGTACATGAATTCTTCTGCCATAGCAACCCCTGCATAAGGAGCAAGGAAGAGCAATGGAGAAGGTTGTGAAGCTGAGGCTGTCACAACGATTGTGTAATCCAAGGCACCGTACTGACGAAGTGTTTCTACTTGTGTACGAACTGTTGATTCTTTTTGTCCAATCGCTACATAGATACAAATCATATCTTGACCTTTTTGGTTCAAGATAGCGTCAATAGCGATAGTTGTCTTCCCTGTTTGACGGTCACCAATGATCAACTCACGTTGGCCACGACCGATTGGAACAAGGGCGTCAATAGCTTTCAAACCTGTTTGCAATGGTTCTGATACAGACTTACGTTGCATAACACCAGGAGCTGGTGCTTCAACTGGACGAGTCTTATCTGTGTTGATTGGACCCAAACCGTCTACAGGACGACCAAGGGGATCGATAACACGTCCAATCAAGCTATCACCAACTGGAACTTCCATGATTTTCCCTGTACGACGAATTGTATCGCCTTCACGAATATCTGTAAAGTCTCCTAGAATGATAATACCAACATCAGTCGATTCTAAGTTTTGCGCCATACCATAAGAGCCGTTTTCAAAAATCAACAACTCTCCACTCATGGCATTTTCAAGACCATGAGCACGCGCAATCCCGTCACCAATATAGGTTACAACACCTGTTTCAGTCACATCAAAATTGGGTTTGAAATTTTCAATTTGTTGCTTAATTAAAGCGCTGATTTCTTGTGCGTTAATTGCCAAAAGAACACCACTTTCTATTTCAAATTTTCCTTAACAACTTTAAGTTGTTGTTTAATACTCACATCAATTGTCTTGTGATTGGCAAAAATAACAAAACCACCGATTAAACTATCGTCAATTTTTTCCTTAATGCTACGAACTTTTAGAGACATCTTTTTCTCGATTAGAGGAATTAGTCGTTCTTTCTGTTCACCAGTCAAAGGATGTGCAGACAAAATAGTCACTTCAAAACGATTGGTTTCTTTTTCAAGACGATTCAAGCAATCTACAATCACATCATAAAACAGGTTTGATCTGTGATTGTAAAGTAGAACCTCGATAAAGTTTTGTACTAAAGGTGACACAGAGTCCTGGAAAAAACGAACCGTTTTTTCTTTATCCGACTCATCTACTGCCACCTGAGCTAAAAAAGAAGGTAAGGCTGTTTCTTCAGCTACTTGCTTGATTTGAGACAAGTCTGAAAAAATAGAGTCCTCTTCTCCTTTTTCAATCACCAATTGGACAAAAGGCATGCTGTATTTTTCAATTACCTTTAGAGTCTTTTTGTCCATTAAGCTTCTCCTAGCTGATCGATATACTGATCAATGAGTTCTTTATGGGCCTGACTATCAAGGTTTTTAGAGAGAATTTTCTCAGCTAGACTGATTGTCAAGTCTGCCACATCTCCCTTAACACTTTGTAAAGCCTCAGCTTTATTTTGAGCAATTTCTTGGTTGGCTTTCTTTTAAGCGCCCTGCTTCAAGTTTAGCTTCGGCTAAAATATCGGCTCTACTTTTCTCAGCAGTTCCCTTTGCATTCTCGATAATCGTTTTAGCTTCGGTACGGCTACCTGCTAACTCAGCTTCACGTTTGCTAGCTAGTTCCTCAGCCTTTTTACGGGCTTCCTCGGCACCATCAATATCTGAAGAAATCTTTCCAGCACGTTCATCCAAGATGCTGGAAATATTTCCCCAAGCATATTTCTTCACTAAAAAGATCAATAAAAGGAAGGAACCAGCGATAAGAATAAAGTCACCGATAATGGTACTAATAGTTAAATCCATCTTCTAATCCTCCTCTACTTACTCTTCCCCTTCGTTTATTTTTTTACCAATGTACATTGATGACAACATGGTAAATACATAAGCTTGAATACATGAAATGAAAATCGAAAATGCTGTCCATAACATGTTTGCAATAAAGGCAAAAGGATACCAATACAAGGCATGTTGTGACAAGGCCAATAGCAATCCAGCTAAGACCTCACCGGCAAAAATATTTCCGTAGATCCGAATCGCCAAGGAAGCAAAATTGGTGAACTCTTCTAAAATGTTCATCGGAGTCATAAAGCCAGGTGTAACAAATGCTTTCAAATATTCTTTAACGCCTCTACGACGAACTCCTTCTACATGAGCGATCAAAGTGATCAATAATGAGAGGGATAAATCGTATCCAAGGTTAGCTGTTGGGGAAGTCCACAAGTTATAACCGTTTGTTGTTTGTACTTTGCCATTAAGCCAATATTGTTGGCTACCAAGATAAACAGAAATAGAGAAAACAGAAACAAGGAATAGTCCTTGATGTATGATTCTCCAATGTTTGGTTTGGTAAAACCAATCACAAAGTCATAAATCATCTCAAGAGCATTTTGTTTGCCCTTTGGACGGATGGTCATTTCACGACTTGCCCAGTAGACAAAGGCAAAAACAATCAAAACAGTTACAAGAGACATGGCAAGCAGGGTCAAATCAAAGGATATTGGTCCAATATTAACGGTTGGATTCAAACTTTCTTCCATGGTTTGACACCTCCATTTCTAAATAGAGTTGTCTATTTAATGACAAATGCCATCGCTAGGGTTACAAAGAAGGTACCTTCTACAAAGGCAACACCAAGAATTAAAAGGCTACGTAATTGGTTGATAATTTCAGGTTGACGAGCGGCAGACTTGAAGAGATTACTCATAATCATTCCTTCAGCAATAGATACGCCCATACAGGCAAGACAAAGTCCGAAAAATGTTAAATTCATGATGAATTCTCCTTAATAATTTAAATTTACCTCTTAAGTTTAGACCTAAAATTGGCTTTTGTCAAATTTTTACTAGCTTTGTAAGCGTTTCGAATCATTTATTTCTAATTTTACGATTTCAAGATATTATATAGAAAATTGTATTGTCTTTTCACATTACTTTCATTACCTTTCCTTGTTTTCTGAAAACAAAAAACCGAGTTTTACAACTCGGATTTGTCAGTTCTTATCTGAAATAAATTGGGTAATGATTTTGACAAGCTGGATTAAATGCAGCATTACAAAATGGACAAGTGCCCGTCTCTGTATACTCCTCATACGTTAGTGTTTTCCCACAGGATCCACATAAGATAGGTCTATCCTCTTTCAGATTTAAAGGATAGGGAGAAAACATGTGCGACTCCAGTTCATTATGACACTGATAACAGGCATAGTATTTTTGACACTCATAGCACTGTAAGGCTACGATATCCTTATCACTATGGTAATGAACACATCTGCTTTCATGATCTACTAGTAAGCCTTGAGCTTGAACCATTCTTTTTCCTTATCTAGGCACGAACTGTGACGCTTGTTCCATCTTCTTTGTAAAGATTGATCAGGCCTTCTTTCAAAGCACGTACCATGTCACCAGCTTCTACTGGTTGAGGAACCTTGATAGTCAAAAGTTCCATTGGATTTGGGGCGCGATCGATTTTATTTCCTTTGGCATCGTGAAGGTCTTCAATATAAGTTTCAAAATGACGGAAGCCTGGACCGTAGAACTCAACTTGGTCGCCTTCGTTGATAACATTACGTTGACGAATAGTTGCTGTTTGAGTTGCAGCATCATAAGCTACTACTTCAGCAACAAACTTGTATTCTGGAATCTTACGACGAGCACCAAACAGTTGTTCATTTTCAGATGGTGTTCCGTAGTAGAAACCTGTAGCCAATTCACGTTGGGCTACCTTCCACATTTCATCTACCAAATCTTGTTTAATGGCCTCAAATTTTTCAGGGCTCTCAAGGTAAGCATCAACTGCAGCCTTATAGCAGTTTGTTACTGTCGAAACGTAGTGGATAGACTTCATACGGCCCTCTATCTTCAGACTATCCACACCATTTTCAATCATATCTGGGATATGGTCAATCATAGACATATCAACCGCAGACATAGAGAATTCTTCAGGAATTTCTCCCTTAGGCTCTTACGTTCTTGACCAAATGGCATGTCGTAAAGGTCATATTTCCAACGGCAAGATTGTGAACATCCACCACGGTTGGCATCACGCATACTCATGTGGTTTGAAAGTGTACAACGACCAGAGTAGGAAATACACATAGCTCCGTGGACAAATGCCTCAATCTCAACATCTGTACGTTTACGAATTTCCGCCAATTCTTCCATTGACACTTCACGCGCCAAAACGACACGAGTTAAACCAAGTTCTTTCCAGAATTCTAAGGTTTCGTAGTTGGTCGCACTTGCTTGTGTTGAAAGGTGAATTTCAAGTCCTGGTGCTTCTGTTGCTGCAATCATGATCAGGGCTGGATCTGATACGATAACCGCTGCAATACCAATATCACGTAGTTTACGGAACCATTCTCCAGAGCCTTCTTCATTTCCTTCGTGCATAACCATATTGGCAGCCACATATACCTTAGCTCCATACTTAGCAGCGAACTGTACTCCTTCTTCCATTTGTTCGAAAGTAAAGTTCCCTGCACGGCTACGAAGACCATAGGCCTGACCACCGATAAAGACAGCATCTGCTCCATATTGAACAGCTACTTTTAGTTTTTCAAGTGTTCCTGCAGGTGATAGAACCTCAGGACGTTTCAAAGTTTTTGTCATGTTTTCTCCTATTTGCAATATAAAAGTTTAACACTAATCTTTACCATTTTATAGCAAAAAGGTTCTAAAATCAAGTTTTGATTGATTGTTTAGACAATTTTAATTATCTTGAAAAACTAAGCTCAGCGAACTGTTTCTATTTGCCAAGCACTCCAACCTTTAAAACGAATGGCCCCCTTTTGATCCGTTTTGTAAATCGAATTCCCAAGTTCTTGGTTATTCTCCCCATTTTTTTCTTTAAATTTTTTCTTCTTGTCTACAGAAATGACAGTGATTTTAGGCTGAAAAATTTCGAAGACTTTGACATCTGTCTTTTTCTTCGATGCTTGCTGATGAGTTAGCACTACATCTGCTTGGATTTTTGGATAAGACTTGTTTAAGAACTTCTCCTCTATATTTCCAGTGACTAGAAAAGTTTGATTTAGTAGCTTTCCATACATTACTATTGAGGCTTTACTATCACTATTTTGATTTTCGATTACTTCTAAACTGCTCCCAAAAATAAATAACTGCTCTCCTGTTTTAATAGGACGTACTTTCAAGTTACTTTCCTTTAATTTATCCATAAATTCTCTTTTAGATAGAGTCTCTTCAGTTACTAGAATCTCTCCAAGATTGAAGAATTTACTAATTTCTAGTAGATGGTCTAGTTGCTTAGGTTGACTGGTCGTTAGTACAAGCTGATCAATCTTTGCGACTCCTCTACTTTTTAGATAGGGGATTAAACTACGTTTGGCATTGCTTGTTATGACCTTCTCCTGCCAGGCTTCTTTTTTCTCAACTGCTAACTTTTCACCGACATCCAGTAATATTGTCTTTCCTGTCATGTCTCTTAGGAAAAATGCTCCGTCCCTGCTCCATGTCTAGGACTGTGATTTCATTTTTCCAGTGGATGTTTGGTTACTAAAAAGAGAGCTAGGACAAATAGTGCAATTATTGGTGTTTTTTTCAAATTTTTACGATAGTCATAGACTATAGCCAAAGAAATTAAAAAGAAACACCAGAACCCAAAAGACTCGGTTGACCAAAAACACAAGGGCCTAGTAGATAGCTGAGATACATAGCGTATGATGTTTTCTAGCCATTCAAAGAGAAAGTTAAACTGGGTAATAGGATATATCCATGACAGACAGAAGAGTATTGATAAAAGCGGTAGCAAGACCATATCAAATAAAAAAGAAAAAACAAAGGTTAAGAGTATGGACCAAGGTTGAAATTCAGAAAAATAGAATGATAAAATTGGCAGAATTCCTAAGGAAATAATGAAACTTTCTCTCACCAGACCTTTTATTATCCCTGCTACTTCTTCACCAGTCATGGTCAGGATAAAGGCATAGGCACAGGAGAGCACTCCACCAGCAGTTAGGAAGAAATTCGGCATCACGATAAACAAGACAAGGACTGTCAAAGCAAAATTATCCAGCCCCTTGAAACCATGTTGAGCCAAAAGTTTTTGTAACAGACTTCTAATAACAGAAGCTGAGAACCCTGTCAAACCTGAATAAACCAAGGAAAATGGATAGACAAGCCATTTTAAGTTTTCTTGGCTCATCCCCAGTCGCAAAAAGAATTTCTTAAAAGCATTCATGAAGAATCCTACTTGCATTCCTGACAGAGCAAAAAGATGAATAATCCCTAAACTTGAGTAGAGTTCATTCATTTCCTCAAAGTCTGAGTCCAAGTGTCCTAATAACAGACCTGTCATATAATTACTCATGGGGGCGGGAAAATTCCTTTTTATCCAGACAACTGCTTTTCTCCGCAAACTGGATAGATTTTCTCCTATATCCCAACTGCTTGCCTCTTTCATGCTATGAATTTTCGATATCGTTAAGTTTTGATAAATTCCCTGCGTTTTTAAATAGTTTCGATAATCAAATCCAGCAAAATTTTTTGCCTCCTGAGGTATAGATAATTTCCCCTCTAAAGTAACATCAAAAAGATTAGTTAACTGTTGAAACTCTTCTTTCTCAGATTCTGACTCAAGCTTATAATAAACCTGAAAAAGTCTTCCCTCAGCCTTGCCTCGAAAAGATAAACTATCACCATTTACTTTGATAGTATCAGGTAATATTCGGACTGTAGCTACTGAGTTAACGAGATGATGGCTGGCTTTTTCTTGTTGCCATTTTTGAAATAAAAACCAGCTACCAAATAGACCACAAACCAAGAGGACCTTGGTCGCAGTCTTCCATGGAAATTGAGAAAAGAGGCAGAGCATTAAAAAGACAAAGCCCAAAAGTGCTAAAAAGCTTGCTGAAAAAATAGCATAGTAGAGCCATATTAAAAGAAAACTGAGATAGATTTTGGGGATGGGAAATCGACTAATCCACTGTGACATACTCTTTTAACTTTTCTATCGTTTTTGCACCAATACCAGAAACCTTTTTGAGCTCATCCACTGACTTAAACTTACCGTTGGACTCACGGTGGTCGATGATATCCTGAGCACGTTTGGCTCCCAACCCCTTGACTTGTTTCAGTTCCTCTAAACTGGCTTTATTAAGATTGACTTTCTTATTTTCTTTGGTGTTGGAAGCATTTGAATGCGCCTCTTGACTGGTAGCTTCTTCCTTAGTCGGAACATAAACAAGTGCTTCGTCACTAATTTTCTGGGCAAGATTGATAGACTTACTATCAGCATTATCTGTAAATCCACCTGCTTTTTTGACAGCATCGTTGATACGACTTCCAACTGGCAAATCATAGATTCCAGGTGATTTGACCGCACCTTTTACATCAACAGTAATCAGATCTTGCACCACCACTTCTTCCTTCTGATTTTTATCTTCCTTTTCATCCGTCGAGTCCTTTGTAACAGTTGTAACTTCTGTCTGTAATTTTGTTTCCTTAGCAGGTGTTTGAGCGACTGGCTTTAGGAGGAAAAATCCACCCAAGACTAAACCCAAAATAGCACAAATAACAATGATTTTATATTCTTTGATTTTCTCAATAAGTTCTTCCATAATTTCTCCTCTCTTATCTTGTTCGTAATGCAAAGAAAAAACAGCTGAAAAATATTTTCAACTGCTTACTTATTTGCAAAATAATCTTCCTTGGTTAAGATATAATGCACTCTCGTCACGATACGACCTTTTTCATGCTGGTCCATACGAGCATATGGTTCTTCGTGAGAGAAGCGCATGCCTGATTTCTCCATGACCTTGCCTGACGCAGGATTATCCTTATCGTGAAGAGCGGTCAACTTATTCATTCCTATCTTTTCAAAAGCCAGTACAATTACAGCTCGATTAGCTTCTGTCGTCAAACCTTGATTCCAATATTTTTGATGGATAATGTAACCAATGGCTGCCTTCTTAAGAACAGTATCCATCTTGTGCAGGTCAATGGTTCCGATAAACTCTCCTGTACTTTTTAATTCAATTCCCCATCGGCCTAACGGATTGGCTAGATAAAACTGAGCAATATTGTTCTTTGTTTCCTCTAGACTTTGATTGGTTGGAAAAGTGTAGCGCGTAGTTTCTTTATCTGAGGCGTATTCAAACATGGCTTCTGCATCGTCAAGTGTTACTGGTCTAAGTACCAAGCGTTCAGTTTCGATAACGGGATGCTTCGCTAGTTTGATAAATAGTGATTCCATTGCCCAGTCCTCCCTTTTTCTTTGAAAAAAATTATTTTCTAAAAGCTTAGCAAAAAATGCAGTAGAATTCAAGAATTTTTCTTGATTTTCGTCCAACTTTCATATAAATAAAACCATCAGATGAATCCCTTGGATTCTATCACTGATGGTTTATTAAGGTTCCTGAAACCTAAAAAAGGAGAAAATCTCTATGCTAATTGGAATTCCAAAAGAAATTAAAAACAATGAAAATCGTGTGGCTTTAACACCTGCTGGTGTCCACAGTTTGGTTGGTCGTGGACATCGAGTTCTCGTTGAAACAAATGCTGGACTTGGTTCTGGCTTTGCAGATGCTGATTATGAGAAACAAGGTGCAGAAATTGTTCCGACCGCAAAAGAAGCTTGGGCTGCAGAGTTAGTTGTTAAAGTAAAAGAACCTCTAGATACTGAATATCAGTACCTACGTGATGATTTACTTCTCTTCACCTACTTGCATATGGCAGCAGCCCCAGAATTAGCTGATGCTATGCTTGCAGCGAAAACAACTGGTGTTGCCTACGAGACTGTACGTGACAATCAAGGACAACTACCATTGTTAGTCCCTATGAGTGAAGTTGCTGGTCGTATGGCTGTCCAAATCGGAGCCCACTTCTTGACTAAACAAGCAGGTGGTTCCGGTGTTCTTTTGGGTGGTGTCCCAGGTGTTCCTAAAGGTAAAGTAACTATTATCGGTGGTGGTGTAGTTGGTACTCACGCTGCTCGTATAGCTCTTGGTTTGGGAGCTCAAGTTACTATTTTAGATATCAGTGCTAAACGTCTCTCTGAACTTGAAGATGTCTTTGGTCATCAAATCCAAACCCTCATGTCTAATCCATTTAACATTGAAGCAAGTGTTCGTGATGCTGACGTAGTCATTGGAGCTGTCCTAATTCCTGGAGCAAAAGCACCAAAACTTGTGACAGATGAAATGGTTCAACAAATGAGACCTGGTTCTGTCATCGTTGACGTTGCTGTTGACCAAGGTGGGGTTATCGCTACAGCTGACCGGGTTACTACACATGACAACCCTGTCTATGAAAAACATGGTGTCCTTCACTATGCAGTAGCAAACATTCCTGGTGCAGTTGCTCGTACTTCTACTATCGCCCTTACAAATGTGACCCTTCCTTATATCGAAGCCTTGGCAGGAAAAGGATTTAAGAAAGCAATCCTTGAAGATGCTGGTTTACGTGAAGGTGTAACAACTTATCAAGGTCAACTTACAAGTCAACCTGTTGCTGAAGGTTTACATCGTGAGTTTACTTCAATCAGTGAGCTTATTTAATCATTAAAAAAGAGCAGTTCAGACGAACTTGCTCTTTTTTTATTCTGTTTCTTCTTGATTTTCTTCAACTTTGACAGGTCGAGGTTCATAGGCTCTAATAATCTGAGCGACTACTGGATGTCGAACCACATCCTTGGCTGAGAAGTGTACAAAGTCGATCTGGTGAATGTTCTTAAGTTTTTCCTGGGCATCAATCAAACCTGACTTTACATTACGAGGTAGGTCAATCTGGCTAATATCCCCATTGACAATCATTTTAGAATTGAATCCAAGACGAGTCAAGAACATCTTCATCTGCATGATAGTTGTATTTTGCGCTTCATCCAAAATGACAAAGGCATCATCCAAGGTACGGCCACGCATATAGGCCAAAGGCGCAATCTCAATAATTTCTCGCTCCATGAGACGAGTTGTTTGGTCTTTCCCTAAATCTGATATAAGGCATCATAGACTGGACGAAGGTAAGGGTCTACCTTTTCTTTCAAATCTCCTGGTAGAAATCCCAAGCTTTCTCCAGCTTCTACTGCTGGACGTGTCAGGATGATACGCTTAACTTGACCACGTTTGAGAGCTGTAACAGCCAAGGTCACTGCGAGGAAGGTCTTACCTGTACCTGCTGGCCCAATCCCAAATGTAACGTCGTGATTCTTAACACTATCCACATAAAGTTTTTGTCCCAGTGTCTTCACACGAATAGGCTTACCAGTATTATCTTTGATGATTTCTTCTTCATAGAGGGCGACAAACTTATCAATTTCATGATTTCTCAACATATTAATGGCTGTTACCACATCAGGAGTTCCGATAGTCATACCACGATTGACCAAGACCATCAAGGCCTGTATAACCTGTCGTGCTTCTTCACAAGAAGATTCCTCTCCCAAGACTTGTACAATTTCTGTACGAGCATGGATGATAATATCTAACTCTTCCTCCATCAAACGAAGATGGCGTTCATTGGAACCAAAAAGATGAAACAGGTCATCTGGATGACTTAACTGAATGTCTATTGAATGTTCCTTCAAACAAAGAACCTCTCTAACTCTTTAATTTTTTTTATTATAGCAAAGGCATTTAGAAAATGCTATCCTAAACACCTAAAGCAGATCTAATGTTCTACATATTCCTGCCAGATACGATCGAAGTCTCCCATATTAAAGGAAAAACTGGCATGTTCTTCTAAAAATCGACTGACTTGATCAAAATCATCCGTGTGTTTTGGGAAAGCTGATTCCTCAAAGGCAAGATCCGCTAAAATTGCTTTAGGACTATGACTTTTAGGATTACGCTCTGTCATAAGCCAAGTATAAAATGATTTTCTCATATAACTCCCTAAATTAACTCTGTTCCAAACTCATCCTGTTTGATTTTCCCAGCCTTCATCAAGCCACCAAGTGCTTTTGAACTGACCTTTAGAGATACCGAAGGTTGCCTTAATATCGTCAGGTGACGATTTGTCATTTAAGGTCATAAATCCACCATTACTTTCCAAGTAAGTCAGAATCATTTGTGCATCATTTTCTAACATCTCAAAAGAGCGAGGTTTAAGTGAAAGATTAAGGGTACGATCAACCTCACGGAAGCCTATCACACGCACATCTAGGACTTGACCCAAACGTGGCTCTGCATAACGTTCACTTGGATGAATAAAGCCCAGCATATTATTTTCAGGTAGATAAACGAAGGTACCCGATAACTTGAGACGATAAACGATTGCAGGCCAGTTTTGATTCTGCATGTTATTGTAGGCAGGACGTGCTAGTCGTTGGAAGTCCTCTTGGTAGGCTAAGAGTCCCCAGATACGATCCTTCTTATCTACCTCTAGACGAATATAGAGCCTATCGCCCTTCTTTGGCCAGAGCTCTTTCAGTTCAGGTAGGATATCAAGTGACACAACGATTTCCTTGTCAGGAAGCCCTGTATCAACAAAAACACCCAAATCCTTACGAACCTCTGTTACTGTTCCCCAACCAAATTGTTCCTGAGTCGCAGTCACTTCTAGGGTAGTCAAGCGAAGTTTTTGCTTCATATCCGTGTAGGCAAAGCCTTTAACGGTATCACCTATTGCATGCTGGCCTTCTTCCTTAGCAAGGGCATAGGTCTGACCATCCTTTTGTACAAAGTAAAAACGGTCATTTTCATCGGTTATCAGACCGACGATAAAACTAGCAAGATTTGTATTCATGTTTCCTTCTTTCGAATAAAACTCAGCCAGCAATGCCAACTGAGTTTTTCTGTTTTTTTCTTAGACTTCCAATAGTTCTTTTTCTTTATTGGCGGTCATTTCATCGATGTGTTTAACAGCATCGTCTGTAGCTTTTTGAATATCTTTTTCAAGAGTTTTCAACTCATCTTCAGTGATTTCTTTAGCTTTTTCTTGTTTCTTAGCTTCATCCATAGCATCACGACGAATGTTACGGATAGCAACTTTAGCATTCTCACCAACTTTTTTCACTTCTTTAGCAAGGTCACGACGAGTTTCCTCTGTAAGAGCTGGAATTACTAAGCGAATAACAGAACCATCGTTAGCTGGTGTAATACCGAGGTCAGAAGCATTCAAAGCACGTTCAATATCTTTCAAAGAAGTTTTATCAAATGGTGTCACCAACAAGACACGCGCTTCTGGAATAGTGATAGAAGCGATTTGGTTAAGGGGTGTTTCTACACCATAGTATTCTACGTGGATTCGATCAAGCAAGCTTGCATTAGCGCGACCAGCTCGAATACTTCCAAACTCACGAGAAAGTGAGTGATGAGATTGGGTCATTCTCTCTTTTGCTTTTTTTCAACAATTGCGTTTGCCATAATCTTATTTTTATTCCTTTTCTTCAATATTGTTAGAAACTGTTGTTCCGATATTTTTCGCCAAATACGACACGCTTGATGTTACCTGGTTGATTCATATTAAAGACAACCAAGTCGATATCGTTGTCCATTGATAGTGTTGAGGCTGTCGAATCCATGATACGAAGACCTTTACTAATAACATCACGGTGAGTCAATTCTTCAAACTTAACTGCTGTCTTATCTTTCTTAGGATCGGCATTATAAACACCATCAACACCATTTTTTTGCCATCAAAATAGCGTCTGCCTCAATTTCAGCCGCACGAAGAGCTGCAGTTGTATCCGTTGAGAAGTAAGGTGAACCAACTCCAGCACCAAAGATAACAATACGACCTTTTTCAAGATGACGAAGGGCACGTCCTCGAATATAAGGTTCAGCTACTTGTTGCATTGCAATTGCAGTCTGAACGCGTGTATCCACTCCAACTTGTTGCAATGAATCTGCCATTACAAGAGCGTTCATAACTGTTCCAAGCATTCCTGTGTAGTCTGCTTGTACACGATCCATACCAGCTTCCGCAGCAGGTTCTCCACGCCAGAGGTTACCACCTCCGATAACAAGAGCAATTTCAATACCTAAGTTATGTACTTCTTGAATTTCTTGTGCCATTGCTTGAACTGTTTTAATATCAATACCTACACCACGTTCACCAGCGAGGGCCTCACCTGATAACTTGATCAAAATGCGTTTATATTTTGGTTCCAACTGACTTCGCTCCTTTGTTTTATTCAAACTATTTTATCACATTTTTTGATAATTTTATAGTCTCACGGACCAAACTTTCAAAAAATTATAGGCTTAAAAATTCTTCTAAATCAGTTAAAGCACGTTCTGCAATCTTTTCATAGCGAGCCTTTTTATCACGAATACGCTCACCTTCTAACTCCTTGATAATCCCAAAGTTGACATTCATTGGTTGGAAATGCTTGCTATCAGCATGAGTGATATAATGAGCTAAACTTCCGATAGCTGTTGTCTCTGGGAAAATAGCCTCGCTTTCTCCTTTAAAAAGACGGGCAGCATTTATTCCAGCAACCAATCCTGAAGCTGCTGACTCAACGTAACCCTCTACTCCTGTCATCTGACCAGCAAAGAAAAGATTTGGCTGTTTCTTAGAACGGTATGTTTGCTCGAGAAGATTTGGTGAATCCATGTAAGAATTACGGTGCATGACACCATAACGGACAAACTCCGCATTTTCAAGTCCTGGAATCATTTGGATGACACGCTTTTGTTCTCCCCATTTGAGGTGGGTTTGGAATCCAACGATATTGTAGAGACTACCCGCAGCATTGTCTTGACGAAGCTGAACAACTGCATACGGTGTTTTGAAGTCACCATCACGAGGCCCTTTATAGTCATCAGGATACTCTAAACCAACTGGTTTCATAGGACCATAAAGCATGGTTTTAATGCCACGCTTGGCCATGACCTCAATCGGCATACAGCCTTCAAAGTATTTTTCTTTCTCGAAAGAATTCAGCGGAGCTTCTTCCGCATTGACCAAGGCTTCATGGAAATCCATAAATTCTTGTTTGGTCATCGGAGCATTAAGATAAGCTGCTTCTCCCTTATCATAACGAGATTTGAGATAGACCTTATTCATATCAATGGTGTTGACATCGATGATAGGTGCTGCCGCATCGTAGAAATAGAAACCATCGCCGTCATTAAGAGCATGAATCTTTTCAGCCAAAGCATCGCTCGTCAAGGGACCAGTAGCGATAACTGTGATAATATCAGTCGGTAATTCTGTAATTTCATCACGAACTACCTCAATCAAAGGGTGGTTGGCAATTTTTTCAGTAACCATTTGGGAGAAACCATCACGGTCAACCGCAAGCGCTCCACCAGCAGGAACACGTGTAGCTTCTGCTGATTCCAAGATAATAGAACCTAGGCGACGCATTTCTTCCTTGAGGAGCCCGACAGCATTTGTAAGAGCATCCCCTCGTAATGAGTTGGAACATACTAATTCTGCAAAATTATCTGTTTTATGCTGAGGTGTTGATTTAACACCACGCATTTCATAGAGTTTAACCGGAATACCACGCTCTGCGATCTGGTAGGCTGCTTCCGAACCTGCTAAACCAGCACCGATAACATTGATATAAGATTGAGACATGACACTAATACCTCTTTGGATGGAACCTAGGTCCAAATAAAAACAAGCTACTGGACTGTTTGACACCCACAAATCTTTCTAATTTTTCTTTTACTAGTATAACAAAAAAAGGGAAGAAGGCAAACTTCCCTGTTTAGTCATTAAATTGATTATCTTCCCATTCGTGGTAGGATGCGTAAAGTTGGCTTTTGTTCCACTGGTATATCTTTGCAACCTCCTTAATGGCTTGATTTTTCTTAATTCCTTGCTGGAGACGAGCTTGTATTTCTACGAATAAATCCTCTTCATCCTTATCTTCAACTTCCTGAATAGCACCTTCTACAATCAGAAGACATTCACCCTTAAGAGGTGTTTCTGCGATACTTTCTAGTAACTCAGTAATATGACCTCGTTGGTATTCTTCATAAATCTTGGTCAATTCTCGAACTAAGACAACTGAGCGATCACCATAAACTGCTAACATATTTTCCAACGTATCTGCAACACGATGAGGCGATTCATAGAAAATTTGAGTCTCGGGATAATCTTTTTTCGATTCGAAAAAATGCTTTTGTTGCCCTGATTTTCGAGGCAGAAAGCCATAAAAAATATGAGGTTGTGGAGCTAATCCACTAGCAATCAAGGCTGAAATACCCGCACTAGCACCCGGAACGGTAACTACAGCTATATCTTCCAAAATGGCAGCCTTAACCAAATCATGACCAGGATCAGAAATACTAGGTAGACCCGCATCCGATACCTGAGCAACATCTTGACCTTGTTTCAACAAATCAATCAAATCAGGAATCTTTTCCTTGGCATTATGCTCATGAAAACTAATTTGCTTGGTTGGAATATCGAAATGCTTAAGTAATAAGCCAGTATTACGAGTATCTTCAGCAGCAATCCAATTAACTTCTTTCAAAGTTTGGATAGCACGAAAAGTCACATCATCTAGATTTCCAATTGGTGTTGCGACAAGATAAAGCTTACCATAAGCAGATTGACCTTTAAAACTCTTTTGAATCTGCATGATTACTCCCTAAACAACAATTCATCACAGAACATACATTCTGCATCCTGCTCTCGACGTTGCCCATAAAAATCTCGACAAACATGAAATCCGTCGTCATAAATACGACTCACGTTTTCTCTGACATGTTTAGTCTTAGTTGGGACAGTTTCTTCTTCCTCACTCAAGCGTTCTCTGAGTTTATCATTCTCTAAACGAAGAGCTGTATTTTCCTCAACAACACTCTTGAGATTTTTTTTGATGGCTTCTACATCTGCTAAAGTTGCTAACAATTGTTGTGAGAAGTCATCTAAGGCATCAAATAATTCTTTTTTATTCATCAACAGCCCTTTAACCCTTTCATAGACTTAATATTTCTGTAAAACTAGGTAGTCCATTACATTTTGGAAAGAAACATTTGCTTTCCACATCTTTCTAGCTTCTACAAGATTTTCTAGTATACGCTGTGCTCCTGTTTGCAGAATTTCTTGACCAGCCAACACCTCTAAAATCCTAAGTACTTGATCTTGTTTTTCTTTATCATCTGCCAAACTAGCTAATTTAGCAACTTGTAAATATGATTCTCTTTTTTTGGATAAAATATCTGAAAATAAGCGCTCACTTTCTTCAACCAGTGTCCAAAATGTTGCTTGATTAAGAAGTTTTTCAGCTTCAATTTGAGATTGGCTAAACTGAGCTAACAATCTAGCTTTTTTCTTAACTAGACCCAATTTCTCAAGTTGAAAAATAAGGTTAGCTTCCTGTTTCTTAAACTGAAAAATCTGTGTTCGACTCTGAATAGTTGGTAATATTTTATCCTCAACATTAGTTAAGAAGAAAATATAAACTTCACTTTGCGGTTCTTCTATAACCTTTAGTAGTGAATTAGCGGCATTCAAATGCATCTTATCTGCTTGTTCAATAATAAAGACTTGGCGCTGACTTTCAATACCTGATTGAGAAAATTGCCCTACCAATTCTCTAATCCGTTCAGTCTTAATAATTTGATTAATCGGACGGACGATTGTTACATCAGGATATTCCTCTTGATCAATCAATTTACAACTTCGACAAGATTCACAAGGTAGAACACCCTGTTTATCAGTACAAAAAAGACTTTTAGCAAGAAATAAGGCCATTTCTAAACTTCCAAAATAACCTGAAAAAGATAGGCATGATTCAGCTGGTTTTGCTCAAGAATGTGAACAAAACGTTCATATTGCTGTGGTTGACAATCTTTTAGTTCTTCTTTTATCATCTGGTCAATCCCATTCTGTCAAATAAGACTTGCTTGGTATTTTCAATTACTTGATCCAATGGCAAACTAGCATCAATCTTCTCGATGCGATCCCCTTCTTTCTCCAAAAGTGAAAGATATCCTTGGCGAACTTTTCGGTGCATCTCTAAACCTTCCAAGTCCAAACGATTGACTTCACGACTACTGTTTGCTGCAATTCGTTCAAGCCCTTTCTCAACTTCAATATCAAAATAAAGTGTCAAATCGGGCTTGAGACCATCAGTCGCAAATTGATTGAGCCAATTAACGGCATCTATATCCAAACCACGACCAAATCCCTGGTAGGCGACCGAACTATCAATAAAACGGTCCATGATGACCAATTTCCCAGCTGCAAGTGCTGGCAAGACCTTCTCTACTAGGTGTTGTCTACGACTTGCAATATAGAGAAGCAACTCGGTTTTAGAGTCCATTTGTGTATGACTTGGATCAAGAATAACTTCTCTAATCTTCTCTCCAATCAAAACGCCCCCTGGCTCACGTGTCGTTAAAAAATCAATATCTTTTTCTTTTAATATTGGAAGGATAGCTTCAAGCACACTGGTTTTCCCAGCTCCCTCTGGTCCCTCAATAGAGACTAAAAATCCTTTTGACATGTCTATCTCATTTCTATTTGCTAACTTCTATTCTATCAAAAAAATAGGCATTTGTGAAAAGCTTTTTAACCTATAAAAAATTTAATCAGAAAACTAGAGTATACATTAGTAAAAAAATAAGACAATTATTTAATTAAGTTTCTGTTTTCGTAATTTACTACCATACTTTCTTTTTTGTCTTTGTATAATCAAAAAAAGAACCTTGCAAAGCAAGGCTCTTTTAGTGTCTGACTTAAATAATTGTTCTTCTGGGAACTAAATCGAATTAAGCTTCGATTTCTGTAACCATACCTGAACCAACAGTACGTCCACCCTCACGGATAGAGAATGTAGTACCTTGTTCTACGGCGATTGGGTGGATCAACTCAACGTCGATTGTCACGTTATCACCTGGCATTACCATTTCAGTACCTGCTGGAAGTTCGATTGAACCTGTAACGTCAGTAGTACGGAAGTAGAATTGTGGACGGTAGTTGTTGAAGAATGGAGTGTGACGTCCACCTTCTTCTTTAGTAAGGATGTAAACTTCACCTTTGAATTTAGTGTGTGGGTTGATTGAACCTGGTTTAGCGATAACTTGTCCACGTTCGATTTCGTCACGTTGAACACCACGAAGAAGGATACCTACGTTATCTCCTGCAAGACCTTCGTCAAGTTGTTTACGGAACATTTCAACACCAGTAACAACAGCTTTCTTAGTTTCTTCTTTGATACCAACGATTTCGATTTCGTCGTTGACACGAACAGTACCACGGTCGATACGTCCTGAAGCAACTGTACCACGTCCAGTGATTGAGAATACGTCCTCGACTGGAAGAAGCAATGGTTTGTCAGTGTCGCGTTCTGGTTCTGGGATGTACTCATCAACAGTATTCATCAATTCCATGATGATGTCTTCGTATTTAGAGTCACCTTCAAGAGCTTTAAGAGCTGAACCTTGGATAACTGGAAGATCGTCACCTTGGGAAGTCGTATTCTGAAAGAAGGTCACGGATTTCCATTTCAACCAATTCAAGCAATTCTTCGTCGTCAACCAAGTCGATCTTGTTCATGAAGACGATAAGGTGTTTAACACCAACCTGACGTGAAAGAAGGATGTGCTCACGAGTTTGTGGCATTGGTCCATCTGTAGAAGCTACTACAAGGATAGCTCCGTCCATTTGAGCGGCACCAGTGATCATGTTTTTAACGTAGTCCGCGTGTCCTGGAGCGTCGATGTGGGCATAGTGACGTTTTTCAGTTTCGTACTCAACGTGCGCAGTGTTGATAGTGATACCGCGTTCGCGTTCTTCTGGAGCAGCATCGATAGACGCATAGTCTTTAGGTTGGTTAACTGATGAAGGCAAGCGACGTGCCAAAACAGTTGTGATTGCTGCAGTTAGGGTAGTTTTACCGTGGTCAACGTGTCCGATTGTACCAATGTTAACGTGTGGTTTACTACGATCGTATTTTTCTTTTGCCATTTGAGTAAAGCCTCCAATAAAATATATTTTATAGATAGACAGTAGGCAATACAGTCTAACTTTCCTTACTATTTTATCAAATTTCAGCTAAATTGCAAGTGTTTTACATAGAATTTGTGAATTATTCTTATCCTATCCTAAACAAGACAATCCTATAATTTGAAATAAGTAAATTTCTTTTAAAAATTAAGAAAAAGAATCAGAAAAATCTGATTCTTTATTCTGATAATTGATTTTTAACTTCTTTTACTTCCTTGTGATTTTCATACAATCGGACTAAGAATTTGGCAATCTCTTTTAAAATCGAATAAGTTGGAACAGCAACAATCATTCCAACAACACCATAAATATTACTAGATAATAGTAACAAAACTAAAATAGTTATTGGGTGAACTTTCATAACCCCACCAACAATCCGTGGATATAATACATTCCCATCAATCTGTTGAATAACAAGCATGTAAATCACTGCAATTAACATCTTTTGAGGATCTGTAAATAGGTTTGATATGATCATCGGTATAAGACCAATACTAGGTCCAACATAAGGAATTAAATTAGCTAAACCTGAAAAGATTGCAAATACTAGTGCATATTTCAAACCAATAACACTATAGCCGATATAGGCTAAACATCCAATGATAACTGCATCAATTGAAACTCCACTGATATAGCGGGAAATAGTGGCATTTAGATTTTTTATTAGACCAGAAATATTCAGTCTATCATACTTTAAAATACTTCTTTCTAGCATAGGTAAAAACTTATGTCCATCTAGCAAGAAATAAATTAAAAAGACTGGCGTCATGATAATAATCAGGACAGTGCTAACTAATGCAGATAAGACACTACCTACACTATTTGTAACACCATTTAAGATATTTTGTAGGATGTCTACATAAGACAGATTCAGCTGTTGAATAGTCTTTTGAACATCTAGATTTTGAAAAGCTGGGTATTTGGATAATTGTATTACCAAATCTTGAATACGACTGTATATATCTTGGCTAGAATTAATCAAACTACTCAACTGATTGATTAAAATAGGTAAGAGATAGACAACACCTATCACAATCAGCCATACTAAGCCACAGAGAGTCAATAAAATTCCAATAATTCGATTCAGCTTTAATTTTTTCTCTAGAAACTGGACTAAGGGGTTCGTTAAATAATACAGAAAACCACCCAGTAAGAAAGGAATCATAATTGTATTTATTACACTAGCAAAAGGTGTAATAATAGCACCCATTTCTCTCCAAAGATAGAAAATTAAGGTTATCAGTAGTATTTCAGTAGTCCAGAAGAATAATTTGTTTCTCCGAAACATATGCCACCTCCTCTTCACCTTATTTTATCATATTTAAAAAAAGATTGATAACCATTGTCATAAAATCAAGAATATTTTTTTTCTTTATGATAGAATAAAGTTACTATGAAGAAATTAATTTTAACTTTGATCACACCCCTGTTATTGGCTACTGCAACTCCTGTTTACGCGCAGGAATTTGATGTAGCAGCCAAGCACGCTATCGCTATAGAGGCTAACACTGGTAAGATTTTATATGAGAAAGACGCAACTCAACCTGTCGAAATTGCATCTATTAGTAAATTGATAACTGTTTATCTAGTATATGAGGCCTTGGAACAAGGAAAAATTTCTCTGACTACTCCCGTTGAAATTTCTGACTATCCATACCAGCTTACTACTAATTCTGAAGCTAGTAATGTCCCTTTGGAAGCTCGAAACTATACTGTAGAAGAGTTGCTTGAAGCAACTTTAGTTTCTAGTGCTAATAGTGCGGCTATTGCCCTTTCAGAGAAGATAGCTGGATCAGAAAAAGATTTTGTAGACATGATGAAAGCAAAATTGCTGGAATGGGGAATCCAAGATGCTACAATCGTAAATACAACTGGTCTTAATAATGAAATCCTTGGTAATAATATCTACCCAGGATCAAAAAAAGATGATGAGAACAAATTAAGTGCTTATGATGTGGCTATCGTTGCTCGTAACCTCATTCTAAAATATCCTCAAGTTATAGAAATTACTAAGAAGCCAACTTCAACCTTTGCCGGAATGACTATTACCTCTACTAACTTAATGCTAGAGGATATGCCCGCTCACCGCGGTGGTATCGACGGACTGAAAACTGGTACGACCGATAAAGCTGGTGAATCCTTTGTTGGTACTACAGTTGAAAAAGGAATGAGAATAATTACGGTTGTCCTTAACGCTAATACACAAGCTGGCAACCCATACTCTCGTTTCACAGCTACTTCTTCTCTTTTAGACTATATCTCCTCAAACTACGCTCTGCAAACCGTTGTCAAGCAAGGTGAAAGTTATGAAGATAGTAAAACTTCGGTTGTAGACGGAAAAGATGATAATGTGACAGCTGTCGCAAAAGAAGATATCAAAATCGTTCAACGTTTAGGCAGTCGAGCCCAATCATCCATTAGTTATACACCAGCTACCAATCAACCTACGGCGCCTATAGAAGCTGGAACAGTCGTTGGTCATTTAACCTACGATGATAAGGATTTAGTAGGTCAAGGCTATGTCACTTCTGATAGACCTAGCTTTGAAATGGTTGCAGAAAAAAATGTAGAAAAAGCTATCTTCCTTAAAGTTTGGTGGAATGGTTTTGTTCGATTCGTAAACGAAAAATTATAAAAAAAAATCGCGATTTACGCGATTTTTTATTTATCTTCTAAAACAGTTGAATGTTTATATCCATAAGTAAAGTAGATAATAATGCCTATTAGGAGAGCAATCCCAAAGGCTATCCATGTTTCAACTGTATACTGAAGCATAAAAGATAAACAGATTAGAATAGAAAAGATTGGTAAAACTGGAACCAGTGGGGTTTTAAATTCTCCCTCTTTGGGCATCCCTTTATCTTTTCTCAGTTTGATAATTCCATATGCTAACAGAATCAAATAAGCCAAGGTACAGATATTTAAAAAGGCTGCAATACTTGCTAAAGAGAAAATTCCTGCAGCTATTGCTGAGACAATTCCTGTTAAAATTGTTGCATTTTTTGGAATACGACTTGTCTTAGTCACTTGTTTAAAAGTTTGAGGCAATAGTCCATCACGAGCCAAGCTATAAATCATTCTAGACAAAGCATAAGTCATGGAAATACATACAGTTATCAATGTAAAAATAGCAACGAGTGACACATAGTTGGCAGCCCATCCAATACCGATACTTCTCAAAGCATAGGCTACTGCATCGTCAACATTGAGTTTGCTATAATGAACAATTCCAGTCAGCACTAATGTTACTAAGGCATAAAGAATGGTTACAATAGTAAGAGATAAAACAATACCACGAGGAACGTTCTTTTGTGGATTTTGAATTTCGTCAACAGCCATTGAAATTGACTCAAAACCTAAGAAACCAAAGAACATAAGCGAAGCACCTGCCATAATACCAGAGCTACCTCCATATATCTTACCAAAACCAAATGGTGCAAAGTCGGACCAGTTTTCTGGTTTGATGTACCAGATTCCAACCAAGATAAACAAAGCCAAGGCTGAAAATTTTAATACAACTAGTATTGAATTGAAACGCAAGGCAGCTTTCGAATTTAAAAGTACAAGTCCTGTCACTAATACCAATACTAGTATGGGCAAGAGATCGATATAAGTTCCCTGTTCTGGATTAAAGGTTCCATTTAAGGCTTGAGGCATTGATATTCCAAAGTTACTTAGCAAGCCTTTAAAGTATGCTGCCCAACCCGAAGCAACACCAGAAACAGCTGTCACGAATTCCATAATTGTGAGCCAACCAGCTATCCAAGCTGGAAATTCACCCAAAATTGCGTATAAGTAACTATAAGCTCCACCAGTTGCCGGAACACGAGATGCAAACTCAGCAAAAAGAGAGCTGAAAGTGACACACATAGAGCAGAAATTACTATTGAAACTACCAATGAGGGGCCAGCCAGAGTTGCTGCTGCAGTTCCAGTGATGGTAAAGATTCCTGTACCAACCATGGCACCAATTCCCAAGAGAATTAAATCCCATAATTTCAAATGACGATGCATTTCAGTCTTACCCAGACTAACATCTTTTGTCCTAAAAATATTCATATTCATCCCCCATTTACTGATTTTTGTATTATTCTACCATATATCGTTTCAAATGTGAATATTTATAAACTAAAATTATTAAAAAAACAGAACGAATATAACATTCGTTCTGTCTTTGTTCATATAACCTA